>Ga0164241_10003854_pt1 | contig 14853 bp, 11 predicted proteins | sample OricomyardsoilBY_FD_108780 | JGI IMG/M metagenome (GOLD analysis project Ga0164241, IMG submission 108780) | Backyard soil microbial communities from Emeryville, California, USA - Original compost - Back yard soil (BY) | ecosystem: Environmental > Terrestrial > Soil > Unclassified | place: USA...
GTACTGGTTCCGGAACCTGCGCGACCAGGTGGGTTTCGGCCCGGCCGTCGCGTCGCTGACCGGCCAGGGACACGGGGCATTCGTCGAGGCCAGCGCCCATCCGGTTCTGGTCCAGCCGATCACCGAGAGCACCGAGGACATCGACGCGGTGGACGTCGGATCTCTGCGGCGCGACGAAGGCGGGCCGCAGCGGCTGCTCACCTCCATGGCCGAGCTGTTCGTCCGCGGTGTCCCGGTGGACTGGAGCGGTGTCCTGCCGGGCGCGACCGGGCGCGTGGACCTGCCGACCTACGCCTTCGACCACCGGCACTTCTGGCTCCACGCAGCCGAACCCGCCACCGACGCCGTCTCGCTGGGACTGGCCGGCGCCGACCACCCGATGCTCGGCGCGGTCGTGCAGCTGCCGCAGTCCGACGGCCTCGTGTTCACCTCCCGCCTGTCGCTGCGGTCCCACCCGTGGCTGGCCGACCACGCGGTCCGGGGCGTGGTCATCGTCCCCGGCACCGGGCTTGTCGAACTGGCCGTGCGAGCGGGGGACGAGGCCGGCTGCTCGGTCCTCGACGAGCTCGTGATCGAGGCGCCGCTCGTGGTGCCCCGGCACGGCGGGGTCCGCGTCCAGGTCGCGGTCGGCGGCCCGGCCGAGAACGGCTCCCGCACGGTGGAGGTGTACTCCCTGCGCGAGGACACCGGCGCGGACACCTGGACCCGGCACGCCAGCGGCGTGCTCGCGGCCACGGCACAGCCCAGCCGCGGCACCGAGATCGACTTCGCCGCCTGGCCCCCGCCCGGCGCGCAGCCGGTCGACATCAGCGGCGGCTACGAGCAGCTTGCGGAGGTCGGGTACGAGTACGGACCCACCTTCCAGGCCGTGCGGGCCGTGTGGCGGCGTGGGGACGGCGACGACACCGAGATCTTCGCCGAGGTCGCCCTGCCCGAGGACCGGCAGGAGGAAGCGGGCGGGTTCGGGTTGCACCCGGCGCTGCTGGACGCGGCACTGCACTCGACCATCCTGAGCGCCGCGGCCGACGCCGATCGCGACGACCAGGAACTCTCGTTGCCGTTCGCGTGGAACGGGCTGCGCCTGCACGCGGCCGGTGCCGGGGTACTGCGGGTGCGTGTCGCGAAGCCCGGGCCCGACGCGATGTCACTCGAGGCCGTGGACCAGGCAGGCGGCCTGGTTGTCACGATGGACTCGCTGGTGGGCCGGCCGGTCACGAACGCGCAGCTCGCGACGGCGGCGGGCACCGCGCGCGCCGACTCGTTGTTCCAGGTGGACTGGACCGCACTGCCCACGGTCGCTGGCGAACCCGTGCCGTCGTGGGTGCCGGTGGCCGACGCGGAACAGGTCGCGACCCTGGCCGACGACGTCCTGTCCGGTGAGGCCGTCCCGGCGGCGGCAGTCCTCGACGCCGTCGGCGGTGACGCGCAGGACGTGCTGGGCCTGACCACCCGGGTGCTGGACGCGCTCCAGTGCTGGCTTGCCGGCGGCGGGCTGGAGGAGTCGCGGCTGGTGATCGCGACCCGCGGTGCGGTCCCCGCCGGCCCGTTCGATCAAGCAGGCACGGTGACCGACCCCGCGGGCGCGGCGGTGTGGGGTCTGGTCCGGGCCGCTCAGGCCGAGAACCCCGGCCGGATCGTGCTGATCGACTTCGACCCGGCCTCCGACGACGGAGCGGAACCGGCGCTGGGTGCGGTGCTGGCCTGCGGCGAACCACAGGTCGCAGTCCGCGGCGGAGCCCTGTCGGTGCCCCGGCTCACGCGTGCCTCTGTTGACCTGCCGGACGTTCCAGCGACCTTTGGTCCAGAAGGGACGGTCCTGGTCACCGGCGGCACCGGGTCGCTGGGCGGTCTCGTCGCCCGGCACCTGGTCACCGGGCACGACGTGCGGCGACTGGTGCTGGCCAGCAGGCGAGGTCCCGACGCCGACGGCGTGCGGGACCTGGTGGCCGACCTCACCGCGCAGGGCGCGGCGGCGTCGGTGGTGGCCTGTGACATGTCCGACCGGGGTCAGGTGGCCGCCCTGCTCGCCGAGCACCGGCCGACCGCCGTCGTGCACACGGCGGGCATCTCCGACGCCGGGGTGATCGGGACGGTGACACCCGATGGCCTGGCGGAGGTGTTCGCGCCGAAGGTGGACGCGGTCCGGTATCTCGACGAGCTGACCCGCGGCACGGACCTCGACGCGTTCGTTGTCTACTCGTCGGTGTCCGGCGTGTTCATGGGCGCGGGCAGCGGCAGCTACGCGGCGGCCAACGCCTTCCTGGACGGGCTGATGGCACGCCGTCGCGCGGCCGGTCTGCCGGGGCTGTCGCTGGCGTGGGGTCTGTGGGAGCAGAGCACCGGCATGGCGGCCGGCACCGACGACCTCGCCCGGTCCCGGATGAACCGGCGCGGGGGACTGCTGCCGATGGCTCCCGAGGAGGGCATGGAGCTCTTCGACGCCGCCGTCGGTTCCGGACTGTCGCTGCTGGTGCCCGCCAAGCTGGACCTGCGCGGCGTGCGTGCGGAGGCCGCGGCCGGTGCCGCGGTGCCGCACATGCTGCGCGGCCTGGTCCGCGCGGTCCGGCAGTCGGCGCGCACCACGAGCGTCGGTGACGAGCGAGGCCGGCTCGGCGAGCGGCTGGCCGGCCTGCCCACCGCCGAGCAGAAGAACGTCCTGCTCGACCTGGTGCGGGCGCAGGTGGCCGCGGTTCTCGGCTACGCCGCGAACCAGCACGTCGATGCGGACCAGGGGCTCTTCGAGATCGGCTTCGACTCCCTCACCGCAATCGAGCTGCGCAACCGGCTCCGTGACATCACCGACCAGAAGATCGCGCCCAATCTAGTTTTCGCATATCCGACACCAGAAATGCTCGCCGCACACCTGCATGACCTGATGTGCGGCGAACAGGCCGCGGCGCCAGTGGCGATCTCCGTCTGAAGAGGGTGATGACGTGTTCGACGTGGACGGCTATCTCCGCCGGATCGGCTGCGACGGCGAAACGGGCGTGGACATCGCGACGTTGCGGAAACTGCACAAGAGCCACCTCATGGCTATTCCCTACAGCAGCGTCGCCTACGACCTCGCGGACGGTCCGCAGGTCGCCGACCTGGACGACGACGCCGTCTTCGAGACGACCATCGTCGAGCGACGTGGCGGCGCCTGCTACCACCTGAACCGGCTGTTCCACCGGCTCCTGCGAGAACTGGGCTACGACGTGACGCTGATGGCCGGCAGCACCGCCGAAGGCCTGCAGACCTTCGGGACCGACATCGAGCACATGTTCAACCGGGTCCGCCTCGACGGCGACGACTGGCTCGTGGACGTCGGCTACCCCGGTCCGACCTACGTCGAGCCGCTGCGGGTCTGCGCCACGGTGCAGTCCCAGTACGGCAGCCAGTTCCGGCTGGTGGACAACGACACCGAGATCGCGCTGCGACGCAGGGGAGCGGCCACCCGCTGGAGCAGCACCTACACCTTCACGATGAAACCCCGCCAGTGGAGCGACTGGAAGGAACTGGAGGACAACTTCCGCGAGCTCCTGTCGGACCCGGGCCGGGACGACACCCGGGAAATCCTGTGCGGCCGCGCTTTCGAGAACGGTCAGGTCTTCATGAGACAGCGCCGGTATCTCACCGTCCGGGACGGCCGTGAGCAGGTGCGCACCATCACCGACGACGACGAGCACCGGATGCTGCTGTCCCGCATCCTCTCCGGCGATCTCGACTGAGCTCGCACTCGGTCGCAACCAGAAGGGGAACGATGGAGAACGAGGACCGGCTGTTGAAACGGCTCGCCGACACCTGGCGGTCCGGGTACCGCTGGTACACCCAGTTCTGGTGCGCCGTCTACGGCGGCGAGCCTGCGGCGAAGGCCGCGGAGATCGCGGCCCTGGAGCACATCTACCAGAACTCTCCGGACACGATCAAGAGGACGCCGTGAGAAGGACGAGAGTCCCGGTCCACCTCGGGGATCGTTCCTACGACGTGCTCGTCGGCCCCGGCGTGCGCACGTCGCTCGCCGAGGAGATCCGGCGGCTCGGCGCCAAACGCGCGGTCGTCGTGTCGGCCCGCCCGGAGGAATGGTTGCCCGACACCGGTGTGGAGACCCTCCTGCTGCCCGCCCGCGACGGTGAGCAGGGCAAGACGCTGTCCACAGTGGAGCAACTGTGCGGTGAGTTCGTGCGGTTCGGCCTCACCAGGACCGACGTCGTCGTCTCCTGCGGCGGCGGAACGACCACCGACGTGGTCGGGCTGGCGGCCGCGCTCTACCACCGGGGCGTGGCCGTGATCCACCTGCCCACCTCGCTGCTCGCCCAGGTGGACGCCAGCGTCGGCGGCAAGACGGCGGTGAACCTGCCGGCCGGCAAGAACCTGGTCGGCGCGTTCTGGCAGCCCAGCGCGGTGCTGTGCGACACGGACTACCTGTCGACCCTGCCGCCGCGGGAGCTGCGCAACGGTCTCGGCGAGATCGCCCGCTGCCACTTCATCGGCGCGCCGGACCTGCGCGAGCTGCCGCTGGACGAGCAGATCGCCGCCAGCGTGTCCCTCAAGGCGAGCGTCGTGGCGGTCGACGAACGCGACGCCGGGATGCGCCACCTGCTCAACTACGGCCACACGCTGGGCCACGCGCTCGAGTTGGCGACGGACTTCGCGCTGCGCCACGGTGAGGCGGTCGCCATCGGCACCGTCTTCGCCGGCCGGCTGGCCGGCGCGCTCGGCCGCATCGACCAGTCCAGAGTGGACGAACACCTGACGGTCGTCCGCCACTACGAGCTGCCGACCGCCCTGCCCGCCGACGTCGACCCCGCGGCCCTCGTCCGCCAGATGCACCGGGACAAGAAGGCGATCACCGGGCTCGGCTTCGTCCTCGACGGGCCCGCCGGTGCGGAGCTGGTGACCGACGTGCCGGAGGACGTCGTCACCGGCGTTCTCGACGAGATGCCGCGGGCACGCCTGGACGAGCTCGTCGCCACACCGACCGATGCGGCACTGGCATGAGGCGGCTCCCGCACCTCGCCGACCCGGACTGCGTGCCCCGCCCGGTGGACCTGCACCTGGCCCGCACCCTGAACGAGGCGCTGAACCGGCCCGCCGCACAGCAGCCGTGCTGGCCGGACCCGGAGCGGGCACGCGCGGTCGGCGAGCAGCTGCACCACGTGGACCCGATCGTGGCGCCCGACGAGACCGCGCGGCTGTCCGGCCGCCTCGCGCAGGTCGCCCGCGGCGAGGCGTTCCTGTTGCAGGCGGGCGACTGCGCCGAGACCTTCGCCGACAACACCGAACCGCACGTGCGCGCCAACCTGCGGCTCCTGCGGCGGATGGCCGACGTGCTCGCCCAGGGCGCCGGCCTGCCGGTGGTCAAGGTCGGGCGCATGGCCGGGCAGTACGCCAAGCCCCGCTCCAACGTCGTCGACTCCCACGGCCTGCCGGTCTACCGCGGCGACGTCGTGAACTCCGCGGCGCGAACCCCCGAGGCCAGAACGCCCGACCCGCGGCGGATGCTGCGGGCCCACGCGAACTCGGCCCGCGCGATGAGCCTGGTCCGCAAGCACTGTCCCGGCGAGGTCTACATCAGCCACGAGCTGCTCCTGCTGGACTACGAGCGGACCGTGCTGTGGGCGGACACCAGCGGCCCGGAGCCGCGGTTGTCGAGCGGCCTGGCGCATTTCCCGTGGATCGGCCACCGCACCCGCCAGCTCGACGGGGCCCACGTCGCGTTCGCGGAGCTGCTGTCCAACCCGATCGGCCTCAAGATCGGCCCGGACGTGAAACCGGAGCAGGCCGTCGAGTACGTGCGCCGCCTCGACCCGCACTGCACCCCGGGGCGGTTGACGTTGGTGAGCCGCATGGGCCACACCTTCGTCCGCGACCTGCTGCCGCCGATCGTGGAGAAGGTCAACGCCTCGGGGCACGAGGTCGTCTGGCAGTGCGATCCGATGCACGGCAACACCCGGCGTTCGGCGAACGGGTACAAGACCCGCCACTTCGACCACGTTGCCGACGAGATCGCCGGCTTCGTCGAGGTGCACCGGCGGCTCGGCACCCATCCCGGCGGCATCCACATCGAGGTGAGCGGCGAGGACGTGACGGAATGCGTCGGCGGAACCGCCGGCGTCACCGAGGCCGACCTGCCCGCCCGCTACCGGACCGCGTGCGACCCCCGGCTCAACGCCGCGCAGGCGGTCGAGCTCGCCTGCCGCGTCGCGGAGATGCTGCGGTGAACGGGATCCCGCGCGTCAGCGGCACCACTCGGCTCTACGTCGTCCTCGGCGATCCCGTGACCCAGGTGCAATCGCCCGCGCTGATGAACCCGCTGTTCGCACGCCTGGGCATCGACGCGGTGCTGGTTCCGGTGCACGCGAGCCCGGCACACCTCGAGCCGATCGTCGGCGGGTTGCGGTGCGCCGGCAACGTCGACGGCATCTTCGTCACGGTGCCACACAAGGCGGCCGTCGTCGGGCTCGCCGACCGGTGCAGTCCCACGGTGGAGATCGCCGGGAGCGCCAACGCGCTGCGCCGCGAGGCCGACGGCCGCTGGTACGCGGAGAACTTCGACGGTCTCGGTTTCGTGACCGGTCTCGTGGCCGCCGGCCACGATCCGAAGGGCAGGCGGGTGGCGCTCGTCGGGGCGGGCGGCGCGGGAAGCGCCATCGCCGCCGCGTTGCTGGCGGCAGGCGCGGACCAGCTGTCGGTGTGCGACCCGGACACGGCGAAACTGAACGGGCTCCGCTCGCGCCTCGACGCTCATTGGCCGGGCAGGACCGGCACCTCGGCCACAGCGCACCTGGACGACGCCGACATCGTCGTGAACGCCACCCCGCTCGGGCTGAACGCCGACGACCCGCTGCCATTGCGTCCAGAACTCCTGCGGCCGGGTGCCGTGGTGGCCGACATCATCATGCAGCCCCGGGAAACACGACTGCTCCGGGAAGCGGCGGCACGCGGTCATCGTGTCCATTATGGAATTGAGATGCTTGCCGGACAACTGGACTCATATCGGGATTTCTTCGGTTTGACCGACGGTCCGACGACTACCAGACCGAGGGATGTCGGCCACCAGACGTCGACATACGCTCACCTGGGAGCGCAACGCGATTCTTGAGAAAAGCTCTGTCGTTCACCACTGTCCTAATCGGAGCCGAGCGGAGATTCGAGAGACATGACTGCACGACAGGCGCCAGAATTCCCCCGGTGGCCGCACTACGACGAGGCCGAGCGAGAGGGCCTGATCCGTGCGCTGGAGCAGGGCCTGTGGTGGCGGATGGGCGGCGACGAGGTGAACTCGTTCGAGCGCGAGTTCGCCGACCACCACGGCGCCGAGCACGCGCTGGCGGTCACGAACGGCACGCACGCGCTCGAGCTCGCCCTCCAGTGCATGGACGTCGGGCCGGGCACCGAGGTCATCGTGCCGGCCTTCACCTTCATCTCCTCTTCCCAGGCGGCACAACGGCTCGGCGCGGTAGCGGTCCCGGTCGACGTCGACCCGGACACCTACTGCATCGACGTCGCGGCCGCCGCCGAGGCCATCACCCCGCGCACCAAGGCGATCATGCCGGTGCACATGGCCGGGCTCATCGCGGACATGGACGCGCTCGCGAAGCTCTCGGCCAACACCGGTGTGCCGATCCTCCAGGACGCCGCGCACGCACACGGCGCGCGCTGGCAGGGCAAGCGGGTCGGCGAGCTGGGGACGGTCGCGACGTTCAGCTTCCAGAACGGCAAGCTGATGACCGCGGGCGAGGGCGGCGCCGTGCTCTTCCCGGAGAAGGAGATGTACGAGACGGCGTTCCTGCGTCACAGCTGCGGCCGGCCGAAGGACGACACCCACTACCGCCACCTGATCGCTGGATCCAACCTCCGGCTCAACGAGTTCTCGGCCTCCGTGCTGCGCGCTCAGCTGCGCCGCCTCGACGACCAGATCGCGCTCCGCGACAAGCGCTGGACCCTGCTTTCGCAGCTGCTCGGGGACATCGACGGTGTCGTCCCACAGGGCGGCGACCCGCGCGCCGACCGCAAGTCGCACTACATGGCGATGTTCCGCATCCCCGGACTTACGGAGGAGAAGCGCAACGCGCTGGTCGAGCGGCTCGTCGCCGCCGGCCTGCCCGCGTACGCCGCGTTCCGCGCGATCTACCGCACCGACGCGTTCTGGGAGATCGCCGCGCCGGACGAGACCGTCGAAGCGATCGCGAAGCGCTGCCCCAACACCGACGCCATCAGCAGGGACTGCGTATGGCTGCACCACCGCCTGCTGCTGGCGGAGGAGCAGGACATGCACGCGACGGCCGAGATCATCGCCGACCACGTGGCCGCCCTGTGAATTCCGGGGCGGCGGTCAGAGTTGCGGTTGTCGGACTTGGCTGGGCGGGACGGGAACTGTGGTTCCCGCGGCTGCGCGACCACGCCGACTTCGAGGTCGTCGCCGCCGTCGACGCCGATCCGCGCTCGCGCAAGGCGTTCCGGGAGGCGACCGGCGTCGCCGTGCACGCCTCCGTGGACGCGCTCACCGCACGGTCGGTCGACCTCGCCGTCGTCGCGGTGCCCAACTACCTGCACGCCGAGGTGGCCGGCGCCCTGCTCGCCACCGGGATCTCCGTGTTCCTGGAGAAGCCGGTGTGCCTGACCTCGGCCGAGGCCGACCTCCTCGCGGCGGCCGAACGCGGCGGCGGGATCCTGCTGGCCGGCAGCGCCGCCCGGTACCGCGGCGACGTCGAGGCGCTGCGGCAGGTCGTGCCCGAACTGGGCGACATCCGGCACGTCGACCTCGGCTGGGTCCGCGCCCGCGGCATCCCGAGGGCAGGAGGCTGGTTCACCCAGCGCGACAAGGCGGGCGGCGGGGCGCTGTTCGACCTCGGCTGGCACCTGCTCGACGCCCTCGCCTTCCTGCTCGACCCGGTCCCGTTCACCCAGGTGATCGGCGTGACGTCGGACGACTTCGTCAACGTCGGCGCCTGGCGCGCGGCATGGCGGCAGGACGATCTCGGCGCGGACGCGGCCGACGTGGAGGACACGGCACGCGGCTTCCTGGTGCGCGACGACGGCGTGTCGGTCTCCCTGCGCGCCAGCTGGGCCTCGCACGAGGCGCGGGACGTGTCGTCCATCCAGATCGAGGGGAGTGCCGGCACCGCGGAGCTGCGGTGCACGTTCGGCTTCAGCCCCAACCGGGAGCCCGAGCCCGTGCTGACGGTGACCCGCGAGGGCAGCACGACCCGGCTCGCGGTGCCGCCCGAGCCGATCGGCGTCGAGTACATCCGGCAGCTGGACGGCCTCGCCGCGATGCTGGCCGACCAGGACAACCGCGGCCGGGCCATCGCCGAGGCCCGCCCGATCGTCCGCATGATCGAGAGCTTCTACGCGTCGGCCCGGTCGGCACGGGCCCTGCGTTCGGTGCCTGCGTAACAGCGCGGTGCCCGCGTAACAGTAAAGAGGTTTCCCATGGCAGTCCCGATCGCCGGCGCGCCGGTCATGCTGGCCGGCGCGCCCGCGTCGGCCAGGCACGCCGTCATCTTCGACCTGGACGGGGTCATCGTCGACAGCTTCGCGGTGATGAGCGAGGCCTTCGCCATCGCGTACGCCGAGGTCGTCGGCGACGGCCCGGCGCCGTTCACCGAGTACCGCCGCCACCTGGGCCGCTTCTTCCCGGACATCATGCGGATCATGGGGCTGCCGCTGGCGATGGAGGAGCCGTTCGTCCGCGAGAGCTACCGCCTCGCCGACCAGGTGACGGTGTTCGACGGGGTCGTCGAACTGCTGCTGACGCTGCGCACGCGTGGCCTGCGGCTCGCCATCGCCACCGGCAAGAGCGGTCCGCGGGCACGCTCGCTGCTCGACCGGCTCGGCCTGCTCCCGTTCTTCGCGCACGTGATCGGCTCCGACGAGGTCGCCCGGCCCAAGCCGGCGCCGGACATCGTGCGGCATGCACTGGACCTGCTGGACGTGCCGGCCGAGCGGGCCATCATGGTCGGCGACGCGCCCACCGACCTGGCCAGCGCACAGGGCGCCGACGTCGCCTCGGCCGCCGCGGTGTGGGCGCCGCTGGACGACGTGGACGCGCTGCTCGCCGCCGGCCCCGACGTGGTGCTGCAACGGCCGGCCGACCTCCTCGCGCTCTGCCCCTCACTGCCCGGCCGCTGAGGAACGTGGATCACTACCTCGGCATCGACGTCGGCGGCACCAAGGTCGCCTTCCGGGTCGAGAACGACGGCGGGTGCGTCGAGGAGACCACGTTCGGCTGGGCGCCGCGGCACAGCGCCGCCCAGGACCTCGCCCAACTCGCCGACCACGTGGCCGGGCTGCGGAACAGGCTCGGCACGCCGCTGCGCGCGGTGGGCGTCGCCATGCCCGGCACGGTCGAACCGGACGGCCGGATCACCGCCTGGCCCAGCCGTCCTGAGTGGACCGGGCTCGCGCTGGACGCGTCGCTGCGCCCGCTGTTCCCCGAAGCGACGCTCGCCTGGGCGGACGACGGCGACCTCGGCGCGCTCGCCGAGGCACGGGCCTCGGACTGCGACGACCTGCTCTACCTCGGGGTGGGCACCGGCATCGGCGGCGGGCTCGTCCTGCGCGGCGAACCCTGCCCCGGGCTCGGCCGCGGCTCGTTCGAGATCGGGCACCTGGTGGTCGACCTGGACGGCACGCGCTGTGTGTGCGGCCGGCAGGGCTGCCTGCAGGCGATCGCCTCCGGGCCGGCGACCCTGGCCCGCGCGGCCCTGCTGCGGGGATCGGCCGTCACGTTCGACGACCTTCGGCAGGCACTCTGCGACGCGCATCCGTGGGCCGTGCGCGCGATCGACCGGAGCGCCCAGGCCCTGGCCGCCGCGGTGACCGGGGTGGACGAGCTCGTCCACCCGCGGCGCGCGGTGATCGGCGGTGGTTTCGCGGCCGGCATCCCCGAGATCGTCGAGCGGGTGTCGGCGCATCTGGCCGGGCTGGCCCGGCCCGGCCAGTCTCCGCTGCCGGTGGAACCGGCCACACTGGGCGGCCTGTCCTCGTTGCGCGGCGCGGTGTCCCTCGCCCGCCTGATCGCCTCGTGACCGGTACCCGTCAGCCCGCGCCCAACCGGTCCCGCAGGTCGTCGATCAGCTCCTTGGCGCCGCCGGGGTCGTTCGCGGCGCCGTAGACGTGGTAGTCCGGCCGGACGAGCAGCACCGTGGCGTCGAACCGCGCCAGGAACGGCAGATACACGTCGTCCACATCCACCACGCCGCCCCCGGTGCCGCCGGGCGGCAGCAGCCGCAACACGTGGGCGTCCAACCCGGCGAGGAAGGAGAGCCGATCCTCGTCGAGAGTGGTGTGCGGATCGTCGGTGGTCAGCAGGACGAAACCACGGCCGACGACATCGTCGAACAACCCGGTGCGTCCGTCCCCGCTCACCTGGCCCTGCGGTACGACCGCGCCGGCGGGCGGCCGCCGGTGCAGCAGCCCGGTCGTGAGCGGCTTCGCCGGCTCCGGCCGGGTGGGCGGCTTGCCGCGGCGGTTCGCCAGCACCGTGGCATCCCGCTCGGCGGCCGCCGCCGGGTCCGTCACGCAGATCACCCGTCCCAACTGGACAGACGCCAGGATCGACTCCTTGGCCTGCGTGCGGCGTTCCTCGGTGTAGCTGTCCAAGATGGACTCGGCGGCCAGGTCGCGGAGCGTCAGGTCGAGCTTCCAGGCAAGGTTGACGACATCCCGGATGCCGGAGCACATGCCCTGCCCGGCGAAGGGCGGCATGAGATGCGCCGCGTCGCCGGCCAGCAGGACGTGGCCGACGCGCCATTGGTCGGCCCACCTGGCCTGGAAGATGTACGTGGTGCTGCGCAACAGGTTCGCGGTGTCGGGGGTAACCCCGAACGGCGCCAGCAGCCGCCACGCCGTCTCGTCGCGGTTCAGCTCGGCCGTGCTCTCGCCCGGCAGCCGCATGAACTCCCAGCGCCGCCGCCCGGGACCGCTGCCCACCAACGTCGTCGGCCTGGCCGGATCGCAGACCTGCACGTTGCTGGGGACGAACTCGCGCTGCTCGCGGGGCTCGACGTCGCAAAGCAGCCACTCGTAGGAGAATCCGAGGTCGGTGACGGAGACGTCGAGGTGATCGCGGACGAAGCTGTTGGCGCCGTCGCACCCGACGACCCACCGCGCGGAGAACACCCGTGTCTCGTCGTCCTCGGTCGTCGCGGTCACCCGCACCCGCTCGTCCCCGGCCTTGTCTCCGTCCACGATGCTCACGACCTCGTGCCCACGCAGCACCGTGACGCCGGGCAGCGCCGCTGCCCTGGCCGCGAGCAGCTCCTCCAGTGCGGGCTGGTGCATCGTGTTCGCGTCCGGCCAGCCGTAGGGGCCTGCCGTGGTGAACTCGATGTCCAGCAGCGCCTCGCCGGCGGCAGTCTGCCACTGGTAACCGTTGGCGGGCACCGTGATCCGGTCGAGGTCTGCACCGATCCCGGTGCCGGCCAGCAGCCGCGCGGTCTCGCCGTCGAAGCTGGTCGCCCTCGGCAGCCGGTAGGGCCGGGCGCGGCGCTCGAGCACGACGACCCGCCAGCCGCGCTGGGCGAGCAGCACCGACAGGGTGGCGCCGATCGGCCCGTTGCCGACGACGACTATGTCCGCGTCAGTGTCCGCGTCCGTCAAGGAGAACCCGTCCCTACCAGGTGACCGGCAGCTCGAGCAGGCCCTGGACGGCGATACCCGGCTTGAAGGGAATGTCCTGCGCCGCGGCCGCGAGACGCAGGCCGGGCAGCCGGTCGAACAGCTTGCGCAGGGCGATCTCCAGGATGACGCGGGCCAGGTTCTGCCCGAGGCACTGGTGGACGCCGAACCCGAAGGCGACATGGTCGCGGGTCGTGCGGCGCCAGGAAAGGGAGTCCGGCTCTTCGCGGACGTCCTTGGCGCGGTTGATCACCGACGTCAGGAAGATGATGCCGTCGTCCTTGCGGATGGTGACGTCCGCGATCTCGATGTCCTCTTTGGCCACCCGCGTGAAGCCGTCCGTGATGGACAGGTACCGAAGCAGCTCCTCGATGGCGGCGGGCCACAGCGCCGGGTCCGCCGCGAGCTCGGCGAGCCGCTCGGGGTTGTCCAGCAGGGTGAAGATGCCGAGCGAGAGCATGCTGGCTGTGGTCTCGTGGCCCGCGGCCAGGATGACCATCGCGAGGTCGACCAGGTCGCCGCGGTCCACCTTGCTCTCGGGAGTCGAGACGAGGTCGCCGAACAGCCCCTCACCGAGCCGGTGCTGGTTCTCCCCGACCAGGTCGAGCATGTAGCCCCGGAGCTCTCCCCACGACTCGGCCGGGTTCTGGCCGGACAACATCCGGGTCGTCCGTTCCTCGAAGAAGTCGTGGTCGTCGTACGGCACGCCCAGCAGATGGCACATCACCATGGACGGCATCGGCTGCGCGAATGCGCCGACCAGCTCCGCTGGAGCACCCTTCTCGACCACCGTGTCGAGCACGCGGTCGGTGATCTCCTGGATGCGTGGCCGCAGGGAGGTGATCCGCCGGTGCGTGAAGCTGGGGATCAGCATCGCGCGCTGGACCTTGTGTACCGGGTCGTCGACGCCCACCAGTGGCGGGGTGAGGCGGTTCTTGATGCTGGCCGCCGCCTCGCTGGTCGCGGGGAACGCCGGATTCCGGCGATCGGTGGAGAGCCGGGAGTCGGCCAGCAGCCGGCGCGCCTCGGCGTGGCCGGTGATCGCCCAGACCTCGCGCCCGTCCCACAGCTTGAGCCGGGAGATCGGTCCGTCCTCGGCCACCGCCTGATACCCCGACGGTGGCTGATAGGGACAAGTCCGATCCTGCGGAAAGGCTGTGGGCTCCACGGATGAGAACGGTAGGGAATGGTGGCCCTGCTGGGCATCCTTCAGGCTGGTAGGCGTTGCTCGCAGCTATCAGACCGAGGGATGCCCGCGAAAACATGGCTGTCCTATCGTGCGCAAGGTGACTGCTGAGGCCTATCTGAGGCAACCCCACCTCTCCGGTGACATGATCACCTTCGTCGCCGAGGACTGCGTGTGGCTGGCCCCGCTGGACGATGCGATCGACGGCACCGCGACTGCGCGGCGCATCGTCGGCGACGGCGGTCAGGGCGGCGCGCGACCGTCGTTGCCCCGGCTGAACCCCTCGGCGACCCGGATCGCATGGACGTCGGTGGTGGGCGGCAACACCGTGCTGCTGCGCGGTGGGATGCGCGAGGTCTGGCACAGCGATCTCGACGGCGGCCAACCCGAGCAGCTGACGCACTGGGCCGACCGGAACACCGCGACCTGCGGCTGGCTCTCCGACACGGAAATCCTGGCCCGGTCCGGCTACGGCCACGCGGCCGACCGGCGCGCCTGGATGTTCGCCGTTCCCATCGCCGCCCCGCCGCGTGAGCTGCCGTGCGGGCCCGCCGCGGACCTTGCGGTGCGCGATGACGGCGCCCAGCTGCTCGGCACCATGACCGTGTTCGAACCGGTCTACTGGAAACGCTACCGGGGCGGTTGCGCGGGCCGGGTGTGGTACTCGCCGGACGGCGACACCTTCGAGCCGGTGCTGGGGTCGCTCGGCGGGAACATGACCAACCCGGTGTGGGCCGGCTCGCGGATGGCGTTCCTCTCCGACCACGAGGGCGTCGGCGCCCTGTACTCCGCGGCGGTCGACGGTTCGGACCTGCGCCGGCACGGCGACCTGAGTCCGTTCTACGCGCGCAACGCGACGTCGGACGGCACTCGCGTGGTCTACGAGCAGTCCGGCCGCCTCTTCCTGCTGGCCCCGGGTGACGACGAGCCGGTGGAGCTGAGCATCCGGCTGACGGACCCCGGTCGCGGCCGGCGCGCGCAGACCTGGTCCGGGGCGCGGTCGACCGGCGACTTCGCACTCGACCCGACGGGCCGCCAGTTGGTCGCCGAGGTGCGCGGCA
>Ga0164241_10003855_pt1 | contig 14850 bp, 12 predicted proteins | sample OricomyardsoilBY_FD_108780 | JGI IMG/M metagenome (GOLD analysis project Ga0164241, IMG submission 108780) | Backyard soil microbial communities from Emeryville, California, USA - Original compost - Back yard soil (BY) | ecosystem: Environmental > Terrestrial > Soil > Unclassified | place: USA...
CGACGAGTGCTTCTACTTCGTGCGCCTCGCGGCATCCGGCCATCCGGGCAGCATCACCAGCGTGCATGCCGGCAGCTGTGCACTCGCCTTCGAGCAGATGTCGCTGATGATCCGCGAGACCGGTGCGGGCGGCGGCCTGCGCATGGACGAGATCAAGTGGCTGCTCAGCGTCGTGGTCGACGTGATCGTGCAGTTCGATCGCGACGAACGCGGGCGCTTCATCTCCGAGATCCTCTACGAACCCCGGCGCCAGCGGCTTGGCCGGTGGGATCAACAGGCGGCAGCGGCATGAGCAGCGTTACAGCCCTGCCCTTCGCGGCCTGGCCGATGGGCCGCAAGGTCGCCGCGGGCGCCTTCGCCGTCATCGGCTACGTCGCACTGGCATGCGCGGCTCTCTACCTGGCCGGCGTGCTGTTCCTGGTACTGAACAAGGCGAATCCCAAGCAGGCGCAGTTCGCCAGCATCGTCCACTACTGGGACCTCTACTCGGACGATGCCCAGCTGCGCAAGAAGTTGCAGCTCGCGATCGGCATCTCGGGCATCGGCCTGCTGATCCTGCTGCCGGCCGGTCTGGTCGCCGCCGCAAGGCCACGGCGGGCGCTGCACGGCGATGCCCGGTTCGCCAGCCCGGCAGAGGTAGATCGCGCGGGTCTCACGGGCAGCGACGGCCAGCCCGGCATTCTCATAGGTCGCCACAGCGGCAAGTTCCTGTCGCTGCCCGGCCAGCTCTCGGTGATGCTGTCCGCGCCGACCCGCAGCGGCAAGGGCGTGGGCGTCGTCATCCCCAACCTGCTGAACTGGCCCGACTCGGTCGTCGTGCTCGACATCAAGGGCGAGAACTACGACATCACGGCCGGCTACCGCGCCGCGCACGGCCAGGCCGTCTATGCCTTCTCGCCCTTCGACGAAGACGCGCACAGCCACCGGTGGAACCCGTTGACTGCCGTGCGTAAAAGCGCATTGCACCGCGTCGGCGACCTGCTCACCATCGGCCAGGTCTTCTTCCCGAACGACGGCGGCGGCACGTCGTCCGAGGCCTTCTTCAACGACCAGGCGCGCAACCTGTTCCTCGGCCTGGGGCTCGTCCTCCTCGAAACGCCCGCCCTTCCCCGCACCATCGGCGAGATGCTGCGCCAGTCGTCCGGCAAGGGCCGGTCGCTGAAGGATCACCTCAGCGGCCTGATCACGCAGCGCTGCGAAGATGGCAATCCGCTATCGGAAGAGTGCACCGACGCGCTGCAGCGACTGCTGTCGAACTCGGAGAACACGCTGTCCAGCGTGGTCGCCACCTTCAACGCGCCGCTGACGATCTTTGCGGATGCGGTAGTCGATGCGGCCACCAGCGCCGACGACTTCCGGCTCGAGGACGTGCGCCGCCGCCGCATGTCGGTCTACGTGCGCATCCCGCCAAACCGGCTGGCCAACGCCCGGCCGCTGCTGAACCTGTTCTTCTCGCAGCTTGTCAGCCTGAACACGCAGGCCCTGCCCGAGCAGGACCCGACGCTGAACGTGCAGTGCCTGCTGGTCAATGACGAGTTCACGGCGATGGGCCGCGTGGGCGTCATCACGAACGCTGCCGCTTTCCTGGCCGGCTACAACCTGCGTCTGCTGACGGTGGTGCAGGCGATGTCGCAACTCGATGCCGTCTACGGCGACAAGGAAGCCCGCACCTTCGCCACCAACCACGGATTGCAGATCCTCTACGCGCCGCGCGAGCAGCGTGACGCCAACGAGTACAGCGCCATGCTCGGCCACTTCACCGAGCGCGCCACGTCCCGGGGCCGCAGCCGGTCGTTCAGCAGCCACGGGCACAGCAGCGTCAGCAGCAACGAGAGTGAGCAGCGTCGCGCGCTCCTGCTGCCGCAGGAGTTCAAGGAGCTGGGCGCTGAACGCCTGGTCGTCATCGTCGAGAACTGCAAGCCGGTGCTCGGCGAAAAGATCCGGTACTACCGCGACAAGGCCTTCCGATCGCGCCTGCTGCCGGCGCCCGTCGTCCCGCGTATGGACATGGACCTGCATCTGGCGCGCGTCCAGCAGCGCTGGCGCTATGCAGACGACGAACTCGGCCCCGGCGAAACCATCGAAGCGCAGCGCCTGCTCTGCGACCTGAAGCTCCTGCCGGATCTGCGGGACGGCACGCCGGACGAGGTGGCCGAGACCGTCATGAACTTCGTCACCGGTAGCCCGTCGAGCGGCGCCGGCATGAGCAACTCGATAGAGCCCGTGGCCGACGAGGACGGCGTGCTCTTGGCTGAACCGGCGACGCCGGACCGCGCTGACATCACCTAGACCTGGAGTACCTCCATGCGAGCACCTTCTGACCCCACATCGCTGATCCCTTGGCTCCTGCTGCTGGCTTCCTGCAGCAGCCCGCCGAAGGCGCCGACCGTCGATGAGTCACAGAAGCGCCCGGTCAATTCGCAGATGGCGGTCGAGCTGCAGGTCTGCAAGAACGACCTGCAGAACACCCGACTAATGGCGACGGAGTCCGGGCGTGTCGCCGAGACCACCGCCGCCACGCTGGCCAACGTCGCGGCGCGGCAGCAGATGCTGGCCGCACTGCAAGCCCCGGCCGCTCAACAGTCGCAGCCGCAGCAGGCCAACAGCATCTACGCGGTGCGCTTCGAGTTTGGCAGCACGCGCGTGGTCATCCCATCGGATGCCGCAGCCGCCCTTGTCCAAGCCGCCAAGACGTCGCCGCTGGTGCTGCTGCGCGGGCGCACGGACGGCACGACCGACGCGCCTTCCGAGAGCCGCATGGCCCGCGAACGGGCCGCCGCCGTCCGCGACTACCTGGTGGCCGCCGGCGTAGACCCAGCCCGTATCCGCGCCACCTACCAGCCCGCCGGCGATCACGTGGCCGAGAACGAAAGCGCGGCAGGCCGCAGCCTCAACCGCCGCGTCGAGATCGAGCTGTACCGGGCGCTGCCGGTCGCACTCGGTACGTCCACCACGCCGCAGCCTTGAGCTGCGATACCAACCCACCATCGCGAGGTCACCATGGATGCAGACAACTCCCCCTCCCGCCAGCCAGCACCGCCGTCCGGCGGTATCGTCGAACCCGCCAACCGCGCATCGGTAGCCAAGGACCGCTTCCAGACGCCGCGCGACCAGGCCGGCGAGCGCTACGAACTGCGCGATCCGTTCGCGGAGGTCACCTACCGCGCCAGCACCTTCCCAGAGATGGCCGCCAAGGCCGACCAGATGGGCAGCACTCGATTCGTTGCCGTGGCCGAGGACGGCAAGCGCACGCCGGTCCAGAAGGTCGACGGTGAATGGCAGCGCGGGCCGCAGCGCCCGGCAGTCGCAGAGCGGCCGATCGATCCGGCGCCGGTCCGGGACGACGCGCCCGAGGCGACCAACGTGGTGCCAATGCCGGGATCCGCCAAGGGCCCCACCCGGCAGGGGCCAGTCCATGCAGAGGGCGTCGCGAAGATCGATGCGCAAGCGGATCGCGCGGCACAGGTGGCCCGGCTTGAAGCCGCGTTGACCGACCGCTACGTCATCAAGCGGGCGCCGGTGACGGTCGGCGACGTGACCATTGGCCGCACCGAGTACCGCTTCCGCGGCGACGCCTCGCGAGTGGCATTTACGGAGTCGACCTTCCGCCTGGCCACCGACACCAACAGCCCGTCAGTCGCACGCTCTATGGTCGACGTGGCCGAGGCGCGCAATTGGAAGGCGCTGCGCGTGTCGGGCAACGAGGACTTCAAGCGCATGGTCTGGCTCGAGGCGTCGGTTCGCGGCGTCAAGACCCAGGGCTACGAGCCGAACTCGGCCGACCTGGAGTTGCTCAAGCGCGAGCGCGAAGCGCGCTTGGTGAACCGCATTGAGCCAGCCCAGAATGCAAGGGGCAGCGCTGCGGCCGCGCCCGTCGAGAAAGGATCCGCCCGCGGCGGCGATGGACGAAAGGCCGTCCTCGCGGCCATCGAAGCGGTGCTGATCGCCAAGAAGGTGCCGGAGAAGCAGCGCGCGGCCGTGATGGCCGCCGCCACCGAGAAGCTGGCCCAGCGCATCCGCGACGGACAGGTGCCCAGGGTCAAGGTTTACGACAAGGCGGCGCCATCGCAGCGGCCGGTCGTCGTACCCACGCCAGAGCTGCAACGCTCTCGCGAACGATCGGCACCGGCACCCGTGCGGTGAGGTCACGTCGGTGGAAACGTCGGCTCATGGCATCACGGCGCCGTCGGCGGTCTACGAGATCGCCGGCCGGCGCTTCGAGATCGGCACCCGCGGCTTCGCAGATGCTGTCGCCGACTCCCACGCGGCCCACCAGCGGCCCCAATGCATGTGCTTGGTCGAAGGCATCGAGATGTACGTGGCGCGCCTCGGCGATGGCTACATCGTCAAGCGCATGCCGGACTCCGGCAGCCAACATGCACCCGGCTGCCCGTCGTACGAGCCGCCTGCGGAGGCCACCGGCCTGGGGCAGGTCTTGGGGTCGGCAATCACCGAAGATCCGGCCACGGGTGAAACGACCTTGAAACTCGACTTCTCGATGTCGAAGATCTCGGGCCGCACTGCGATGCCGGCAGCGGGCGGGGACAGCGACAGCGTGGCCAGCAGTGGCACGAAGCTTTCGTTGCGCGGGCTGCTGCACTACCTGTGGGACCAGGCCGAACTGACGCGCTGGCAGCCCGGGTTCGCGGGCAGACGCACCTGGAGTACGGTGCGCAAGCACCTGCTGCAGGCGGCGGAGAACAAGATCGCGCGCGGTGACTCGCTGCGCACGCGTCTGTACATCCCAGAGGCGTTCTCAGTCGAGCAGCGCGACGCCATCAACGCCAGGCGCGTGGCGCAGTGGTCGCATGCCATCGCTGCACCCGGCAAGCCCCAGCACCTGATGCTGCTGATCGCCGAGGTGAAGGAGATCGTTCCGGCGCGCTACGGCTTCAAGGCCGTGGTAAAGCATGTGCCCGACCAGGCCTTCGCGCTGGATGAGCAGCTCTACCGCCGGCTCGGCCGACGGTTCAACTCAGCGCTGGCGCTCTGGGGCGCCACCGATGACATCCACATGGTGATGATCGCGACATTCAGCGTTGCGGCGGCGGGCATTCCGACCATCGTGGAGCTTTCGCTGATGCCGGTCACGCGGCACTGGCTTCCGGTCGAAGACGGGTACGAGAAGCAGCTCATTGAGCGGCTCGTGGCTGATGGGCGGTCCTTCGTGAAAGGGCTTCGCTACAACCTGGGCGCGGAGAGCGAGCTGGCCAGCGCGACGCTGACCGACTGCGAAGGTTCGGCACTGTTGCTCTTCGTCGTTCACGCGGGCATCGATGACAACGGGCGGTGCCGGCAGGTGTGCGACCCTTCGGTGCCGGTGTGGCAGTGGAGCCCATCACGCGAAGTGATGCCAGCGCTGCCGCCTCGGCAGCAATGCTCCGCAGGAGCGTCTGCCTCGGCGATCGAGCGCTGATGACCACCTTGTCGATGACAACCGCTCGATCGCGGTAGGGATCCTCGGACGTTTGATTGATTCGTCCGAGGATTCACACCACAACCGAAGCAGCCGGCACGTAGGCCCAAGCGGCTTTAGCCGCGTTTTCCCTGTGCCGGAGCAGGCGCCCGAGACCTCCTCAATGACGTAGACTGCACAGGATTCTGTCATCTACCCCTCAAGGAGCCGGTCATGGGCTTTTCAGCCAGCGATGTGGTGCCCTTCACCCAGGCACGCGCCAACCTATCCGAGCTGGCAGACCAGGCCAAGGCCGGCGCCGAGAAGATCATCACCAAGAACGGTGAGAGCTACGTTGCGCTGATCGACGCCGACCGGTTGGACTACTACCACCGCCTGGAGCGCGAGCGCATCCATCTGCTGCTGATCGACGACGCCAAGCGCGGCTTGGCCGACATCACAGCCGGCCGCACTTTTGAGGCGGACGGCGCCATCGGCCAGCTACAGCAGCGCCGCAAGGCTGCCGCCAAGGCATCCAGCCTGGCGAACCATGGCAAGCCTGCGACCAAGAAGCGTGGCTGAACGCCTGTACCGGGTCGAGCTGACCGCGAGCTTCCTGGAGCGCCTGGACGCCATCGAGGTGTTATTGGTGGAGGCGGATGCGGGCTTTGCCTTTGATGATCTGCTGGCCGAGCTGCGCGCCACTGTTATCCCCAACCTGCGGCGCTTTCCGCGCATCGGTCGGCGGTACCTGGCCAATCCGCCCCAGTCAGCCGAGGCGCTGGCGCAGTTGACCGCGCTGCCAGCCGGCGCACCGGATGCGCTGCGTGAATACCTGCACGGCGACTACCTGATGCTCTACACAGCCATAGAAGTCGAAGAAGCGGTCTATCTGCTGTCGATCCGGCATCACCGCCAGCTCTCGTTTGACTTCGCACGCCTTTGGCCAAATGCCTGAGCGTCACTCTTCAATCGCAAACACCAAAATGAAAAACGTTGACCACCTCCAGCAAGCCTTCGAAGACGGCCATATTCAACTCATCACGACCGGCAAGACCGAGAAAGTTAGGTACGTCGCCCTCAACCACTCGGAAAAGTGGAGCGACGCAGAGGAAAAAGTGCGCGCCGCCTACTACGCCGAACTCATCTACCGATACGGCTACGCGCCGGAATGCATCGGCGTCGAGGTGACGGTGCCAGACCGAACACCCGTAGATCGCGCCGACTTGGTGGTCTTCCACGACAACGCTCGTACACGGCCCTTCGCAGTCATCGAATGCAAACGCGATGCTGTTTCCGATACGGAGTTCAAGCAGGCTGTTGATCAAGGGTTCGGCAACGGCCACGCGCACAAGTTCCGCGCCGAATACATCGGCGTCATCGCCGGTCAAACGCGAGCCTTCTATGACTGCTCAGACCGTTTCGGGGTTCTGGAACGCGAGGCGAACATCGTCGCGGACTTGCCAGCCCAGTACGGCAAGCCTGAAGAGTTCAAGTACTACTACCAGGCTAAGAACAAGCCCGACATTGCCGCCGTTAGCCGTGACAACCTGATCAAGACCATCCGCAAGTGCCACCAGACCCTCTGGGGCGGCGGAAGGCTCTCACCGCCGATGGCCTTTGGCGAGCTCACAAAGCTCATCTTCCTGAAGACGCGGGACGAGAAGGCTGCTCGAAAGCCAGGCGAGCCCTACGCCTTCCAAATCAAAACCAATGAAACACCGCAAAGGCTCGCCGGGCGCATCAAGGCGCTCTACGCAATTGAGCGGGTCAACGAGCCCGACGTCTTTAACGAAGACATCAAGATCGACGACACCACGATCAAGAACGTCGTACTGCACTTAGAAGGCGTGAACCTCACAGCCACCGACCTAGACACTAAAGGCGTGGCCTTCGAGCAGTTCATGGATGGCTTCTTCAAGGGTGACTTCGGGCAGTACTTCACCCCTCGAAACATCATTGCCTTCGCGATTCAGATGCTCGGCATCAAGGCCGAGGACTACGTCATCGACCCCGCCTGCGGCTCAGGGGGTTTCCTACTCCACGCCCTCGATCACGTCCGCAAGCTAGCCAGCGAGCTGTATCCGGGCGAGGGTGGAACCGACGGTCGGCTCGAAACCAGCCGCCATCACGACTACTGGCACAAGTTTGCGGAAAAGCGCTTGTTCGGGATTGAGATCAACGAAGAGATCGCCCGTGTCGCCAAGATGAACATGATCGTTCATGACGATGGGCATACCAATGTCATGGGCCACGATGCGTTGGAGCCATTGGCCGCGATGGGGCTGAAGAATGAAGCCCTGTTCAAGATCCTCGGCTTGTACCGCGAATCCGTGCTCAACACGGAGACCGGCAAGTACGAGGAAGTCATCAAGCGCGATGAATCGAAGGGCTTCACGAAGATCACGACGAACCCGCCTTTCGGCGCCACGATCAAGGAAGAGCTGCACAGCTACTTGAAGAGCTACGAACTGTCCCGCTTCATCGGCAAAGGCGTCAAGGACGAGGACGACCCTGAAGATGAAACGGCCGATCACAAGGCAGGGAAGAAGTCGGCTAAGCAGCGGACCAGCGTCAAGACCGAGGTCATCTACTGCGAGCGCATCTGGCAGCTATTGAAGCCGGGTGGACAGGCCGCCGTGGTGCTGCCGGATGGGTTGCTTACCAATGCCAGTTTGCAGGGAGTTCGCGATTGGCTTCTGGAGCGCTTCAAACTGCAGGCTGTTGTGAGCCTGCCCCAGTTTGCTTTTGCCCACTTCGGAGCCGGCGTCAAGTCCAGCGTTGTGTTCTTGGAAAAGCTTGTGCCCAACACAAAGAGCTCCGGCGATGATGCAATATTCATGGCGATGGCGGAGAACATCGGCTATGACGCTACTGGCCGTACGACCTATGAGATCGACGTGCTGGAGGAACAGGCGGAAGTGCGCCGCGTCGAGCGCCAGCGTTGTGACTTGTTGGATTGGCACGTGGCCTATGACTGGGTGCCGAGCGAAGGCAAGAAGCCTGGCCACTGGACCGAGCGCCTTCGGCAGGTGGTTCCCGGCAGCGGTCTTCTGGGCCAGTACGCCGCATTTCAGAGAGACGCTGAACCTTTTTTCGTCTAGCCCCCGCTGACGCAGAACAGGTTGTCTGTTTTGCAGTTCGGCGGGGGGAAGCATCGGCGCGGATCGATCCCCAGTATCTGGAATTGGAACTAAGGAGGCGTGCTTACTACGCGGCGCCTCACTTCCCACTCGTTCCATTGAACCAGCTAGCAACGTTCGTCCAGTATGGATGCTCGGAGCGAGCGAATACGTCGGGGGTGGGCGTTCCCATGATCCGAATGAACAACCTTCAAGCCACTGGTTGGGATCTCTCAGATCTCAAGCACATCGAGCTCGATGCTCAAAGCCTGGCACGCTACAGGCTCAAGCACGGGGATCTTCTCTTCAACCGAACAAACTCTAAAGAGCTGGTCGGAAAGTGTGAAGTCTTCAAGGAGGATGGCGACTGGGTCTTCGCCTCCTATTTGATCCGCGTACAATTGGCCGCCGAAAACGTGCTGCCGGAATTTGTCTCATCTTTCCTCAACAGCCCTGCAGGACGAATTCAGATCGATCAAGTAAGCCGTCAGATCGCGGGCATGTCCAATGTCAACGCAGAGGAACTCAAAAGGTTGGAGGTTCCGCTGCCAAGTCTCGACATCCAGCGTAGGCTGGTTGCCGAACTGGACGACGCTCGACGGAGACGAGATGGTGCCTTAACGGATGCCGGGCGATTAGTTGCCAGCTTCGAGCCATGGGCCATCGCGCAGATTGGCATGGTGCAGACAGTGCCAACTTTCCGAAACTACTATGCCGTTCGTCGAACGAGCCTAAGCGTTCGAATTGATCCTTTCTACTACGCTCCAGAATTCGTCGAGATTGAACGAGAGGTTCGTTCCGTCGCGCATGCGCCGCTTGGAGATCTTGTCGACTTCTCGAACATCACCTGGAATCCAAGCGAGCACCCCGACACCACGTTTCGCTACATCGAGATTAGCGGCGTTGATCGGAGACGAGGAAAGGCTAAGGCATCCGAGGTATTGGTGACGGATGCACCAAGCCGAGCCCGAATGCTTGTCGAGCCAAATGACATCCTCGTTAGCCTTACTCGGCCGCATCATGGCTCAATTGCCCTGCTAGATGAAGGTCATCGGGGCTGTATTGCATCAACAGGCTTTGCGGTCATCCGTCATGTCGACAGCACGCGCATTGATCGCAGGTTCTTGTGGGCAACGCTACGACTGTCGATTTGCCTAAAGCAGATGCTCCGTCGCGCGAGCGGTGGCAACTATCCGGCCATCACACAGGATGAGCTGGCCAATGTTCTGATTCCCGTACCAACCAAGCCGATTCAGCAAGCGATTTTGAAAGAGATCATGCGACGCAGCGACGAAGCCGACCGTCTAGAGTCACACGCCGAATCCACTTGGGATGAAGCACGGACACGATTCGAACAACAGCTATTGAGAATGAACGCAGCATGATCCTCTTGGGAATCTTACACAGCTCGCTCGGTGGCTTCACGGTAATCCGAGGCGTCGCACCCCTCGGCGACCTGGCACGCTGCTCTCGCTTCGATCCGGCCTACCAGCGAAATCTGATCGAGACGCACAAAGCAGAGATCGAACGCTTCTTGGCTGATCGCCAGTACCTGTTCTTCCCAGAGGTGGTGCTATCAGCTTCGCTGCGCTTCGACTTCAATACCTACAAGGGCAAACAGGCCGTGGCCCCCGTGAACGACGTGCTATCGGGCAAGGGCTTCAAGTCCAATGTTGATGGATTGGCAATTCGGGTAGTGGCTCGAAAATTGCCCAAGGGTTTGGAAACGGTCGGCTCGTCTGGCGCCCCGCAGATTGCCTACCTAGACGTTCCTGAGGCACAGCTGGATGCGGCCGAGGGCCTGCGGCTCTTCCGAATCGACGGGAACCATCGTCTGAGCGCGGCGAAGGACTTGAAGCCCGGCGAGTCTACCTACGCCTTGCCCACACCGTTTTGCATCGTGCTGCACGATGACCCAGAACAGGCGCAGCGCTTCGAGAAGGTGGTGTTCCATAACATCAACGCCAAGCAGATTCCGCTGACCTCTGAGGAAAACCTGCGACTCATTCTCCAGGACGGCACGGGCTCACTCTTCACAGATGCCGACCTGCTAGACAAGCCCAGCTTCGGACCAGCCTACTACCTGGCACGAAAGCTGTTGCCCGAGCTAAACACACGCTTTCTTGGTGGCTTGGCCAAGCCGTTCGAGTATCGACACACACTGGCTCTTGCACTCACGCAGTTTCTAGCCGCAACGCATGACGCCCTGGAACCGACCGCCGATGCCGCAGCGCTGGATGCGCAGGTGGCCCGCCTGCGCGAGGCGCTGAAGGCAGTCAATTCAATCTACGAGGACGCCAGCGGAGAACGCCTTCGGACGTCTGGATGTCACGGCGTGCTGGTTTCCTTCACCTACTTTGCGCTGAAGAACCAGGGCAAACAGTTGCAGGCGTTCGCGCGCTGGGTGTTCTCCAATCGCATCGACCGCCTCACGCCAGCCACCACCACACGTGGCATTGGCTACCACTACCACCTGGGTCGAACCCAGGCCGTTGATGCAGCAAGCTTGGTCGACGTCTTTGAGAGCGTGCTCTCGGCTCGCAAGCGAGAGGTATTCGTCTCCATGGAGTTTGGTACGCACACTGATGATGTGTACAAAGCTATCGAGACAGCCATTGATCAGGTCAACACGAAGCACGCCCTGCAGCAGGCGGACCTTGCGCTAGTGCCCGTCCGCATTGACCGCGAGAACAAGGGCCACAGCTACACCATCGCTGACGAGATACTCCGCATCATCGATGGCTGTGGATTGCTGATTGCAGACCTGACGCAGAGCAACAAGAACGTGTATCACGAGGTTGGCTTTCTGATGGGCCTGAACCAGGGTCGTGGGGAGCTGAACGACAACTTCATACTGTTGGCTGACTCCAACCAGGTCAAGGACACCACCATCGGCTTCAACCTGCGGGCGTGGCAGCAGATCCGATACAAAGACACTCTCGGCCTCACGACTACCCTTGTAGCCGCGCTGGAGCAGCACTTCGACCTCGCCGCTAGCTGACATTCAAATGGAGACTGCCCGTCATGGCTGAGATCGCCCGCCGCCGCACCGGCGAACTATTGCGCGAGTTGTTCAACATCCTGATGGCCGCCCCCGAGGGTGTGCAGGCCAGCGCAGCACTGCAGGCCTTGGCCGAACGGGTCACGTTGACGCCCTATGAGGCCGACTCCTACGACTCTGGTGGAAGGCGGTTCGAGAAGATCGTTCGTTTCGCGACGGTGGATTGCGTTAAGGCCGGGTGGTTGGTGAAGGACAAGGGCATATGGTCCATCACCGAAGAGGGCCGAAAGGCGTTCGCGGAACTGCCTGACCCCGAGGCCTTCTACCGCAGGGCATGCAAGCTCTACGCCGAGTGGAAGGCTGCGCAGCCTGATGCCGACGTAAGCACGACAGGTGGAACGGGAGCTGGAATTGACGGGTCTGACACGACGGCCAAAGCGGTTAGCGTGACATATGAAGAAGCCGAGGAGCAGGCCTGGGCGGAGATCTCGGCCTACCTTCGTGCGATGAATCCCTTTGACTTTCAGGATCTGGTGGCCGATCTGCTGAGGGCGATGTCGTACCACGTGACCTGGGTCTCACCGCCAGGCAAGGACGGCGGGATCGACATCCTGGCCTGGCCCGACGCACTGGGCACAAGGCCACCTCGCATCAAGGTCCAGGTAAAGCGGCAGCAGCAGTCGGTGAGCGTGGATGGACTCCGTTCTTTCATGGCCTTGCTGGGCGATGACGATGTTGGCCTGTTCGTGTGCACGGGCGGCTTCACAAAGGATGCCGAGACGGAGGCCCGAACCCAGGAGAAGCGGCGCGTCACCCTCATCGGCCTGGAAAAGCTGTTCGACTTGTGGGACGAGCATTACGACAAGCTGACCGACCAAGCGCGGCGGAGGCTGCCACTGCGATCGATACGCTTCCTGGCTCCTGGTGGGTGAGACTTTCGGCGGGCTCCACGCATTTGCCGCGGACGGGCCGAGGCGATAAAAGCTGCACTACCGGACCGGACCCCGGTCAATCGGCTTGGGCTTCGGCGTCAGTTCAGGCCCGACACGTTGCGGAGAAGCGGCCTGACTGATCGGCATTTCCTTGATGAACGCCGCGATCGCACCTGCCAGCTTGCGGTCCTCCAAGTCCCCAGACATGGCCAGCGCACGGCCCACATGCATCCAGGCTTCGACGGCTTCTGCCCGCGTAGCCTGGGCCTGTGCGCCGCTCTTGGTGCCAGCGCGACTGGTGCGAAGGCGACCATCCTCCCGCGCCTTCAGGCGCCACAAGGGGTCGAAGTTCCGGCTGCGCCCGCGCGTTGCTTGCCGAGTGGCCTCGGCTTCGACGCCGTGCCCACGGAGCTTCTCGGCAAAAGTCTCGCGCCACCGGTGCAGATCGGCCTTGCGCGGGTTCAGACGCTTGCCATGCTTTGACTCGGCACGCACGCTGATGTGCACGTGCGGGTTGGCCTGGTGGTCGTGCAGCACCATCACGTACTTGTGGTCGGCCAGTTCGACCTGCGCGAACTCGCGCGCCGCGCGCTGCACTGTCAACGGGTCGGTGCCACGCGGCATCGACAGCATGATGTTGAAGGCCTCGCGCCGCTGGCCGGGTTCAGCGCCGTCGTCGATCAACGTGCCGCCGAAGCGCCAGTCATCGGCCAGGTCGTATAGGGTGTCCTTGCCTCGCATGGTCTCTCCACGCTCGTCCTCGATGTCGAGCCGGCCGTTCTTGCTGATGTAGCGGAAGTGGGCAGCGATGGCCTTCATGCCGCGCCCGCCGCCGGTCACCTTGACCATCACCTGAGGAGCGCGACGGGCCACGGTCGCTTCGACGCGCTGGCGGATGGCGGCGGCGCGCGCCCCGGCAGCGCTGCCCTTGATCTTCGGTGTCGCCTTGCCCCTCACCAGCCGGTTGCCCGGGTAGAAGAGCCGGTCGCCCCAAGTGATGAGAACGCCGTCAATGTTGGGTGGCTGGGACATGGAGATCTCCTTCTGCTCATTGCCCGCGGCGAGCGGAAGCGGCGGCCGGCCGGCCTTGCGGCTGCAGGTCCGACAAAACGCCGGCGGCCAGCTCGAGGTGGCTGCCCACGTCCCGGGCCAGTGTGTCGAGCATGTCGCGGTACTGGCGTGCAGGCTCCACGTTCGCCTGGCGCAGCAGCACCGTGAGGCGGTGGATGTTGCGGCTGAGCGTTGAAAGTTCGGCCGTGGACGCTAGTAGCGTCGCAATGTGGTCGCCGCGGCTGCCGCCGCCCGACAGCACCGGCACGCCGGCGACCAGACCGCGGACGTAGTCGCCCAGCGGCATGCGGGCGTGGCGGGCGGCTGCCAACGTGGCGCGGGCGTGCTCGCGGCTCATGCGCAGGTAAAGGCGCACGCGGTCGCCTCGGACGCTCGGCGGTCCGCAAATCAGGCGATCGGTGTCGAGCTCAACAGACTGCCCGAGCGCCTCGGCCAACGTGCTGCGCACGAAGCCGGAAGGCGTGACGCCGAGCGCCTGCGCGCGGTCCAACAGCATGGCCTTCAGGCCGTGCAGATCGACGCTGAGTCGATCACGTGACGAGGGTGTCATACCCGAGCCTCCTGACGAGCGGAGCGTGTCAGACATCGGCGCCACGGCGCCTATCCTGCACTCACCAACGCATTCAGTATTGGCTTCGATCGAGGTCTATAGACCGATGATTTCGGGCCGAAAATCATCGCGGCACCTGCACACGTACGAGCAGCAATGCGCATCGGTGCACAAGGGTGAGACGACGTGGGCACGCCATGAGCGCAAGAAGAGCGCGCCGCTGATCTACCGTGACCACTGGCGAGCCGATCTGCGCACCGATGACGCCGCATGTGAGCGGCGTCGAGACTGGATGCGACGGCGCGCCGTCGAGCGAGCACTGTTGAGCCGATTCGGTTGGCATCGACACGGAGCGACTCCTGCCGACCGGGCTTGACCAATCGTGCGCCAAACGGTGCGCATGTCTGCGCCAGGGTGACCAGCACTGCGTATTGAGTGCACAAGCACGAGCCGGGGTGAGACGGCGCGATGATTCTTGAGCCGGAATCATCGCGTCCGCCACTCGCGTCGACGCCAACAATGGATCAACCCTTCCGGTGATCCCTGTGCAGCTCGAGCCCAAGCATCCGCCCCGCCGCACGCGCTACAAGCTCAGCGCATATTCCGCCGAGATCCACCGCCTGAACGCCGAGGGCTATACGTGTGACGAGATCCGTGACGCGCTGGCCGAGGTGGGCCTCGTGGTCAGCCGGAGCACGGTCCAGCGGGAAGCCGCGCGGGGGCGTCAGCGGCCAGCGGCGACAAGCGCCAGCTGTTCTGCCGCACCGATGACAGCCGCC
>Ga0164241_10003856_pt1 | contig 14849 bp, 14 predicted proteins | sample OricomyardsoilBY_FD_108780 | JGI IMG/M metagenome (GOLD analysis project Ga0164241, IMG submission 108780) | Backyard soil microbial communities from Emeryville, California, USA - Original compost - Back yard soil (BY) | ecosystem: Environmental > Terrestrial > Soil > Unclassified | place: USA...
CCGGCTCCGAAGTGCGACCCGACGGAGAGCTTCCGGCCGCTCAGCCCCATGCCCCCACCGGGCGAGATGCCGGCGAAGTCGACTATGCAGAAGATCAAGCAGCGGGGCAAGCTGATCGCGGGCGTGGACCAGAACACGTTCCTGTTCGGCTTCCGCAACCCCACCACGAACGCGCTGGAGGGTTTCGACATCGACCGGGTCCGCGAGATCGCCAAGGCGATCTTCGGGGATCAGAACAAGGTCCAATTCAAGGTGGTGACTTCGGCCGGCCGCATCGACGCCCTGAAGAAGGGGCAGGTGGACGTTGTGGTCCGCACCATGACCGCGACCTGTGGGCGGTGGCAGGACATCAACTTCTCGGCCATCTACTACACCGCGGGCCAGCGCCTGCTGGTGGACAAGGCGTCGAAGGTAACGAGCCTTGACCAGCTGGGCGGGAAAAAGGTCTGTGCCGCAAAGGGCTCCACGTCGATCAAGACCATCTCCGACCACCCGGCCGATCCCATCCCGGTGGGCGTCGACAACTGGTCGGACTGCCTGATCATGCTGCAGCAGGGCCAGGTCGAGGCGATGTCCACCGACGATGTCATTTTGTCGGGCATGGTCGCCCAGGACCCGAACGTGAAGATGTCCGGCCCGCGGTTCACGCAGGAGCCGTACGGCATCGGCATCCCGCAGCAGAATGAGGACATGGTGCGGTTCGTCAACGGGGTGCTGGAGCAGTCCGTGTCGAGCGGCGCGTGGGCGAAGAGCTACGACACCTGGCTGGGCCGCACCGGCGAGCCCCGCCCGGCCCCACCGACGGCAAAGTATCGCGACTGATGGCCGCCTGTCCGCGACCGGGCTGCCCCGGTGAGGTGGTGAACGGCAACTGCCAGTCGTGCGGCATAGCCGTGGCCACCGAGCCCGCGGACTCCGAGGCGGACCGCATTCGCCGCAGTGCTGAGGAACAAGCTGCCGTTCTGCGGGAGGGGGCCGAAGGGGGTCTTGGCTCGGGTTGGTTCAAGGCGATCGGCGCTCCCGGCTCGGCTGCGAGCTCGACTGCTGCCGGTTCCAGTGGCTCCGGCCCGGATGCATCAGTCGATGCGGCTAGCTCGGCCGATTCGACGGGTCTTGGTGGGGCCCCAGCCGGTTCCGCGGGCCCGCCCGACACCGCTTCACCGGAGCCGGAATCGCCGGAAGAGGTGACGCCGAAGCCGGCCGAGGAACACCCCGCACCGCCGGCCCGGCCGAGGCCGGTCCGGGCGAGCCGGGCGCTGCCGTGGGAACCTGCCAACATCGCGCCGGAGCCGTCGTCCGGGGCAGAGCGGATGGGGGAACACGTGAGGCCGGCTGGGGATTCGTCGCGGGCGCCTGGACAGCAAGCGCCTGCGGGTCCGCGCCACCCGGACGCCGGTTGGCGCCACGCCCGCCTCGAGCAGCCGGGTGCGCCCCAGCATGCCGAGGCCGGCCGCCAGGAGCGACCGGCCGAGCAGCCTGCACAGCCACAACCAACCTGGCAGCCGCAACCGCTTGCGCAACCCCAGCCGATTGCGCGGCCCCAGCCCATTGCACAGCCCCAGTCCCAGCCAAAGCCTGTCGCGCAACCACAACCGGTCGCGCCGCCGCAGCCGGTCGCGCCGCCACAACCGAGTGCGCAGGCGCAGTCTCAGCCGGTGGCGCAGCCCCAATCGGTCGCGGAGTCCCAGCCGGTGCCACAGCCGGTTGAGCAACCGCCAAGTGCGCAGCCGCAGCCGAGTTCACAGCCTCAGCCGGTTGTGCAGTCCCAGCCGGTGGCCCAGCCGCAGCTAGCTGAGCAACCGCCTAGTGCCCGGCCGCGGCCGGCCGCGCAGTATCAGCCGAGCGCGCAGTATCAATCGGTGGCGCAGTCCCAGTCTGCGGCGCAGTCTTCGTCGGTCGGACAGCCGCAGCCGGTTGGGCAGGAGCACATGATCGGGCATTCCCAGCCGGTCGGACAAGCGCCCCTGGCCGGGGAGGCGCAGACGGCCGAGCAGTCGCCGGCAGTCGGGCAGGCAGAGTCGATCGCGGAGGTGCCGGTGCCTGCGCACGCCGAGCAGCCCGCTCCCGCCGAGGCGGTCGCTCCGTGGCAGTCGCTGGTGCAGCCGGGTCAGCCGTGGCGGGGCGAGGGCAGTCAGCCGCACCCGCAGGCACAGGAAAGCCGGCCCGAGCCGCGGCAAGAGCAGTCGCTTGGGCAGTCCCAACCCACAAACGGCGACTCGACGAGCCGGCCGGACCATGCCGATCAGCAGCCCGACGCGCCAAGCCGGCCGGACCCCGGCCCACAACCCCACGACTCGCAGCCCGAGCAACCGCCGGAACCCTCGCAGCCCCAGCAATGGCCGCGCCGGCCGGACTCCGCGCCGCCCCAGTCCGGACCGCACGGCTCGGAATCCCAGCAACCGCCGCCGACCCCGCATGGCTCGCAACCCATGCCGCCGCCGGCCGGCGCGCAACACCAGCAGGACTCGCAACCTCAGCAGCCACCACAAGGTCAGCAATCGCCGCCGCGCGGCGTGCAGTCCCCGCAACTGCCGCAGGACCAGCACGATTCGCCGCCACCGGCCGAATCGCAATCCCAGCAGGCGCCGCACGACTCGCAGCCCATGCCGCCGGCTGGTGCGCAGTCCCAGGCGCCGCAGTCTTGGCAAGGCTCGCAATCCCAGCAACAGTCGCAGGGCCAGCATTCGCCGCCACGTGGCATGCAGTCTCAAGAAATGCCGCAGGACGAGGACGATTCGCAACCCTTGCCACCACCGGCCGGATCGCCTCAGCAATCACCGCCGCGTGGCTCATCTCAGCAATCGCCGCACGCCTCGCACGATTCGCAACCCATGTCGCCGGCCGGCTCGCAGTCGCAGCCGCAGTCCTGGCAAGGCTTGCAATCTCAGCAACCGTCGCAGGGTGAGCAATCGCCGCCGCGCGGTTCGCATTCTCAGCAACCGCCGCAGGCCCCGCACGGCTCGCAGCCCATGTCGCCGACTGGCTCGCAGTCCCAAGCGCCACCGCCGCAGTCTTGGCAAGGCTCGCAGGGGCAGCAATCGCCGCCGCGTGGTTCACAGTTTCAGCAACCGCCGCACGCTTCACACGGCTCGCAACCCATGCCACCGCCACCCGGCGCGCAACACCAGCAGCAGCCGCCCGGCGCGCAACATCGGCAGCCGCACGGCTCGCAACCCCACCAGGCGCCGCCCCAGTACGGCTCGCAACCGATGCAACCCCCGCCCGGCCGGCACGGCGGTCCCCCGCCCTGGAGCTTCCAAACAGGACAGTCCGGCCCGCCGTGGGCGCAGAACATCCCCATGCCCAACATCCTCCCGCGCCCCCCGGGCCAGAAGCCCGCGCTGAGCGAGGACGACCCCCAGCCCACCAGCGCCCTCGGCGACCCGCCCCAAACCCTCAGCATCGTGCCGCCGCACGAGGAGGCGCCGGTTACCCAGGCGCACCAGACGCAGGTGCAGGAGCCGGCCACCCAGGTACAGCAAGAGGAAACCCCGCACACCACGGGATCCAGCTCCGTCCCCACCGGACGCCGCACCGCCTCCCGGGCCTCCGGGCGCGGGCGGCTGGGCGCGGGGCTGGTCGAGGTGCCCGTCGTCCCGGTCAAGGATCCCGCCGAAGCCGTGTTGCACGACCCGGCGGTCAGCGAGAACAAGCGGTTCTGCTCCAACTGTGGCGCCGCGGTGGGCCGGGGCAAGGACGGCGAGCCGGGGCCGGCCGACGGCGAGTGCGCCGCCTGCGGCACGGCCTTCAACTTCCGGCCCCGCCTGGGACACGGCGACCTCGTCGGCGGGCAGTACGAGGTCCTCGGCTGCCTCGCCTACGGCGGGCTGGGCTGGATCTACCTCGCCAAGGATCACAACGTCTCCGACCGGTGGGTCGTGCTCAAGGGCATGATCGACACCGGCGACTCGACCTCGATGGCCGCCGCCGTGGCCGAGCGGCGGTTCCTCGCCGAGGTGGAGCACCCGAACGTCGTCCGCATCTACAACTTCGTCCAGCACCCCGACCCGGTCACCGGCACGCTCGCGGGCTACATCGTGATGGAGTTCGTCGGTGGGCAGTCACTCCGCCAGCTCGCGCTGTCCCACCACCGCGAGACCGGCCGGGCCGAGCCGCTGCCGATCGGGCAGGTGATCGCGTACGGGCTGGAGATCCTGCCGGCCATCGGCTACCTGCACAGCGTCAACATGCTCTACTGCGACCTCAAGCCAGACAACGTCATCCAGTCCGGCGAACAACTGAAGCTCATCGACCTGGGCGCCGTCCGCCAGACCGACGACTACGAGAGCCCGCTGTTCTTCACCCTCGGCTACTCCGCCCCCGAACTCCCCACCGAGGGCGCGAGCGTCGCCTCCGACGTCTACACCGTCGGCCGCACGCTGGCCGTGCTGTCGATCGAGTTCGCCGGCTACACCACCCGGCACAAGTACACCCTCCCCGCCCCGGAGGAGGAGCCCCTCTTCGCGCTCTTCGGCTCCTACTACCGCGTGCTCAAGCGGGCCACCCATCAGGACCCGGTGCTGCGGTTCACCTCCGCCGAAGAGATGGCCGACCAGCTCACCGGCGTGCTGCGCGAGGTCATGGCGCTCGGCACCGGCCGCCCGCGGCCCGGCACGTCGAGCGTGTTCGCCATCGAGACGCGCACCTTCGGGGCCGGCCTGGTCGTCGGCGAGGCGGGCTCGCTGCCCGTGCCCGACCCGCTCGAGGTCGCCTCGATCCTGCCGCTGCCGATGGTCGACACCGACGACCACGCGGCCAGCACCCTCGCCAGCATCACGACCACCGAGCCGGGTGAGCTGGTCGCCGCGCTCGCCTCCGCGCCGCAGGACTCCATCGAGGTCCGGCTACGCATGGTCCGCGCCCGCCTCGAGCAGGACGACCTGCGCGAGGCCGCCGCCGAGCTCGAGGCCGCCCGCCGGCTGGTGACCGATCCCGCCGACTGGCGCCCGGACTGGTACGAGGGCCTCATCGCGCTCGCCGCCCGCAGGCCCGCCGACGCGATCGCCGCGTTCGAGAAGGTCTACGACGCGGTGCCCGGCGAGATCCCGCCGAAGCTCGCGCTCGCCATCAGCCACGAGTACATCCGCGAGCACTTCTGGGCCGCCCGCTACTACGAGCTGGTCTGGCGCACCGACCACTCCTGGGTCAGCGCCGCGTTCGGCCTCGCCCGCGTGTACCTCGCGCAGGGCGGGCGGATGAGCGCGATCGAGGTGCTCGAAGCCGTGCCGGACAGCTCCAGCCACCACGTCGCCGCGCAGGTCGCCGCCATCAAGATCAAGACCGACCCATCGGTGCCCGTCGGCGAGCACGACCTGCACGACGCCGCCCGCAGGCTCGAGCGGCTCTCGCTGGACGCCGAGCGCCGCACCACGCTGTCCGCCGAGGTGCTCGAGGCCGCCTACGGCTGGGTCCGCGCCGGGCGCCCCGGCGCGGCAGGCGCCGGTTCCGACGCGCGGGCCGTGCTGGGCTGCCGGCTCGTCGAGCGCGACCTGCAGTTCGGGCTGGAGCGCTGTTACCGCGCGCTGGCCCGCCTCGCGGGCACCACCGAGCAGCGGCACGCCCTGGTCGACAAGGCCAACGCGATCCGCCCGCGCACCCTCACCTGACCCCGGGCGCCAGCTCGATCAGCGTGATGTCCGGCGGCGCGCCGACGCGGACCGGCGGTCCCCAGAAGCCCGCGCCGCGCGTCACGTACAGCCACGTGTCGTCCACTTTGGACAGCCCGGCCAGCGACGGCTGGGCGATCGAGACGACGTGGTGGAACGGGTAGAGCTGCCCGCCGTGCGTGTGACCCGACAGCTGGAGGTCGACGCCGCGCTCGGCGGCGTCGGACACCTGCACCGGCTGGTGGGCCATCAGCACGCACGGCCGGTCCCGGCCGCGGCCCGCCAGCGCGCGGTCGAAGTCCGGGCCGTCCCCCGAGGAGCGGCCGTTCACGTCGGTCACGCCGGCCAGGTCGAACGCCGCGCCACCGCGGGTGATCGTCGTGCCCTCGTTGCGCAACGTGTGCACGCCCAGCCGGTCCAGCTCGCGCACCCAGCCGTCCGGGTCCACGAAGTACTCGTGGTTGCCGGTCACGAAGAAGCTGTCGTCGCGCGAAGACAGGTCGCGCAGCGGCGCGGCGGCGTCACCGAGGTCGGCGACCGTGCCGTCGGCCATGTCGCCGACGATCGCCACCAGGTCCGGCTCGGCCTCGTTGATCATCGCCACGATCCGCTCGGTGTGCGAGCGGCGCAGGATCGCGCTCAGGTGGATGTCGCTGACCACGGCGATCCGGTACCCGGCCAGCGACGGGTCGAGCGTGTGCAGCGGCACCCGCACGCGCAGCAGGTCCGGCGCGCCCAGCGCGCTCACCAGCCCGGTGCCGACCAGCGACGCGGCGCCCGCCCCGGCCACCAGCGCGGCACCCCGCGCCAGGAACAGCCGCCGGCCAGGGTCCGGGACCGGCTTGGCGGGCTCCGCTTCGGGCTCCGGCTCGATGGACGTGGCTGCGGTCGCCTCCAGCGGGCGGCGGCGCACCCAGCCGCGCAGCGCCAGCCGCGGCAGTTCGAGCAGCAGCGTGATCAGGAACAGGTAGAACAGCGCCGCGAACCAGATGTAGCCGGGCCAGACGAACCACTGCCCGATGTCGGGGTCGATCTCGCGGCCCAGCGACAGCGTCGCGAACACCAGCAGCGCAAGCACGATCGTCGCGACCGTCGCCACGCGCCGCCCGACCCCCGGCGCGGTGGTGTCCTTGACCAGGCGTTTCCACAGGTACCAGTGCATCAGCGCGAACACCACGCCGACGATCACGCCGAACATCCGCCGCGCTCCTAGGGGTTGATGTCGAAGCGTCGTTCGCCGAGCAGCTCCGGGCTCTCCGCGACGGCCTGCAGGTCCTCCGCGCGCCCGTGCTCGATGAAGTGGCGGAACTCGACGACGACGTACAGCGCCCTGGCCCGCAGCGCGATCGGCCCGTCCGGCGTGTTCAGCCTGCCCACCGCGCTCGCGTACACCTTGCGCCCGGCGACCCCGTCGAGCGTGCCCACGATGTGCAGCGTCGAGCCGACTGGGACCGGCTTGAGGAAGTCGGTCTCGAGCTTGCCGGTGACGGCCGGGCGGCGCAGCAACTGGCCGACGGTAGCGCCGAGCGCCTCGTCGAACGCGCAGGCCAGCAGGCCGCCGTGGGCCAGGCCGGGCGCACCCTGATGGGCCTCGGTGACGGTGAACTGGGCGAGGACCGTCTGCCCCTCGCCGGTCTCGGTCCGCAGGTGCAGGCCGTGCTCGACGTCGTCGCCGCAGCCGAAGCAGTAGGCGTAGTGCGGCCCGAGCTTGCTGCCGGGCGGCGGTGCGTCCGGGTGCCTGCCGGGCTGCTCCACCTCGACGGGCGGCCAGGGCTGGGAGGTGCGGCTCACTCGGCCAGCGTAGTTGCGCGCCGGTGCTGCCCCGCTGAGTTGTCCCGCTGAGCCGTGGCCGTGCCCCTTTGAGCAACCGTCCTGGGTGCGCCGGGCGGCGCGGCGATGAAATGGGAACCCGACGGAGGAGGTGCGACATCGAACAGGAGCGACCAGAGCGGTCCGGCGAGGAAAGCATCCCTTCGGTGCTGGACGTGGTGACACCGGCACTGGAACGCTCGTCGGAACTGGCTGACCGCTTGGCCAGGCTGCTGCTGCCGGCACGCTTGTTCAGCTGAGTCGGGATTGTGACCAGCTGTGCAGTCCGTGCTGGATTTGGTGGCCTAGTAACGTCACCATGACCAGGCTGATGCGCAAGAGGCATGCACCGGGGTGGAGGAAAGGTCCATGGGGCGCCACAGGGTAGACAGCTACACAGAAGCCAAGCAGCTGTCCCACGACCAGAAGACGGTCAAACCGCACAAGTCGGGACCGAACATCCACGCGGGTCAGGCCCAGCAGCACGGGGCGACCGGCCAGAACATGGACGGCATCTCCGCCGACTTCCAGCGGCTCACCGAGCTCGACGGCCAGTTGCTGGCCCTGCGCGACCGGCTCGTGCAGCACCGCGGGGCCGCGGCAGACCTGACCGGCCCGCTCTCCGACGGCACCAGCCCGGTCACCGCGCCGATGCGCAAGGCCTTCCACCAGCGTGCCGACGTCGACGAAGGCGTGACAGGGGCGCTCGACCAGTACATCGGCGAGCTGGACGCGGTCCGCACCGCCATCGCGAACACCCTGCAGACCTACCAGGGTGTCGAGGGTGACGCGGTCACCCGATTCACCGGCATGCAGGGCCTGGAGGGGACGGACTGATGAGCGTTCCGGAGGACTACAACCGCGACCGCAGGCACCACCTCTACGGCGAGGTCCACGACCCGTCGAAGAAGGCCGAGAAAGCGGCCGACAAGCGGACGCGGCAGAAGCGCGCCAACCGCATGCCGGGCCACTTCGGCAAGGCGAACTGGAACGCCTACCAGCACTACGAGCTCTACAACATGATCATGAAGGCCGACCCGCGCCAGATGTACGAGCGCGCGCGGAACTGGAAGACGCTTGCCGAGGACATCGAGACGACCACCGCCGACGTGCAGAACGTCGTCGAGCAGGTCATGACCACCTGGCAGGGCCAGGCCGCGGTGAACGCGGGCACGGCCACCTCCCGGCTCATGCAGTGGGCGGGCACCGCGAGCCACACGGCCGGCACGGTCGCGGCGAAGATGTCCGACTACTCCGACGCGGTCGCCACCGCGCAGCGGCACATGCCGCCGCCGGGCTTCTCGACCGCCGAGCAGCGCTTCCGCGACGGCTACACCGTGATGACGACCGGTGGCCCGGCCGACGCGGTCTTCCTCAAGCAGCTCCTCTCCGACGGCATGGTCAGCCAGCAGCAGGCGCACGCCCGCAAGGCCGAGGCCGTGTCGGTCATGGAGCAGTACGAGTCGCACAGCAAGGGCGTGCACGACGAGATGCCGCACTTCGCCGACGCCGAGGCGACCACGAAGGACTCGCCGACCTGGACCCCGTCCGGGGCAGGCGCGGGCGGTGGCGGCGGCGCCGGTGGCGGCGGCTCGACCACGCCCGGGTTCCCCGGTGATGGCGGCGTCTCGACGCTGCCCACGCCCGGCGGCAACGGCTCGACCGGTGCGGCGGGCTTCGTCGACCCGGCCCTCGTCGGCGCGAACGGCCCCGGCGGCGGCAGCGGCTTCCCCGGCTCGACCGGGTTCGGCGGCGGTCCCGGCAGCCTGAACGGCGGCGGTGACACGCTGCGTGGCGGATCCGGGTTCGGCGCGTTCGGTGGCGGCGCGGGTGCCGGCGGCAGCGCCGGGGCAGGCGGCGTCGGCCCGGGTGCGCTCATGGGCCGCGGCGCGGGCGGTGTCGTCGGCGGTCCCGGCGGCGGCCTGCTCGGTGGCGGCGCCGGTGCGCGCGGTGGCGCGGGCGGTTTCGGCGGCATGCCGATGGGCCACGGCGGCAACGGTGAAGAGGACGGCGAGCACACCAACAAGTACGACGAGGGTCTCGACCTGTTCGACGACCTGCCGCCCGCCTATCCTCCGGTGTTCGGCGCATAATCTCGGCGCGCAGGCGAGGTTCGAGGAGGCGGCCGTGTCCGGGTTCGAGGCCGATCTGGCCGCCATCGGGATCACCGCTGGCGTCCTCGACAACGCGGCCGAGGCCGTCGCCGCGGCGGTGGACCGCCTCGACGGGGCGAGCAGTCTCGGGCCGGGCAGACTCGACGCCGTGACCGGTTCGCTGATCGCCGACACCCGGGCGGAGTTGTCCACCGTGCTCGGCGCGATGCGGGACGACGCGGCGCTGGTCGAGTCCATTCGCGGCGGCTATGCCGCCCTCGACGAGGACATCGCGGCGTCGCTGCGCCGCGCGGGCGGTGAGAGCTGGTGAGCGCGTACCAGGGCCCCTATCGCGGGCTGGAGTTCGACCCCACGCCCGGCCGGGTGGACGCGGTGCACGCCGCGATCGCCCAGCTGAGCTCCGCGGACTCGGCGCTCGGCACGGTCGAGCCCGCGTTGCGTGAGGCGGAGCGGCGCTCGGCGGGCTGGCAGGGCGACGCGGCGGAGACCTTCCGCGGTCGGCTGCGCGACACCCCATCGGACTTCGACGCCACGCAGCAGCGGCTGCGCCAGGCGGTCGCCGTGCTGGAGCGGTGGTCGGCGACGCTCGCGGCGAACCAGCGGGACGCCGAGTCGCTCGACGCCGAGGCCGTGCGGATCCGCCGCCGGCTGTCCGACGCGCGGGATGTGTTGCAGGACAAGCAGAACGCCGTGGACCTCGCGTCCACCCCGACCGCTGCGGCGGGTGCCAGCATGGAGCTGAGCGGCGCTGCCAACCAGGTGGCCGAGCTGGAGGCGCGGCTTGACGAGGTGCTCGGCAAGGCACGCGCGCTCGCCGGCGAGCACCAGCGGGCGGCCGACGAGGCCGCCGACGAGCTGGCCGCGGCCGGGTCCGCCGACCTGGTGTCGCGGGCCGTGACCCGGTCGCCGATCCACGCGCTCGCCGGCGTGCTCTCCGACGCGTCGCGCACCGCCGCCACGATCGGCGGGCTGCTGCGCCCACCCGGCGCGGTCGCGCACCCGGTGGCCGCCGGGGCGCCCGGGTCGTTCGCCGCCGCGCTCGCGGGCGGGCTGCGCCCGACCGGTGAGCCGATCGTGCTCGGCGAGACCCCGCTACGGGCGGACTCGTGAGACTCGCCGCTGTTCCCGGGGTCGCCCCGGTGTCCGTGCAGTCGGTCGAGGTCACCGAACGCGCGCTGACCGCCGCGATCATCGACGTGCGGGGCCGCGAGGCCGAGCACGACCCGGGCGTCGCGCTGGCCGCGCGCGACGCCGCCGAGCTGGCGCACGCGAACGGCGCCGGCCTGGTGGCCGTCGTGACGCACGCGGCCGCCGACCCGGGGATCCTCGTCGGCATGGTGGTCACCTCCGACACCCCGCTCGGCCCGGACGCGGCCGCGGAGCTGCGCCACTACCTCGCCGACGGCGGCGGCCCGGACATCCGCGAGGTGACCGAGTCCCGCACCGAGCGCGGCTACCCGGTGGTGATCGCCGAGCGGATCCTGATGGACGGCCCGTCCCGCGACGCCCCGCCCGCCGGTTGCCAGCTGCAGGCCGTGGTGATCGACTCCCCGGGCCGGCGGATGGCCGTGTTCACCCTGCACTCCACGACCGGCCGCGGCTGGCTGGAGCTGGCCGCCGTGCTCGGCCAACTGGTGTCCTCAGTGGACTTCGAACCCGCCCCGGTCGGTTAGGCCCGCAGGATCTTCTCGCGGTAGTCGCGCGGGGTCTCGCCGACCACCTTGCGGAACGTGCGCGAGAAGTGGGCCGCGTTGGCGAAGCCGCACTGCCGCGAGATCTCGCCGATGCCCTTCACCGCGTGCGCCGGATCGCCCAGCAGCTCCTTGGCCCGGTCGATGCGCAGCTGCCGGATCCGGCCGGACACCCCGTCGCCGTCGTCGAAGAGCTGGTAGAGCCTGCGGCGGGAGATGAACAGCGCGTCCGCGATCCGGTCCGCGGACAGCGCGGGGTCGGCCAGGTTCTCCTTGATGTACTCCACCGCGTCGCGGCGGCGGGTGGCGATCGCGTCCGCGCGGTTCAGCTCGGTGCGCAGCGCACTGCGCAGCACCAGCTCGGCGAGCCCGGTCAGGTACGGCCGGATCCCGTGCTGGTCCAGCGAGTCGGCCACCACCAGCAGGTGCGCGACGGCCGCGGCGAACAGCGTCTGCAGCGGCCGCTCCACCGGCACCGGGCGGAACAGCAGCGGCCGCAGCTCGCCGAAGCTGATCGACAGCTTGCCCGTGGCGACGGTCAGCAGCACCGTGCCGTGCCGCCCGTGGCGGTCGCCGGGCTGGGCCCGCAGCGCGCACTCGGCGAACTCGAGGCTGACCCCGGCCGCCGGCAGGTACCGGGGCAGCGAGGCGCGCATGACCAGCTGGATCTGCTCGGGCTCGGCCCGGGCCTTGGCGAGCGAGGGCTGGCGGATCGCGTCGATCGCGAGCCGCGCGGCGCTCGCCCCGGACGCCCGGACCACGAGGTAGCCGGCGGCCACCTCGTCCTCGCCGGGCGCCGGGTCGTCGTCCACGGACGGCGAGCCGAGCACCGCGGACAGCGCCGCGAACCGTCGCTCCAGGTTGGCCGGCACGCGCCGGGGTTGTGCCGCCCCACCCTGCATCACGCGCTCCCGCCGGCCGCCGGACCCTGGACCTCGCTCGGGCGAATTATGCCCCGGTCCGCCTGTGCCCCTGCAGCAGTCAGGTGTTCGCCGACATCGCGGCCCACTTGGCCCACGGGATGGCCCAGTCGTAGTAGTCGCCGTCGGTCGGGTCGAGCTGCTTGCTGCTGCCGGTGATCTCCACCGGATCGCCGATCAGCGCCTCGTCGAAGTAGGCCTTCGCGTTGACCGGCGCCAGGTTCACGCAGCCGTGCGAGACGTTCGTGTTGCCCTGCGCCCAGACCGAGGGGCCGTAGCCGTGGATGAACTCGCCGTTGTTGGAGATCCGGACCGCCCACGGCACCTCGACGTCGAAGTACTTGTACTTCGGGTTCGTCATCTTGTACGTCGAGTGCTTGGACATCACGACGTGCGTGCCGCTGTTGGTGACGCGGCCCGGGTCGGAGTCGAGGCCCATGCTGGCCGGGAAGTTCTGGATCAGCTTGCCGCCCCGGTAGACCAGCACCCGGTGGGTCTTCGTGTTCGCCTTCACGACCTGGTTGCGGCCGATGGCGAAGTGCGAGGTGAGGTCGTTCGCGCCGAACACGCCGTTGCCGAAGGGCACGGCGTAGAGGTTGAGGTTCACGTCGACCTGGGTGCCGGCGGGCCAGTAGGTCTTCGGCCGCCAGTGCGCCGTCCGGTCGTCGAGCCACGCCCAGCCGCCCTGGACGGCCACCGAGGTCTGCACGACCATCGCCTTCTCGGCGGCGGCCTTGTCGGCGACCGGGCTGTTGAAGGTGACCGCGATCGGCATCGCGACGCCGTAGGTCCTGCCGTCGCCGGTGTTGATCGAGGCGCCGGTCAGGCCGTTCGGCGTGGTCGTGGTGAAGGCGCCGGTGATCGGCGTGCTCTCCCCGTTCGCGCCGAGCGCCCGGCCGCTCCACGTGTAGGTCTTCGAGAAGCCGAGCGGCTCGCCGACCGTCCACGACCGGTGGTCGGGCGAGAGCGTGCCGGTGACCTTCTTGCCCGTCGGGTTCGTCAGCGCCACCGACTGGATCGTGCCGTCACTGACGGTGATCTTGACGGGCGCCTTCGGGCCGACGTTCTTCGCGCCCGCGGCCGGCCGCAACGCGATCTTGGCGGCCGGTTTCGGCGCGGCCTGGACCTTCGGTTTCTCGCTGCTGACCTGCGGCAGCACTTGCGCCGCGCCCGCCTCGCCCGAGCTGCACGCGCTCAGTCCCAACACCGCGACGGGCCCCAGTACGGCCAGCGCCAGCGCCGACCGTCGGTGACCGTGTCCACCCCTCTGCACACTCACCACGTCCCCCCATTTCAACCCCGGCTTACTCACACCTCTTTCGACGCTTCTGCGCTACGGGACGTTGGCTCGAACGGATGTGACACGGATCACAAATGACCACCCGCGTTCAGCCTGCAGAGATCGTTCCGAAGCTGTAGTCACCCGTATGCAAGTGGTAGTGCTGCGAGTGCTCTACGCGATACGCTGCCCCCGCAGACCGTTAGTTTCTGTGTTCGTGCTACCACGCTCGCGGAACGAAAACGCGGGCGTGCTGGTCTTTCGTCGAGGTAGGCGAGGGCAACGCCCGGGGGCTGCCGGGGTTGCACGGTGTAACCCCATGCTGATCCTGCGACGGAGGCAGGTAGATGGCACAGGGCACTGTGAAGTGGTTCAACTCCGAGAAGGGCTTCGGCTTCATCGCCGTCGATGACGGCGGTGCCGATGTCTTCGTGCACTACTCGGAGATCCAGGGCAAGGGCTTCCGCACCCTGGAGGAGAACCAGCGTGTCGAGTTCGAGGTCGGGCAGGGCACCAAGGGACCCCAGGCCACGAACGTTCGCGCACTCTAGTTTGTCGGGTTGACGGAGAGGGGTCCCGGTCCATGCGGCCGGGGCCCCTCTCCCGTGTCAGCGTCGGCGGAGGTTCTGGGCCTCCCACTCGAGGCGCTGAAGGACCCATTCCTGGGCGAGCGCCATCGGGGAGGTCTGGTGGTAGGCGGCGAGCTCACGGAGCTGCTCGTTGGCCATCAATGGAAGGCGAAGCTGGTAGACCTCGGCACCGCCGAACCGGCGTCCGGAGCCGGTCGACTCGGGGTCACCTTCTGGGGAGAGTGCCGCCAGGTAGGACTCGAGCTCCTGGTCGGGCAGGTTCTGGTCCTGCACCGGCACCTCGTCGCGATGGCGCCCGGAGCCGGCGGTCTCTTCCACCGTGTCGCCTCTCGGTCGGCTACGTCCTGTGAAAAGCACCTGGAGAGGATAACGAAGCGATTGCGACCTACCAAGCAAGACGGGCACTTTTCGCCGGTAAGGGTGTCGGTACCGTGTGTAATCGTGCTAAAGCCGCACCTCAAGTGGGCCTTCGGCGGCGTCCGTAGCTCGATCGAGTGACACTCGCGACATGGAGAGGCCCCCGCGCCAGGGGGAGGAACGCGGGGGCCGGAGGGGATCTCCACAGGCGCTGACCGGGGGTGTGTCAGCGACTCGATTGTTGCACGCGCACGCGCCTCGTGGGAGTGGGTAGGCGCGAAAAATTGAGAGAACTATTCACCTACTCCTTGCAAGTGAGTGGAACTCTCCCACCGCCCCCACGCATCGAGTTGCGTTGTGCGACGGGCGGCCCGGCGCTGCACCGTTATCTGTTACGCGGCCGAAGATCGGCCAGGTTGTGTTGTGCGACTGGCACTTCTGTTCGTCGGCCTGTCGAAGATCACTTCGAGCCGGTGAAGATCA
>Ga0164241_10003857_pt1 | contig 14847 bp, 22 predicted proteins | sample OricomyardsoilBY_FD_108780 | JGI IMG/M metagenome (GOLD analysis project Ga0164241, IMG submission 108780) | Backyard soil microbial communities from Emeryville, California, USA - Original compost - Back yard soil (BY) | ecosystem: Environmental > Terrestrial > Soil > Unclassified | place: USA...
ATCAGTGCGGATCTGCGCCGCATGCGCCACCTCCGACTTCAGGGTGATGTCGCCCGCGGCGGAGCCCGCCTTCATGGTGATGCCGTAGGGCTCGTTGTAGGTGCCCGGCCGGACGAGGACCGTATCGCCCGGCTTCAGCTGGGCTTGCGCCATCGCGTGGCTGATGGTCTTCCACGGAGTACTGGAGCTGCCGTTGCCGGAATCACTGCCGGTCGTGGCCACATAGTAAGTCGTCACTGTTGTCGCCGATCCCGAGCCCGCCACGCAGACGAGGGTCAGGGCGAGCAGCATCAGGCCGGGAGGTCGCAGGGAAAGCAACCGGCCGCCGGCGATCCTCCAGCCGACGACTGCGGCAAAGGCAGCCATCCAGCCCAGCCCGTTCGCGCTGATGAACACGCCGCTCTGTTCGCCGCCCGGGTGCGCTGCGAACATCGCGACGCTGAGGAGCATCAGCGGACCGAGCACGCAGCCGATTAGAACGAGCAACCGCCGGGGCGTGCAGCGGATCGCCAGGAGGTAGCTCAGGAGCGCCGACTCCAGGAGCGCTATGATCCTGCGCATGCTGAGCGACGGCTCCGAGACCAGGTCAGCGACAGCACTGGCAAGAGGAAAAGCATGACAACGGGCAGATTGCGCCGGAATGCCAGTCCGAATTGGCCCAGTGCCGGGCCAGCAAGCCCGCCGCAACGAAGGACAATGCTCGCAGCCTTGCTGGCGCAGTGTCGCTGACTACCCCTCCGGAATCGGCAAGGAACAGCGGAAATATGGCACCGGTCTGAAGGAACAGACCTATCCCGGCACCCCACCCTTCGAGCGTACGTCAACGTATTCTGATCTCCGCCATCCCTACGGTGCGCGACCCCACCTGCGATCAGGAATCACCAACTCGGGTCACGACAGCATAAGCACCCGCCCCAAGGGCCTGTACCGGTCCATTCTATGGGATTTATTCCAATGTTTGGAACCTCAGTTCGGGCGATGATGATGGCGTCGGGATCAGCTTTCCAGGTGAAGGGCTTCGGTTCGCCGGCATTGTACTCGCGGAGGAAGCGGCCGATGGCGGCTTGGGAGCTATGGCCGAAGTTGAGTGATGCTCTCTGGAGGGCGGCGTATCGTGGCGGATGTTGAAGCCTGCAAGAACCTCAGAAAGGGCCCGCATGAAGACGTTGATCCACGCTTCGGCAGCGGGTTCCCTCACGCGCCCGTGGGGATTTTCTATCTCTCCCGGTCGTCGTTGCACTGTCGCCCTCTGCCTCGCGCGCCACGCGGCGGCTCTGCTGGTCGCTCTCGCGATGCCTGCTGGTCTGGCAATCGCGCGCTGCCTATCCCGGCAGCGTCAGGCCCTTGCTCCGTCCTCCCCGCGGCCTCGCCTCCCCCACGCTCCTGCTCCCGCCCGAGCATCCGCCTGAGCCTGTCGCCGACGCTCTCACCCGCCTCCGGCGCCTCGCGCTGCTTCTCCAGCGCGGCGCGCATCGCGGCGAGACCAGCGCTGATGCGATCCTGTCCCTCGCCGCGGGCCGCGCCATAAGCCTCCCGCGCCGCCTCGACCCGCTCGCGCAGCTCCTCACGTAGCGCGGCAAACACCCGCCGCGCTTCACCCGCCTCATAAACTGCCCTACCCCGCTCGGTGACCGGCTTATACGCCCGCCCTTCCGCCTTGGCCTCCCGCACCGCGCGCCGCTCCATGGCATTGACCGCCGGCCCGAGCTTCACCTCCGGCGCGCGATCCAGTTCCTCGGCCGTCACCAGGTCGCCCCGCTCCGCCGCCGCCTCCCGCTGCGCCTCGAGGCTGCGATGGTCGACCCGCTCCCCGGCCCCTGCCCGCTCCAGCGCCGCGTTTTGCAGCTCGGCCCAGACCCCGCGCATCGCCTCCGCGTGGTGGTGAGCACATGGGCGTGGTGATTACGATCGTCGCCCTCGCGATGCGGCGCATGGATCGCCACGTCGGCGGCCACGCTATAGCGCTCGACCAGTGCCTGGGCGAAGGCGCTGGTAATCTCGCGCCGCGCCTCGGTGCCGATCTCCGCCGGCAGCGCCAGCTCCCACTCCCGTGCCACCACGGCATTGCCGCGCGCGATCCTGCGGGAGGCGATGCTGCGCGGCAGGTGAGCCTCCGACGCAGAGGCCGACGGCGCCACCCGCGCGCCGCATCCGGTCAGGCGCGCGGCTGCCGCATGCCTTCCTTGCCGATCCGGCCGACGCGCCCCACGACGCAGGGAGGCCGGATCGGCAGGCGCCGGGGAGTGGGTGCGCTGGCACCCCGACCGGCGCCTTGGAGCGCGGGGCTTGCCGCTTCGTCTGGGCACGGAGGCGCATCGCGCCAATCGTAGGCCGGACGAAGCGGCAAGCCCCGCGCGATCGGCGCAATCCAACTGCGCAGGTTGGCCCTTGGAGGTCCAGGAGGCGCGGGGAGCGGCCTCCTGATCCGTCGCGGGCATCCGCGTCGGATTGGGGAGCCGTCGGCGGGGGCTCTGCCCCCCTGAGACCGCACGCAATTTGGAGCCGCAGGCGGGTCACGGGTAGCCGCTAGAGGTCAACCTCGCAAGAGCCCTTCAACGCTGGTCTTTTCTTCCACGGCGCAAGGCGGGCTCAGCTTCTGGTAGTGCAGTGCAGACGACGAGGAAGACACCATGGCGGAAACCGAGCTCGAACGCGCCGAGAGGCGCTTCGCCCAGGCCAGGGCCCGGGTGCAGGCACTGCGGAACCGGGAGGCGACGAAGCAGCGCAAGCTCGACACCCGGCGCAAGGTCATCCTCGGCGGCGCCCTCGTCGACCTGGCCGCCCGCGACGACGGCGCCGCCGCCATGCTCGACCGGCTGATCCGCAACCTCGCCCGCGAGCAGGACCGCTCGGCCTTCGACGGCTGGGACTGGTGCGACGCTGGGAGCGGCGGTGGCGAGGGTGCGGGCGAACCCGATGGCGCCTCGGCGCCGGCGCAACTGGATGGCGGGTTCGGGGGATCGGACTCCCCTGCCCTCTCGGCCGCCTCCCGGAGCTGAGCCGATGACCACCCTCGTGCGCGGCGCCCGCTGGGTCGCCGCCGCCTGCCTCTTCGTCGTCGGCGCACCCTTGGCGCTGCTCCTGCTGATCCTCTATCTCGGCGCCGCCGTGGTGATCGGCCTGCTCCTCTCGGTCTTCTTCGTGATGATCCTCGGATTCGTCGGCCCGGTCTCCAACCCGGTGCAGTGGCTAGTCGCGATCCCGACCGTCGCCGGCTGCGTCATCATCGGCGCCTGGCCTGTGGAGCGAGAAGCTCGGCGTCCGCGCGCTGTTCCGCCGCGGTGCCGGCGACACCCACGGCTCGGCCCGGCTGACGAGCCCTAAGGAAATCGCCGCCCTCGCCGTCGGGGTCGAGGAGGACGGCCTGCTGATCGGCCGCGATCCGAAGACGAGGAAGCTCCTCGGCTACCACGGCCCGGCGCACCTGCTGACCTTGGCGCCGACCCGCGCCGGCAAGGGCGTCCGGCACGGTGATCCCGAACCTGCTGCTCGCCGGGCGCTCGATGCTGGTGGTCGACCCCAAGGGCGAGAACGTCCGCGTCGCCGGCGAGATGCGCGCCGACTACGGCCCGACCTTCGTCCTCGACCCCTTCGGCGTCACCGGGACCCCCGGCGCCAGCTACAACCCCCTCGACCGGATGACCGCCGACAGCCTCGACCTCGGCGAGGACGCGAGCACGCTCGCCGCGGCGCTGGTCATCGACCCGCCCGGCCAGGCTGGGGAAGCTCACTGGAACGAGGAGGCCTGGGCGCTCATCGTCGGCCTGGTGCTGTTCTGCGTCGTTCACGAGGACGAGCAGCGCCGGCACCTCGGCACGGTGCGGGAATATCTGACCCTGCCGCCCGAGCGCTTCCGGGAGCTGCTCGGGCTGATGCAGGAGAGCCGCGGCGCCACCGGGCTGATCGCCCGCGCCGCGAACCGCTTCCTCGGCAAGGCCAACCGCGAGGCCGCCGGCGTCCTCTCCGGCGCGCAGCGCCACACCCACTTCCTCGACAGCCCGCGCATCGTCCAGAGCCTCGTCCGCTCGGACTTCCGCTTCGCCGATCTCCGCCACCAACTCATCACGGTGTTCCTGGTGCTGCCGCCGAACCGCATGGACGCCTACAGCCGCTGGCTGCGGCTCCTGGTCTCCGAGGCCTTGCAGGACATTGCCCGCGACGCCGAGGCTGTCAGCGCCCCGGAGACGACCCCTGAGACCCATGCCGATTCGGAGAGCGCCCAGGAGGCCGCAGGAGCGCGACAGGCGTCCACCGCGCCTCTGACGGCTGGCCAGCGCCTCCCCTGCCCTCTCTGCGCCTCTGGCGCGCTCTGGAGCGGCTCCACGGCTGCGCACCCCGGCCCTGTTCCTGCTCGACGAGTTCGCCGCCCTTGGGCGCCTGGAGGCCGTCGAGCGGGCGATGGGGCTGATGGCCGGGTACGGGTTGCAGCTTTGGCCGATCCTCCAGGACCTGAGCCAACACCTTCGTGGCCAATGCCGGGGTCTTGCAGGTGTTCGGGGTCAACGACGTCGAGACAGCGCGCTGGCTGAGCCAGGCGCTCGGCAAGGCGACGATCGGCTATGAGACCAACACCCACCGGCCCGGTGACATGCCGTCGACCTCGGAGCACGTGACCGGCCGGGAGCTGCTGACGCCGGACGAGATCATGCAGTTGCCCGCGAGTCTCCAGCTCCTGCGCATCCAGAGTATGCCCCCGGTGCTGGCCCAGAAGCTGCACTACTACGCCGATCCGGAGTTCCAGGGCCTCTTCGTTCCGGAAGCCGGGCAATGAGCGCGCCGCCGAAGATCGCGCCGGCCCCGTTCGATGCAAGGCAGTTGGCGGAGACCCTCGACACGATGGGGCTGCTGGTGGCGAGCCTGTCGGATCGCATCGACGCCCAGGGCCGGATGCTGGAGCAGGTCCTGCGGACCGCGATCGAGGCAAGGACGGCCGCCTTCGCTGCCGAGAAGGCGACCGACTGGAAGCGCAACGGAGATCTGATCGACAAGGGTATCGCAAGGGGAAGCCGGCACGTCGATGAGCTGGTCGAGGTCATCAACAACCAGCTTGAGATCGGGAACGAGGTCTTCGAACTGATGAAGACTCTCCTCGAGGAGCAGAGACCGGAGACGTTGAAGCGTCGTGAGCGGTTGGAGTGGTTAATGGCGATGGATGCCCGGACTGCTGGCCGGGATGTTCCTATTGGGTGCTGCGCTGACGTTGACCTTGATGTGGAGCGTATGATCAGCGCCTTGCATGCAAGGCGCGTCTGGCGCCGAGCTTTTTTACCCACAGGCGCTACGGTTGAAAACCGATGTCCGTCGGATTCTTCTTAGATTCAAGATTCAAGATTCTAAGATTCAGGGCGGAATCGCCATTCTGAATCAGTGCGTTAGCTTCGCAAATGTGAAGGATTCGGGGACTCCGGTGAGGTTTTCGGGGCGTAATGTGAGGTTTTCGGGGCGTAATGTGAGGAATCCGGGGCGCAAATGTGAGGTTTTCGGGGAAGCCCGCCCCTAGGTCCGGACCCAAATGTGAGAAATCCGGGGAACTTATCCACACAACCTATGGAAATCTAGATCGAGCGTATCGCGCGCAATCAGGTGCGATCGTCGCCGGTTCGGAACTGACGGAGCAGCCGGCTCTCACTGGGCAGAGCATTCTGGACCTGGACTTGCTCGGCCTGACCGCTGATCCGGGCGCGCCGGCCGACCTTAGGCTGGTGCAGCTCTCGGAAGGCCGCGTCCATCTCGTCCCGGTTCTTGTTCCACCAGGAGACCCGCAGGCGCGCCACCTTCTTCCCTTCCTTTACCGGTAGGAACGACATGTTGAAGGGTGCGAGGGCGTTGATCTCCATCAGCACCGGCTTCACGACATGCTTGTTAAGAGCACCGAAGGCGCCGTACTTGCCGGCCTCGACCCCCAGCATGGCGCGGAACTCATCCAGGCTCAGGTCGTGATAGGTCTTCCGGCCGAGCCCGGCCCACTGCGAGGCGTTCTCGTACAGGCTGACGGCGTACTTCGAGGTGAAGGCCATCAGCACCGGGAGCGCGATCTTGCCCCAGATGGCGGAGTCCTTGAGGATTTCGACCAGGCGCTTGTCGAAGCTGTAGGTGAGCGCCCCCGCCGGGCGCTCGGGATCGTCGAGATCATTGCCGCCGAGGAACTGGACCCGCCTGGTGCGGCCGTCAGCCATCCGCACGGTGAGGATCGTGCCCATCAGAGCGATGATCGCCTCCTCGACCATCTCGTAGCCCTTGTGGTGGTCGGGCTTCAGGTCGTCGATCTCGATCGTGTAGTCCCTGCCCTCCTCGACCCCCTGAAGATGCGCGTTGTGCCAGAGGATGGTGATCGCCCGCCGCGCGTTCAGGGTCAGGGCCTGATGCCCGGTGATCTGGATCAACTCGGCCGGCTTCACCGCCTGCTCGCGGCGCGGCTTCAGGTCGAGGACCCGCAAGGGGCCGAATGTCGAGGCCGTATCGTTCATGGGCGCAGGATACGCGACCGCTCCCAACTATGAAAGGATTTCGCCTTAGACATTCACAGTTCTCCGAAAACCTCACATTTGACCAGTAGCCGGACCTTCCCACGGCGCATGAATCACAGTTATTTCAGATAAATAATCCGTCCCGGAAAGCCTTCTTCTGGTGCTCCCCGAAAACCTCACATTTGGCGGCTCGAACGAGAAAGTCCGAGACCGGCGCAATGCATGCACGCATGCATTCATGAGATTTGCCGGGAGTGGCGGATCGGCGTACCATCGTCACGGCTGACCTGCCATCGAGGGCTTTTGCCCGTCAGCCTCCGCCAGGGCGAAACGCAGGATGGGCTGCCGCTGCGGGGTTTCCGGTTATCCCGACACACCAAAACCGGACTGCAACCCAGCCCGCCAACATGAATGCAATGATGCATGCATGTAAGGGTGCTTCCGTGCTTGGCGCAAAGCATCGAAGGATGCTACCATCCGCGAAAACCCGAGCAGAGGCAGTCCCATCCCATGGCTTACATCATCGGCATGGTATCCCAGAAAGGCGGGGTCGGAAAATCTACCCTCGCCCGCCTGATGGCCCGCGAGTTCGTCCAAGGCGGCATGAGCGCGAAGATCGCCGACCTCGACACCCAGCAACAGACCTGCACCCACTGGGCCGGGCGTCGCGCCGAGAACGGCGTCGCGCCGGAGATCCAGGTGCAGAGCTTCGCGACGGTGCACACCGCGCTCGGAGATGCCGCGCGCTTCGACGTGCTGATCGTCGACGGCAAGCCGAACGCTTCGGAGCAGACGTTCGAGATCGCGCAGGCCGCGGATCTGATCGTCATCCCCACCGGCCAGACCGTCGACGATCTGCACCCCGGCGTGGTGCTCGCGCACACGCTGCGCAAGAAGGGGATTCCCGTCACCCAAATTGTCTTCGCAATGTTCAAGACGACGGGCAGCGACCGCGAGAATGCCGCGGCGCGGCAGTATCTGACCCAGGCCGGCTATGTGGTCCTGGAGGGAGAGGTTTCGGTCTCGACCGGCTACGGCTCCGCCTCCGATGCCGGCAAGGCGCTGACGGAAACCTCCTTCCGCTCCCTGAACGACCGCGCAGCGCGGCTGGCGCAGAGCGTCGTCGACCTGATGGCCGAAGTCGCCAACCGCGAGGTGGCGTGATGGCGGCCGATCTGTCCAAGCTCCGCCGCGGCAAGGGCGCCCCGCCTCCCGTAGATGAGGCCCCCGACGTGATCGCCGAGGACAAGCGGCCCGAGACCGTCGCACTCCGGCCGCTCCAGGTCCGCATCCCCGAATCCGTGTTCGCGGAGTTCAGCGAGACGGCCGGGCGGGAGTTCGGGTTCAGCCACGGCGCGAAGAAACAGCTGTTTCTGAAGATGTGGGCTGCTTACAAAGCGCAAAGCATGAAAGCATGAATGGCGCTGAAATTGGCAGCCGATCCAGACTTCCAGCCGCACGATTGCGCGCCGGCCGAGTGGGGGTCTCGCCTTAAGTGAGAGAGATCGCCGCAAGAGACGCCCGGAACCGCTTCGGCCAGCTGCTCGACGCGGCGCAGAGCGCGCCGGTGCGCGTGACCATGAAGGGCAGGGCGGTCGCCGTGATGATGTCGACGCGGCACTACGAGCGGCTGCGGAACGCCACTTGGGAGCACGTCGGCGCGACCATGAACGTCCTGGGAACGCAGGCCACCGACAACGGCCTGACGCACGCGGCCCTGGACGCGCTCTTGGCTGATGAGAGCTGAGCACGGCATGCTCGCTGCGGCGATGGTTCCCCACCGCAGGAAATCCTTGCGCCACGCCGGACGTCGCGGAAGTGATCCTTGGACGGCGTGGCACATTCTCGCACGGGCTCTAACACTATGAACGATTTCGACGAATGGCCATCAAAGGCCGATCGCGACGCCGCCATGTCGCGCGCCAAAGAGCTTCGAAAGACGGCTGCAGAAGGCGGCCTTCGCTTCGAGGTTTACCTCTTGCCTTGTGGCTCATGGATCGGGTCGAACGTGGGCAGTTTCTTGATCCCTCGGAAGCAGCTTTCACGCTGTTCAAACAGGCCGAGGAACTGGAACCCCATGCCGATCTGCGCCACGAACTGCTCCGGCGAAACCTTCAAGCCGCCATGGACGACCCACACCCCGGCATCCCACATAGTAAGCTCGCGGAGGCGATGGAGAGATGGAAAAGCCAGCCTCCCTCTGATCCCGCCATTTGGGAAAGCCGCTGATGCCCGTGGTGCTCAGGGAAGAGGGGTTTCGGTTCTTCTTTTACTCGAACGAAGGCGACCCCAGGGAGCCACCTCACATCCATGCCCGTCAGGGTGACGATGAGGCGAAGTTCTGGCTGACGCCAACGGTCTCTCTGGCATATAATGATGGTCTGACCGCCAAGGCCTTGAACAAGGCTCAGAAGCTGGTCGAGCTCCACCGGAGCGAACTCGAAAGGGCATGGAATGACTATTTCGCCTAGAGCGGTCCGGTTCGACGAGGATTGCCTTTGGGTTGATCTCGATGACGGCCGTACCATCGGTGTTCCGCTCGCGTGGTTTCCCCGTCTCTTGCACGCATCCCCCCAGGAGCGCGAAAACTACGAGCTCAGCCGTCGGGGCCTCCACTGGGAAAATCTTGACGAGGACATTTCGGTCGCGGGGCTACTGGCAGGAAAGGGCGATCAAACACACGCGCCTGGGCGAGCCGCGTAGTCGCCAGCCGCGCCGAAGGCGGAAGGCTCTACCCCGCTCCACATACCCTCGAAAGCGGCCATTATCGATCATTGGTGCGCGCTGAAGTTTCCGCGCCGGCGCTGCCGTCCCTATTGCGTCGCCACCTTCAGTCGATGACGCGGATCGGCCGCAAAGAGATCGAGGTCATCGCGATCGAGCCTTTCCCAACGGATCCCGGTGACGAGCCCCCAAGTGCCGGCCTCGTTCGGTCGGCGCCATGCAGGCACCGGCAGTCTCTGTAGCTCGGTGAGCGCCTCGGGCCAGTCCGCCAAGTGCCGCTCGTCACCCTTCTCTCCGATCGTATAGCTCCCTCCCCTGAGGAGCCCCGGATGAAACACGCTACCGTCGCGCGCAACGGGAACGAATACCGGGTCGGTGACACCTGAGCGGCTTTGGGCATATCGGGGCAGCCGCTGCTCGCGCCAGATCGAATTCCAGAAGCTCTCCCGTGCGACGAGCCAGGCCAAGGCCTCGTGCGCAGGGATCCTCCTGGTCTCGTCCGATGTGAACACGCGGTTGGCCCCGCCCATCATGTTTCGCATGCGGCCCTCCGAGATGCCGCCGAACTGCGCGAGGGCGGCTGGATCCACCGGATCTCCGTGGTCGAGCGCCCAGCGGGCCTCAGCCAGGAGGATCAGCTGCTCCAGCTGCGGCGCCCGGTCCTTGCCGAGCCAGATCTCGAGCGGCGACATTTCGCGGAATCGGCGCGCTTCGGAGACGATGCTGTCGAGCCATCCCTCGACCTCGGCGGGGTCATCGTCAGGCGCCAAGGCGATACCGAAGTGGGCGTAGGCAGCAAGGTTGTGCAGCCGCTGTCCCAAGTGCCATTCCGAAAAGCAGCCGGACTCGTTCTCATCGAGCGCCTCGCGCCAGTCGTCGCGGCTCGGCTCCTCTCCCGCGAGGGGCACGATCACCTTCGCCATGGCCGTATCGGCAACTTCGTCGCCGACGATCGTCGCGAGGTAGTCACCCATGCTGCGAACGATCTGCGCGAGCGTCGCACCGGCGTCGATCGAGACGTCGAAGGTCGCATGAAAGATCTCGGCCCGCTCTTCCGCCCCCACCTCGGCTTTAATGCTCGCGGTCATGCCAGCCCCCCGAGACGTGCGACGCTGGCGACAACAGCGTCACGCCCCGCCAGAATGACATCCGGCGCCACCTTGGCGGATAGGCCGTCTCGCGGCTTGCGGTCGAGAAAGAAGGCGATGCGCTCGGCGTTCGCGCCGCTCGGATGCGGCAGGCCGGAAAGGACGCGCCGCCGGTCGAAGCCGGCAGCCGCGGCTGCGGCCTCGACTCCTGCGGTGACCTTGGGTCCGAGCGGAACGACAACCGCATCGGGGAGAGCGGCGAGGTCCTGCGGCAGCCAGCGCGTCAGCTGGTCACGAAGCAGGGGCGTGCGAAGCATGTCGGGAGCGCCGCTGTAGTTCGCGCCGTCCACAAAGACGGGATAACGGAGGGCCGAGGTAAAATGCGCCCGATCCGATGCCCGACCCCATAGCTCTGCGGTCGAGCGGAGGCCAAGTTTATTGGCGAGACCGACATGGTCGAGCATGGCCACCAGGTTCGCGCGCATCGGGCCGGAGAAGCTCGCATGTATCTTAGCACTGGCCGCGGCCGTCTCGATGGAGGCACCAGCGCGGAGCAGGCGGCGCGCCTCGAGCAGCGCCTCCCGCATCTGGTGGCGGCCTGGCGTCAGGCCGACGATCACGACCGTGGCTGATAGGTTGATGTGGTCGAAGGGAGCATAGGCGACCGACAGCGTTCTGCTGCCCTGCTTCGCCCCTGCGAGCCGGAGATGCATCGGCACCACGGTTTCTTGCGCGAGTTCGGCATCGCTGGCGCGCCGGATGAACTCGGCGAAGGTTGGAAGAAGGCTTGCTGCCATGGCGGGGTCCTTCAGGAGAAAAGCGGCTGGCGGCTGTAGGCCACGGTGATGATCCGGCCTTCCGCCTCGACGACGTAGGCCGTGCGGTAGTTGCCGAAGGCCTTGGCAATCTCACGTCCAAAGACCTGGCGGATCTGGCGGAGGCTGTCGCCTGACAGGGCATGCTTTCGGGCGCCGTCTCGGCCCCTGCGGGACTCTCCATAGGTCAGGATGATGTCGATTACGCCCGCTGGAACAGAGCGGGCGGTGATCCGGTTGCGGGCGTGGCGGGTCAGGCAGGTCTCAAGCATGCTGGCTTCGAGCCTAATGTTGTGTAAATGTGATTATCACAACAACATAGATTGACACGATCGTCAAGCATTTTTTAATCGAATCGTGAGGCACACCGTAACGTATGCGGACACACTCCTCGGCATTCCTGTCAAATCGGCGTGGAGGTCCGAGGCAGGAGCGCCTTCATCCATGCAAGCATGCTTTCATGTTTTATTGCCTTGTAGGCAGCCCACACTTCTGGAGAACAGCTAGGCGGCGCCCTGCAGGCGCGCGTATTGCTGCGCCGACATCATCACGGCGACCGCCCTGCCCTTTCTAGTCACGCGCACCGGCGCGCCCCGCGCCGCGTCGAGCAGCTCGCCGAAGCGGTTCCGGGCGTCGCTGGCGGCAATCTCTCTCACTGAAGCCGCTTCGTGATCTACACCGCCGATCACGAACCGGCGCATATCCATATCACCGGGTCCAGTCAGGCGAAGATCAATCTTTTCGGGCCCGGCCCGAGCTGATTTCCGTCGTTGGGATCAAGCATTCGGACATGCGGCGGCTGATGGCGGAGGTATCCGATCGGCGCGGCGAGTTCTTGCAGGAATGGGAGGGTATCCATGGCAAGCCTGACTGATGCAGCGTTCGAGGCCGCGAAACGACGTGGCGACGTGATGCTCGAAACGGAGCCGCGCGCGGCTTCCGGAAGATACAACCGCGAAACCGGACGGGTAACGGTCGAGCTCGTGAACGGGTGTGCCTATGTGTTCCCGGCAGGTCTCGTGGAGGATTTGAGCGAGGCCGGTCCCGATGACCTGGCCGCCATCCAGGTCGATGGCGCCGGCTTCAACCTGCATTGGCCCACGCTGGACGTGGATCTCTACGTGCCAGCGCTGGTCTCCGGGGTGTTCGGAACCCGTGACTGGATGAAGAGCGCGCTCGCGCGGCAGGCAGGCCGCTCGACTTCCGCCAGCAAAGCGGCGGCAGCGCGCGAGAATGGCCGTAAGGGAGGCCGCCCTCGCAAGCAGGCGTGATAGGTCTGTGGCACGACTGAGGAGCGATGGCGATGGGTAAGACATTTCGGAAGAGGATGGCCGAGCTGAATCCAGATCGAAGGGAGCGGATCGAGGCGAAGGCCGATCGGCTTCACAAGGAAGGGGCCTTGCAGGCGACCCCTTCCAGGGGCGTCCTACCTGCCCGCCAAGACGGACCAGACAGCGCCCAGGCCTCCGAAGAAGATTGATGGAAGCGGGTCTTACTGTGAAGTTCTCGGGGGCCGCTGGCGCGGGCGGATAACCCACATTCTAAAGTGTTGACATTACAGTTACCAGATTTAAATTATTACCGGATAATTGGAGGATGCAGGTGCCGACGATCGTTGTTGCCTCCCCAAAAGGTGGGGCGGGTAAGTCCACGACAGCGGTACTTCTGGGCACCGAGCTGGCCCACGCCGGCGCCGAGGTCGTCATGCTGGACTGCGACCCGAACAGATCTTTATCGCTTTGGGCTGACCGGAGCGCCCTGCCCTCCCGTATCCGGCTGCTCGGCGACGTCACGGAGTCGGACATCGTCCGCACCATCAAACAGCACGACCAGGATGGGCAGATCGTTCTGGTCGACCTGGAGGGCGTGGCGTCGCGTCTCGTGTCCCGAGCGATCTCGCAGGCCGATCTGGTCATCACGCCGATGCGGGCCACGACACTCGACGCGACGATCGGAGTTCGGGCGCTCCAGCTCATTGCCGAGGAGGAGGAAGCGCTCGACCGGAAGATTGCTCATGCGGTGGTCTTCACGATGACCAAGGGCGTGAAGTCCCGGCAGCATATCGGGATCGAAGCTTCGCTGGCGGAGCAGGGCGTCGATCTGATCAAGCCGCCTTTGATGGAGCGGGCGGCCTTCTCAGCGCTCTTCGAGTTCGGAGGAGACCTGCGGACCATGCCGGCGCAGGGCAATATGGAGGCGGCGCAGGAAAACGCCGCGCTCTTCGCCCAGGCGGTCTATCAACGCCTCACAAGGAATGTCTGACATGGCCGATTCCAAGCCTTTCCAGATCGACCTCGGCAACCTCAGGGCGCGGGAGAAGGACCAGAGTCCCCACACGATCGAGAAGGTCGACCACGCCGGCGATGAATTGGGGTTTGTGCCCCGTGAGGCCCAGAAGCGGCGCGGGCGGCGGCCGAGCCCGAGAACCGGCCAGGTTCATGCCAAGGTGATGCCTCAGGTTTCCGACGAGATCGCCGCCGAGGCCAGGCGTAGGGGCGTTCAGCAGGGGGTGGTCATCGAAGATGCCTGGTCGCTCTATAAGGATAAATCCGGTATTTGAATAAATCGGATTAGATTATAAATCTGGTGTAAAAACTTACCGGATTATTAAGATACCTTCCGGTTCTGCGACCACTTGCGGCAGAAGCCCAGGAAGGCCGCCTCCGGGCTGTGAGGGGGCTCGGGCAGCCAATCGCGCCATTCCCGCTCCAGAAAATGAACGTCAATGCCCGGGGCGAGGGCGCGGGCGATCTCGTAAACTTCTGGATCAAGGGGAGGCGCGATCGTCTGGCCCCCAATCCCCCGGCCAGGCTGGCGGTTCGTGAAGATCACCACGTCCTCATCATCGATGCTGACCGCATAGTCCGGGATATGCTGGTGGGTCTGGTCTTCCTTGATGACGGTGGTCAGCAGCCGGCGGAACTCCCGGATCGTGGAGCCCGAGCCGCATTTCTTCTGCAGAATGTCGAGTCCGACGCGCCATTCACGTTGCGCCCCGCAATGCTTGCGCGCCAGCTCATAGATACGGCGCTCCAAGGGCTTGCGCAGGCGAAAGTAGTCACGATGCAACGTCAGCACCTCCTTTGACCGGATGGCGTTGAACACCCAGTCCGAGAGCTTGACCTCGACCTCCTGCATCCGGCCGTCCCGCGTCTCGCGGACGATCTCAGCGCTTTCGATCAGCCCGAAGGTGCGAAAGATCTCTTGGCCGCCGGTGACGATATTGGTGCTGATCCGCGTTCCGGCGAGGCGTTCCAGCGCCGCCTTGAGCTGGCTGTAGCCGGTCCCGGCCGTGTTGCGGTTGGTGGCGATCAGCATGTCGTGGGCGCGAAATCGCACCACCTGCGAGACATCCTTTCCCTCGTTGAGAGCGGTCATCAGCTGGCTGATGCAGTAGATCAGCACATCGCGGTCATGGACGGTGGCCAGACCATCTACCGACGGCTTGATAACAATCTTGATCCCGTTGTGCTCGTACTCCCGGATGCGGGTGTCGGGCTTCGTAGAGAGCGAAAAAATCGGGTGCTCCATCGAAGCCATGTCGGCCTTCGGCACGGCATCGAAGATGTCACAGACGAAGAAATCCCCCTGAGGATAGCGATCAGGGAGGAGGGGGGAAGGGGCGGGTTGGGCGGGATCGGACATGGGCGAACTTTCGTACTTTCACCCACACTAGCCCGCAGCAAGCCAGCATGCCAAGGTCGCCATTCGTACTTTCACCCACAGCTGAGGGACTTTCGTACTTTTACACAC
>Ga0164241_10003858_pt1 | contig 14843 bp, 16 predicted proteins | sample OricomyardsoilBY_FD_108780 | JGI IMG/M metagenome (GOLD analysis project Ga0164241, IMG submission 108780) | Backyard soil microbial communities from Emeryville, California, USA - Original compost - Back yard soil (BY) | ecosystem: Environmental > Terrestrial > Soil > Unclassified | place: USA...
CGTTCCCATACCGAACACGGAAGTTAAGCTCTCTAGCGCCGATGGTAGTTGGGACCTTGTCCCTGTGAGAGTAGGACGTCGCCAAGCAACTAAAAACACAAGTCATTTGACTTGTGTTTTTTTATTTCCCATGAAATAGATTTGGTTCCATTAATAAAAAATTTGAAATATAGTAAGGGATTTTTTGAGCAGAAATACTTAGAAATTGATAAATAAATGGATAATCTTCAGAACCATAACTGCCAAGTAAGTCATACCACCAATCTGTTTCATACCTAGAAATCATGCTTAAATTATAGAGCAATAAATAATGAATGAGGAGTTCAGGTAATATTGGCTTAGGATTTCTAGGATCAGTCGTAAGTGGCAAATAATAAGTATTAGTAAGATGTTCATAGTATAAAGGAGTACTGTACATAGGATTCCATGATTGAATGGGCGCCGTAAAAAGTAAATTCGATTCATTAGTCTTCTCAGGTACGTGCTGTATTGATAAATGCTTACAAGATGTTTCAATGTAACGAGAAAATCTCTCTTTAGTCATATGTAATCGATCTAGTAGGTTGACTGAAAAGGAGAGCTCATTTTTAATTGTTGAATCGATTTTATATAAAGTTGATTCTTTTTGACTATAACGAAATAAATTTTGTAATTCTGGAATATTTCCCATTAGTTCTAACATGTTAAATTTTTCTGCTTCTAAGTGTTTCATGTGAAACAGTTGTTCTGCAACATGAGTAAACAATCCGTTTTTTTGTATCTTCACCTCATCTTCTAAAAATTGATACCCTTGTTTTTTTCGTTTGCGAGTTGTAACGCCATGAGCTAAAACAGTAGTGGATTCAGGATAGTTAGGGTCAATAGTTAGTAGGCATGCTTTAAAAAGTTGACTAATTCCATAAAATAACAACATTGGTTGAATGGAAAATGGAGCTGTTTTATATAATTCATAATAATTTTTCCCGTGTTCTAAGTAATAAATAAAGGGATAACAATTTTCAAAACTTTTTTTTTCGGCATCCTGAATAGAGGATTTTTCGTAACAACGGGCAAGATAACGTTGTACGTTTTGAGATGAAAAAAAGAAACTTAACTGCTGCCAAGTACAAGATGTTTGATGCATATATTACGCTCCTTTTATTGTCTAAAAATTCTAACATATATATACGTCCTTGACAGTATTTTAACCAATTGATAAGCTACTAATAATAATTTCTGGTATCATAGGGGGAACAATTATGTGGGAATCTAAATTTGTTAAAGAAGGTTTGACTTTTGATGATGTATTACTTGTACCAGCTAGGTCAGATATATTACCAAGAGAAGTAAGTGTTAAAACAGTTTTATCTGAAAGCTTACAGCTAAACATCCCGTTAATTAGTGCAGGAATGGATACAGTAACAGAAGCTGACATGGCTATTGCAATGGCTCGCCAGGGTGGTTTAGGAATTATTCATAAGAATATGTCTATTGAGCAACAAGCAGAGCAAGTTGATAAAGTAAAGCGCTCTGAAAGCGGCGTTATTTCAGATCCTTTCTTCTTAACTCCAGAACATCAAGTATATGATGCAGAACATCTTATGGGAAAATATCGTATCTCAGGTGTACCGGTTGTAAATAATTTAGATGAGCGAAAATTAGTTGGTATTATTACAAACCGTGATATGCGCTTCATCCAAGACTACTCAATCAAAATTTCTGACGTAATGACAAAAGAACAATTAATTACAGCTCCAGTTGGTACTACACTGGAAGAAGCTGAAAAGATCCTACAAAAGTATAAAATTGAAAAACTCCCTCTTGTTGATAATAACGGTGTATTACAAGGGCTTATTACAATAAAAGATATTGAAAAAGTAATTGAATTCCCAAACTCTGCTAAAGATAAGCAAGGACGCTTATTAGTTGGAGCAGCAGTTGGTGTAACAGCGGATGCTATGCTTCGCATCGATGCATTAGTAAAAGCTAGTGTAGATGCAATTGTACTTGATACAGCACATGGGCATTCTAAAGGTGTTATTGATAAGGTAAAAGAAGTTCGTGCTAAATATCCATCACTAAATATTATCGCTGGAAATGTTGCTACTGCTGAAGCAACGAAAGCACTAATTGAAGCTGGTGCAAACGTAGTTAAAGTTGGTATTGGACCAGGTTCTATTTGTACAACACGCGTTGTAGCCGGTGTTGGTGTACCACAATTAACTGCGGTTTATGATTGTGCAACAGAAGCTCGTAAACACGGTATTCCAGTTATTGCTGATGGCGGTATTAAGTACTCTGGTGATATGGTGAAAGCTTTAGCGGCAGGAGCACATGTTGTTATGCTAGGTAGCATGTTTGCAGGTGTTGCAGAAAGCCCTGGAGAAACTGAAATTTACCAAGGTCGTCAATTTAAAGTGTATCGTGGTATGGGTTCTGTCGGTGCAATGGAAAAAGGAAGTAAAGATCGTTACTTCCAAGAAGGCAATAAAAAACTTGTCCCAGAAGGTATTGAAGGACGAGTACCATATAAAGGACCTTTAGCAGATACAGTTCACCAATTAGTTGGTGGCTTACGTGCAGGTATGGGATATTGCGGAGCACAGGATTTAGAATTCTTACGCGAAAATGCACAATTCATTCGTATGTCAGGTGCTGGCTTACGTGAAAGTCATCCTCATCACGTACAAATTACAAAAGAGGCTCCAAACTACTCATTATAATGTCTTATATACAAATAGACAGAGATTTGATATCTCTGTCTATTTTTTTTTGATTATGTTAGAATAACGGTTATGTGAGTACATAGATATTGGGGGTAGCAAAAGTGAAAGGTATGTTTTGCAAAAGATTCATTGCTTTGGTAACAGTGCTTACACTAGCTTGTAGCATTTTTATGCCATATAGCAATGCATCAGCTGAAACAGGAGCCGCTTTAAACATTGAAGCAGGTGCGGCAATTTTAGTAGAAGCGAATTCTGGGAAAATTTTATATCAAAAGAATGCAGATGAATTATTATCCATTGCTAGTATGACAAAGATGATGAGTGAATATTTAGTTCACGAAGCAGTGGATAAAGGAAAACTTAAGTGGGACCAGAAAATTAAGGTTTCTGAATATGCATATAAGGTTTCACAAGATGCTTCATTATCAAATGTTGCATTAGAAAATGGTGGCTCTTATACAGTAAAAGAGTTATACGAGGCAATGGCAATCTTTTCTGCAAATGGTGCAACAATTGCATTAGCAGAAGCAATTGCAGGTAAAGAAGTAGACTTCGTAAAAATGATGAATGATAAATCGAAAGAACTAGGGTTGAAAAATTATAAATTTGTCAATTCTACAGGTTTAACGAATAAAGATTTAAAGGGAATGCATCCTGAAGGAACAACAGCGGATGAAGAAAATAAAATGTCTGCAAAGGATGTTGCAACTTTAGCACAACATTTAATTAAAGATTATCCAAAAGTGTTAGATACAGCAAAAATCCCTAAAAAAGAATTCCGTCCAGAAAAAGAGAAGTTTGCAATGTCGAACTGGAACTGGATGTTAAAGGGCTTAGTTAAAGAATATGATGGCGTAGACGGCCTAAAAACAGGCTCAACTCCAGAAGCAGGAGATTGCTTCACTGGTACGGTTGAAAGAAACGGAATGCGTTTTATTTCTGTAGTTATTAAAACAAGTTCTCATACAGCACGTTTTGATGAAACAAAGAAGCTATATGATTATGGGTTTGCTAACTTTGAAGTAAAACAAATGTATAAAAAAGGTTCTTCAGTAAAAGGACAAGAAACAGTACGAGTAGAAAATGCGAAAGATAAAGATGTAGCAGTTCAAACGAAACAAGCTATTTCACTTCCAGTGCCAAAAGGAAGTAAAGATGTTTATAAAACGGAATTAAAAGAATCAAGTAAGGGACAAGAAGCACCTATTAAAAAGGGGGCTGCGCTTGGTCAAATGGTAATTACGCCAAAAGATACAAACGACCCTGGATTTTTAACTGGTAAGTCACTGCAAGTTGATCTTGTAACAACATCTGAAGTAGAAGAAGCAAACTGGTTTACTCGTGCTATGCGCGGAATTGGTTCATTCTTTAGTGGCATGTGGAATAGTGCTGTTGATACAGTAAAAGGATGGTTTTAAAAGCTCCTCATGATAGGAGCTTTTTTTTATTCCTATTTTTCATACCGACTTTATGAAAAAGTAGTAGACAAGCATCTGATAGTTAGTGGTAGAATGTAAGAGTATTCTTAATTTTCGCCTTTAACGGGGGAAAGCAATTCACCTAGGGGGGTTTTTGTACATGACAAATGTAACAGGGACAGAACGTGTAAAACGTGGAATGGCAGAAATGCAAAAAGGCGGCGTTATTATGGACGTAATTAACGCTGAACAAGCAAAAATTGCAGAAGAGGCAGGCGCAGTTGCCGTTATGGCATTAGAGCGTGTACCAGCAGATATTCGTGCAGCAGGTGGCGTTTCTCGTATGGCAGACCCAACAATTGTTGAAGAAGTTATGGGTGCGGTGTCAATTCCGGTTATGGCAAAATGCCGTATCGGTCACCTTGTAGAAGCACGTGTATTAGAATCATTAGGGGTAGACTATATCGATGAGAGTGAAGTATTAACTCCTGCTGATGAAGTATACCATTTAAATAAACGTGATTACACAGTTCCATTTGTATGTGGTTGCCGTGATATCGGAGAAGCTGCACGTCGTATTGCAGAAGGTGCATCTATGCTTCGTACAAAAGGTGAACCGGGAACAGGAAACATTGTAGAGGCAGTGCGTCATATGCGCCAAGTCAATGCAGAAATCCGTCAAGTTGCGAGTCTACGTGAAGATGAGTTAATGACATATGCAAAAAATACTGGCGCTCCTTACGAAGTATTACTTGAAATTAAACGTCTTGGTCGCTTACCAGTTGTAAACTTTGCGGCAGGTGGTGTAGCAACACCAGCAGATGCAGCGTTAATGATGCAACTTGGTGCTGATGGGGTATTTGTTGGATCTGGTATCTTCAAATCAGAAAACCCAGAGAAATTTGCACGTGCAATCGTTGAAGCAACGACTCATTATGAAGATTACGAACTAATTGCAAGCCTTTCTAAAGGATTAGGTAATGCAATGAAGGGTGTCGAAATTTCAACGTTATTACCAGAACAACGCATGCAAGAGCGTGGATGGTAATTAAAGGAGAACTTTAAAATGGTGAAAATAGGTGTACTAGGTCTTCAAGGTGCAGTTCGTGAGCATATAAAATCAGTTGAAGCAAGTGGTGCAGAAGCTGTTGTTGTAAAGCGTATAGAGCAACTTGAAGAGATTGATGGTCTTATTTTACCAGGCGGTGAAAGTACAACAATGCGCCGTCTTATTGATAAGTATGCTTTCATGGAACCACTTCGTACATTTGCAAAGTCTGGTAAACCAATGTTTGGTACGTGTGCAGGGATGATTCTTCTTGCAAAAACACTTATTGGCTATGAAGAAGCACATATTGGTGCTATGGATATTACAGTTGAGCGCAATGCGTTCGGACGCCAAAAGGATAGTTTTGAAGCTGCGCTTTCAATTGAAGGCGTGGGTGAAGACTTCATTGGTGTATTTATCCGTGCGCCGTATGTTGTAGAAGTAGCTGATAATGTTGAAGTGCTTTCTAAGCATGGTGACCGAATGGTAGCGGTAAGACAAGATCAGTTTTTAGCTGCTTCATTCCATCCGGAATTAACAGATGATCATCGTGTGACAGCATACTTTGTTGAAATGGTAAAAGAAGCGAAAATGAAAAAAGTTGTATAAGTAACTTGCAACTTGTATAAGATTATAGTAAATTGATGGTAACAATTTTATAAAATAAGCGTGTTGATAGGAAATAGTAACAAATGTCGTTTCTTATAGAGAGTCGATGGTTGGTGGAAATCGATAGAAACAGTTTGTGAATCCATCCTGGAATGGAATGTGGAATATCTTTTGGATTAGTAAGCATTCCCGGTGAAGAGCCGTTATTTCTACTTGAGAGGAAAGCGGTAATGCTTTCAACTAGGGTGGCAACGCGGGTTAACTCCCGTCCCTTTATATAGGGACGGGAGTTTTTTGTGTTTTATAAAATAAAAGGAGGAGTATATAATGCTTGATATTAAATTTTTACGTACAAACTTTGAAGAAGTAAAAGCGAAATTACAGCATAGAGGCGAAGATTTAACTGATTTCGGCCGTTTTGAAGAACTTGATACGAGAAGAAGAGAACTACTTGTTCAGACAGAAGAATTAAAAAGTAAACGTAACGAAGTATCTCAACAAATTTCTGTATTAAAGCGCGAAAAGAAAGATGCAGAAGCTCTAATTTTAGAAATGCGTGAGGTTGGAGAAAAAGTAAAGGATCTTGATAACGAACTTCGTACAGTTGAAGAAGACTTAGAAAGATTAATGTTATCTATTCCAAATATCCCTCATGAATCTGCTCCAGTTGGTGAAACAGAGGATGATAATGTAGTAGCACGTACTTGGGGAGAAGTGAAAGAATTTACTTTTGAGCCAAAACCACATTGGGATCTTGCTACTGATTTAGGAATTTTAGATTTTGAACGCGCTGGGAAAGTAACAGGAAGCCGCTTCGTATTTTACAAAGGTGCTGGTGCAAGATTAGAGCGTGCTTTAATTAGCTTTATGCTTGATCTTCATACTGATGAGCATGGATATGAAGAAGTATTACCTCCATATATGGTAAACCGTGCAAGTATGACGGGAACAGGACAACTTCCAAAGTTTGAAGAAGATGCATTCCGTATTGAAAGTGAAGATTACTTCTTAATTCCAACAGCTGAAGTACCTGTAACGAATATGCATCGTGATGAGATTTTAAATAAAGAGCAATTGCCTATAAGATATGCTGCATTTAGCTCTTGCTTCCGTTCTGAAGCAGGTTCAGCTGGTCGTGATACACGTGGCTTAATTCGCCAGCATCAGTTCAATAAAGTAGAGCTTGTGAAGTTCGTAAAACCAGAAGATTCTTATGAAGAATTAGAAAAATTAACAAATGATGCAGAACGCGTGTTACAATTATTAGAGTTGCCATATCGCGTTATGAGCATGTGCACAGGCGATTTAGGATTTACAGCAGCGAAGAAATACGATATTGAAGTATGGATTCCAAGCTATGGCACATATCGTGAAATTTCTTCTTGTAGTAATTTTGAAGCTTTCCAAGCGAGACGTGCAAATATCCGTTTCCGCCGTGAGCCAAATGGAAAACCAGAACATGTTCATACATTAAATGGATCTGGTCTTGCAATCGGACGTACGGTTGCAGCTATTTTAGAGAACTACCAACAAGAAGATGGTACAATTATAATTCCAGAAGTTCTTCGCCCTTATATGGGAGGAAAAACAGTTATTAAGTAAATTTAAACATTCATCGGTATGAGTGATTGGTAATTATGAGCGTTGTCAGTACTGTAATGTAGGAAGGGGAAAGTAAAATTTTCCTTTCCTCATAATTTATTTTAGTAGGGTTGACTAACTGTTTTTCTTTTGATATTATATTTGATGTCAATATGGAGGTATACCCAAGTCTGGCTGAAGGGATCGGTCTTGAAAACCGACAGGCGGCGAGAGTCGCGCGGGGGTTCGAATCCCTCTACCTCCTCCAGATATAATTGACAACAGCGCATATAAGTGGAGATTGGAGAACTCGTTACCAACACGTAACGAGTTTTTATTTTAAAACCAATCATAAAGTATGGTGTAAGGTAATTTTGTCCTTATTACACACTCATATTCCGATGATTATCTTCATAGATATGAAAGGAGTCAACATGGATCTTATTATACAAACGTTTCCTTTAGATGGAAAAACTTTATATTATGTACAATGTCCTGTCTGTAAGAACAATAGAATTTTAAACAGTGGTGCAAACGTATCACGCATTATTAGTGATGATACATTCCGTAAACTTTGTGGTTGTACTTGTGATGTAAAACAAGCTACGAGTAAAGTAGAGGCGCCAAAACAAGTTAAAAAAGCAGCTGTAAAGAAAGCGGCGGCTCCAAAACGTACAGGTAAAGTATTAACGGCAGTAATTAACGGGAAAGAAATGACTGTTAAAGAAATTGCTGAAGCATACGATATTAGTACAAGTACTGTTCGTCAGCGCATTAACGCAGGAAAACCTGAGAGTGAAATTATTGCTCCAACAAAGAAGAAGTAATTTAATAGGAAAACCCGTGCATATGCACGGGTTTTTTATTTTACAAGTTTACGTGTTTGTTTTAAAAAATGGCCAATTTTTTTAATGATTGGTTCGATTGAATCACCATCTTTTAAAATATCGTACTCATTAATATTTAAGCGTAATACAGGGCATGAATTAAAGTTGTTAATCCAGTTTTCATAACGTCCATGCATTTCTTTCCAGTACTCAATTGGTGTTTGCTGTTCCATTGGGCGCCCGCGTTCTTGAATACGATCGACAATATCATCGAAAGAACCTTCTAAGTAAATTAATAAGTCTGGATGAGGGAAGTAAGGAGTCATGACCATAGCGTCAAATAAACCTTTGTATGTTTCATAATCAGTTTCCGTCATTGTTCCTTTTTCATGATGCATCTTTGCGAAAATTCCAGTGTCTTCGTAAATGGAACGATCTTGAACAAAACCGCCACCATATTCAAAAATTCTTTTTTGTTCCTTAAATCGTTCTGCTAAAAAGTACACTTGTAGGTGGAAGCTCCAGCGAGTGAAGTCCGCATAGAACTTGTCCAAGTATGGATTGGAATCTACTTTTTCAAATGATGTGCGATAACCTAAAGCATTAGCTAATGCAGTTGTCATAGTTGATTTACCCACACCTACCGTTCCGGCGATAGTGATTACTGCGTCATTAGGTATATCATATTTTTGCCTTAAATTCATTATTATTTCGACTCCTTTAAGAGAGTATTTTGAAGGGCAGATAGGATGACGTTTAAATCATCAGGATTTTTTACAAAATCCATATCGTCTCCATTAAATTTCAATACTGGTATTTCCGGATGATCTTTTTTAAAAGCATCCATTGCTGTTTCATAATCTTTTGTGAGCTGTAGTAAGTAATTTGGATCCATGTTTTTTTCAAATTCTCTTCCGCGCATGGCGATTCGTTTTTGCAATGTTTCTAGGCTAGCTGTTAAATAAACAATGACATTTGGCACAGGCATATCTTGTGTAAGGATACGATAAATTTGCATGTATTTGTCATATTGAGAGTCTTTTAATGTGCGGGATGCAAAAATTAAATTTTTAAAGATATGGTAATCCGCTACTACTGGTTTCCTTTGATTCAAATACTTTATGTTAATGTCTTCTAATTGTTTGTATCTATTACAAAGAAAGAACATCTCTGTTTGAAAACTCCATTCGTCGATGTCTTCATAGAACTTTCCTAAAAAGGGATTTTCATCAACAATCTCTTTTAGTAAGTGGAGTTGCATGTGAGTTGAAATTTCCTTCGCAAGTGAAGTTTTTCCAACACCAATTGGTCCTTCAACCGTGATAAATGGTACTCCGGTCACGCTGTTTCCTCCTTTCAATCAGTGATTTACCGTGACTACTAAAAACACAAAACAGAATTATTGTAGCACAAGAGGGAAGCGAGCGGGTTAATTTGATATAAAAAGTTAGAAAATAGATATATGTATTAATTAAATTTTATTTTGGTTGATGATGTTATAGTTGCTTTCAATGTAGTTTCCATTATTTTTAAAGCATGTATATTATCTTGGTCGTTGTTAGAGGCGATACAATCCTCTGGTACATACAATGTATAATTTCTCATATGAGCATCATTAGCTGTAAATAGGATACATATATTTCCGGCAACCCCTGTTAATATTAGATTTTCTATTTTTAAATAACCTAGTAATGAATTTAAAGGTGTTTCATAAAAAGCGGAATAATGTGGTTTAATAAAAATGTAATCATCAGAACTTGGAGCAATCTTATGGATTATGTTTTTGCTATATTCATTTGTACAATGAGTAATAAGTTGGTCGATATCAGATCTCCAAAGTTGATAATGGTCATTAACGTAAATTATAGGACAGCCGAAGGATTTCATTTTTTTCTTTAATTGTAAAATAGGGTTTGTTATAATTTCACATTTTTTAGCTAGAATGGGTCCGTGGGAAAATTGAAAGTCATTAATCATATCGATAATGAGCAAGGCGGTATTTTTCATATGTAATCCCCTCTCTTTTTTCTTTTAGGGTGGATTGAATTTGTAAAAGTTATCCCCTGTGTAGTAAATGGAAAATAAGTGTACTTTATTTGTAATGAAAGGACTATGTTATGGAACAAGATCAAGATATTTATTTTATGCAATTAGCGATAGAAGAAGCTAAAAAGGCAGAGGAAATACAGGAAGTACCAATTGGAGCAGTTATAGTGTTAAATGGTGAGGTAATTAGTGTTGCCCATAATTTAAGGGAAACTGAGCAGAGATCAATAGCTCATGCTGAGTTGCTAGCGATAGATGAGGCATGTAAAAAATTAGGGACATGGCGTTTAGAAGATGCAACATTGTATGTAACATTAGAACCTTGTCCAATGTGTGCGGGTGGAATTGTTTTATCACGAGTGAAGCGAGTTGTATATGGTGCAAGTGATCCTAAGGGCGGATGTGCAGGGACATTGATGAATCTTTTAACGGATGAACGCTTCAATCATCAATGTGAAGTAGTATCTGGTGTACTAGAGGAAGAATGCGGTACGTTGTTAACAAGCTTTTTTAGAGAACTTCGTAAAAAAAGAAAAGCAATAAAAAAATTAGAGAAGAATACTGGGAACTAACGTATTTGCATTTTATAAAGAAACAAGTTATACTGATAATGCCTTTAATGAAGGCAACCGAATATTGGTTTTAACTTTGCCGTGCTAAGCGGGGAGGTAGCGGTGCCCTATACTCGCAATCCGCTCTAGCGAGGCCGAATCCCCTCTCGAGGTTATGTTGCTGTAAGGTCTGCCTTAAGTAAGTGGTGTTGACGTTTGGGTCCTGCGCAACGGGACCCCGTGAACCTTGTCAGATCCGGAAGGAAGCAGCAATAAGCGGGTCTTCTCGTGTGCCGCAGGAGTGCCTGAACCGAGCTAACTGCTTGAGTAACGCTTATGGTACGTAATCGACGGAGGGTGCACGGCAGTTATATATGTATACAAAACTCACCTTTATATTAAGGTGAGTTTTTTGTATAGAAAATAACTTTTGGAATCTATAAACAGAATGGGTTATAATAAATGAGATAATAACCTTTGAGGGAGGCCGTATTTTCGTGTCATACCAAGCGTTATACCGAACATGGAGACCGCAAAAGTTCGAAGATGTAGTCGGTCAAAAGCACGTAACAAAAACGTTGCAAAATGCCCTTCTTCAAGAGAAAGTTTCACATGCTTATTTATTTTCTGGCCCGAGGGGAACGGGAAAAACGACAATTGCAAAAGTATTTGCAAAAGCAATTAACTGTGAACATGCTCCGGTAGCTGAACCTTGTAATGAATGTCCTTCTTGTTTAGGAATTACACAAGGATCCATTTCAGATGTATTAGAAATTGATGCGGCTTCAAATAACGGTGTAGATGAAATTCGAGATATTAGAGATAAAGTAAAATATGCTCCAAGTGCTGTAGAATATAAAGTATACATTATTGATGAAGTTCACATGCTTTCTATGGGTGCATTCAATGCGCTTTTAAAAACCTTAGAAGAGCCGCCAGGACATGTTATCTTTATTTTGGCGACAACAGAACCTCATAAGATCCCGCCTACAATTATTTCACGTTGTCAGCGTTTTGAATTCCGAAAAATATCAGTGAATGATATTGTTGAGAGATTATCAACGGTCGTGACAAATGAAGGTACGCAAGTGGAAGATGAGGCATTACAAATTGTTGCGCGTGCTGCTGAAGGTGGTATGCGTGACGCACTTAGTCTTATTGATCAGGCTATATCTTATAGTGATGAGACCGTTACGACAGAAGATGTATTGGCCGTAACAGGATCTGTTTCTCAGCAATACTTAGGCAATTTAGTAGAATGCATACGTGAAAATGATGTATCAAGAGCATTGCAAATCATAGATGAAATGATGAGTAAAGGGAAGGATCCAGTTCGTTTTATGGAGGATTTCATTTACTATTATCGTGATATGCTTTTATATCAAACTTCACCGCAACTAGAACATATGTTGGAACGAGTAATTGTAGATGATCAATTCCGTAAGTTGAGTGAAGAAATGCAACCGGAAGTGATCTATGAGATTATTCATACCCTTAGTAAGGGACAACAGGAAATGAAGTGGACAAATCATCCGCGTATTTTCTTAGAAGTTGTTATGGTGCAATTGTGTCAACAGTTTATGATGCAAGCAAATGGTACAGATCGTTTGCAAGCAATTATGAACAGGATGCAGCAACTGGAGAAAGAGTTAGAGCAAGTTAAAAAGAACGGTGTGCCAGCTGGTGTACAACAGGAAGTAAGAGAGACACGTGCAACACCAAAGCCGGTAAGAACAGGAAGTATGAAGATTCCTGTCGGACGTGTAAATGAAGTATTAAAACAAGCGAAGCGTCAAGATTTAGAACAATTAAAAGCTGTATGGGGTGAGTTGTTAGGAAGACTCAAATCATATAACAAAGTAGCGTTTGCTGTTTTACTAGAAAATAGCGAACCAGTGGCAGCTTCAGATGACACTTACGTTTTAGCATTTCAATATGAGATTCATTGTAAGATGGCGAGCGAAAATCGAGAAGCTATGGATACAGTAGAACAAGCTTTATTTGAATTGCTAAGTAAAAGGTTAAATATGATTGCCATTCCAAAAAGTGAATGGGGTAAAATCCGTGAAGACTTTTTACAACGTGAAGGTGGAGAGTCTGAAGAAAGCCCAGAGAAAAGGGAAGACCCTCTTATAGAAGAGGCAGTGAAATTAGTAGGGCAAGAACTCATTGAAATAAAAGAGTAATAATAATTAGGAGGAATTAATTATGATGCGTGGCGGAATGGGAAATATGAATAACATGATGAAACAAATGCAAAAGATGCAAAAGGACATGGCGAAAGCACAAGAAGAGCTTGGTGAAAAAACAGTTGAAGGTACAGCTGGCGGCGGAATGATTACAGTTATCGCAAATGGTCACAAGCAAATTCTTGAAGTGAAGATTAAAGAAGAAGTTGTAGATCCAGAAGATATCGAAATGTTACAAGACTTAGTGTTAGCTGCAACAAATGATGCACTTAAAAAGGCTGATGAGCTTTCAAACTCTACAATGGGTAAATTTACAAAAGGCTTAAACTTACCAGGTGGAATGTTCTAGGAGGATATTGATACATGCATTATCCAGAACCAATATCAAAACTAATCGATAGTTTTATGAAGTTGCCAGGTATCGGACCGAAAACAGCGGTTCGATTGGCATTTTTCGTATTAGATATGAAAGAAGATGACGTGTTAGGTTTCGCGAAAGCACTTGTAAATGCGAAGCGAGATTTAGCGTACTGTTCTGTATGCGGACATATTACTGATCGTGATCCTTGTTATATTTGTAATGATTCACATCGAGATCAATCAGTTGTTTGTGTCGTGCAAGAACCGAAAGATGTAATCGCGATGGAAAAAATGAAAGAGTATCAAGGTGTATATCATGTGTTACGTGGTGCGATTTCTCCTATGGAGGGAATTGGACCGGAAGACATTAATATCCCGCAACTCTTAAAGCGACTACATGATGAAACGGTACAAGAAGTGATATTAGCAACAAACCCTAATATTGAAGGGGAAGCTACAGCGATGTATATCTCCCGCCTCTTAAAACCTACAGGCATTAAAGTAACTCGTATTGCACATGGTCTGCCAGTTGGTGGAGATTTAGAATATGCAGATGAAGTGACACTATCCAAAGCGTTAGAAGGTCGCAGAGAAGTATAAGAGGAGAAACAAAAATGTTCTTTCAAAAAAAGGGTAAATTGCGTAAAGAGTATGACGATAAGTTAATTGTACTTTTGGAAAAAGTGAAGAATGAGTGGTTACGTCAGAAGAGAATGGTCGAACAAAGTGTAGAACCGTCTCAAGATGTCATTTGTTCTTTGAAAATAGCAGAGGCGAAATATTTCTTTTTGTTGAAAGAAGCAAAGCGTCGTCCTGTAAAAATGGAACAATGGTAAAGGGTTCTGCTTTCTAAGCAGGCCTTTTTATTTTATTTGTTAAATGCTGAGGTATTGTTTTATTTAGTTTATATAAAAGAGATGTCGCTTATGATAACTGTTCTTTTTTATTGTCTTGTCCCATACAAATAGATGTATAGGTCATTCATAAGGAGGAAAAAATGAATTCTACAATTATTATTGTTGGCATTCTTACTTTAGTATTTATTTTTCTTGTTTTTGGTGTTGCCTCTAAGCCATTACGTTTTATAGGTAAGGTGATTTTTCATATTACTTTAGGGATAGCATTGCTTTTTATCGTAAATGTTGTAGGGACATATTTTGATTTTCATATCCCGATTAACATGGGTACAGCAGCAATAACGAGTTTATTAGGCCTACCGGGTGTAGCAGCATTAGTGATTATTAAGCTTTATATCATGCCAAGATAAAATTATTTTGGCATTTTTTTAAAAAAGTGTTGACTATTAAATTATTAATGTGGTAAATTAATAAGCGTCGTCAGCAACGAAAGAAAAAAGCTGTTGACAAATTTAACGAGAAATGTTAAATTATAAAAGTCGCTGAAACGCGATATTGAACTTTGAAAACTAAACGAAACAAACAACGTGAAACGTCAATTTTTATTTTAGATGCTAGACAAACTAACTTTATTGGAGAGTTTGATCCTGGC
>Ga0164241_10003859_pt1 | contig 14841 bp, 13 predicted proteins | sample OricomyardsoilBY_FD_108780 | JGI IMG/M metagenome (GOLD analysis project Ga0164241, IMG submission 108780) | Backyard soil microbial communities from Emeryville, California, USA - Original compost - Back yard soil (BY) | ecosystem: Environmental > Terrestrial > Soil > Unclassified | place: USA...
GCCGTTGCGCAAGATCGGCCTCAAGGTCGACGGGATCGAGAAGCACCTCTTCGAGGGCTTCTTCCTCCAGCGGCTGTCGCTCGACCTCGCCCCGGGCACGGACGCCAAGGGCCGCCCGACGATCGTGCTCGGCGGTGGCGGCGGCCTCTCGTTCGGCCCGAAGCTCCAGTTCAAGAGCCTCTTCGAGGGCGAGCTCTTCTCGTTGGACGGGCGCTTCGCGCTCAACATCCCCGCCTCACCGCCGACCGTCGCGTTCAGCCTCGACGACCCGTTGTTCACCATCGACCTCACGGGCGAGGCGAAGGTGGTCGACATCCCGCTGCAGAACATCGGGCTGAAGCTCGACTCGCTCGGGGGCGTCAAGGTCACGGGCAAGCAGGAGCTCTCGGCGTTCGGCTTCGGGTCCTCGATGGAGATCACCGACACGTACTTCGACGCGCTGCATCTCAGCGCCGGCTTCCGCGGGAAGGGCACCATCACGCTGCCGGGGATCGGGAGCACCGACGCGGAGATGACGATCTCCAACGCCGGCGTCGCGTACTGCGGGCAGCTGCTCGGCAGCGCGCGCGTAGGGTTCGGCAAGCGCTTCACGTCGCCGTCGACGCCGTTCGAGGTCTTCGCGAGCGGTTGCGACGTCGGGCCGTTCACGGCGGCGGGCGGCGGCGCCAGCCGGGCGCACACGGCGGCGGCCGCGCGCCGGATCGAGGTGGCGCGGGGACGCGAGCTGCTCGTGATCGCCGCGCGCGGGACCAGCGGTGCGCCGAAGGTCACCGTCACCGGGCCGGGCGGCGCGAGGATCGTCACGCCCGCCGGCGCGAAGGGGGTCAGGACGGCCAGGACGATCCTCGTGCAGGCGCCCGCGGCCCGGACCACCTACGTGCTCGTCCGTGCTCCCGCCCCGGGCACGTGGAGGGTGAGCGGCGCGGGGCTGCGCGACGTCCGCAGCGCCGGGGAGCTGCCGCCCGTCCAGGTGTCCGCGAAGGTCCGCGGCGGCAGGCTGCGCTGGACGCTGACGCCGCGGCGCGGGCAGAAGGTCACGTTCGTCGAGCGCGCCGCGCACACCGTCCACGCGATCGCGACCACCACCAAGCGCAGCGGAGCGGTCCGCTTCACCCCCGCGGCGACCCGCGACCGCACGCGCAGGATCGTCGCGACGGTCGTCCAGAACGGCCTTCCGCGCACGGAGGTGACGGTCGCGACCGTGCGCGCCACTCCGGCCCGGATCGCTCGGGTCGCCAAGCTGAGGCTGACCCGCAAGCAGGCGACGTGGCGGGCGCAGGGCGCGGCCACGTCCTACGTCGTCGCCCAGCGGTTCGCCGACGGCACGACCACGACCACGACCGTGCGCAAGCCGAAGCTCGCCTTCGGCCGGCGGATGCCGGTCTCGGTCACCGTCGTGGCGGTCGCCGCCGACGGCCGGGCCGGCGCGAGCGCGACGGAAAGCCTCCCGAAGCGCTGAGGAGACCGGCCGACCGCGGTTCTCCGACAGACCATGCGGATCGACCACCTAGGCTTGCGGCATGTCCGTGGCGCGGCTCGCGATATCGATCTCCGCGGCCGCCCTCGCAGTGTCGGTCTGGGCCGCGGCTCCGGCCTTGGCTGCGGCGCCGGGTTCGGCGGCCGAGGCGATCGCCACGCTGAACGCTCAGCGAGTCGCCAACGGCATCCCGGGCGGGCTCGTCGAGGATCCGGCGAAGAGCAAGGGCTGTGCGCTGCACAACGCGTACCTGGCCGCCGGCGGCAAGGTCGACCCGGACCATCCCCACAAGGAGGACCCGGGCGATCCCCGCTACACCGCCCAGGGGGACGACGCCGCGCGGACGAGCAACCTGGGCTTCATGGGTGTGCTGCGGCCCAGTCAGCTGTGGCGCGACGACCTGAACCCGTGGATCAACGCGCCGCTGCACGCCGCCGGGCTGATGTGGCCGTGGGCGCAGACGACGTGGTACGACGCGTCGCACTCCCAAGCCTGCATGGGCGTGGGAGGCACCGCGACCATCGAGCCCGGATCGTTCTACAGCTTCCCCGGACCGGGCAAGACGGGCGTCCCGACCGAGGAGCGGGTCCTGCCGGAGTGGCCGTACAACCCGTACACGAAGGTCGGCATCCCGATGAACGCGACCGCCGGCCCGTACCTCGTCGTGTGGGGAGGTGTCGGCGGCGTCCGCTCCGCGAGCGTGCGCGGGCCCGGCGGGCCCGTCGAGGCCAGGGTCTTCGAGAACTTCGTCTTCGTCGTCAAGCCGCTGCGGCCGCACACCGTCTACACGGTGTCGGTCGAGTGGCCCTTGCTCGACGGCATGCCCTCGACCCAGGCGTTCTCGTTCACCACCGGCACTGGTCCCCGCGACCACTTCCTGGATCCGGCAATCCGCCTCACGCACGTGCGCCGGAGCGGGCGGGATCTCCGTTTCACGATCACGACCTCCAACGCCGTCGGCTTTCCCGGCTACTACGAGATCGATTTCGCCGACCGGCGGGGCATGTGGCCCACGGGGCTCCACGCCAAGCGCGTGAAGCTCACCCTCCGGCGATCGCAGACGATCACGTTCAGGCTCTCCCCGCAGGCGGTGGCGCGCGGCTTCGCGAACGTCTCGGTCACGCTGCCACAGCGCCTCGGGCCGCGGATCCCGGTGCGCGAGGCCGTCGTCCGCACGACCGTCCGCTGGTGAGGTCGGCGGGTCGTCGACCGCCCGCCGCTTGCCAGATCGGCCCAAAATCCCCCAAGGCCATTTCCGCAGCGACCCCGCTAGGCTGTTCCTCCCGCTCTGCCGGGCCCTGGAGGGGTGCGAGAGTGGTTGAATCGGGCGGTCTCGAAAACCGTTGTGCGGTTACGCCGTACCGAGGGTTCGAATCCCTCCCCCTCCGCTAGCAGCTCGAAGTTCGAACCCTCTAGCTCTTGCAGACCCTGACCGGCCACTTGGTGGAGCTGGCCGGGGGGAATCGCTCTGTGACGCGCTTGCCGGCCTTCGTGTAGGTGATGGCGGCGTACGGCTTCGCGATGGCGTCGTCGTTGGAGCTGTTGCAGGCGAAGGCCCACGTATCGGGCTCTGAGAGCTTGCGTCGGTCGTCGGTCTTCACTGAGTACGAGCGGCCCATGACCTGCAGCTTGTCTGGGTCAGGGTCGTACATCGCGCCCAAGATGCCGTAGCGGACCGAGCGATGGCAGCTCGTCGGGACGCTGGGCAGGGTCATGGAGATCCCGCGGATGTGCTTCGTGCCCGGCTTGACGAAGATGCGCATGTGGCTCGGCGCCGTCGCGCACTTGGCGCCGGCGCCGGCCTTGGCTGCCGAGGTGCCCGTCGATCGGCGAAGCCCTACCGCGCTGCGTCCGCTGCTCTTCTTGCACATCCGCTTGGGCGGGGGACCTTGGCCCTCTTTGGGGTACTGCTCCTTCAGGACCTTGCCGTTGCGCCGGTAGGTGATGTTGGCGAAGGGCCGCGCCAGGACGCCTCTCATGTTCTGGCAATGAAACGCCACGGTGTCAGGATCGGACAGCTCGCGACGCTGGTTGGTCGTGATCGAGTAGAGCCGTCCGAGCACGGTGTAGCCCTCCGACTCGCCAGGGAGGGTGCCCTCCAGGCCGTACCGGACGGTTCGCTTCCCTCCGCAGGACGCCGGCACCGGCGGCAAGGTCATGGCCGGGCCGTAGATGGTCTTCGTGCCCGGCTTGCGGACGATCCGCATGTGGCTCGGCCTCGCGAGGGCGGCCGCCGCGCAGCCCGTGGCGGCGGCTCGAGCGTTCGCCTGCCGACCGCCGTCGCCCGAAGCCGCACCGGTGACGGCGAAGGTCGCGCCGACGCCGGCGAGAACGGCGAGAGAGATGCAGAGGCTTGAGGAGGCGTGCGACCGAGCCGAACGGCTGGCCACGCGCGGGCGCTTGGGCAGGGGCATGTTCAGGAAACGCTACTTGTAACTAGGCCGCCTCAGTAAGCAGCCCTACCATGCGCTGGCCCATGCCCGCCGTGCCGTTCACCGAGATCACCGACCGGCCGGACGTGGGCAGGGTCTTCACGGAGACCGTCCGCACGAGCATCGGGGAGGCCGACGCGGCGGAGCGGGTGCGCCTCGACGCGATCGCCGGCCGGCTGCAGGACGTCGCCTACTTCGACCTCGTCGATGCCGGCTGGGAACGGCCGGCGCCGTGGTTCGTGCGGCGGCTGCGGATGCGCGTGCTGCGATTCCCGGCCTTCACCGAGGTGCTCGAGCTGGCGACGTGGTGCTCCGGGATCGGCTCGGCGGTGGCGGAGCGGCGCACGACGATCCGCGGGGTGGAGGGCGCGCACGTCGAGGCCGTGGCGCAGTGGGTCCACCTCGACCCCGCGACCGCGCGCCCGCTCGCGCTGCCCGAGCGGTTCATGGGGCTCTTCGCGCCGTCGGCGAACAACCGGCGCTCGCGGACGAAGCTCCACCACGCCCCGGTGCCGGACGCCGCGGCGGTGGCCACGGAGCGCGACTTCACCTTCCGGGCGAGCGACGTCGATCCGGCGGGGCACGTCAACAACGCGGCCTACTGGGCGGTGCTCGAGGAGGAGCTGGTGGGGCGGGCGGCCTCCGCGGGCTTCGACGCCGAGATCGAGCATCGCGGCCCCACGCTGCCCGGCGTCGTCCGGGTGCTCGGCGATGGCGACGGTCGCCGCTGGGTGCTCGGCTCCGACGGCGAGGTCGCGGCGTCGTTCGTCGTGGCCGCGCTCGCCTGAGCCGAGAACCCAGCCGCCTACGGCTGCAGCAGCACCTTGAACGCCTCGTCCTGCTTCTTCTGGAAGATCTCGTACGCGTGCGGGGCGTCGGCGAGCGGGACGCGGTGGGTGGCGTAGTCGTCGACGCCGAGGGGGTCGTCGTCGCCGGTGAGGAGCGGGAGGATGTCGTCGATCCAGCGCTTCACGTTCGCCTGGCCCATCCGCATGGTGATCTGCTTGTCGAACATCTGCAGGAGCGGCATCGGGCTCGCGGCGCCGCCGTAGACGCCGGAGAGCGAGACGGTCCCGCCGCGTTGGACGAGCTCGATCGCCATGTGGAGCGCGGCAAGGCGGTCGATGCCGGCCTTGGTCATGACCTGCTGGGCGACCGCGTCGGGGAGGAAGCCGGTGAGGCGATGGGCGAGCTTGCCGACCGGTGAGCCGTGGGCCTCCATCCCGACCGCGTCGATGACGGCGATCGGACCGCGGCCGTCGGTCAGGTCGCGCACGACGTCGGGGAGGTCGTCGTGGTCCTCGAGGTTCAGGGCCTCGACGCCGTGGGCGGCGGCGCGCTCGAGCCGCTCGGGGACGAGGTCGACGCCGATGACCCGGCCCGCGCCGCGGTGCTGCGCGACGCGTGTGCACATCTCGCCGATCGGGCCGAGGCCGAGCACGAGGACCGTCTCGCCCTCGGGCACGTTCGCGTACTCGACGCCCTGCCACGCGGTGGGGAGGACGTCGGAGAGGTAGACGAAGCGGTCGTCCGGCGGACCCTCGGGCACCTTGATCGGGCCGTAGTGCGCCTGCGGGACCCGGAGGTACTCGGCCTGCCCGCCCGGGACCTGGCCATAGAGCTTCGTGTAGCCGAGGAGCGACGCGCCGGTGCCGTACTCGCGCACCTGCGTCGTCTCGCACTGCGACTGCAGCCCGTTGCCGCAGGTGTGGCAGTGGCCGCACGAGATGTTGAACGGGATCACGACGCGATCGCCGGCCTTGATGTGCGTGACCTCGGAGCCGACCTCCTCGACGATGCCCATCGGCTCGTGCCCGAGGACGTCGCCGGCGTCGATGAACGCGCCGAGCACCTCGTACAGGTGCAGGTCTGAGCCGCAGATGCCCGACGACGTGACCTTGACGATCGCGTCGGTGGGCTCTTCGATCCGCGGATCGTCGACGGTGTCGACCCGAACGTCGTGGACGCCGTGCCAGGTGAGTGCCTTCATCCGCCTCGCCTTCCCGATCGGCGGTCGCGCCACCGGCGGTCGTCAGCGTGCGAACGTCGATCTGGCCGGTGGACGCTCGCGGCGCGGCGCCGCGTGCGCTCGGCCGCTCTGCGCTCGCGCGTGCTCGCTCACTCGAGGAGATCGCCCGCGGACATGCGCAGTGCGCGGGCCAGCCGCATGATCGTGCCGAGCCGCGGCTCTCGCTCGCCGCGCTCGATCTTCGAGACCGCGGTCCAATGCAGGCCGGACTCGTCGGCGAGCCGCTCCTGCGACCACCCGCGGTCGTGGCGGGCTTCGCGCAGCCGGCGGGCGAAGCGGGCGAGGTCGTCTTCCGGGCTGGCCATGGGAGGCTGGGAAGCCTCGGGGACCAGGACGGATACCGCTAGAGACGATACGGCCTGTGACAAAACGCCTAGGGACTGCTAACGTCCCTGTAGTTAGCTTGAGATAAATTCAGTGTCCAAGATATGACTGAGCACGAACCACCTCCGCCGTTCCTCACCAAAGCCGAGGGCTCGATCCTCGAAGCGGTCCGCCACTTCGGTGAGGAGGGCATGCTTCCGACCGTCGCCCGGATCGCCGAGCGCACCGAGCTGTCGGAGCGGATCGTCGCGACGCTGCTGCCGATCCTCGAGGAGGGCGGCTTCGTGGTGCGCCTCAAGCGGGGCCGGGCGCCGCGCCGCGCGGCGCAGCGCTGAGCGTGGCGGCGTAGCCCTCCGGATCGCTCGCGCCCTCGGTCGCGATCAGGAGCACGCGGCTGGTGGGGGAGAGGCCGACCGCGGCGCGCAGCTCCCCGGCCTCCGGCTCTCCGGCGAGGGCGCGCAGGGCGGCGAGGGGCGCGGCGCCGCAGTCGCCGATCGTCAGGCCCGCCGCGCCGAGCTCGCGCATCGCCGCGCGGGCCTCGTCGTCGCCGACGGTGAGCGTCCCGGCGATCCCGGTCCTCAGCGTGGGCCACGCGGCGACGGAGACCTCGGCGCAGTCGAGGCCGGCCATGGTCGTCCCGGGGGTCGGGACGGCGGTGGGCACGCCGGCGGCGAGCGAGGCGGTCAGGCACGCGGCGGTCACCGGCTCGACCCCGATCACCGGGAGGCCGGCGGCGGCGCCGAAGCGCGCCGCGGCGGCACCGAGCGAGCCGACGCCGATCGGCACGAGCAGCAGGTCGAACGCGGCCTGCTCCGCGGCCTCGGCGAACAGCGTCGCGTAGCCGTCGATCACCCAGGTCGCCGGGCCGGGCCCGTCGCCGACGTCGGCGAGCTCGAGCGCCCCGGGCTCGGCGCCGGCTGCCGCCGCGAGCGCGACCGCCTGCTCGTAGCTGCCGTCGACCACGACCACCTCGGCACCCTCGCCCGCGATCGCGGCGCGCCGGCCCGCGGACGCTCGCGCCGGCAGGAAGATCCGCGCCCGCAGCCCCCGGCGGGCCGCGACGTGCGCGACGGCGCGGCCGTGGTTGCCGGCGCTCGCGGCGACGAGCGTGTCGACGCCCGGCCGCTCGCGCAGCGCGCGCTCGACCGCCCACGAGGCTCCCAGCACCTTGAACGCCGGGAGGCCGAAGCGATCCGACTCGTCCTTGACGAGCACCGCGCCGAGCCCGAGCTCGGCGGCGACCGCGTCGAGCGAGCGGACGGGGGTGGGGGCGTAGCCGGGAAGCGAGCGGTGGAACGCGCGCACCTCGCCGGCGGAAGCCGCCGCGGTAAGGGGGGCGGCGGCGGTGAGGGGAGCGGCCGCGGTGAGGGGAGCGGCGGTGGCAGGGTCGGCCGAGGTGGGGGAAGCGGCGGCGGTCGGGGGAGCCGCGGCCGCGGGAGCCCACGCGGCGTTGACGAGCGCTCTCACGCGCACACGCTCCGCGCGACGGCGACCAGCGTCTCGGCGACGGCCACGGTGTCGGCGACGCTGACCCACTCCTCGGCGGCGTGCGCGCCCTCGCCGCCCGGCCCGAACATCACGGTCGGGATCCCGGCGGAGGCGATGAACGCGGCGTCGGCCCAGTAGCTCGCGCCGCCGATCGCGGGCGGCGCGGGGAGGACCGAGGACGCCGCGGCGAGCACGGCCTCGACGATCTCGGCGTCGTGCGCGACCTCGAACGGCTCGCGCACCAGCAGCGTCCGCTGCGCCGCGACCAGCTCGGGGTCGGCGGCGCGGCAGCGGTCCAGGAGCGCGGCGAGCTCGGCCTCGACGCCGGCGCCCGTCTCGCCCGGCAGCGTCCGCCGCTCGAGCGAGAGCACGCAGCGCGCCGGGTAGCTCGACAGCTCGGCGCCGCCCTCGATCAGCGACGCGTGGACCGACCCACGGCCGAGGAGCGGGTGCTCGCGCGCGCCGAGCGCAGCGTCGAGCTCGCCGAGCGCGGTCAGCACCGGCCCGGTCTTGACGATCGCGTCGACGCCGAGGTGCGGGCGCGAGCCATGCGCGGCGCGGCCGTCGACCTCGACCTCCGCCCACACGAACCCCTTGTGCGCGACGACCAGCTCGAGCTCGGTCGGCTCGGTGACGATTGCGGCGTCCGCGCCGCCGAGCGCGTGCAGCGCCTCCTGGACGCCCAGCGACGCGTGCTCCTCGTCGGCGACGGCCGCGACCACGACGTCCCCGGCGAGCCCGAGCGCCGCCGCCTCGCGCGCGGCCAGCAGCGCCGCCCCGACGCCGGCCTTCATGTCGTAGGCGCCGCGGCCGTGCAGCCGGTCGCCGTCGATCCGCGGCGCGTGCGGCGCGTCGACCATCCCCGCGACCGTGACCGTGTCGACGTGTCCGCAGAGCAGCAGCGTCTTCCCGCCGCCGGTCCCGCGGGCGCGCACGAGCACGCTCGGGCGCCCAGGCGTCTCCTCGAGCACCTCGGCCTCGAGCCCGTGCTCGCGCGCCCAGCCCGCCACGAACGCCGCGATCTCCGACTCGCCGGCGCCGCCCGGCACCAGCGACGGGTTCACCGAGTCGATCGCCACGAGCCGGGAGACCAGGTCGATCACGTCGTCGCGCATGCCCGCATGCTGCCACGGGGGCGAACCTTGCGCCGCCACCGCCTATAGGTCGCATGGCTGCTATCGCGAATCTGTTATACATTCCAGGTATGACTCATCGAATCGGACCGAAAGGACAGGTCGTGATCCCCAAGTCGTTCCGCGACCAGCTCGATCTCCATCCGGGCGACGAGGTCGACTTCGTCCTCCGCGACGGAGAGATCGCGATCCTCAAGCGCCCGGAGGACGGCGGCCGGCTGGGCGGCCGGTTCAACAACAGCGGCATGGCTGCGCGCCTCCTCGAGGATCGCGCGAAGGAGCCGCGATGAGCGCCTGCCTCGACTCCTGGGCGATCATCGCCTGGCTCGACGGCGAGGAGCCGGCGCTGTCGCGGCTCGATGCGCTCGTGGCGGACGGGCGCCCGTTCGTGAGCTGGGTCAACCTCGTCGAGGTCTACTATCGCGTCGAGCGCGACCACGGCCGCCAGGAGGCCGACGACACGCTGCGTGCCCTGCGTGCGACGCTGGCACCCGATCTTCCCGGCACAGCACGGATGACCGAGGCGGCGCGGCTCAAGGCACGCGCGCCGATCGCGCTCGGCGACTGCTTCGCCGTCGCCACCGCGGCGGCGCACGACGTCCCGCTGCTCACGGGGGATCCGGAGATCCTCGGCCTGCACGATCTTCCGTGCCCGACCGAGGACCTCCGTCCCCCGAAGCGAAGCCGCCGCCGCTGACGCGCGCGCTCGGCGCGCGTCGCGGGCGGCGAGCCGCTAGGCGGTGGCGAGCGCCTCGTCGGCGTACGTCTCGCCGCGCTCGGCCTTCTCGACGAGCGAGGCCGGCGGGTCGAAGCGGTCGCCGTAGGCGGCGGCCAGCTCACGGGCGCGGGCGACGAAGCCGGCGAGGCCGCCCTCGTATCCGTTCATGTACTGCACGACGCCGCCGGTCCAGCCGGGGAAGCCGATGCCCATGATCGAGCCGATGTTCGCGTCCGCGATCGACTCGATGACGCCCTCGTCGATGCACTTGACCGTCTCGAGCGCCTCGATGAAGAGCATCCGCTCCTTGAGGTCCTCGAAGGGCAGGTCGTGGTTCTCGCCGCCGAAGGCGTCCTTCAGGCCCGTCCAGAGGCCGGTGCGCTTCCCGTCCTCGTAGGAGTAGAAGCCCTGGCCCTCGAGCTTGCCGGGGCGCTCGAACTCGTCGAGCATCCGGTCGATGACCTCCTCGGAGGGGTGGGCGTCCCAGCCGCTGCCGGTCGCGTTCGCCTCCTTCGCCGCGTTGCGGATCTTCCGCATGAGCTTCAGGTTGAGCTCGTCGGAGAGCTGCAGCACGGGGGCGGGGTAGCCGGCCTGCGAGGAGGCCTGCTCGATCGACGGCGCCGGAACGCCCTCGACGAGCATCGCGATGCCCTCGTTGATGAACGTCCCGATCACGCGGGAGGTGAAGAAGCCGCGCGAGTCGTTGACGACGATCGGGGTCTTCTTGATCTGCTTGGAGACGTCGAGCGCGCGGTACAGCGTCTCGTCGCTCGTCTGCTCGCCCTTGATGATCTCCAGCAGCGGCATCTTGTCCACGGGGCTGAAGAAGTGCAGCCCGATGAAGTCGGTCGGCCGCGAGACACCCTCGGCGAGCTCGCTGATCGGCAGCGTCGACGTGTTCGAGCCCAGCAGCGCGCCCTCGGCGAGGTGCGGCTCGATCTCGGCGAAGACCTTCGCCTTGACGGCCGGGTCCTCGAAGACCGCCTCGATCACGAGGTCGGCGCCGGCCGCCTGGGCCGGGTCGTCCGTCGCGGTGATGCGGGCCAGGAGGGCGTCGCCCTTCTCCTGCGTGACCTTGCCGCGCTCGACGCCCTTGGCGACGAGCTTCTCCGAGTACGCCTTGCCGCGGTCGGCCGCCTCCTGGGAGACGTCCTTGAGCACGACCTCGATGCCCGACTTGGCACAGACGTACGCGATCGCGGCGCCCATCATGCCGGCGCCGAGGACGACGGCCTTCTTGGAGGTGAACGGCTCGATGTCGGACGGGCGGCCGCGGTCCCCGTTGACCTTCTGGAGGTCGAAGAAGAACGCCTGGATCATGTTCTTCGAGACCTGGCCGGTGACGAGGTCCACGAAGTAGCGGCCCTCGATCTCCAGCGCGGTGTCGAAGTCGACCTGCGCGCCCTCGACGGCCGCGGCCATGATGTGGTGCGGCGCCGGGTAGTTCGCGCCCTTGATCTGCTTGCGCAGGTTGGCCGGGAACGCCGGGAGGTTCATCGCCAGCTTCGGGTTGCTCGGCGTGCCGCCGGGGATCTTGTGGCCCTTGACGTCCCACGGCTGCTGCGCCTCGGGGTTCTCGGCGATCCACTTCTTCGCGGCGGGGATCAGGTCGTCGACCGTGGGGACGATCTCGTCGACGAGCCCGGCCTCCTTCGCGGCGTCGGGACGCAGGCGCTGGCCCTGCAGGAGGACCTTCATCATCGCGTCGACGATGCCGAGCATCCGGACCGAGCGGACGACGCCGCCGGCGCCGGGGAGCAGCCCGAGCTGGACCTCCGGGAAGCCGATGACGGCGCCGGGGTTGTCGACGATCACGCGGTGGTGCGTCGACAGCGCGATCTCGAGCCCGCCGCCGAGGGCGGCGCCGTTGATCGCGGCGACGACCGGCTTGCCGAGCGTCTCGAGCCGGCGCAGGACCGCCTTGCCGTCACGGACGAACGACGCGATCTCGTCGGCGTTCTCCTTCGTGGCCTTCAGCAGGTCGTTGAGGTTGCCGCCGGCGAAGAACGTCTTCTTGGCGGACGTCAGGACGACGCCGGTGATCGAGTCCTTCTCGGCCTCGAGGCGGTCGACGGTCGCGACGATCGAGGCCGCGTAGGCCGCGTTCATCGTGTTCGCCGACTGGTTCGGGTCGTCGAGGGTGAGGATGACGACGCCGTCGGCGTCCTGATCCCACCGGATCGTTGTGCTCTCAGCCATGGCTAGATCGCCTCCACGACGGTCGCGATGCCCATGCCGCCGCCGACGCAGAGCGTGCAGAGGCCGTACTTGCCGCCGGTGCGGTGCAGCTCGTCGACGATCGTGCCGAGGATCATGCCGCCGGTCGCGCCGAGCGGATGGCCCATGGCGATCGCGCCGCCGTTGACGTTGACCTTCTCCATGTCGAGGCCCATGTCGCGGACGAACCGCAGCACGACGGCGGCGAACGCCTCGTTGATCTCGACGAGGTCGAGGTCGTCGACCGTGAGGCCGGCCTTGGCGAGCGCCTTCTTGGACGCCGGGGCCGGGCCGGTGAGCATGATCGTCGGGTCGGCGCCGGAGACCGCGGTCGCGAGGATCCGGGCGCGCGGGGTGAGGCTCAGCTCCTCGGCGATCTTCTCGTTGCCGATCGCGACGAGCGACGCGCCGTCGACGATGCCCGACGAGTTGCCGGGGGTGTGGACGTGGTCGATCTTCTCGACCCAGTGGTACTTCTGGAGCGCGACGGCGTCGAAGCCGCCCATCTCGCCCATCATCGCGAACGACGGCTTGAGCTTGCCGAGCGTCTCCGCCGTCGTGCCGGCGCGGATGAACTCGTCGTGGTCGAGGACCACGTGCTCGTTGATGTCGAGCACCGGGACGACCGAGCCCTTGAAGCGGCCCTCGGCCTGCGCCGTGGACGCGCGCTCCTGGGAGCGGACGGCGTACGCGTCGACGTCGTCGCGCGTGAAGCCCTCGACGGTCGCGATCAGGTCGGCGCCGACGCCCTGCGGGATGAACGACGTGTCGTAGTTCGTCTCCGGGTCCATCGCCCAGGCGCCGCCGTCGGAGCCCATCGGGACGCGCGACATCGACTCGACGCCGCCCGCGAACACGAGATCCTCCCAGCCGGAGGCGACCTTCTGCGCGGCGATGTTGACGGCCTCGAGGCCGGAGGCGCAGAAGCGGTTGAGCTGGACGCCGGCGACGGTGTCCGGCAGGCCGGCCTTGATCGCGGCGGTCTTGGCGATGTCGGCGCCCTGGTCACCGACGGGCGAGACGACGCCGAGCACCACGTCGTCGACGCGGTTCGGGTCGAGCTTGCCGTGGCGGCTGAGCATCTCGTGCATCAGGCCGACCACCAGGTCGACGGGCTTGGTCGCATGGAGGGAGCCGTTGCTCTTCCCCTTGCCGCGCGGTGTGCGAATCGCGTCGAAGACCAACGCTTCGGTACTTGCCATCTGGGTGTGGCTCCTCGTTCTCGGATCGTCTTACGGCGAAGTGCAGCCGCACATAGTCGCTTGGAGTGTGCCGAATTCGGTGTGTCGAGAGCCCACCGACCCCGGCAAAGGGGTGGAGGGACGACACAACGACGGTCAGATACCGTTCGCGGTGGGATGGCGGTTGCGATAGAGGCACAGGGGTTGAGCAAGCGGTACGGCGACGTCCAGGCGCTCGACAGCGTCGACCTCGCCGCCGAGGAGGGGACGGTCCTCGGCCTGCTCGGGCCCAACGGCGCCGGCAAGACCACCGTGGTCCGGATCCTCACCACGCTGCTGCGCCCCGACGGCGGGACCGCGCGCGTCGGCGGCCTCGACGTCGTCTCCGACGCGACCGCGCTGCGCCGCCGGATCGGCCTCGCCGGCCAGTACGCCGCCGTCGACGAGTCGCTCACCGGCAGTGAGAACCTCGTCCTGTTCGGCCGCCTCTACCGCCTCTCGCACGGCGACGCGAAGGCGCGCGCGAGCGAGCTGCTCGAGCGCTTCGAGCTGACCGAGGCCGCCGGCCGCCTCGTCGGCACCTACTCCGGCGGCATGCGCCGTCGCCTGGATCTCGCGGCCGCGCTCGTCGCGCGGCCGCCGGTGCTGTTCCTCGACGAGCCGACCACCGGCCTCGACCCGCGCAGCCGGATCGCGCTGTGGGAGACGATCGCCGACCGCGTCGCGGAGGGCACCACCGTGCTGCTGACGACGCAGTACCTGGAGGAGGCCGACCGGCTCGCCGACAGGATCGTCGTCATCGACCACGGGCGCGTGATCGCCGAGGGCACGGGCGCCCAGCTCAAGGACCGCGTCGGCGGCGACCGCCTCGAGGTCCGCCTCGCCGACCCGTCGCAGTCCGAGGCCGCGATCGCCGCGCTGCGGGACGTGACCTCCGAGCCGCCCGTCCTGCGCGACGACGTGCTGCTCGCCGCGGTCTCGCGCCGCGACGGCACGGTCGCCGAGGCGCTGCGCCGGCTCGACGACGGCGGGGTCGACGTCGCCGACCTCGCGCTGCGCCGCCCGACGCTCGACGACGTGTTCCTGACGCTCACCGGCCACGCGGCCGAGGACGCCGAGCCCGAGGAGGCCGCATGACCGCCGCCCTGCGCGACGCGCTGCTGCTCGCCGAGCGCAACCTGCGCCGGCTGCCGCGCAACCCGGACCTGCTGATCGGCGTCACGTTCCAGCCGGTGATGTTCGTGATCCTGTTCACGTACGTCTTCGGCGGCGCGATCAGCACGCCCGGCTACGACTACATCGACTTCTTCCTGCCGGGGATCGTCGTCCAGATGATCGCGTTCACCGGCTACGCGACCGCGCTCGGGATGTCCGACGACCTCCGCAAGGGGCTGATCGACCGCTTCCGCTCGCTGCCGATCGCGCGCTCCGCGGTGCTCGCCGCCCGCACGCTCTCGGACATCGGGATGAACGCGATGGCGCTCGCGACGATGTTCGCCTGCGGCTTCATCGTCGGGTTCGACTTCGACGCGTCGGCCGGCGAGGTGGTGGCGGGCATCGGGCTCGTGCTGCTGTTCGGCTACGCGATGTCGTGGGTCTACTGCTTCTTCGGGCTGGTCGCGTCGTCGCCCGAGTCGGCCTCGGCGCTGATCACCGTGATCATCTTCCCGCTGACGTTCGTGTCGTCGGCGTACGTGCCGTCGGAGTCGATGCCGAAGGTGCTCGAGGCGATCGCCAACGCGAACCCGATCACCACCGTGGTCGACGCGCTGCGCGCGCTGTGGGTCGGCGCGCCCGCCGGCACCGACATCTGGGTCGCGGTGCTCTGGTGCGTCGGGATCA
>Ga0164241_10003860_pt1 | contig 14841 bp, 11 predicted proteins | sample OricomyardsoilBY_FD_108780 | JGI IMG/M metagenome (GOLD analysis project Ga0164241, IMG submission 108780) | Backyard soil microbial communities from Emeryville, California, USA - Original compost - Back yard soil (BY) | ecosystem: Environmental > Terrestrial > Soil > Unclassified | place: USA...
TCCGCTGGCCCGCTGCCACGCCGTCGGTCGCGCCGACCACAGTGGGGCGTTGGTGCAGCAGCAGGACGAGCCGCTGCCGACCTCGCTGGGACCGGCCCAGATCCAGGACGCGTACGACCTGCCCGGTGGCGGCGACGGCCGGACGGTGGCGATCGTCGATGCCTTCGGCTACGACAACGCCGAGTCCGACCTCGCCGTCTTCCGGGCGCACTACGGCCTCCCGCCCTGTACGACGGACAACGGGTGCTTCACGAAGATCGACCAGCGCGGCGGCACCGACTTCCCGCGTGAGGATCCCGGCTGGTCGATCGAGACCGCGCTCGACCTCGACGCGGTCTCCTCGGCCTGCCCCGGCTGTCACCTGCTGCTCGTCCAGGCCGACGACAACAGTTCGCCGAATCTCGGCCAGGCCGTCGACACCGCGGCGTCCCGGGGCGCGGTCGCCATCTCCAACTCGTACGGCATCGACGGCGAGCTCCCGTTCGAGTCGTACTACGACCACTACTACGACCACCCCGGAGTCGCCGTCACCGTGTCGTCGGGCGACCACGGCAACGTGCAGAGTTACCCGGCCACCTCGCCGAACGTCATCGCGGTCGGCGGTACGACTCTCACCCGGGACAAGTCCACTCCGCGTGGGTGGCGTGAGACGGCGTGGGCGGACGGTGGTAGCGGCTGCTCGCTCTACGAGCCGCAACCTGAACAGCAGCAAGGCCTCGAGACCGGCTGCCACGGCATGCGGGCCACCGCCGATGTCGCGGCCGACGCCGACAGCGAGACCGGGCTCGCGGTCTACAACACGCTCGGGCAGGACGGCTGGGCCCAATGGGGTGGCACCTCCCTGTCCTCGCCGTTGGTCGCGGCGATGTACGCGTTGGCCGGAAACCCTGTCCCTGGGAGCAATCCGGCGACGTACCTGTATCGCCAGAACATCTCGATGCATGACGTGACCGAGGGATCCGATGGCACGTGTGGGGACGTCCGGTGTACCGCCGGTCCGGGCTGGGACGGCCCGACCGGCGTTGGTACGCCCAACGGTGTCTCGGCCCTGACCCTCGGCGCGCACGGCCAGGTCACCGGCTCTGTGCGGACGGGCAAGCATGCCCTCAGCGGGGCGACCGTCACCTTCACCGACGCCGGCGGCTACGCCACCCACACCGTGGCGGACGACCAGGGGCACTACAGTCTCGCGGTGGTGGCGGGAACCTATCGGATCGTTGCCTCGAAGTTCGGGTACGGCGACGAGACCGTCGATCACGTCACCATCGCCGCGGGTGCCGCGACCAGCAAGAACTTCACCCTCGCCGCCCTGGCCAGCCGGACAGTCACCGGCACCGTCAGCGACGGCTCGGGCCAGGGCTGGCCGGTGTACGCGAAGATCGCCATCGACGGCGATCCGAACGGAGCCGTCCACACCGACCCGTTCACCGGCCGCTATCTCGTCGACCTCCCGGTCGGTACGACGTACAAGCTGCACGTCGAAGCGGTCGACATGCCGGGCTACACCCCGGTGGACAGCACAGTTGCTGTTGGCAATGGTCGGGGATCGGTCGTGCACGACGTCGCGCTGTCCGTGGCCCGTTCGACCTGTACGGCGGCGGGATACGCGTACTCCTACCACGGCGCGGGGACAGGCTTCGAGGGTTGGGCGGATGCCCAGGACAACTGGCAGGTGACCGACGACGCCGGCACGGGCAAGACCTGGGAATTCGACGATCCCGGTGCCAAGGGTAACCTCACGGGCGGCAGCGGCCAGTTCGCCGTGGTCGACAACTGGACGTCGCCCGTCGGTTCGAACGACACCAGCCTGATCACCCCGGCCGTGGACCTGTCCGGCCAGTCGAAGCCCGTGGTCGGTTTCGACACCTACTACTACGACTACGGGTTCGGCACCCAGGACGCGTACGTCGACCTCAGCCTCGACGGCGGCGCGACCTGGGAGACCGCCTGGCGTGCACCGGATGCCTTTGTGCAGGGACATGTCGAGGTCCCGGTTCCGCACGCCGCGAACGCGAAGGACGTCCGGGTGCGGTTCCGCTTCAGTGGTGAGTACGACAACTACTGGGAACTGGACAACGTGTACGTCGGTAGTCGTTCGTGCGACCCGGAATCCGGTGGCCTCGTGGCCGGCTTCGTCCGGGACAACAACACCGGCGCAGCCCTGACCGGCGTACAGGTCACCGGAGGAACGCCCGCGGTGAGCCAGGCGACGCCGGACGACGTCCAGCTCCGCGACGGCTACTACTGGTTGTTCAGCAATCACCCGGGCCGGGTCCCGCTGACTGCGACCGGCCGCCACTATGCGTCGGCGACCGGGACTGCGACGGTCGCGGCGCACCGGACGACCCGGCAGGACTGGTCGCTGCGGGCAGGGCAGGTGACAGTCACCCCGCACTCGATGTCGGTCAGCACCGGTGGACGGCCGATCGGATCGCGAACCGTGACGTTCACCAACCACGGCACCGAGCCGGCCGCGGTGACCATCGTCGAGCAGGACCGCGGATTCACGTCGGCCGATGGTCAGCGTCGTACGGCGTCCCCGGGTGCGCCGCTGCGGCGGGAGAAGGTGGATGCGGCGCCGCTGTCGTTCGCACAGCAGCGGCATGAGAACCACAACCCGGCGCCGTCACGTGACGTCTCGGAGAACCCGGCCTGGTCCGACTTGCCGAACTACCCGACCCCGATCATGGACAACGTCGTCGCCGCCAACGACGGGGTGGTCTACTCGGTCGCCGGGGCAACCGACAACGGCCTGACCGGAGCCGGCTACGCGTACGACGCGAGCACCGGGTCATGGCGGCGGATCGCCGACCTCCCGGAGCCGCGGGAGAACGCGGTCGGCGGCTTCGTCGGCGGGAAGCTGTACGTCGCCGGTGGCTGGGACGTGAAGGGCAACGTGACTTCGACGACCTACATCTACGATCCGGTGGCGAACCGGTGGTCGCGCGGAGCCGACCTGCCGGCGCCAAGCACCGCGGCGGCCGGCTCGGTCGCCGGAGGAAAGCTGTACATCGTCGCGGGCTGCGAAACCGTGGCCTGTGCCGAAACGGCTCCCACCTACCGCTATGACCCTGGCCACGACGCTTGGACGCGCGTCGCGACCTATCCCGAGCACGTGGTGATGCTGGGTTGCGCCGGCTCGGGAGACGGACTGATCTGTGCCGGTGGCCTGGTGCCCTCGGACGATCCGTGGCACGAGTTCCCCGTCTCCAGCGCCTATCAGTACGTCGCCGGCTCGGACACCTGGACCCGGATCGCCGACATGCCTTATCCCGTCTGGGGAATGGCGTCCGCGGGCAGCGGCGGCAAGCTGCAGCTCGTCGGCGGTATCTCCAGTGGCTCGATCACCAACCAGGCGATCCAGTTCGATCCCGCGAGCGGTGCATGGTCGGCGCTGCCCAACGCGACGTACCCCATGTTCCGCGGCGGTGCGGCCTGCGGGCTGAGCCGGATCGGTGGTTCGATCGGGTCCTTCACCGCGGCGCCGTACGCCGAGCAACTGCCCGGCCAGGATGCCTGTGTCACCGGTTCCGATGTCGGCTGGCTCTCGACCGACCGCACGCAGCTCACCGTGCCGCCGGGCCGGTCGGTGACGGTTCGCGTGCGGTTCGATCCCACTGCCACCTCGGCATCCGGTGCGTACGCCGCCCGCCTCGCGTTCACGACCGATACGCCGTACGACGTGACACCGGTGGCGGTCACGCTGACCCGCCGGTGACATCTTCCGCCGTGCCGGAAGGTGCGCGCGACGGACAGCGAGGGGACTCGGTCGACCAGACGCAGTACGGTCTGGTCCGGCTGCGCTGACTCAGACGAGGCCCCGGCGGACGAGTTCCATGCCGAGTTGCAGCCGGGTGGTCGCGCCGACCTCGTCCATCAGCGTATGGATGTGCCGTTGCACCGTGCGGATGCTCAGGCCGCGGGCCCGGGCGACGACCTCGTCGGTCGCGCCCGCGGCCAGCAGGCCGATCAGGTTCTGCCGGGCCTGGTCGTCCGGCTCGGACCCGGTTGCCTCGCTGTTCGGACGGTTCAGCGCGACCGACCTGGTCCAGGTCGTCTCGAAGACCTCGACCAGTGCGTCCAGGAACGCCGACGGATGGACGAGGTACGCCGTCGCGGCGTCGAAGTCCGAGGTCGAGTTCACCAGCGCGAGGTCGTCGTCGGCCAGCGCCAGCTTCAACGGCAGCCGGGACGCCACCCTGGCCTGCTCGCCCTGCCGCACCCCGGCCCAGACGTCGGCCATCCGGCCCGGAACGTCCAGCACGGCGCGCTCGTAGACCACCCGGTACGTCAGCCGGGACTGGTCGAGGACGTTCAGCTCCAGCTCGTTCGGCTCGAACGAGTCCGCGCCGGAGGCGTTGAAGTACGGCGGCCGATCGAAGACGCGGATCTCCCGCCGTGCACCGCGCTGCAGACGCCGGAACGCGTTCCGCACGTTGTGTGCACCCTCGAGGACTTCGACGAGCTCGGCCGGGTGACGGCGTACGCCGGCCGGGTAGGCGGCCGCCAAGTGCTGGAGATGGGTCTGCAAACGCCGTTGGCGCAGCTCGTGCTCGGCCAGCAGGTCCTCGGCCACCCGCGCCGGCGGCGTCGCGGTGTACTTGGCCGGATGTCCGGGGAGCCTGGAGGCCAACCCACGCCGCACCAGCTCCACCAGTGTCTTGCGCACCATCACCGCGGCGACGGTCCCAAGGATCACGGTCAACTCGTCGAGCCCTGCCTGAGGCCGGGCGAGCAGGGCCTCGTAGACCTGCCCTTCGATCTCCGACAGCCCCACCGCATCCCACACCGTGCTGTCCCGCCCCTTTCCTGCCCTGCCTAGCTTCGCGCCCTCGCCACGAGCAGGTGCAGGGTGAGCGTGATGGTCAGGATGACCGCCGCGACGCCGAGCAGTCCGTGCGGCGAGACTCCGGCGGTCAGTGAGATGCCGCCGAGACCACCGCCGAGCGCGGAACCGAGCGAGATGGCGCTGCCGTTGAGAGCCATCACAATAGCGGCCGAGTTGGGAGCGAGCGCGGCCAGGCGGGCCTGCTGCGGGACTGCCGCGCCGCCGTTGCCGACGCCGGCGGTGAAGAACCAGATCAGTCCGATGACCGCTGCCACCGTGAGCGGCGCGACCATGAACGAAACCATTCCCACCACCGAGTTCAGCAGGAGGCCGGTCAGCACGACGGTGAGGACACGCAGCGGGGTGAAGCGGTCGGTGAGCCGGCCGGTGACCGCGTTGCCGAGCATGCTGGCCACGCCGTACCCGAACATGATCAGGATGATGATCCAGTCCGTCGAGAAGGACGTGGCGAAGATCAGCGTGGCATAGGTGAAGCAGGTGTAGCTGCTGCACAGGATGCCGGTGGTGACGAGCAGTCCGAACAGCAGTCTCGGTTGCCGCAGCGGACGCAGGCGCTCGGCGAGCGTTCCGGCCGGGAGGTGCAGGCGGGGCAGCTTGATCATGATGCCGATCAGCGCGATGGTGCCGACCACCGCGACCAGGATCATCGGGAGCCGCCAGCTCGACTGACCCAGCGCCAGTCCGACCGGTACGCCGAGGGCGGTGGCGGTCATCCAGCCGCCGAGCACGAACGACAGGGCCTTGCCGCGGTGCTGGGGCGGCGCGAGGGCGATCACGTAGCCGCTGACGGCCGCGTTGAGCAGCGATCCGCCGAGCGCCGCCACCACCCGGCCGCTGAGCGCGATCGCATAGGTCGGGGCGATCCCGACGACCAGGTTGCCGATCACGAACACGCCCAGCGACAGCGTGATCGTCGACCGCCGTTCCCAGCGGCTGGTGAGCGTTCCGAGGATCGGTGCCGCGAGCGCCGACGTCAGCGCGAACACCGCCACCAGCTGCCCGGCGGCCGCGGCGCTCACCTCGAGATCCGCGGCGATGGCCGGCAGCAGCCCGGCCAGCACATAGCCGTCGATCCCCATCGAGAACGTCGCCACCGCAAGCCAGATCAACGTCCGGTACGACAGCCCCGACTCCTGCCCTACGCCTGAAGTCGCGCTCTCCGTTGCGTTCACAGGGAGCAGTCGATCATCGCGCCCACCAAATAAGCAACCCCCTTGCGGATATCGCCCGCCGATTGGACGGCAGCGCTCGGCCCTTGACGTGGAGGCCGGGCCTGCGCCAACCTCTACAGCGCTGTATTGCAGCGCTGTACCGCCGCAGTCGACGCCAGGGAGAGAGCAGGCAATGCGCCCCGACATCGTCATCGTGATGACCGACCAGCAGCGCGCCGGACTGACCCGCCGGAGTGGCTACCCGGTCGACACCATGCCCTTCGTCGACGGGCTGGCAGCCAGCGGAACGGACTTCAGGCAGGCCTACACCGCGGCTCCCGCCTGCGTCCCGGCCCGGACGAGTCTGCTGACCGGGCGGTTTCCCAGCACCCACCAGGTCCGTCAGAACAGCACGGCGTCGTCCGCACGATTCGCCACCGACCTGGTCGACGTCCTGCGCACAGCGCAGTACCAGCTGCACTTCGCCGGCAAGCCGCACATGCCGCGGGGGGAGGCCGACTTCGACACCTTCGCCGGGCCGTACTTCCACACGCAGGGGCCGGAGCGGGACGAGCAGGAGAAGGCCTTCGACGCATGGCTCGAGCGGCTCGACCACGGTGTCTCCGAGGTGCCCACGCCGTACGAGTTGCGCTGTCAGTTGCCGTACCGGATCACCAGCGACGCCCTGGCTGCCGTGGAGGCGGCCGACCCGGATGTTCCCGGGCTCTTCTGGGTCTCCTATCCCGAGCCGCACAACCCGTACCAGGTGCCGGAGCCGTACTTCTCGCTGGTCGCACCCGAGGACGTTCCGGAGCGGCTGAGCGGACCCGAGGGCGCCGAGCTCAAGGGCGGAAGTTATGCCTGGCTGCGCAAGCGGCAGGAGGAGAAGCGGCCCGGGTACGACGCGGGCCGGCGCCGGTACGCGGCGAACTACCTCGGGATGCTGCGGCTGCTGGACGACCAGATCCGCCGGCTGCACGAAGGTCTGGCCGAACGGTCGCGACCGCGGTTGACGATCGTCCTCGCCGACCAAGGTGACTAAGTCGGCGAGTACGGCCTGCAGCGCAAGGGCGCGGGGTTGTCGGAGTTCCTGATGCGGATCCCGTTGATCGTGACCGGGGACGGCGTCGCCATCCAGCGCCGTGACGAACCGGTGTCGATCGTCGACGTTCTTCCGACGATCTGCGAGGCGGTCGGGCAACCGTTGCCGGACGGGGTCCAGGGCCGCAGCCTGCTGCCGCTGGCCCAGGGCGAGGAAGCTCCGGAGGCGGAGTTCGGCAGCATCATCGCCGAGCAGGGATTCGGCGGCCGCGCCCGCGACGTCACCGACCGGCCGCCCCTGCACTTCGCGTACGACGGCCCGACCTTCGACGAACTGAACACGGTCACCCAGTCCGGGGCCGCCCGGATGCTGCGCAGCGGTCGCTGGAAGCTCGTCGTCCACGCCGATCTGGCGGGCGAGCTCTACGACCTCGAGGTCGATCCGGCCGAGCTGGACAACCTCTTCGAGAGCGAGCAGCACCTCGCTGTCCGCGCTCAACTCCTGCACCAGTTGGCCCGTTGGCAGGCCCGGCTCACCGACGACCTGCCGACCGGCGCGTACGTCTCGCGCCGCCTCGAGCACAACTGGCGCTGGGCCGACCCCACCACGCCCACGCCATGAGGCCCCGCTTGACCGACGTCGCCGAGGCGGCAGGCGTGTCGATGAAGACGGTCTCGAACGTCGTCAACGGGTCGGTGCACGTCCGCGAGGCGACCAGGCAGCGGGTCCTCGACGCGATCGACAACCTCGGCTACCGGCCGAACATCGCGGCCCGGAACCTGGCCCTGGGCCGCAGCGGGGTGATCGCCTTCGCGGTCCCTCAACTCGACCGCCCGTACTTCGCTTCGCTCGCGGCACGGATGCTGGACGAGGCGGAGACGTTCGGCTGGATCGTGCAGTTCCACCAGACCGGTGGGCGTCGCGAGGCCGAGCTCGCTCTGCTCACCGACCGCCATCCGGCCCGGCTCGACGGGATCATCATGAGCCCGTTGGGCCTGACGCCCGAGGACGTGCAGCAGCGTGATCCGGCGCTGCCGCTGGTGCTGCTGGGCGAGACGGCCGGCGAGCAGCACCTGGCCGATCACGTCGGGATCGACAACCGGGACGCTGGGCGAGTGGCGACGGATCACCTGCTCGCGCTAGGGCGGCGACGGGTGATGGCGCTGGCGCCCGGTCCTGGTCTCATCGACGTGCGGATCAACGGCTACCGCGACGCGCTGGCGGCAGCGGGCCTCCCGGCCGACGAAGACATCGTGCTCGCCACCGGAGGGCTCCGCGGTGAGGACGCCGAGCGGACCCTCGGGCGCTGGCTGGACTCCGGCAACCCCGCCCCCGACGCGGTCTTCGCCGCCACCGACTGGTTGGCGATGGGCGCGATCCGGGCCCTGGTGCTCCGCGGGCTGAAGGTGCCGGAACAGGTCGCGGTCGTCGGCTTCGACGACATCCCGTACGACCTCGCGACGCTGCCGACCTTGACCACCGTCGCACCCGACCGCGTCGCCATCGCCCGGCTGGCGCTGCAAGCCCTGCGCGACCAGCAACCCGACGCAGACCCGCTCCGCCTCCAAGCCCCCTTCACCCTGGTAGTCCGGGAGAGCACCGCCGGCATCAGCTGATCCGGGATACTGAGCCGGTGGACTTTGTCTTCCGAGAGGCTCGCGAATCCGACCTGGCTGCCTTGGTGGCCCTGCAGGAGAGTGGGGCGGTGGAGGGCCTCGGACACATCTTCCCGCAGGAGACCTATCCGTTCCCGAGCGACGACATCCTCGAACGCTGGGGCGTCGAGCTCGCGGACCCGGAGATCGTGGTGTACGTGTCGACCGACCCGCAGGACCGCATCACCGGCTTCGCAGCCCGCAGACACGACGAGCTCTTCCACTTCGGCACCGGCGTGGACACCTGGGGCTCGGGCCTGGCGACGTACCTCCACGACGCCCTCCTCGCGACCTTCCCGGAGACCTCCGAGACCCTTCGCCTCCGGGTCTTCACCGAGAACAAGCGAGCCCGCCGCTTCTACGAGAAACTCGGCTGGCAGCCCACCGGCCACGAAACCCGATCCGACTTCCCGCCGTACCCGGCCCTGACCGAATACACCCTCGCCCGGCGTTGAGGTGGTCAGGCGAGGATGAGCCAGGGGCGCTCCAGGAGGTTGGTGAGGTCGGCGAGGAAGCGGGCCGCGTCGGCGCCGTTCAGGACGCGATGGTCGGCGGACAGGGTGTAGCGGATCCGGGTGCGGGCGGCGAGGGAGCCGTCGGGGAGGACCGTGGCCTCGCGCCGGGAGGCGCCGACGGCGAGGATGGCCGCCTGTGGGGGATTGATGATGGCGGTGAACTGTTCGACGCCGTACATGCCGAGGTTGCTGATGGTGAAGGTCCCGCCGGACATCTCGTCGGTGGTCAGTTGTCGCGCCCGCGCCCGTCCGGCGAGTTCGGCGGACTCCTGGGCGATCGTGCCGACCGACTTGTGATCGGCGTTGCGTAGGACCGGGACCAGGAGGCCCTCGTCGACGGCGACCGCCACGCCGATGTTGATCTCGTGCTGGCGGCGCAGGGTGTTGTCGTCGACCAGCGACGAGTTGACGTCGGGATGGTGCCGCAGGGTCAGTGCGCAGGCGCGGATGACGAGGTCGTTGAGACTGACCTTCGGACGTCCTGCCGTCTTCAGCTGGTCGTTGAGTTCGGCGCGCAGGCCGACAAGCTCCTCGATGTCGGCACTCGCGGTCACGTAGAAGTGCGGCGCCGTCCGCGCGCTCTCTGTCAGCCGGCGGCCACTCGTCCTCCGCAGCAGGCTGAGCGCGATCTCCTCGCCCGAGCTCGCGTCCTGTACGTCGTCCTGTACGCCGTCGTCCGCGGGGACCGCTTCGGCAGCCGCTGCGCGGATGTCCGCACGGATGATCCGTCCGCCTGGGCCGGTGCCGGCGACCTGCGTGAGGTCCACACCGAGCTCCGCCGCATCACGCCGCGCCAAAGGTGAAGCCGGCACGCGCTGCGTCGGGGGAGCCGCGCGCATCGGCTCCGGTGCCGACGCAGCGGCCGACGCACCGGGCGGCGTCGGCGCGGCCGGCGTCGGCGCGGCCGGGGCTGAGGCGGGCTCTGGTAGGTCTGCGCCGTCGTCGTCGCCGATGACCGCGATCGGTTGGCCGATGGGGGCTTCTTCGCCTTCGGGCACCAGGATGCGGGACAGAACGCCGGACTCGTACGCCTCGTACTCCATCACGGCCTTGTCGGTCTCGATGTCGGCCAGGATCTCGCCCGCGGTGACGGTGTCGCCGGCCTGCTTGTGCCAGGTGACGACGACGCCGGTCTCCATCGTGTCCGACAGGCGTGGCATCAGAATCGTGCTCATGGTGTCTCCTCTCAGCGCAGCCGGCCGACCGCGGCGAGGGTTTGTCTGATCGCCGTCTCGACGTCCGCGGCCGACGGGAGCGCGGCGGTCTCGAGACTCTTGGCGTACGGAAGGGGTACTTCGGCCATCGCGACCCGGCGCACCGGTGCGTCGAGCTGGTCGAACGCGCCGTCCGAGATCGTTGCCGCGATCTCGGCGCCGATGCCGTAGGTCAGCCAGTCGTCCTCGAGCACCACGGCGGCGTGGGTCTTGCGGACGGACTCCACGATGGTGTCCCGATCGAGCGGCCGCAGACTCCGCAGATCGATGACCTCGGCATCGATCCCTTCGCGCGCGGCCAGCTCCTCGGCCACGCTGAGCCCGAGCGAGGCCATCCGCGAGTAGCCGATCAGCGTGAGGTCGCTGCCGGCCCTCGTCACCGCGGCACGCCCGATCTCACCCGGTACGTCGTCGTCCGGTACGTCGCCCTTCGTGTTGTAGAGGGCGAGATTCTCCAGGAACAACACCGGATCGTCGTCCCGGATCGCCGCGAGCAGAAGCGCTTTCGCGTCGGCCGGGTTGCTCGGGGCAACCACCTTGAGCCCGGGCACGAAGGCGTAGTACAGCTCGACGTTCTGCGAGTGGGTGGCGCCGAGTTGCTGACCGCCGCCGCCGGGCGTGCGGATCACCATCGGGACACTGCGCTGGCCGCCGAACATGCCGTGGATCTTCGCGGCATGGTTGACGATCTGGTCGAGCGCGAGCAGCGAGAAGTTGATGGTCATCAACTCGACCACCGGCCGGAGCCCGAGCATCGCCGCGCCGATCGCTGCGCCGGTGAAACCCTCCTCGGAGATCGGGGTGTCGCGCACCCGCTGCTCACCGAACTCCGCGAGCAGCCCCGCGGTGATCTTGTACGACCCTTCGAAGATCCCGATCTCCTCGCCGATCAGGAAGACGCGGTCGTCGCGCAGCATCTCGCTCCGCAGCGTCTCGTTGATCGCCTGGCGGTACGACATCACCGTCATGCGCCGGCCACCGCGAAGAGAGGCTGTCCGGGCAGTCGCTTGAGGTCGTTCGGCACTGTTGTCGCGTAGTTGTAGTCGAACAACGTCTTGACGTCCGGCGGTGCGCTGGCGTCGGCGAACGCGACCGCAGCCTCGACCTCCGCCATGACGGACTGCTCCAGCTTCTCCTGATCGGCATCGCTCAACGTCCCGGCCTCGCGCAGCCGGTCGCCCAAGGCGAGCAGTGGATCCGCCTCCCTGAGCGCGGCCACCTCCTCCTTGGTGCGGTACGCCGCCGGATCGACGACCGAGTGTCCGCGCAGTCGTCCGCTCACCGTCTCCAGCAGGACCGGCTTCCCTTCGCGCGCCATCGCGACAGCCCGCGCCGTGGCGTCCCGTACGGCGACGACATCGTTGCCGTCGACGCGTTCGCCGTACATCCGGTACGCCGCGGCGCGCTTGTGCAGTTCCGGCTCGGCGGAGGACATCTCGACCGTGGTTCCCATGCCGAGTTGGTTGTTCACCACGGCGTACACGATGGGGAGTTTCCACAGTGCGGCCAGGTTCAGCGATTCGTGGAAGGCGCCGATGTTGGTCGTCCCGTCGCCCAGGTGGCACAGCACCACCTCCTGTCCGCCGCGGTACGCGATCGCGAGCGCCGCACCGGTTGCCAGCGGCAACTGACCGCCGACGATGCCGTATCCGCCGAGCAGCCGGGCCTGGGCGTCGAACAGGTGCATGGACCCGCCCCACCCCTTGGACACACCGTCGCTGCGGCCGTACAACTCGGCCATCACCCGGCCGGGGTCGATGCCGCGGGCCAGTGCGTAGCCGTGCTCGCGGTAGTTCGTGAAGACGTAGTCGCTCGGGTCGAGGGCACTCATCAGCCCGACCACGGTCGCCTCCTCGCCGAGGTTCAGGTGGCAGTAGCCGCCGATCTTGGCCTCGGTGTAGGCCCGGGCGGCCCGCTCCCCGAAGCGCCTGATCAGCAGCATCTGCCGGTAGTGGCCGAGCAGGTCGGGCGGTGCGGACATGGTGACGGTTCTCCTCGAGCAGGGGATCATACGCAGATAATGATACTAGATCGTGTCATTCTGCGATGGAGGAGGATGTGGTCATGACTGGAGCCACCGACGCCGGTGCCCGCAAGCGCGGGCGGCCGACCGAGTCCGAACGCGAGCAGCGGCGCGAGGAGATCCTGGACGCGGCGGTCCGGCTGTTCCTCGAGCACGGGTACGGCGGGGTGTCGCTGGACCGGCTGGCGACGGAGGCGAAGGTCACCAAGCGCACGATCTACGCCTACGTCGGCGACAAGACCGAGGTGTTCACCGCGGCCGTCGCCCGGTTGAACCGTGACGTCCTGCCGGAGGCCGACTCGACCGACCTCGAAGCGCTGGCGGTCCGTCTGGTGACCACCCTGCACTCCGAGGTCGCCATCGGCCTGCACCGGATGGTGATCGCCGAAGCGCGCCAGTTCCCCGACCTCGCCACGAGCTTCTACGCGGCCGGACCGCAGCGCTACATCGAGGCCCTGGCCAACCTCGTCTCCTGCCCCGAGCAACTCTTCACGCTGCTCCTCGGCGAACCCCACCGCCGCCGCCTCCTCGGCTTGGACCCCCCACCGTCACGAGCCCAAGCCAAATCCCACGCCAACGGCGCCCTGACCCTCCTGGACCTCAGGACTGTGCGGTGAGGAACTCGTCGAGGGCTTGGGTGACTTCGGTGGGGGATTCGAGGGTCATCATGTGGGGGACGCCGGGGAGTTCGCGGTAGGTGGAGCCGGGGATGCGTTTGGCGATTCCGGTCATGATCTCGGGGGTGCAAGAGGCGTCCAGTTCGCCGGCGAGGACGAGGACGGGTGCGGGGAAGTCGGCGAGGCGGTCCTGGACGTCGATGTCCAGGAAGGCCCGCCAGGCACCGGCCCAGTCCTCGGTGTAGGTACGTCGTACCTGCTCGCGGGCGTAGCGGACCGTGGGGCCGTTGACCGCGAGGGCGTCCGGGGTGAACCACCGGGTGAGCGAGGGCACGATCTGCGCATCCATGCCGTCCACCTCGCCCGAGCGGGCTCTGCTCTCGAACGACGGGAACGCGTGATCGGTTGTCCCCAGCAACGACAGGGAGGCGAACCGGTCCGGGTGCGCGACCGCCGCGGTCTGCGCGATCCCCCCGCCGTACGAGAGTCCGACGACGTGCGCCGACTCCAGGCCGAGGTGGTCCATCACCCCGATCAGGTCCCGCGCGGTGTCGGCCATCGTGAACGGATTCGGCGACCCCGAGGCAGCACCGTGGCCGCGGATGTCGTACGCGAAGACCCGTCGGCCGGCGGACAGCGCAGTCATCACCTCGTCCCACATCTGCCACTCCAGTCCGAGCGCATGGATGAGTACGACGGCAGGCCCGGAATCACCGCGCTGCGCCACGACGGTCTCGTGGTCGGCCAGCGCAACTCGGTGCAGCACCGGTGGCTGGGGGACTCCCGCGTCCGTCAGGATTTCGTCGATGATCGTCAGTGCGTTCAGTCCGCGCGGGAAGCCGGCGTACACGGTGATGTGCTCGGCGAGGGCCCGCAGTTCGGCCGGCGCGACACCGGCGCGCAGCGCGGCGGTGACGTGCGTGTTCAGTTGACGCTCGGCTCCGCCGGCCGCGGCCAGGATCGCAATGGTTGCCTTCTCGCGATCGGCGCGACTGAGCTCGGCGCGGGCCAGCGTGCCGCCGAACGCGCCTTCCACCATGGCGTCGTACATCCACGGCGAACGGCGGCGGAGCTGCTCCTGGGCAATCCCCGGTGCTGAGCCGATCAGTGCTTCGTACTCGCGCTCTCCGCGCGTGACTCGATACATGGTTCCTCCACGATCTGGGATGCGGGCGAACGCATCAGGGAAAGAGGTGGTTCTCCTCGGCGGACAGGTGGTTCTCGAGGAGTGCCGACAGTTGGTCCAGGTGCTGCCGCAGGTCTGCGGTCGTCGTCTCCAGGCCTGTCAGCAGCTCCGCGGTCCGTCGGACCCGTGCGATCTGCGCGCCGATCTCGTCCTGGCTGCTGGTGAGCGCCCGGGCCTCGGGATAGAGGTGGATCCGCTTGTGGTCCTGATCGGCGAGCAGGGTGTCGCAGTAGGTACGGCAGAACGCGCGCAGGTCCTCGGTCCTGCTCGGGTCGAGCTGTGGAACGTCGGCCAGCACCCGGAGCCTGGCCAGTTCGTCCCGCAATGATTCGTTGCCGGCGAGCAGAGTTGCCCGGGACACGTCGTACGCGATGGTGACCTCCTCAGAGGCAGGGATCGGCGTCACGACGCTAGTGGCCCGTCACGGAGTGCGCATCAGTCGTGCGACCGTAGTGATCCCGGTGGTCCGACAGGAACGCGCTGAGCTGCGCGCGATTCGCGACGCCGAGCTTGGGATAGGCCTTGTAGAGGTGGTAGCTGACCGTGCGATGGCTGAGCATGAGCCGCGCGCCGATGTCGCGGTTGCTCA
>Ga0164241_10003861_pt1 | contig 14838 bp, 11 predicted proteins | sample OricomyardsoilBY_FD_108780 | JGI IMG/M metagenome (GOLD analysis project Ga0164241, IMG submission 108780) | Backyard soil microbial communities from Emeryville, California, USA - Original compost - Back yard soil (BY) | ecosystem: Environmental > Terrestrial > Soil > Unclassified | place: USA...
AAACTGTTCATTCAATTGCAAGACACCACCTTTGATGTTCGCTACAAAGCAGTACCGGCATATTTGGAAACTGAAGAATATGACGGTGGCATTATTTATCAATATTCTGATGATGGAAAACCGGAAGGTTGGGCTGCCAAACGTTGGAATAAAAATGTTCGCGCGCGCTTCGCGCTTTTTTTGAATGCCCTGGGAAAAGAATTTGATGGAAAAATTGTTGGAATTAATTTGCAGGAATCGGCTATAGGTGTTGAACAAAAATATGATCCTGCATTTACACCAGCCATTTATGCCGAATCGCTGAAAATAAATATGAGTGCATTAAAAACCGCTTTTCCAACATCAGTAACCATGCAGTACGCGAATTTTATGCCCGGTGAATGGTTACCATGGGAGGACAAAGGTTACTTGAAATCAATTTACGAACATGGTGAAAAAATTGGTGTTGGCTTGGGTGCACCTGATCTTATGGTTCGTAAAAAAGGCCAGTTAAATCATGCATTGTCCTTAATGCACGAGGGCAAGTTTAGCGTCCCCTTGGGAATCGCCGTACAAGATGGCAACTACATAGGCGAAACCAATACCACCGAAGTAAAAAACAAACGCCCCAATCTGGTCCCCATGTTGCACGGATTCGCCAAAGATTTTTTGCGAGTGCAATTTATGTTTTGGGTAGACCAGCCACCTTATTTTAAAGAGGATTTGTTGAGCTGTTTAAATAGCTCTGCTTAGAATCTATAACTGAGTGTGACTTTCACGTTTCGGCCTGGTTCGTAATCCATCAAGTAAAGTTCTCTGAAGCGTGGATGAAATGAAACGCCGGTGCGTGATGATTGGGATGCATAAAATTCGTCGTTAAGATTTTCTACACCAAAAACCAGATTAATGTTTTCTGTTGGTTTCCAGATGGCAGAAATGTTGTGGACCATATAAGCATCCTTGGAATTTTCTAATGTCGGACCATCAAGATCAGGGCCAGCGGGCAGGGCATCAACATGCAAGGTGTCCCAATGTAAATGTAAATTCACTGATGTAAATTCGTAATCCAGACTAATGCTTAAGGTGTCACCTTGTTCGCGGTCAATGCGTGCATTTTCAAGTGATGCATATTCGTCAAACGCATCCAGTTCACTTTCAGATGTTGAATAGGTGAATAAAGTTTGCAGATTGTTCCAGTCGTAACCCAAGTACAATTCCACACCTTGAATACGCATATCACCGATGTTGTCTTTAATAGAATCACCATCCGCATTTTCCGCATAATCGTAAATATAATGGTCAATTTTGGTATCAAATGCAGTAAAGCCAGCAGAAAATTTATCGGCACCGAGAACTTCGTCTTCATAAGCCATGGAAAATTGCAAATTATCGCCTGTTTCAGCGCGAATATCAGGATTGGCTATATCGTTTATTCCTGCACCAATAAAAACTTCTGCTAATTCCGGTGCTTTAAATAATTCAGTGTTGCTGACGCGAAATAATAAATCATCTGTTGCTGCATATTCGATGGCTAATGCACCTGTGAATGCACTGAATTTGTCATTCACATAATGCGCATTAACATCAGCAGATTCATATCGCAAACCGGGAATAAATGAAAACTTTGTTTCAGTTGATAATCTGTTTTCAATAAAAATGGCGGTTAAGTGGCTATCCTCGGAAGCTCGTTTTTCGCCGTCCACTAACAGTCGTGTTTTATATTGAATGGTATCTATGCCGTAGGTTAATGATGAATTCAGTTCGCCTTCAAACAATTGTGTTTTGGCTAATAAATTCAAACCGGTATTATCGGCATGACCTTGGTTAATGGTGGCATCCTCTGGCCAGATATTAATGAATCCACGTTCGTCACGCCAAAATTCACTTTGGTTTTGATAAAGGGACACTTCCAGTTTTGTGGACGTTGTGAGATCAGCTTCATAACTCAAAGTCGTGGTATCACGAGTAAATTTTGTGGGATAGGTGAGTGGAACATTCAACGAGTTGGATATTGTCAAATCGGTTGCCAATCCCATATCAGGTCGATAACTGTAATTACCTTTATCTTCATAAGATTCGTAACCCAATTTTAATCGATGATTATCATTAATTTGCCATCCGAATTTTACCAATGCATCAGTGACATCACCTTTGAGTCCTCGCACAGTCCCGTCTGTTCCCGGAATTTCCTCGTCATTTTGATTAAGAATTTTTCCGCCACCGACTTCAAAATCGTCGCGATTCACTGAATTAAAATAGGCGAGAAAATCCAATGACTCAGTCAGTTGTCCGTAACCGGTTAATGCCAGGCCATCACCCGCGTTGTCAGCATAGTTGCCTTGAATTCGCGCACCAAATTGGTTACCGGATTCTAATAGCGCTGCTGCATCTTTGGTTTTAAATCTTACCGAACCGCCCAGACCGCCGTTGATAACCGAATTATTACCGACATCAATTTCGGCGGATTCAAGAATGTCAGCATGAATTTGTAAATTACCCATGTGATGATACATATAGGTATTTTGATTGGCGCCATCAATGCTAACGCGTAAATCTTTATCGTCCATGCTGCGAATAGTAATCCGTTGATTAAGTGAGTGCGCACCACCCACATCGACACCGGGAATAATACGTAATAAATCGCTGATATGATCCGGCTGAATAATTTCCATGCTTTCTTTATTCAGGGATAAAGAAGACGATTTAACTTCTGTTCCCCACACCGCAATGGTTTGAATATCATCGGCGTCGGTTTCGGTTTGCGCAGCGGCCGATAAACTGGTGCAACTGATTACTGCAAGGGCGAGTGCTTTGCGTGGACAGGTTTTCATATAAGGCTCCTTTGGTTGATGAATGATTGAATTTGGTGAATATTTTTTATGTATAGAATTAACAGTCGCAGCGTTTTTTTTGCGATGGATTGTGAAGTAAGTTTTTTCATGCTCTATTTCCAATAGAATCTATTAAATAAACCAAATAAAAATTAACACTAATGAAGAACTTCCTATTCCAATAATTGTTCGGGGCGAATAGGGAAGTAGTAGCGCAATAAGAAATGCAGCGGCACTGAATAGCCCACATAACACAACTAAACCTGTAGCAAAACCATACAATTGAACCGATGCGTTAATGCTTAGCGCCAACAATATCCAACCGAGACTTTTAAAAATAAATGTGTGCTTCCTGAACAGCCGATGCGATGAAAATAGTTGGTGAAAATGGCGTTTTAACGAAATAGCAAACGCCAGGCAGCTTAAATAAGTAAGTCCCAATGCAAGTAACATTATTGTGTTAACTCTTGTCTAGAAATAGATTTTATATTGCTGGAATTGACGGAAGGATGGACTCTTTGTTGTAGATTTTTTTGCATTTTTCTAGCAGTTAAACCCGCTATCACGCTGGTGACGAAAAAAATAATATCAAAGCTTATAAACAACCAATCGTGTGTTGTAATACTTTTGAATACTGATCGCTCAGTGGTGATGGTATTCAGCAGTGGTAAAAATCCATAAGCAAATGATAATATCCACAAGAGTTCAATCCAACTGAGTTGAATGGTATTAATAAATGTTTGCTTTACTAATCGTGAACGAGTGAAGGGATAAAATGCAACGACCAGCAAAGTAATAAAGAGAATATGCATTTCCCATTCGCTGCGTGCAGAAAAATTCACATCCAACAAACGATTAGCCCAAAAATAAGCTGCAATGGCTAGGGGTAACCCAAGAATCATGCCGATGTTCAGTGATTCCACCAGACGATGTCCAAAATCAGGCCCCTGTGATTTTGAGAGTTGTTGTGGACGACGTTTGGTTACCCATAAAATTAATCCGGCTGCGATCATAGCCGTACCAATTAACCCGGAAAAAAAATACAACCAGCGCAAGCCAAGATCAGCAAATAATCCTTCATGCAATCCTAATAAAACATCGCGTACTGCGCGTGGAGCCGAGGTCAATGCCGCTTTATTATTCAACAATTCACCCGTAGCCCCGTTAAAAATGAATTCGGGACTGGCGCGCAGTGGTGAATGTAAATTACGACCAATGCTGACACGTGTATTGGCATCGCCGGGATAACTAATGTCAATGTACCGGATTTGATTGGATCCCCAATGGGTTTCAGCCATTGTTGCCATATTACTGAGAGATGAAAGATTTGCTGGCAAATTGGCAGGTTGAACTTTTTCAGTTTCAGAAAATAGTTCGTCAAAGAATTTTTCTTGCGCATCGGCACCAGTACCATAACTGCTGGTGATCACTAAAGGCATATAAGTAAAAACAAAAAAAATCAAACCACTGTAAGTAATCATTAAATGAAAAGGTAGGGCGATAACACTCAGCAGATTATGCATATCCAGCCAGGAGCGTTGGCCTTTTTTTGGACGAAAAGTAAAAAAATCCTTGAAGATTTTTTTGTGAATAATCACGCCGGTAATAATCGCCACCAGCATAAACATACTGCAAATACCTACGATCCAATAAGCCAGTGTGCTCGGCAAATAATGCAATGCATAATGCATTTCATAAAGTGCTCGTCCGCCTCCGGTTGCCCTTGCAGTAACTGGCTCGCCCGTAAACGAATCCAATAATTCATTTCCGATAATGCCGCGTTTGCCATCTTCACCGGGCATTTCCCAAAAAATTCGCAATTGTGGGTTATCGCGATTAGTTGGCGGGCTGATAAACCAGCGTTTGGCACCGGGTGCTTGCTGTTGCAAACGGGCTTCGGCAACACGGAGTGATTGTGTCAAGGATGCGTTGGCTGAACTCAACTCCGGTTTCATCCAACGATCAATTTCAGTATCAAAATAACCGAGCGTGCCGGTTAGAAAAATAAAAAAAAGTATCCAGCCAACTACCAGTCCTCCCCAGGTGTGAACCCATGACATGGATTGACGAAAACCGGATTTCATATACCAAGTCTCCTAAAAAACTGAAGCGTTAAAATAACTACGCTCATCAGGAAAATAACTGAAGCCATCATCCAAAAAACACTGCGCAGTGAACGCATACTAAATACCCAAATCACCACACCGGTGTAAATACTAAAACTGAGCAACATTGCCGTCATTACTGCATCACTTTTTGGAAGCGGTAATAAAAAATAAATTAAAATTGAAGTCAGGTTTGTTAAAATATAGCCGCCTATAATGGCGAGCGTCACTCGCCCGATAATTTTCCAGCGGTAATGTTGATCAGTTTGTTGTTTCATGGCGGTATTAATTTTAAAAATTAACATTGGCAGAAAATACAATATTACCGGGGTCACCAAAACATTTTGGTTGATCATTTTGTGCCCATGTTGTAGTGGCGAGTGATACAGCAAGAGCCAATAAACTGATCTTTAAAAAATTTGATTGCATATTTATTCTCTATACATTTTAGTTATCATCATCCTCACAAATCATCAGTGTTATGATTTTTTTTGAGGGTAATAAATTGTGTTAATTAAAAATGGACATTAATAGAGGCTACCGCATGCCGTGGTTCGCCTTGACTAATACGCTGAGCGCCGCCGTAAGTTGATGGGTAATAACGTTTGTCAGTAACATTACTGATGTTGAGTTGCGCTTTAACGGGCAAATTGGAAATTGTAAATTCGTAAGCGACCATTACATCCAATAAAGTGTAAGCATTCATCATGTAAGGATAAATATCCGGAGCCCACGCGCGTTGCGTGCCTAAACGTTCACTACGATAAACAATGCCGCCGCCAGTTTGCCAACCGCTGCTGCCAAAAAAATAACTGCTCCATAAACTCGCACCATGACGCGGCACAGCTTGCATGCGTTCACCTTGTAAAAGATCAGAGCGAGTGAAGCGAACGTCGGTGTAAGCGTAAGCGGCTATTACATTCCAATTGTCAGAAATTTGGCCGGTAATATCCATTTCAAAACCATCGCTAGTGGCTTCACCCGCAAGAATAGTTTTGGTGTTGTCTTCAGGATCAGCCATGGTGAGGTTGTCTTTGATTAATTGGAAAGCTGCGAGAGTAATACCAATTTCAGGAGACAGTTCAACCTTGGTACCAATTTCATATTGGTGTGATGTTTGAGGATCAAACTTAATTTCATCGGAAGGGCTGCTGGTATTGGGCATACCAAAGCCTTCAACATAACTAGTGTAAAGTGAAATATTTTCTGTCGCTCTATATAAAATTCCACCGCGCCAGGTATTTTTTTTGTCTTTACTGCCATAAATATAAGTATCATAAAATCCATTGTGATCAGCTTGGTCATAGCGCGTACCGATCATGATATGCAAGCGATCATCAAGCATATTCATTTGATCTTGCAAATAAATACCGGAATGTTTATTTGAGTAACCAAAGCCAACGGTTAGATGATCAAGATCGTAAGGTGCGCTGTGATTGTCAGGATTTTGAATGTTCGTAACTACAGGTGTACCACCATATGACCAGCCGCCGGAATCGTAATCCTCGTCATAGAAATCTATACCGATTAATAAGGTGTGATTAATATTTCCCGTTTTAAATTTTCCGTTAAGATCAAGATTGGTTGACGCAATTTGTGCTTCTTCGTCATCCCAGCCCCAATAGATACGTGAATAATTTCCCTCTTCATCTAGAGGGTTGAGCAAACTTCCCTCGGCAACACTGGAACGATCAACATAAGTAATACGTTGTTGAATTTTCCAATCGTCATTGAATTGATGATCCCAGTTTAAATTCCAACTTAAACTATCATCTTTATAAAAATCATTTTTGTCATGTAGGTTTGTGCTGATGGGAATATCGACAGGACCGTTGGCATCTCCAATGGTGCCGTATGTGAGTGCCCAGGAACGATTATTTTTTTGATATTCAATTCCTGTATTGATTCTGGTTTGTTCACTTGCTTGCCATGTAATTTGTGGCGCTACATAAACGCGACGATTATGCGTGTCATCTTTATAGCCATCACTATCTTCAATCGCTACATTTGCACGATAGAGCCAACTTTCGTCATCTGACATTAAGCCGTTTGCATCCAACGTCGTGCGAAAAGAATTGTGACTGCCTATTTGTTGTTGAACTTTAGTAAACTGATCTGCAATTGGTTTTTTGCTAACACGATTCACCATTCCACCAGGTTCAATACGGCCATACATGATGGCCGCGGGGCCCTTGAGAACTTCAATGCGTTCAAGGCCTGCGGTTTCTTTTGGTGAGCGTGAAAAATCCCTAACGCCATCCAGATAGCTGCTGCCATAACTATCTACTTCGAAGCCCCGAATGTTAAAAAAATCCATAGTGTTGCCATCAGGTCCGGTGCTGGTATAAACGCCGCTAACATTTTTAATAGCATCCTTAATTGTTAATACTTGTTGGTCATCCATAATTTCGCGACTGATTACTTGTACGGAGATGGGTGTTTCCATTAGTGAAACATCTGTTTTAGTTCCTGTGGCACTACGCTTTGCGTGGTAACCGCCAACCGGCCCGTCCGCAATTTCGCCGTCCGCTACCACTTTTACAGTTTTCAGTTTGGTAAGTTTTTGTTCCTCCATTGATGATTCATCGGCATAAACCCAGGTGGAGCCTGCTGTAGCGCTCATTAAAAGTAAAAAGACTGCAATTTTCATTTAATAACCCTAATGATAATAAGTACTTGTATATATATTTTTAATAGCAATTAATGATTTATGTAAATTTATATCAAATGTGAATATTTATCAATAAGTATTGACTTGCAGTAAATAAATAATAATGATTCTCATTGGCTGACCGAAGGAGTTGCCTATGAATCATCATTTACCCATTCATCCCATCATTGACTCGGGCACAGGATTTGACTGTTTCAGAGAGGATTTATTGATTTATTTGGTGCAGCGATTCGGCTCGTTGGATCTGGCTCAAAAAATTCTTGCCGAAACCCGTATTCAAATAGGTGATGACAGCATTTTGGGAATGGTGGGAAACCCGGCGGTTTATCTAATGGGATTTGCCTTGTCAGTAGGTTTACGCTTAACAGGGCAACAGGAGGTTCACTGTGAATCCATGGGCTGAATCGAATTCAGGTGCCGATATTCTGGATTTGCAGTGGCGCGCACGAAACGGTTTATCGCAATTAGGGGCAATACCTGATCCTGCTGCAAAAATTCTGTTGGAGCGTTTAGGATTTGGTATCGAAAAAAATATTAGGTTCAATGAAAAAAATCGTTTGCAGGCTCTGCAAAGTTGTTGGTTTGATAAAGAATGTTTGCGATTTTTTGAGCAGTACCCCACAGCGCTGGTAGTAGAGTTGGGGGCAGGGTTCAGTACTCGATTTCACCGATTATCGTCAGTTTTGGATTGGCCACGATTTCGGTGGTTAATATTGGATGAGCAAAAAGTTATTTCAAAAATTCAAACAGTTTTGCCCAGAATTGATAATTTTGAATTGACGTGTTGGCGAGAAACTAATGATTGGATGGATCAATGGCAGGGTGAATCCATCATGATTTTAATTGAACAAAAAACTATAAAAATGTCCGCTATCGACATTAAACGATTTTGTCATAAATTACTGCATCAATCTAAAAAACGGATTTCTTTGCCTCAGTTGGATGTCCATTTTTTTGATGATCGTTTTGCACATCAATCTTCCACCAACAACTTATCCTTGTCAAAAATCTTTCCTGAAAATAAATCGCCCCACATACGGGGGACTTGAAGGTTATAGCGCGGGATAAACTAGAATGAATATTTCATTTCCACGCTGGCACTCACGCCGATTTGTTGGGTAAGGATTTCAACTTGTTGGCCGTTGCTATTTTCTTGTTCGAAAACTCTTTTTTCGTTTAACAGGTTGCCCAGTTTAACTTTTGTTGAAAGGCTTTCGGTGGGATACCAGGAGTAGGTGAGGTCGAGGGAGTTGAAAGGTTGTTCAAATGCGTCCTGATTATTGCCTATGTTACGTGCGGCGAAAAACAAGCGTTCACCGAACAGGTTGTAGACTAAAGACACGCTGTGTTTGCCGTTATCGGAGTCATAACCCAGTTGCGTATTTAACACGTATTCTGATTGACCAGTCATGGAGCGTTTGGCATTGGTGTAGCCTGATCCTTCTGCCGAAACAATTTCTGAATCGCTTAATGTTAAATTGGATGATACAAAAAATCCTGCACCCAGATCGCGTAACATTTCCAATTCCAATCCGTAAATATTTCCGGACTCGGAATTTTCGAATGTAAGGATTACGTCATCATCAGATCCTGGTAAACGTGTGCTTTCGATTGGGTTTTTGATGTCTTTATAAAACAAAGAAGCTGTGAAATTATTACCATCATCAAAAAACCATTCTGCGCGAAGATCGTAATGATTGATTTCAGAAAACAACAAACCGGAATTTCCTTTTACTTTCATGCTTAACTCTGTATCGATATAAATCACGTCAGACATTTCACGCAAATCGGGTCTTACCAGGGTTTGGCTGCCGCTTAAGCGTAATTGAAACACTTCGGCATCCATAAAACCTTCATTCATATAAGTTAGCGCAAGTGATGGTTGCCAGCTTTCGTCTTGAATAGCATAAGTTTGATTGGGATCTTGTAAACCATTAATCACTTGTTGCAGTGCCTGGCCTGTGTAATCTAACAAATCAATGGGCAATACTGCCTGACGAAAAGTTTCCAAACGTGCGCCGCCGGTTAATCGCCAGGTTTCATTCCAGGTTGCATCAAACATGCCGTATGCAGCTTCAGTCATTTGGGCGGCGACATAACTTTCTGTACCAAAGCCACCACCAACATCCAATTCAAAATTATTGTTGAGATTGGTTAAATTATTGTCAGTCAATACATTATCAATATTACCTTGCAATGTTTGGCTGGTAATGCCGGTTGCATTGATATTGACGTTATAGCCGTAGTATTCGCGAACCTTGTCGTTGTAACTGTAACCGCCGGACAGTGTTAATTCCAAAGAGTCAACATTAAACGGCACTTTAATATTCCAACCATAACTTTCAACATTATCTTCCAGTGTTAAAAATTCAAAAGTTGTCATGGCAGCAGCGGGTGAAAGTTGTGTGCTGATAAATTCGCCGGTGATTGGATTAATATTGTTGTCACCTTTTACAGTGGCGTGATTCGGAATATTGGTAGTAGCTTTAGCATCCGAATAAAACCAATCAATATCAATGGTATCCAAAGTATCGCCATTGAGTTGATCAAATCCGTGTTCGCCCAATACTTGCCCGATTTCCAATTTTCTATTTTCAAAACGTGCATCGTAACTCACGTATTCAACACCTTTATCCAACGAATAATTGCTGCCATCAAATCCCGTTTTAATGGAAGCTTGATCATGAATATTATCGATGTGATAAAACCCGCCTTGAATTTTGTGTTGTTCTTGATAAGTCAATCCAAGATTGGCTGAAACTACTTGACGGGTTTCTTCCGTGGTTCTTTGTGTTTCTGAATAAGCCGTATCCGGTGATCCTATATTGCGACGCGTTTGATCTTTATTTCGCCATTTGCTGTCTTGCGAAAAATTAAACACACCACCAACCACAAGATCATCAGTCAGATCCCATGAGTTACCTATGCCAACCGAATTGGAATAATCAATTGGCAAAGTTTTTTGACGCGGTTGTACATCGCGATCCAAATCCAGAATCAAATTACGATTGGTATTTTCAGCAAATGATTCAGCGACTGCGGAGGTTGCGGTTGGATTGGCGCGTTGATAAAAAGTTTTAATATTATCGACACTCAAGTTGCCTTGATAAGTATTCAATGCACTCAAAATACTCACAGGCATATCATTGGTTTCCCCATGGCTGCCATAACTTAAACCGTCATCACTTTCATTATTCATGCCAACGCCAAGTGAAATAGTGAAGAGTAATTCTTCAGGAACAGTTTTGGTTCGAATATCAACACTGCCGCCACCAAAATGACCGGGCAATTCCGGTGAATAAGCTTTTTGTACTTTTAAGGTTTGCACAATCGATGATGGAATTAAATCCAGGGGTAAAACATTGCGCGTTAATTCCGGTGAAGGAACGGCGGCACCGTTTAATGTCACGCTGGAATAACGCTCACCCAAACTGCGAACGTAAACATATTTACCGTCAAGCAATGTCACACCGGTTACGCGCGTTAATGCAATCGCCACATTGGTATCGCCAGTACGGCTGATTTGATCAGCACTCATTAAATCAGCAGCAAATGCTTGCTCCAATCTTTCCGCCATTACCGACTGCGCTGCACTTTGCTGGCGACCGATAATTAACATTTCTTCAACGACCGGTGCTTCTATAGGTGCTAATGCGGGCAGTGTGACAGCAGGTGCGTCATTGTTAATTTTTTCAATATTTTCCTGTGCAATTGCAATCTGTGTCATGCCTAAACTGGCGGCAGCAATGGCAATAAAAAGTCGGTTGTATTTCGTATTTGGTTTTTGCATCTTGATTCTCAACAAATTCAATTTTCATTCGTGCGAGAGGCACCCGCAGGTGCCTCTCATTCGTTAATTCCCTGAAGTTGGAATTAAAGCCCAACAGTCCAACCGCTGACCCAATCATTCGTTTCTGATGCCGCACCAATGTGCGTCGGGTTTACGAAGAAGTTGCTGCTGCCCGCTGCACCTGTTGCAGCTACTGCACCCGCCGTGAAACTATTGCTCAACATACTGACGTTATAAATGGGTGCGTTGATGGTGCCACTGGCGGCGTCAGTTAATGGCGCGAGTGTTAAATAAGCTTTGTCGTTGGTAAGCAAATCTTTTAACAAATTTGCTGCAAGACCAGTTCCGGTGACGATGGTGTTGTCAGTGTTGGGTGCAGTGGCAAACCAGGTTGCAACAACAAACGCTGCATTGGTTGGATCAATTTTGGTTGCAGTCACACCAGCAGTTCCTGCAAATACATTGCTCCTGGCAACAGTCCAACCATCAATAGCCCCTTTGATTGTTTGTGGGCCTTCGGTGTCATGGAAGTTGAATAAAGTTTTGGAAGACATGCCAGTTTGATTTGAGGTTACAACACTGTTGTATAACTCAATAAACATGCCTTCACGAATTAACAAACCAGACGAATCGCCATCAGGTGATGGTGTAGTGCCCGCATTTTTTGCAAGATTATTGGTCACGCAAGTTAAATTCGAAATGCGTAATTTTGTTAATGGTGTAACATCATCCGCGCGGCCCGTTCCTGTGTTATCGGCTTCAATACAGTTGTTGCCACCAACGCCATCTGGATGAACTGACAAAGCAAATTGAATGTTGCCTTGATAGCCGTCAGTGAAATCAAATGAGTCATCCGATGTGCCAACAGCAACCAAATGTTTTGCGCTGACTGCACCACCGAACCACTCGAAGCCATCATCTTGTGCTGAGTAAGCTTGAACATAATCGATAGTGGTTTTTGAACCAACGCCGTTTAATGTCAATGCATTTAATTCGTTACCTTCAACCACTTTGTAACCGGCATGTTTGATTTGCACATATTTTAACGTGCCTGAACTTTCTGCGTTGTTAGCGCCACCGTAAGTGCCAGGCAAACCTTCAGAAGTAATGTGACATCCGTGAACATTATTGCCCGTTGCCAAACGTTGTGCATCAGTACACTTGTTGGTAATGCCATTCCCATTCATTTGAATGCCGCCCCATAAACCGCGATCAGCAATAGTGGCAGCATTGTCAATCAAATCTTTTTTTCCTGAGAAAATAATCGGTTTTGCTACAGTGCCTTCCGCAACAATTTTTGAACCACGTGCAATGCGTAAATAATCTTCACCGCGTTCAAACGCAATTTTTGCACCGGCGGCAACGGTTAATGTCGGACCTTCACCTTCTTGTAGAATATGTTTACCTTGCAATGCAGCGTTGCTGTCAACATCTTCACCAATAAACAACGCCCCTTGAAATAAATGCACGCCGTTGTCTGCTAATTCGGGAATAAATAAATTCACTGTCACTTGATTACTGCTGGATGCAAAAGTGGCAGCGTAAGTACAATTTTTTCCGTTCAGGATTCCTTGAAATTCCTGTCCATCCTTTATGTATTTCGCACAAGGATTAACCACAGCAACCGGCGCATTGTTAGTGTTAGTGGTATTGTTTGATCCAGTCACTGTATTGGATGGATTCACGTTAATATCACCACCGCCACAAGCAGCCAGGGTTGCCGCCATCAGATTCAATGCAAACAGATTCTTCAATTTCATGGACATAGTCTCTTGTAGGTTAAATAACAGTTTCGCTGTGGGTCTCACTTAACGAATGCAGCTATTTTTGATGACGAATATGACGGGCAGGCGACATTTAGATGAAACTTTTGTGGCTAAAAGATTGCAGAAATGTGTCAGATAAGGGATAAAGACGGCATTTCGAGGTCCCCAACTCGGTTACTGATCAAAGCAATAGTGAGATTTTTAGTTGTTGTGTGATTTTGCATTGGATAGAGTGCGACATCTTTTTCAATATCTTTTTATTTAGGGAGCATTTTTATGCGCATTCAAAAAGGTTTTATGTTGTCAGCGATCGTTATTGGAATTTTATCGAATCCTGCGTTGGGGCAAGATCCTGCATTGGGGCAAGAAGAAGAAAAAAATCCAGACCCCTGGCAAGGTTATAACCGTGCCATGTTTAAATTTAATGACACGATTGATCGTTGGTTTTTAAAGCCTGTCGCAAAAGGCTATAGAGCGATTACCCCTAATGCGCTTGAGCGCGGCATTAGTAATATTTTTTCCAATATTGGTGAAGTGCCGAGCACATTAAATGGTGTATTGCAGGGAAATGTAAAAGGCGCCGCACACGACACAGGTCGTTTTTTGGTGAATTCAACACTCGGAATTGGTGGCTTATTTGATGTAGCCAAACACATGAAACTTCCAGCAGACGATCACGAAGACTTCGGCCAAACCCTTGCAGTCTGGGGAGTAGGACAGGGCAATTATCTGGTGCTCCCCTTTTTAGGCCCGAGCACATTGCGTGACGGTTTCGCCAAACCCATTGATTGGTACACAGATCCCACAACCTACATCGAACACGATCGCACACGCTGGACAATCACCGGATTATCGTTGATAGACATGCGTGCCAGTCTATTACCGCTCGAAGAAAATATTACCGGCGATAAATACACTTTCATCCGCGATGTTTATTTAGATCGTCGCAATTATTTAATTCACAACGGCGAAGTGGAAGATACTTTTGGTGGTGATGAGGAGTTTGAGGGCGAGTTGTAGGAATAAAACTGTATATGCATTAGGAAATTTTTTGTACGAAGTAAAAATTTATCGTCATTCCCGCTACGCGAGAATGACGATAAATTAAAAATTTTTACATCCGCTCCATCACTTCAATCCCCAACAAATCCAATCCTGTTTCAATGGTTCTTGCAACCAGATGACATAAACGTAAACGGCTATTGCGCAAATCTTCCTGAATGCCTTCTTTTAAAATCGGGCAGGCTTCGTAGAAGGTCATATACAAGCTGGCGAGTTCGTATAGATAAGTACAGAGCACATGAGGCATAGCCTCACGCGCAACTTGATCGAGGGTTTCGCTGAATTGTAATAATTTAATCGCCAGATTTTTTTCTTGTTCAGTGCCAATCAAAATAGGTGATGACAATTTTGTTGGATCGCATTCCGCTTTGCGGAAAATACTTTGCACGCGGGTGTAGGCGTATTGTAAGTAAGGTGCTGTGTTGCCTTCAAAACTCAGCATGGAATTCCAATTAAAAATATAATCGTTGGTGCGGGTTTTACTGAGATCAGCGTATTTAACGGAGCCTATGCCGACTTTGCGTGAAATTTCGCCAATGTCGTTTGCGGATAATTCGGGATTTTTTTCTTTAACTAAAACATTGGCGCGTTCGACAGCTTCTTCCAGAAGATCAGCTAATTTTACTGTGCCACC
>Ga0164241_10003862_pt1 | contig 14838 bp, 16 predicted proteins | sample OricomyardsoilBY_FD_108780 | JGI IMG/M metagenome (GOLD analysis project Ga0164241, IMG submission 108780) | Backyard soil microbial communities from Emeryville, California, USA - Original compost - Back yard soil (BY) | ecosystem: Environmental > Terrestrial > Soil > Unclassified | place: USA...
AACGTCTTCCGCGACATTTGTCATGTACCACGCGGATTGGTGTTAGTCACAGGGCCAACCGGTTCGGGCAAATCCACCACATTGGCAGCCATGATCGACTATATCAATGACAACCGTTATGAACACGTACTGACCATTGAAGACCCTATCGAATTCGTACACGAATCCAAAAAATGTTTGATCAACCAACGTGAAGTTCATCGCGATACTCACGGATTCAACGAAGCCTTGCGTTCCGCGCTTCGTGAAGACCCGGATGTGATTCTGGTTGGTGAGATGCGTGACCTGGAAACCATCCGGCTCGCACTGACAGCCGCCGAAACCGGCCACATTGTATTTGGCACACTGCATACCACCTCCGCTGCCAAAACCATCGACCGTATAGTTGACGTGTTCCCGGCAAACGAAAAATCCATGGTACGTTCAATGTTATCTGAATCTTTGCAAGCCGTTATCTCGCAAACATTGATGAAGAAAAACGGCGGTGGTCGCGTGGCGGCGCACGAAATTATGCGCGGTACACCTGCTATTCGTAACTTGATACGTGAAGATAAAGTAGCGCAGATGTATTCTGCTATCCAAACCGGTGCGAATGTGGGCATGCAAACGATGGATCAATGTCTGGCCGATCTGGTGGCGCGTCGTATAGTCGCACGTGATCAAGCCAAGACCAAAGCCAAGTTCCCCGAGAATTTTTAATTAAATAATTCCACCCTAACCCCTCCTTTTCGAAGAGGAGGGAACAGAAAATTAGCAGGTATTTATTATGGACTTTGATCGTCTATTGGCATTGATGGTAGAAAAAGGCGCATCTGATTTATTTATCACTGCAGGCGTTCCGCCCTCAATCAAAGTGCACGGAAAAATCGTGCCTGCAACCGCTACTCCACTCGCACCTGAAAAAGCACGTGAACTGGTATTGAGCGTGATGAATGAAAAACAACGTGTGGAATATCTGGAAAAGAAAGAACTTAACTTTGCGGTAAGTGCGCGCGGCATTGGACGCTTTCGTGCCAGTGCTTTTTATCAACGCAATTTAGCTGGCATGGTGTTGCGCCGTATCGAAACACGCATTCCCACTGTTGATGAATTAAGTTTGCCAGAGATAATTAAAGATCTGGCCATGACCAAGCGTGGATTAATTATTTTCGTGGGTGCAACCGGAACCGGTAAATCCACTTCGCTTGCTTCCATGATTGGTCATCGTAATAAAAATTCCAAAGGCCATATTATTTCGATTGAAGATCCGATCGAGTTTATTCACCAACATGAAGGTTGCATTATCACGCAACGCGAAGTGGGCATTGATACCGAATCGTTTGAGGTCGCACTGAAAAACACTTTGCGTCAAGCGCCCGATGTCATCTTAATTGGTGAAGTGCGCTCGCGTGAAACTATGGATAACGCAATTGCGTTTGCGGAAACAGGTCACCTCTGCTTGTGTACACTCCATGCCAACAACGCTAACCAGGCACTAGACCGCATCATTCACTTTTTCCCTGCAGATCGCCACCGTCAATTGTGGATGGATTTATCGCTCAATTTAAAAGCCATTGTTGCCCAACAATTAATTCCAACACCGGATGGCAACAGTCGCCGTGCCTGTTTGGAAATTATGATCAATACACCGCTGGCACAGGATTTAATTCGTAAAGGTGAAGTGTCGGATCTGAAAGAATTAATGAAGCGCTCAACCGAATTGGGCATGCAAACTTTCGATCAGGCACTTTACAATCTTTATGACAATGGTGAAATCACTTACGAAGACGCCTTACTCTACGCCGACTCACCGAACGATCTGCGCTTGATGATCAAACTCGGCAGCGAAACTGATGCAAACTATCTCTCAACTGCCACCGAAAGTTTATCCATTCAAACTGAAGAACAAAATAATCGGGGCAAGATGTTTTAAAACACCAGATTGGAAGAGCGTAACGCGCCTTCCAATCTTTTATTGACTACACACTGGTTCTGCCGCAAAAAAAATCGCTTAACCGAAAACAGGTTTGCGTTTATTAAAAAATTTTTCATCCCATGATTGCGAATATGACTCAGCAGAATTACAACATCACCATCATTGGTGGCGGCATGGTCGGCATGAGTCTGGCCTTGTTGTTGTCGCGCCAGAATGCTGCATGGAAAGTTGCGCTGTTAGATGCACAGGAATTTCCTGATGATGAAATGGATAAATTATTTCAACCGAGTTTTGATGCGCGTTCTACCGCCATTGCCCAGGGCAGTGTGAAGATTTTCCAATCCTTGGAAGTTTGGGAAAAACTACTTACACAAGCCACAGCGATTAAAAAAATTCACATCAGTGATGCCGGGCATTTGCCGGGCGGATTAATTAGCGCTGAAGATTATGCCGTTGATGCAGTGGGATACGTGATTCCCAATCAATGGATTGGAAAAGTGTTAAGTTCAGCGTTAAAAGTGCAAAGCAATATCACTTTATACTCCCCGGTTACTGTTAAAAAAGTGTTGCCGAAAATATCCGGCGCGGAATTACAGCTGGCTGAAAATTTACATCATGTTGATAAGATTACGACAGATTTGGTGGTGATGGCAGATGGCGGTCAGTCACCGCTGGCACAACAACTGGGTATTGATTTTAGTGTGGCGTCTTATCAGCAAACCGCCATCATTACCAACGTTGCCTTTACAGAACCCCATCAACATATTGCATATGAACGCTTTACCGAATTGGGACCTATTGCGTTATTGCCACTGGGCAAAAATACATCTGCACAAGAAGCAGCCCTGGTGTTAACACTGCCAAAAGAACAAGCAGATGAATTATTACATTCATCTGATGAAATTTTTTTAGCACACTTACAAAAACGTTTTGGACAAAGACTCGGGCAATTTACTCGCGTAGGTGAGCGCAAAGCATTTGATTTGCAATTGATTACCGCCAAAGAACAAATTCGCTCGCATGTGGTCTTGATTGGCAACGCGGCACATTTTTTACATCCGGTTGCCGGTCAGGGATTTAATTTATCATTACGTGATTGTGTGTCTTTAACAGAACAGTTGTCGCAATCAAAAAATCCCCTGGGGGATTTAGCGGTTTTGCAATCCTATTTACAGAATCAACAACGCGATCAAAAAACGACTATATTGTTTAGCGATCATCTGGTAAAAATTTTTTCCAGTTCTCGTCTGCCATTAATTGCGTTGCGGCATTTGGGTTTTATGGGACTGGAATCTGTTCCAGTAGCCAAGAAATTATTGGTGAATCAAACCATGGGTAAAACAGCATGACCACACAACAATATGATCTCACCATTGTTGGCGCAGGCATGATAGGTGCAAGCCTTGCGTTGGCTGTTGCGCAAACTGATGCGGGCGCAGGGTTAAAAATTGCGCTGGTCGATTCACAAACAGAAAGTCCTTTATATCAGCAAGAAAATTTTGATCCACGTGTAGTGGCGCTGACACAAGCCTCGCAAAATTTTCTTACCCAACTCCAGGTGTGGGATGCAATAGTGGCGCAACGTGTTTGTGCTTATTCGCAAATGCAGGTGTGGGATGGCGAAGGAACAGCAAGCATTCATTTTGATTCGCGCGATGTCAATTCACCGCACTTAGGGCACATAGTTGAAAACTCAGTGATAACCCACTCCTTGCACGACAAAATACAAGCGCACAGCAATATTCATTTCATTCAACCTGCGAGTGTTGTCGATGTTCAGTTACTGGATTCTGTCAGCATTGCATTAAATCAAGGCCAGCCTTTTACCACCGATTTATTAGTCGCTGCTGACGGTGCGCATTCACAGCTGCGCCATCTTTTGCAATTTTCTACACGCGAATGGGATTACGGACACAAAGCCATAGTCACCAGTGTTGAAACCGAATTGCCGCATCAATCAACTGCATGGCAACGTTTTATGCACACGGGGCCGCTGGCTTTTTTGCCCTTGCCCAGTATCAACGGCAAACATTTTTGTTCGATTGTCTGGTCGGCAGAAGATAATTTTGCCGATGAATTAATGGCCTTGTCGGATGACGCTTTTTGCAAAAGATTAACAACGGCATTTGAACATCGCCTTGGTAATATTCAGGCGGTTGCCAAACGTTTGGTGTATCCACTTAAACAACGTCACGCGAAAAATTATGTGCAACCGCAAATTGCTTTAGTGGGTGATGCGGCACATACTATTCATCCGCTTGCCGGTCAGGGCGCCAACCTTGGTTTTCTGGATGCTGAAGTTTTGGCAAATGAAATTCAACGTGCACTGAATAAAGGAATTTCGTTACAGGATTTTTCCATTTTACGTCGCTATCAACGTCAACGATTAAGTCATAATCTCGTTATGATGTCGGCAATGGAAGGTTTCAAACAATTGTTTGCCAGTCGATCTTTATCTGTAGGATTGTTACGCAATTTTGGCATGCGCCAACTGGACTCAACATCTACAATTAAAAAACTGATTATTCAGCAGGCAATGGGACTTTAATCAGCGACTCAACTCAAGCCTATCAACATGCGAGGCATATATGGATTTTCTCTCTTTTCTTTCTATTGAACCTTTTAGCTGGCATGCAATAGGAACTTCTATTCTCTGCGGTACTATTATCGGTGCAGAAAGACAATTACGCGGTAAGCCGGTAGGCATTCGAACATCATCACTGATTACGCTCGGTACTTATATTTTTATTGCCGCGTCGATGGTGGTGTCCACCGGCGTGGATCAAAATGGAACGCGTGTTGTGACTGATCCCTCGCGAATTATTGGTCAAGTGATTACCGGTATAGGTTTTTTAGGTGCTGGTGTGATGTTGGCCCGCGATGGTTTTGTATTGGGCGTCACCTCGGCAGCAACGATTTGGTCACTCGCCGCCATCGGTGTTTGTATTGCCATAGGTTACAACAACGTGGCAATTAAATTATCACTGGTAGTAATTGCAGTTTTAGTAGGCGTGGATTTACTTGAAGATTATTCACAAGCCTTTACTCGCGGCGTCCATAAAAAATACAAAACCTGGTTTGGCAAAGCGCAAAAATCGTCGGATTAATTTTTATTTTCCAGTAGATATATTTTCATGAAAAAATTTTCTCTGTTACTAAACTATTTGGTTCTGGCGTTATTTCTGGTTGCAATTTCGACTTTTATTACTATTGGTTATCCAGTCGGATATTTTTTAGCACTGGTCGCCGTAGTGATTAGCTGGGGAGTATGGAAACAATTTGCCTGGGGCTATTTTGCTGCCGCTGCGTTTGGATTAGCCTGTTTCCAACTGGCAAAACAAGGCTATCAATTTCAAACATTAAAACGTGAAGCCATGACGCTGGGAATATTGATGATTCCCATCGCTATTTTTTTACATGAACAACTAGCCAAACCAAAATCCAGACCTGACTCAGATAGTAAGCCCTCTTGATATTCCTATCCTATTTTCCGTGACCAAACTATTTTTTGATCGCTGAACCCTGGCTTAATAAATTCTTAATTTCGATACCATGCTTCTTAAAAAATCCCGGCTTGTGATTGGATTCATAACTTGGGGATAAATTGGTTTCCAATCACTTTTCTTACTGAAAGAATTCATTGTTTTTTATTATTTGATCTCATTTACACACCCGGAGAATAACGATGAATCAAGCAGTGATGTTACAAGGTAACAATTCAGAAGAAATTTTGCAGGCGTTTCATGCGCAAATTGCCAGCATTCAAAGCGATATGATGCAACAAATAATGGCCGCACAAGCACGCGGTGATACTGACGCAATCGTTGCATTGAGCCATTCCATGCAAGCACAAATGCAAGGGCTGACCGAAATATACCAGCAACAAATGAGCGGAATTTATGGCGATGCGCCATCAAGCCCTTATACATTTCCTTGCAGCGTTAATTTGGATAATGTCGTATATGACGGTGATCGCGATGGTTATCTGGAATTTGAAAATGATCCCAACTTGCAGCGCGCACTGTCTGAATTGGAAGAGCGTTACGGAAGCTATAACTCGCGCAAACAATTGCTCAAAACCAGTTTGAAACTGACTCCGAAAATTGCACCCAATATTTATTCTATTGGTGAACACTGCAAAAAAGTGTTGGGTATGGATGCCAATCTTGAATTTTATGTTTATCAGGACGATCGCTTTAATGCCAGCATTTATCCCCCCAACAATGATCGAATTATTATTATTATTTCATCAGGATTGATGGAAAGATTTAAAGATGATGAAATTTCATTTGTGATTGGCCACGAGCTGGGACACACGCTCTTTAATCATTACAAATACCCGGCACGCGCCATTATGGATATAGGCGAAGGTTATTTGTCGCCCATGAATGCCATTAAATTATTTAGCTGGGGTCGCGCTGCCGAATTATCAGCCGATCGTATTGGTTTGATTTGTTGTCAGGATTTTACTGCTGCTGCGCGCGCCTTTTTCAAATTGTCATCGGGCATTACTAATGATTCTTTGGAATTTCGTTTGGATGAATACGTCAGTCAATTTGTTGATCTCAGCGCAGAAATGGCAGGCGATCAAATGGATCCACAAGATTGGTACAGCACCCATCCATTTAGTCCTTTGCGTATTAAAGCACTGGAAATATTTCACCGCAGTGAAACCTATCATCGACTCACCAATCGCGCACCTGATTACAATATTTCTGAAGAAGAAATGGAACAGGAAATTGCCCAATTTATGTCGCTGATGGAACCTTCACATCTGGATAAAAATGCGGAAATTGGCAGTGAGATTCATACCTTTTTATTCTTGTCCGGTTATTTGATTGCGATGGCAGATGGCGATGTCGAAGACGAAGAAATTCAGGCATTGGGGCGTATTGTTGATAAAGATATTTTTGCAGATTGCTTACGCAGCATTCAGGATGCCAGTGAAGACGATATGCGCGAACAGGTTTCTGAATTGGCAGAAAAGTTAAATACTTATCTGAGCCCTATGCAAAAACTCAATGTTATTCGCGATATTTGTTTGATCGCCAGCGCCGATGGAGAAGTTCACACCAATGAGATGTCGACGCTATACAACCTGTGTCATTTGTTAAGAATCCATCCTGAATTTGCTGATCAAGTCATTCACGACAGTCAATCTGAATTGGATTGATACCGAACTTTAATCATCAGGCTGTAAAAGCCTGATGATTAAAAACCTCGTCGTCGTCAAATAAAACATTTTCCCATACCAATCCCTCAAGCAGGATTTGGGTGTTACCCCTCGTTACTAAAATCGGTGACTTTCGGCAAATTAGGTGATATTTGCTTGACTCACTATGACAACTGCTTTACTTTTGGCCTCGCTACAGATTGAGATCCGCCCCAAGCTCCGCCTTTTGTAAGACCCCTTGCTCAAGACCACTTTGGACGACCACGACCTGAGCAATAGCTTTATGAAGCTATTTCACCCTGACTTTTGTAAAGTCGGTTTTTTTGTTTGGTCAGCTGCTCAGCTGACGTTTTTATGTAAGACGAGGAAAGTATGTCAGATTTGGTCTCTGGTGTTGTTAAGTGGTTTAACGATGATAAAGGTTACGGTTTTATTGAGCGTGATGGTGGTTCGGATGTATTCGTACATTTCCGCGCGATTAACGGCAACGGCCGTAAAACGCTGAAAGAAGGTCAGAAAGTGACTTTCGAAGTGACCCAAGGTCAAAAAGGCCCACAAGCCGAAAACGTAACTCCTCTTTAATAGATGAGTGAAAATACAAAGGGTGATTGAGCAATCAATCGCCCTTTGTTGTTTTTGGCTTATTGATCGGCTCGTTTAGGATTACTGCATGTATCTTGATATCTACGGCGTCTTCTGGCTGCTGGCCATTTGCAGTATTGCTATGCTTTGGTACAAAAATCTCGCCTATAAAGATTTGGCCTACAAGTCAGCCATGCAATTCTGCCGCGAAGCCGAGGTTCAATTGCTCGACCAAACCATTGTGTTGCGCGCCCTTCGCCCGGTAAAAAATTCTCAAGGATGGTACATACATCGCCATTACCAATTTGAATTCACATCCACCGGCGCTGATCGTTATAAAGGACATGTCACTCTTTTGGGTAAATCGGTAATCGACATTCAACTGGCTGCGCATAAGTTGCACTAGCGAAAATTATCTTTATGAAAAACTCTGATCTTCAAGAAAAAATTGGCGGCTGGAAAGTCAAATCATCCAACATCGCTTATGAAAATCCCTGGATAAAAGTCACGCACGATGAAGTCATCACACCAAAAGGAACGGATGGCATTTATGGCGTAGTGCATTTTAAAAATATCGCGATTGGTGTGCTGCCGATTGATGAAGAAGGCAACACCTGGCTGGTTAAACAAAGTCGCTACACTTTAAATCAATACACTTGGGAAATTCCCGAAGGCGGCTGCCCCGAAGGTGAAGACCCCATCAATGCTGCGCGCCGCGAATTGGAAGAAGAGGTTGGATTAAAAGCGGCCGACGTCACTGAATTAATGCGTATGCATTTATCCAATTCTGTTTCTGATGAACTGGCGATTATTTTTATCGCTAAAGGTTTATCAGCAGGGCAACAAGCATTGGAATCCACAGAAGACATTGAATACAAAAAAATGCCTCTCACCGACGCCATTGACATGGTAAAACGCGGCGAGATTACGGACAGTATTTCAGTTGCTGCGCTGTTAAGAATCGCCTTGTAATTACTTGTGAATAACCGCTTGAACATATGTTTTAATATTTTCTGCATCCTCAAATTGACTAAAACGTTTTATCTCATTTCCATTTTCTAACACAACCAAGGTCGGATATTGAGTAATCTGATATTGATGCGCCACTCTGTTGTTGGCATCAATAAGAACTTGATAATTGATGGCTGATTTTTTCAAATACTCTTGCAGATCTTTTTCTTCAGTCCACAAATGGGTTACGTAAGCTTTTAACACAAGGCCCGTGTTTTGTGCATATATTTGATTCATCAACTCTGTTGCGCGAATACAGTTTTTTGACATCTCCGGGTGAATATCTTTCATATACCAATCACACCAGGTAGCCGATAAATACAGCAATGAAATGCCTTTTTCAGACTTGATTTTTGTCTGTTTTTCTGAGCTCGGCATTTTCAGTTTTTGAGGCTTACCCGCAGTTTGAGTCAATTGCTCCAGCTGTTGTTGAAGTGCGGCATCATCCTTATACGTGGTATAAACAACTTCTCCTTGGGCATTAATCAAAACATGAAATGGTGTTCCATAAAACTGAAAGTTACTGGCAATAGAACCATTGTTATCCATCACTATAGGAATAGTTAAATTGTGTTTTTGTTTTAATTGGCGAATGTATTCCTCCGTTTCATTAATATTGAGATTAACTGCATAGATTGCGATTTTATCTTGATATTTTTCATAGGTTTTTTGTAGGCTCGGCAATTCTCTCCGACAATCCAAACACCAGGTTGCCCAAAATTTTAAATAGATGGGCTTATGGCCTATGGCCTCTTTTAAATTTATTGGCTTACCTTCAAATACCTGATACTGATCGTCAATATGTAAAGGTTTGGCTTGTAATGACACAACTTGCAATGTCAGTGATAAAAATAAAAACAATAAAATAATATTGAAATTTTTTTTCATAAAATTCTCTGATAATCTAAAATAAGTTAGTTGTATGTAATGATCGAAAAATTAATCCTGCTGATTAGGCCAGAACAAACTCCGCAGCCAGTTCAAAATTCCATTTTTGCCCATCATATACTTATCCAATTCATTTTGATTTTGATAATAAAATTCAGAATCTTTGAACATCATCTCACGTTTTAACATGCGGCGGCCGGGATTAATAGGTTTAATAATTCGCGCAGGGTTGCCCGCAGCGATTACATTAGCAGGGATATTTTTGGTGACGACTGAGCCAGCGCCAATTACAGAATTTTCGCCAATGGTGACGCCTTTGTTCACAATAACACTTTCCCCCAACCAGACATTATTTTCCAACACTACTGGTTTGGTGCAGCGGAACGGACGTATGCGATTATAAATGCCGTGCCAATCGCTATCGCTGATATAAACATTGGCGGCGAACATGCAATTGTCGCCAATACGAATAGACTCTGCGGCTGAAATTCGCGTGCCTGGGGAAAGCAAACAATAATCGCCAATCCTAATTTCAGCATTACTTTTTTTGCTTGGCCAAGTAGTTAGACGCACACAATTGTCAGATGAACAAATAATTTGAGCGAATTTCCCAAGATGAATATGTCGACCAAATATAACCAGACTTCGTGGATGTGCAATTTCTGGAATACTACCCAGTGAATCAAATTGCGGCGCAATGAAATGTTGTACATACCAGTGGTTTATTTTTTTATAAATCTTTTTTATGAAGTAGGGGGTATTGTTGCGACGCATGTAAAATTCCTGAAGATTTTCACCCCACCCTAACCCTCCCCTTGGCAAGGGGAGGGGACTGATTTCACTCCGCATTCAACGGAAGTAAAGTCACTCATCCAACTCGGGGAAGATCGGTGAGGGTAAGACGTGTATGATGCGAACCATTAATTTCGAGATAACTTATGTTGCCTATTGATATCGACAGTGTAAAAGGATTTTTGGATAAAACCGAGGGCGAAGCACTCTATCAACTTGCATTAATCGCATCCACTTTTGGTCCTTGTTTGGAAATTGGCAGTTATTGTGGGAAATCCACAGTGTATTTGGGACTTGCCTGCCAACAAAAGAAAAATGTTTTATTTGCGGTTGATCATCATCGTGGCAGCGAAGAACATCAACAGGGCGAGCAATATCACGATCCTGATTTATTTGATGCGGCGTTCAATAAAATGGATAGCTTTCGTGAATTTCGCAATACGCTTGCTCGCGCAAAAATTGAAGATGCGGTTATTCCTATAGTGGCACCATCGCGATTGGCAGCACTATGTTGGGCAGCGCCCTTGTCATTGGTTTTTATTGATGGTGGCCACAGCATGCAAGCGGCGATGGATGATTATGAATGTTGGAACCAACATATAATGCCCGGCGGTTATTTGGCGATCCACGATGTATTTCCCGATCCTGCCGATGGCGGGCGTCCGCCCTATGAAATTTGGTGCAAAGCGATCGCATCGGGATTATTTGAAGAGCAACCTTTGATTAAAACCTTAGGCATTTTACGCCGCAAATAATTCGCAGGATGCTGTGGAACCAAGTGATCGCATCAAAGATCTTGATGAAAACCTTGATGCGTATCGCTTCGCTCCACAGCATCCTACCGTAATACATTTTTAAAAATTTCAGGAAAACCTATGAACTTATTTTCCAATCTACCGCTCAGTCAATCGATGCTGACCAATCTTGAATCTCTCGATTATAAAGAGATGACGCCGATCCAAGCGCAAAGTTTGCCTTTGATTTTGCAAGGTGCCGATATTATTGGAAAGGCCAAAACCGGTAGCGGAAAAACCGCCGCATTTGCGATTGGTTTATTGCATCAATTGCAAGCCGATGAATATCACACGCAAGCATTGGTGCTTTGTCCAACGCGTGAATTAGCGGATCAGGTTGCAAAAGAAATTCGCCGACTTGCACGCATGATTCCCAACATTAAAGTCTTGACGCTTTGTGGCGGCGTTTCAATTGGCCCACAGTTGGCATCGCTTGAACGTGGTGCGCATATAGTTGTCGGTACCCCCGGACGATTAATGGACCATTTACGAAAAGGTTCGCTGGAGCTCAATCAATTAAAACAACTTGTATTGGACGAAGCCGATCGCATGTTGGATATGGGATTTTCTGAAGATATTGATCAAATAGTTGCCGCTTGCCCTACCGAAAAACAAACTTTGCTTTTCTCGGCAACTTTTCCAAAAGATATAGAATCGATTAGTCGTCGTTGCCAAAAAAATCCACAGATGATCAGTGTTGAAACCACAGATCTTAATGCCGCTATTGAACAGAAATTTTTTGAAGTCACATCCAATAATGCAAAATTGGATGGGCTTTTGGCGATACTGGGCAACTATCAACCAAAATCTTGCATAGTGTTTTGCAACACCAAACAAACCTGCAATCAAGTTTATGAATTTTTGCAACTGCACAACCTTTCTGCATTAGCCTTAAATGGCGATCTCGAACAAAAACAGCGCGATCAGGTTCTGGTGCGTTTTGCCAATCGCAGCACATCAATATTAGTAGCGACTGATGTCGCTGCACGTGGATTGGACATTAAACAATTAGACGCCGTGATTAATTTTGATCTTGCACATGACAGCGAAGTTTATGTACACAGAATTGGTCGCACCGGTCGTGCCGGTGAAACTGGTATAGCGCTCAATTTAATTTCACCGCAGGATTTATCCGCGCTCAATCGTTTGGAAAATTTTGTGAGCGCGCAAGTTGAATTGCAAACCTTGCCGGAAAATAAAGCCTCTTTTTATCCTGAAACCGATATGGTTACCTTAAATATCGATGGCGGAAAAAAAGATAAATTGCGAGCCGGCGATATTCTCGGCGCACTTACTAAAGACGCAGGAATTGCAGGTGACAAAATTGGCAAAATCGATATTTTTGATTTTGCTGCTTATGTCGCCGTTGATAAAAGTGTTGCCCAAAAGGCGCTGAAACAATTACAAAGTAAACCTTTAAAAGGTAAACAGTTCAGAGCCAGGAAATTTTAAATATGTCGACAGAGTGCGCATCCAGTAATTTGATAAATTTGAAGGCACTGGATTAGCTGCGCTGGTCTAATGGCTCCCTGCGGGAATGACGAATCAATTATTCAAGGTTGAATGATTTTTCCAGGATCAAGAAAAAACATTTTTTTCCAGCCTTGCGTCGATGAATCGATACGCCAGAAATAGGGCAATAAAGTGACAACAGAAAAATGTAAATGCGCTGGTTTACCTTTGGCGTTACCTGAATCCCCCAGCTCGCCAATTTTCGTTCCAATCAATAATGGTTTGCCGATAAATACCGAATCCGAATCCAAATGTGCGTAGTAATGTAGTCGCCACTTTGGTCCCAATGCCAAGACCACATTTCCACCTAAAGGCAATTCGCCTTTAAACACAACTACGCCATAAGTTGTTGATAAAATGGGCGTGCCTTTTTTACCAAAAATATCTATCCCTTTATGCACACCCGATTTTCCCCAAGGCTCATACCAAAAAGATTGTGCATTCCAATCTTTAACTCCCGCGCCCTGCACAGGAATTGTAGGGAACTCAGGCAAAAACAGAATTACTAAAAAAACCAACAGAATTATTTTTCGTTTTTTATATTTCCTAAACATTGTTATTCTTTCTCTTGAATTAATTGAGCAGTAACTTCTTTTGCAATCAAATTGTCGCGTTTTACTACAAAATCCAAGATTGGCATGTTTATAGTAACGGCGAAAGTGTGCTTGAATAGCATACCAATGAACTTCTCTCGAATTGAGAACTCTATCAAATTACATGAGGAGATTGATGATGCAAATTACTACCATACAATTACCCGAATTATTTTCTCAGTTAGGTTTGGAAAATACTAATCTCGCTATTGCGCGCTTTGTTAAAAATCACCCCTTACCGGAGGGGGTCACTTTACCCAAAGCAGATTTTTGGACAGATGCACAACGACAATTTTTATGTGAAAGTTGGCATCAAGACTCTGACTGGTGCATTGCAATTGATAAACTGGATGCCTTACTGCGTCATTGATTGATTGTTTTATTTTGCTGCATATTTTTGGCGATACATTCGTTGCAAATAAATGCTGCATTTAATCTCGATGCCAATAAATGCTTTACTTCTTTGCGCGTTTTTCCGCAGAAGGAGCAACAGGGCTCTACTTGAAATTGATTGGGTTTTTCTTTTTTCATAACGGCCTCTATTTTTTATGTAAAGATTTACAGTGACCTTCCAATCGACCTCGGGTAATTCACTGCGAATTGTACTTTGCCAAATATTCATAAACGGCTAATGCCGGCTTCATTCCATATTTTGTTTTTGATAATTTTATTAAGATTCCATTAAGTTTTTTGCACCGGTTTATATTAGCCGGTTTATTGCCGCAAGTTGATTCCTGTTTTCGCCTCGGATAATCTGTCGACATTAATTCTTCACTATTTCTCCGGAGTTTATATGGATAGCAAAATATTTGCATATCTGGATTCATTGCATAACAAGGATGACTTCAATGGGATTATTCAATTTATTAACAACATTCCACGTAAGCAATGGAATTACGATTTAATCAATCATCTTGCACGCGCTTACAATAATGCCGATTTTTATGATGAAGCACTCAAGCTATTAGCATCCTGCAAGGAGCAGGGCATTGATGATCACCTTTGGCATTTTCGCAAAGCTTACGCTCATTATTACAAAGATGAAAATGAATTGGCGCGCATTGCATTTGAAGAGGCTTTACGTTTGAAGCCGGGCGATGATGATACCTTATTATTTTTAAATGCATTGAATGAAGAAGCTGCTGCTGATAAATCTTCTTTTCCTGAAGGCTCGGTATTTGTTGTTGCCCAATTGAATGCGCGGCTTCAGCCTATTGATCGCGGTGAATTATTTGAGGACCCTCTCAGTGAAATTCTGGAAGAAGCCCGCATTGGTCGCGTTACAGGCGGGGGCACTATGATGGCGACAAATAACGATGTCGCTTATTGCGATGTTGAAATCAATCTTGCTGATATTAATGACGACATATTAAGCACTGTCATTGCAGAACTGGAAAATCTTGGCGCCCCCAAAGGCTCACAATTAAAAATAGCCAATCAGGAACCGATAAAATTTGGTGTGACAGAAGGCTTGGGAATTTATTTAAACGGTTCCGATTTACCCGATGATGTGTATCAAAATTGTGATTGCAATATTGTCTATTCCGAAATTTCGCGCTTGATTGACGGCAAAGGTCT
>Ga0164241_10003863_pt1 | contig 14831 bp, 17 predicted proteins | sample OricomyardsoilBY_FD_108780 | JGI IMG/M metagenome (GOLD analysis project Ga0164241, IMG submission 108780) | Backyard soil microbial communities from Emeryville, California, USA - Original compost - Back yard soil (BY) | ecosystem: Environmental > Terrestrial > Soil > Unclassified | place: USA...
ATCTTGTCGGGCACCTGGTCGAGGACACCGGATACCCCCAGGGCCGCGCCCATGACAGGTGCCCCGGCACCGGCGCTTGCGCCGGGCCGCCAACCCCCGCTCGGCCATGATCTCCGCGACCGTATTGACACTCACCCGCCACCCCAGATCACCCAGGTCGGCGGCGATCCGGGGCGACCCGTACGTGCCGCGATGCTTGTTGAACACGTAACTGATCAACGCGGCCAAGACCCCGCCCGCCGCTGACGGCGCAGCGGGCAGCTGACCCGGCCGCCACTTGTAGAACCAGGCCGGTGACACACCCAATGCCCGACACGACACCGCATGCGGCACCGCATGTTCCGCCCTCTGAGCAGCGATGAATGCGGCCGTGCTCACCGCATCGCATCCCGCACCCAGAGGGCCACCGAGCGCTTGAGGACATCACGCTCCATCACCAGCTCCGCGTTCTCCCGCCGCAACCGGACCAGCTCCGCGCGCTCGTCCTCAGTCACCGGGCCGCCGCCCTCACCCCGTGCCCGCCGGTCCTGGGCGCACCAGTTCCCCAAGGTGCCCTCATTGATCCCCAGATCCCGGGCCACCTGCGCGATCGGCTTCCCGGTCTCACGGAGGATCCGAACCGCCACCATCGCGGAACTCACGATCGAACCTCCGTCGTGTCTCCGTCACCGCCAACCTCCTTGAGGCGATGCCTCCACGCTACGAGGGGAAGCCCACACCGCTACCTTGCGGCCTGTGTCACGTTCGGGAGAACTGGGCCAGTAATAGGCACCGAAGCGTGCCTCATTCAGGTTGACAGGTTCCGTGGGCGGCGCGGGCGGAGGCGCGCTGCTCACGCCGGATGCTGCGGCGAGCCGCCCGCGAGGCGCCCGGCGCAGCGTCGCCTCCAGCACCTTGCGACGCCTGAAGTGCCTGATGATCTCCGACGTATGTCAATAACCGCGGGCGTCTCCCTGACCGTCTCCGTCGTTCCCCGTTGTGTCGAACCCGCTCGAATAGTCATGAGCCGGTGCCGCGGGTTGTTCCGATATTTGGTCGGCAACCGGAACCTGGACGCTGGCGACCAAGGCGGCCAGAGTGATGGCGTATCGGTTGTACTCGGGCTTCGTCGTCCATGCTGTTCCCGGGCTGTCATCGGCGCGGTCGGTGTGATGAGTCATCGGTCATCTCCGATCGACGTTCTCCGTTCGAAGTGCAAAGACCAACCGGCGGTTGGATACAGATCATCCAAGGAAGTATGCGGTCATCTCGGCGCAGAAATCGATGTAGAACGCGGGGTGGCGGCCGTGGTCCGCCAGCAGGAACCAGCTGCCCTCGATGAACACATCGTTGGCCAGGTCGGTGTCGCCCTTGTTGTCGATCTGGAACGTCGTCTTCAGCACACCACGATCGAAGAACAACTTGTTCCCGTCGCTGTCTCGGGCCACCCAGGGCTGACCCGCCTCCATGGCGACGACCTGGTAGACCGTTCCCCCGACGAGTGTGATGTGTACGTCTTTGTACAGACCCTGGTGGTCGATCGTCAGGGTGCGACCGTTCGCGGTGAGCGTCTCGTGTACTTCGTAGTTGTCGAACAGGTAGGGCAGCGAAGTGGACTTGCGCGGCGCCTTGAGCATAAACGTTCCCTCGAAGGTCACCTCGTCGTGAATGACGAAGCCACAATCAACGAAATCGAACGAGTCGGTAAAGCTGTAGTGATCGCGTTCCAACGGCGCCGCGTGCGCCGGCGCGGCCAGCGCCAGGGAAAGCAGAACCAGGACGGGTGCCGACAGCCACTTCTTCACAACATGCCCCCTGCCGGGTCGGCGTGCCCCCGGCCCGCAGTGGATTCAACGCGCAGCGGACGGGAACCCGGGATCATCGCACCGTTCGATGTACCCGGGGACCCTATACCCTTCGCCCGGTAAGGGGGAATAGTCCGGTTGCCGGAGGTCGCGCGCCCGGGCCCCGAAGCTCGGCCCAGGGTTCGGCCAGTCGAAAGGAACGGGCCGACCGGGATCATGATCCGCCACGGTGGACTGGGGCGGATCGACCCTGCTGCCATGCATCGATACCTCGCCACCGTTTTGACACAAGTGCAGGTGAACTCGGACAGCTGTGCAGACGACCTCAGAAGTCGACACTCGCTCCGTTGTCGCAGATCGGAGCTGTCACGTAACCCGTGTCGGCACCTACGTCAGGATCAACCCCGTTTGCGTTACAAAATCTGGCCAGGGCCCCGATCACCGCACCCGCTCGGGTGTTCAGAACAGTTCGCCCTGGCCCACCACGATGACCGGTCGGCGTGATCGCCGCACCAGTCGCGGTGACAGCACAACGACCGACGGCTGCAGGGGAACCGATGCGACCGCTCTTCGAGGTGCTGACACCGGCCCGGTCGGGACCTCACGACCCGGGTCCGCGCTGGGAGTGAGATCCATTTCCCAGATGGCTTTCTCGATGGCATCCCGGGCGGACAACGCGTCAAGCTCGGCCATCTCCAACATGTTGCCCGCTGCCCGGCCCTGGACACCGCCGAGCGCGGCCCGGACGGTCGCCAGGGTCACCGCGAGATCCGTGGCCGCCGCCCGGGCGGTGGTCAACGCCGCCGCGTGTTCCCTCACTCCACGCCCCTTCCCCCGCTGCTGCCCACAGATACTGGTACACCGTTCCCGGCTGATGCCGAAGTCGCGGGCCAGGACCGCTTTCGCGGTACCGGCCGCGGCCCGCTCGATCAACTGGGCGATCTGTTCTTGGTTCAGCGCCGGTTTCCGGCCCCGGTAGGCGGCCGCGTTGTTTGGCCAGGGCGATGCCTTCGCGTTGTCTGTCACGCAGCAAGGCTCGTTCGAACTCGGCGAACGCACCCATCACCGACAGCAGCAGGGTGGCCATCGGGGTGTCGTCCCCGGAGAAGATGAGTTGCTCCTTCACGAACTCCACCCGCATGTTCGCGGCCCACCTCCCCCGAAAAGTCCCGTTCTCCAACACGCCCTGCACGAACTGTTCGACCTCCGCCGATGGGCACCGCCCCCGACTTAGGTCATACACCCTAGCCGTCTCCGCACCACCCATGGCCTGCGGAAACACCTCCCAAGATCAACTTATCTAGGAAACCCCGCTAGTCGGAGGCACCTCGGGCGGCGGGACGGCCGACAACCGACCCGCCGCCCACTGTGTGCGATTCCTCGCTGTGCGGTTTCTCGCACCCACCGCGCCCCGCCCCCCGACGTCTACGACAGCGAAGACGTTCGGCCCCGGACGACCCGGCCCGCGCCACCGATCCCCGAAAGGGGCCCGCCCTTCATGCCGCACCATCGACGATCCGCCCTGCTGGCCGCCGTGCTGACGGCGGCCCTGACCGCCGTCGGCTGCACCTCCTCACCCGGCACGCCCATCACGGGGGCCGCGGTCGCCGACTCCTCGTCGGCCGCGGCGACCTCCCGGGCCGCGATCACCACCACCCCCACGGACGGGGCGGCGGCCGCGTCCGTGCTCGACCCCGTCGTGGTCCGCGCCGCCGACGGCACCCTGGACGCCGTCACCATGACCAACCCGGAGGGCGCCGCAGTCTCCGGTGCCCTCACCGCGGACCGCACCAGCTGGTCGTCGGCCGAGCCGCTGGGCTACGGCCGCACCTACACCATCACCGCCACCGCCCGCGACGCCGCCGGACTGACCACCGAGGCGTCGTCGTCGTTCACCACCCTGACGCCGGCCGGCACGATCTTTCCGTCGTTCCAGCCGGCCCCCGACACCGGAACCGTCGGCGTCGGGCAACCCATCGCGGTGATCTTCGACCAGGCCCCGCCGGACCAGGCCACCGCCGAGCGGGCGCTGACCGTGACCAGCGTGCCGGCCCAGCTGGGCTCCTGGTACTGGGTCGACGACCGCACCGTGCACTACCGACCGAAGGACTACTGGACCTCCGGCACCCAGATCACCGTGGACGCGAAGATCTACGGGATCGACCTGGGCGGTGGCCTGTACGGGGAAACCGACCGCACCCTGAGCCTGACCGTGGGCCAATCCAAGATCGCCGCCGTCGACGACGCCACCAAGCAGATGACCGTCACCGTCGACGGACAGGTGGTCCGGACCATCCCGGTGTCGATGGGCATGAACCAATCCACCACCGTGGACGGTCAGGAGATCTCCTTCGTCACTCCCAGCGGAACCTACGTCGCGCAGGAGAAGTACGAGGTCAAGCAGATGAGCTCGGCCTCCTACGGGCTGCCCACCGACTTCGAACTCGGCTACGACCAGGCCATCCCGCTGGCCGTCCGGCTGTCCAACTCCGGCATCTTCGCCCACTCCGCGCCCTGGTCGGTCGCCGACCAAGGCGTCCGCAACGTCTCCCACGGCTGCATCAACCTGCCCCCGGACGACGCCCAGTGGTTCTACGACACGTTCAGCCACGGCGACATCGTCACTGTCACCGGCACCAGCACCCAGCTCGCTCCCGACGATGGATACGGCGACTGGAACATCACATGGGAGCAGTGGCAGGCCGGCAGCGCCCTGACCTGATTCCCTATGCATCTCGCGTCGTCAAGGGCGGGTTCCGCGGGGTCGGGCTGCGCGCATTGTGTGGGCCCGGACTCCTCCCGCGTCAATGGTGGTGCGCATCGCTGCCGCGACGTTGCCCCGACGGCCTGCGGCCGCCCTTGACCCGGGAGCCTCTGCCCGCCCCAGGTCAGGCGTTTACGGGCAGGCCGGGGCTTGCCCGTGGGGTGCGCGCAGCCCGACCCCGCTACTTCCGTTGTCGGGGGGTTGACCGGGCGGTGATCGTCCGGGGACGATCAGACTTGGGAAGGTCGCCTCGTTCGTCCACGCTTCCGTCGGATGTCGTGTGACCAGGTCATGCCGCCGCTGGCGTCTTCGGCGTCGCCGGCGGACCTCGTCGGAGACCGTGTAGTGCTCGGCGATGACCCGTTTCGCCTGTTCCGGGGTGACCGGTTCGCCGGTGACATCGCAAACGACGTAGGGCATCTGCCGGTTCATCACGGCCCAGGCCCGGTCGGCCAGGGCCGCGGCGACCACGCACAGCGCCTTGAGGTGGTCGGCGCCGCGCGCCATCATCTGGGTGTGGTAGATCCGGGCCAATTGCGGGTCCTGCCGGCGGGCGTTATCCGCGGCCCGGATCAGCGTGGTCCGCAGCAGCGACGACCCGGCCTTGCTCATCGGCTGCCCCTTGCGGTCGGTGTTCCCGGTCTCGGACGCCTTGGGGGTCAGGCCGGTGAAGGACTTGAACGCGGACCCGGTCGGGAACCGGCCCGGGCGGCCCATCGAAGCGACCAGAGCCGGCCCGCCGACCGCCGCGACACCCGGCAGGGACCGCGCCAACCCGCCCGGATCGGTGAACCGTAGGCGTTTTCGCGTTCGATCGCGTGGACGGCCAGCTCGGCCTGGGTGACCCGCAGCAGCCGCACCTCGGTGCGCACCTCGGCGGCCAGATCGGTGAACGCGACCGCCGGGTGCCCGTCGTACAGCTGCACCGCCGCCGCGGTGGCGGCCTGCCGCCACCGCTCGGCCCGCTCCGCGCCCTGATGACCGTGCGAGGCGGTACCGATCACCCGGGTCAGCCGGCCGGCCCGGCGGCCAGCAACGCCCGCGGGTCGGCCCACCGGTCCAGCACGGCCAGGTCGGCCATCCCGAGCTCACCGGTCAACGGGGAACACGGCATCAGCTGCCGAACCAGGTCCTTGATCCGGAGCTTGTTTTTGGCGGCCAGCATCGTCAACCGGTCGGTGGCCCAGACCCGCCGATCCAGGGCGGCCGCGGCCGCCGGTCGGGCAGCTCCAGCGGGTGCAACCCGGCCGGGTCGACCAGCGGCAACCGGGCCAGCGTGTCCGTGTCGATTCCGTTGCTCTTGGCATGCCGGGACAGGAATCGGCGCAGGTCAGCGGCCTTGGCGCTGGACCCCCGGAACACACGGTGCCCCCCGGGCGGAGAAGAACACCGCGACCGGCAACCACGCCGGACCGGTCGGCTCCATCACCACCTCCAGCACCGTGCCCGCCGGCGGCCCGGCCAACGCGGCCGCCTCGATCCGGCCCAGGCTGTCCACCGTGGCCTCGCACCGCCGCGGGCACACCACCCGCCCCTCCTCGTCCAGCACCCGCACCGTGTGCGAGCTGGCGATTCCCAGATCCATTCCGACCAGTCGTCTCACCACGAGCTCCCAACGGTTCCCGTCGTTCCCGGACAACCCCGGTCGCACCCGAACAGGGCGGCGACTCGACGACCACGGCCCCAAGGGTGGGCGAGCACCTGACACGGCTCCCACTCATGCGCTGCAACCGGGCCCGACCTCGACCGGGTCGGCCCACTTCCCTCATCCGGGGCATCCGTGGCCAGGCCAGCGGCGGCAATCAGCTCAACGAGGCGAACCGGCGACACCATCAACGTCGCCTCCCTCAGAGTCGTACTCAACGCCATCCACCGGACCAACCGGGATGCTCATGCAACCCCTGGAACCCCCGGACCGATCAAGACCGGAGCTTCTTACATGATCTGATTCGGCACCCGGTAGATCCGCGTCGTTGATTCCGCTTACGGCGTCCCCGTAGAGGGACCTCGTCCCACATCCGATTGGGAGCAGCGGGTTCGCGTCACCGGCAAGGCCCAACGTAGGCAGAGCCCCCCTTCCGTCACAATGAGGCAACGCTGCCTGAACTGAACCGAAGGAGGCAGGGGTGCTCCCTGCATTGGTCGGTCGGGATCGTGAGCTGGGTGTGCTGCTCGGGTGCCTGGACGAGGCACAGCAGGGTCGCGCGAGCCTGGTGGTCTGTGTGGGCGGGCCGGGCATCGGAAAGACCCGGCTGGTCGAGGAGTTCGCCGGGCTGGCCCGGAAGAGGGGCGTCCTGACCGCTTGGGGTCGGGCTGCCATGGCGGACGGCGCGCCACCGTACTGGCCGTGGCACGAGGTCATGCGGGTGTTGGACGCCGAGGGGGTGGCCGGCCCGGGCCCCGCGGCCCTTCTTGCCATGAGCGGTGTCGCGCCGTCGCTGGAGGAGCGCGTGCGGAGGTTCGACGAGGTGGCACGCCTCGTGTTCGGGGCCGCGCGGCGTCGCCCGCTCCTCGTCGTCCTCGACGATTTGGACGGCGCGGACGAACCGTCGCAGCTGTTGGCGCAGTACCTCGCCCGCACGGCACGCGACGACCGTCTCCTTGTCGTCGTCTGTTGTCGCGACACAGCAGGCCCTGTCGCCACATTGGCCCAGGAGCCTCGTACCACCCAGGTCGAGCTGCGCGGTTTGGACAGGGCCGCCGTCGGCGAACAGGTCTCCGGCATCGTCGGGCGAGCAGCCAGCGACGCCGAGCTGTCGGCGGTATACGACGCGACGGCGGGCAACCCGTTCTTCGTGTCCGAGCTCGCCCGTCAGCTGGCCGAGGGGCCCACGATCGCGGGGGCCATACCTCGTTCGGTGCTCGACGCCATCGGTCAGCGCCTCGGACGGCTCTCCGCGGACTGCGCGACGTCGCTGCGTGCCGCGGCCGTCCTCGGTACCCGGTTCGCGGTACCTATCGTCGCAGCAATGACGGGCAGCACTGTGGGCGACTGCCTGACGTCACTGGACCAGGCGGCGCGCGCCGCGCTGGTCCTCGACGAGGACGGCTCTCCGGAGGTGAAGCGGTTCGCCCACGACCTGGTCCGTGACGCGATCGTCGCCGGCCTGGGCACCGGGCATCGGGTCATGCTGCACCGTCGTGCGGCCGAGGCGATCTCGGCCCAAGCACCGCACGCAGACGGGATGGTGTTCGACCTTGCGCACCACTGGTCGGAGGCGGCGGTGGCCGGAGACCGTGCCTTCGCGGTGACGTGGACGGAGCGGGCCGGCCGCGAGGCGATGCGGCTGCACGCCTACGAGGACGGCCGGCGCTGGTACGGGCGGGCGCTCGAGCTCAACGCGGGAGTGCTGGACGACGTCGCCCGGTGCCGGCTGATGATCGCGTACGCCGGCGCCCAGTGCCTATCCGCGGACTTCACCGGCGCGTTGGAAACCTGTGACCAGGCGGTCGCGGTGGCGGTGCGCATCGGCCGCCCCGACCTGGCCGGCCAGGCGGCGCTTGTACCCGAGCCGACCTTCGACGAGGGGATCGACCGGGTGATCCGGGCACTGTGCGAACGCGCCCTTGCCGTCCTCGACGGCGCGCCGGCCGAGCTTCGGGCGCGTGTGCTGGCCCACTACGCCTGGGTCTGCGATCACCTCTCCGACCTCGACGCGGCCAACCCCGCAGCCTCGGAGGCGCTCGTCCTCGCCGAGGCCAGCGGCGACCCGACCGCGCTCGAGGCGGCCCTCACCGCGCACCACATGGTCCGGTCCGGCCCTGACGGACTGGCCGAGCGCGAGGCGAACGCGGACAGGATGTGGGCGCTCGGAACCCGCACCGGCAGAACGGCTGCCTGTCTGTCGGCATCCGAATGGCGCTTCGACGCCGCGAGCGAGCGGGGCGACCTGGCGCGCGCCGCGCGCGAGCTCGAAGCCATCGGCCGCTGGGCAACCCGAGTCGGCGGCCCGGTGGCGCAGTGGCGACTGCTGCGCTGCCGGGCGATGCTCGCTCAGGCCAATGGGTGCTACGCCGACGCGTACCGGCTTGGCGCTCAGGCATTCGGCACGCTCGCGGCCACCGGGTTCCCGCCGGCGTTCCTGCTGTGGGCCGGGCTGCGGAGCATCCAGTGCCATCACACCGGGCAGACCAGCGAGTCACTCGGGACGTTCGGCATCACCGACGCGGATGCCGCGGGGCTGGACTGGCCGTTGACCGGTGTCATCCCGACCTTGGCCCCGGCGAGCATGCTGGCGGATGCCGGCCGGCTGCGGGAGGCCGGTGCACTCTACCGCCGGCTCGGCCCGGCCTCGCAGTGGCGGGAATCACCGCACGCCATGCTCTTCACGTGGGCGGCCGGCATCGCGACCGCCGTGGCGGTCGGCGCGGACGACGATGTCGCGACCCTGCGCGCGAAACTCGGCGCCTGGCGCGGGCACCATGTCGTCAACGGCCGCTATGCGATGGCGTACGGCGGTCCGGCCGAGCTCCATCTCGGCCGGGCAGCAGCACACCTCGGGCTGGTCGACGATGCGATCGCCGACCTCGAGCAGGCGGTGAAGTCCTGTACGGAGAACGGTGCGGAGGGCTACCGCGCCGAGGCCGAGTACGAGCTCGCCGCAGCCCTCCTCCGACGTTCTGCACCGGGTGACCTCGCCCGCGCCCGGGCCATCACGGTCGCGGCGCTGCGGCGGACCGAGGTGCTGTGCATGGCGCCGATCCGGGCCCAGGCGTGGGACCTGCTCAACCGGATCGATGCGGACCCCGCAGTGGCCCTCACGCGTCGCGAGCTCGAGGTGGCGGACCTGGTGGCCCAGGGCCTGACAAATCGCGAGATCGCGTCACGGCTGTTCGTGTCGGAGCGCACCGCACAGAACCATGTTCAGCACATCCTGGACAAGCTGGACCTGCCGAACCGGAGTCAGATCGCGGTCTGGGTGCGCGGCCGCTCCCCAGAGCACTCAGGGAATTGAGCTCGGGGGGACAAATTGAGTAGGTCGGCTGAGTAGATCGGTCGGCGCGGCGGGCGTCCCCGGAGACCTAGCGTCTCGAGCATGAGCGAAACGAAGACCATCGCCGTGGTCGGCGCCGCGGGCGCCACCGGCGGGGGACTGGCCAGGGCCATCCTCGCCGACCCGGAGGGCGGCTACGCCTGCCGGGCCATCACGCGAACCCCAGACTCGGCCGCCGCTCGGGCGCTGGCCGACCAAGGCGCCACCGTGGTGCGCGCCGACCTCGACGACCAGGACAGCCTGGTCGCTGCCTTCGACGGCGCGTACGGGGCGTTCTGCATGACCTCGTTCTTCGAGCACTTCGACGCCGAGCGTGAGGCCACCCAGGCCGCCAATCAGGCCCGGGCCGCCGCCGCCGCCGGCATCAGCCACGCGATCTGGTCGACTGCTGAAGACACCCGGCGGCGCTACCCGCTGGATGACGATCGGATGCCGACGCTGCAGGGCCGGTTCAAGGTGCCGCAGTGGGACGCGAAGTCCGAGGGCGATGTTTGCTTCGAGGAGGCCGGCGTCCCCACGACGTACCTGCTCACGCCATTCCACTGGGAGGCGTGGGTGTCCGGGCTCGCCGCTCCGCAGCGCGGACCGGACGGCGTACTCACCATCGCGATGCCGCTGGGCGACGCCCTGCTGCCCGGGATTGCCGCCGAGGACATCGGCCGGTGCGGGTACGGCCTGTTCCGCGGCGGCCAGGAGTTCCTCGGGATGACCGTCGGAATCGCTGGTGAGCACATCACCGGTGAGCGGCTCGCGCTCGGCCTGTCGCAGGTGGACGGCGAGCCGGTGCGTTACCAGTCGCTGCCGCTCGAGGTCTTCCGCTCGCTGCCGTTCCCCGGCATCGACGTCGCGGCCAACATGATCCAGTACGTGGCCGAGGCCAACACCGAGTACTGCCGGCCCCGGGACGTACGGCTGGCCAGGCTGCTCAACCCGTCGCTGCTCGGGTTCGACGCCTGGGTCGCTCGCACCCGGGTCCCGGTCCGGATCGGGTAGTGCCGACATGGAACCGCACGAACTGATTTTCGCGGTCACCAACGCGGGCGTGGCCGCCCGATGCCTGCAGGTGGTGGCGGAACTCGGCGTCGCCGACCACATAGACGACCATCCGGTCCCCGCGAAGGAACTGGCGAAGCGATGCGAGGTCGACCCGGACGGGCTGAACCGGGTGCTTCGCCTGCTGGCCGCGCACGGTGTGTTCTCGGCCGCCGACGGCGGGTACCAGCACAGCACCGCATCTCGGCTGCTGCGCAGCGACAACCCGATGTCGATGCGCGCCTTTCCCCAGATGATGGGCCTGCCGGTGATGCTGCGGTCGTTCGACGACCTGGCCCACTCAGTCCGTGCCGGTCGCCCGTCGATCGAGCTGAGCGATCCCGACGGCTTGTGGGGATACCTGCGGGGGGCGCCCAGGGAGCGCGCGATCTTCGGACAAGCCATGACCGCGAAAGCGGCAGGAGAAACCGCGGGAGTTCTGGCGGCGTACGACTTCTCGTCCTCTCGCCGGATCGTGGATGTTGGCGGCGGCCGCGGCCACCTGCTGCACGCGATTCTCGAGGCGACGCCCCGGGCACGAGGCATCCTGGTCGACCTGCCTGGGGTCGTCGAGGCAGGAGGACCGGCGCATCCCCGGCTCGTCCGGCAGGCGGGCGACTTCTTTGTCGACCCGCTGCCGGCCGCGGATACCTATCTGGTCATGGACGTCATCCACGACTGGGCCGATGCCGAGGCGGTGGCCATCCTGACCGCTATCCGGCGAGCGGCGATGGACGACGCCAGGGTGCTCCTCATCGAAGGGATCCTGCCCGAGAACCTCGACCCTGGCAGCCTGACGATCGACGTCATCATGCTGGCCGTCACCGGCGGCCGGGAGCGAACTGACGCGGAGCTGGGCAGACTTCTCGATGCGGCTGGTCTACGGCTCGCACGGGTCATCGACACCCCGGGGCGTCTCCGGATCGCCGAGGCCCGGCGGGTCGATGCGGTGACGCCCAGCGCCCTGAGGAGCTGAGACGAGGCCACGTACCTCAGCCCGCGCCAGCCACCGCTCCGGAGAGTTGGCTGAGGGCCGTGGCCAGGGCAATCAGACGAATTGCGCGTCGACGTTCGGTAGCTGCTCGAATGCCGAGAACGTCCCGGCGTCCGCGATCTCCCGTGCGGCTATGAGGAAGCCGGCCCAGGCGGTGCGGGCCAACGTGCCGCCGACACTGATCCGCCGCACGCCGAGTGCGGCCGCTTCGGTGACCGTGAGGAATGGCGCGTTGATCAGCAGGTTGACCGGCTTCGGCGACACCGCGGCGACGATGGTGGCGACTTGTTCCGCCGTTCCGATCCGGGGTGCGTAGAGACAGTCTGCACCGGCATCGGCGTACGCACGGAGCCGTCGGACCGTCTCGTCGAGGTCGGGACGTCCGACGACGAAGCCCTCGGATCGACCGGTCAGAACCACGCCGGTACCGCTGTCGTCGATCGCTCGCCGGGCGGCGCGGATCCGCTCGACGGCCAGGTCGAATGGGTGGAGTGGGCGCTCGGGGTCACCGGTGGAGTCCTCAATGGACAGCCCGGCGATCCCCGTGGTCGTGGCGAGCTTCACGTTGGCGTGCACCTGGTCGGGATCGACGGCGTAGCCACCCTCGAAGTCCGCGTTCACCGGGATGTTCACCGCGTCCGCGACGGACCGCAGGTGCGCGAGAGTCTGGTCGAGTGTGACGCCGTTGTCCGCGTGGCCCATCGTCCACGCGAACCCGGCGCTGGTGGTGGCAAGCGCGGCGAAGCCGAGCTGTGCCAATGCGCGAGCACTGCCCACATCCCACGGGTTCGGCATCACGAAACAACCCGATGCGTGCAAGCGGCGGAATTCGTCGACCCGGTCTCGATGAGCGGTCACGCCATACCTCGCAGGTCGGGCAGAAGGTGCACGAATCCTACCGCCGCATGCTCGCGATCGCATCGGACAAGGCGGTCGACGTCGTGGGCACACGTCAGGCACCGAAGGCCGGCGGAGCGGTCGCCGGCGGGCACGGATGCTGTCATGGGGGTCGGTCGGGCACGGCCCGGATCCGGTGCGGCCGCAGCGGTCCGAGCACGCGGTGGGTGAGCTGCGACACCAGCTGCGCAGGCGTCCGGCCGGCGGGGGAGTGCCATCACGCAGAGACAGGGCAAGTAGGACCTCGGCGACGACACGGGGATGACGAGCTTAGCTCGGTGGAGTGCCCGGGTCCCAGCGCCACCGCCGACGCGGGCGTCAGCCTCCGAGACTTCGCCGACCGGCGTCAATCGCAGTATTGCGTTACACTGAGTTAATACGTTACAGCGGTCTGAGGGTTGGGGTCATGGCGGCTCGGTCGGACGGTGCGCGACAGTGGGCGGCGGTGCTGTCTGATCTCGCGGGCGTCCCGGTGACGGTCGAGTGGGAGCGGCCCGCCTGGCGGGTGCGATGGACGGACGGACCGACCCGGCAGGTCCTGGTCGATCGGGCGACTGCTCTGGGCCGGTTCCGGGTGGGTTCGCCGCTGACCGTTGACTCTCTGCGGTTCTCCCGATCTTCTTCACCGCTGGCTCTGGCGCTGGCCTGGCTCACCGTGTCCGACCGGGCCGGTCGGTCGGACACGGTGGGGTTGGTCGAGCAGATCGCCGAGGACACCGGTTATCCGAGGCAGCGCGTCGACCCCACGGCCCTGGCCGCGGCCGATCTGCTGTGTCGCATCGCGGCGGGCCAGTCCTCGGTGATGGGTCGGTTGCTGGCCAGCGCCATCCCCCCGGTACCGGCGCGGCAGCCGGCGCACCCGGTTCCCGATCTGGCCGGGCGGGTGGTGAGTATCCGCTGGCCGGTCGGCGGCCCACCGGCGCATCTGTTGGGCCTGTCCGAACCGCCGGCCGGCTCTGCGACCACCGATGCGGTGGCGTGCGCCTACTGCGGAACGCCCTTGCCACCCCGAACGGGACGAGGGAGAAGCGCTCGCTACTGCGGTAGCGCCCACCGAGTCGCTGCACATCGAGCCCGCCATCGCGAATCGGCAAAGACATCGCCCAACGATGTAACGTAAAAACACCCCGTTACGTATTTTGGGCCACTGATGAGGTCGCACCGGCCGGTGATCGCTCAGGTTCTCACGTGTGACTCGGTGCGCGTCAGGATCAGGTCGCTCCGCGACGGGTCGGTACTGTTCGTCGGATGGTCACCGTGACTCGCACTGTCCTGGTCGATGATCTGGACGGTTCCCAGGACGACGTGCACACCGTCCGGTTCTCGTTGGACGGCACCGATTTCGAGATCGACCTGACCGCGGACAACGAAGCGCGACTGCGCGACAAGCTGGCAAGGTTCGTCGAGAACGCCACCCCTGTCCGGGCGCCCCGCGGCCGCGGCCGGACCGGCGGGCGGGTGTCGCGGCCGCCGGCGTCCGATCCGGACCAGACCCGGGCGATCCGCGCGTGGGCGGCCGCCAACGGATACGTGGTGTCCACCCGCGGCCGCATCCCCCGCGCGGTCCAGGACGCGTTCGCCGCCGCCCACTGACCATCCAGCGTTCAGCTGTCGGCGACGGTGGAACGATCCCGCGGTCACCGGGCCTGATCGTCTTCAGGAGGTTCACCCTCGTGGGTCGCGCGCGGAGCGGCCGGTCGACTCACCGGTCAACAGCGAAGGTGGCCACGACGGGTCGAGTCGAGTTGACGGCCGGGTATTTGAGTCGGCGATATGTGGTGAACCGGTTGACCGCCACCCAGATTGCGGTGGAAACGGGGTGGTCGAGTCAGTACGTCCGGGACCGACTCCGCGACCACGGAATCCCGCTGCGACCCCGGGGACTCGGCAAGCCACGATTGGGCCGCGAACAGCTGCAGGGCTGGGTGGAAGCCGGGCTGACCGTGCCCGAGATCGCCGAGCGGGCCGGCTATTCCACGTCCGGGGTGCGCAAGCTGATCGGCGAGTTCCAGATCCCGGTCCCGGAGCGGGTTCGACCCCCGTTGGCCGGGCATCGGCTGCTGGACGAACTGGCCGCCAAGTATGCCCGAGGTCAGTCGCTCGAGGCGCTTGCTGCCGAGTACGGACACACGGCCGATTGGGCCCGGGCACGGCTCACTCAGGCTGGCGTGGCCATTCGACCGGTCGGGAACCGCCGCAAGATCACCGCCGATCAGGTGCGGGCCGGATTGGACGAAGGTCTGCGGACCCGCGAGATCGCCTCCCGGCTGGGTTGTTCGGACTGGGCCGTGCTGCAGGTGATGCGGGACCAGGGATGGTCACCGGCGCCGCCACGGCCCCGTGGCCCGTCCCGGTCGCTGCCGCCG
>Ga0164241_10003864_pt1 | contig 14828 bp, 12 predicted proteins | sample OricomyardsoilBY_FD_108780 | JGI IMG/M metagenome (GOLD analysis project Ga0164241, IMG submission 108780) | Backyard soil microbial communities from Emeryville, California, USA - Original compost - Back yard soil (BY) | ecosystem: Environmental > Terrestrial > Soil > Unclassified | place: USA...
AATACCGAGTACGCCGCTGCAGCGACGGCGAGCTCCCACGTCCCGCGGCCTTGGCTGATCGCCACCTGGGCAGCCAATTGAGACTCGGCCGAAGCGCTGGGGGCTGCGGCCCCCTGGCCGACAAGCCTCCTGAACCGAGACCACTCTGTGGCAAGAACGCGGAATTGCTCGATGCCAACCTCATGATGTGGGCCTGCCATCTGTGCGCCTCCATGCGTTCTCGCTGTTATCAAATGTTCGGCTATTCAGTCGCTTTTGTCGAGCGCGACGGGTAGCGGGAATCGCTTCGCAGGAAGCGCAGTCGGATCTTTTGCTCTTCCAATGTCGTCTCCGTGCCGAGCCGCCATATCCGGCCGTTCAAGGCTTTCAGCGCATCGGCTGAACGTTTGGATGCCGGAGGGCGCACCAGCTGCGCGCTCGGTCAGCCCAACCCAGGAAGGCAGTCCGGAATCGCGATCGCCGCCGCAGTGGCGCGACGTATTCGTCGCTTACCGACCCCCAAGCCAAGACGTGCTGCGGTCGCGCACCGACGCAAAAGCGTTTCGGGCTACGTTGTCTTGGTCACCGAGATTGTTAACTCGCTACCTTGAAATCCAGTCCGATATCCGCCGCCGGCGCGCTTTGCATCAGGCGGCCGACCGAGACGTAGGTGACGCCGGTCGCCGCGATTGCGGCGATGTTGTCGAGCCGGACGCCGCCGCTGGCCTCTGTCGGCACCCGGCCGGCGACCATGGCCACGGCTTCGCGCAGCGTCTCCAACCCCATGTTGTCGAGCAGCAGTCGAGTAGCGCCGGCTGCGATGGCGGGCTCGATCTGGGCAAGTTCGTCCACCTCGCACACGATATATGCGAGGCCCGCCGCGCGCGCCCGCGCCACGGCCGGGCCGACACCGCCCGCAACGGCGACGTGGTTGTCCTTGATCATCGCCGCGTCCAACAGGCCCAGGCGGAAGTTCTGGGCACCGCCCATCCGTAACGCGTATTTTTCGAGCATCCTGAGGCCGGGGATGGTCTTGCGGGTATCGAGCAGCGTGGCGTTCCCTGCCATGGCGTCGACATAGGACCGGGTTATGGTGGCAATGCCGCAGAGATGCTGGACGGTGTTCAAGGCGCTGCGCTCCGCCGTCAGCAGGGCGCGGGCATTGCCGGAAAGGCGCATCAGCGAAGTGCCCGGCGCGACGCGGTCGCCGTCCGTGGCAAGCATTTCAATCTCCACCGCGGGGTCGAGATGGCGGAAAAACGCGGCGGCCAGCGGCAGGCCGGCAACGGTGATCGCATCGCGGCTGTCCATCGCCCCGGCGAAACGGGCCTCTGCGGGGATGACACTCTCGGAGGTGACATCGCGTCCGCCGCCGGGAAGCCCGTCGCCCAAATCTTCAGCGAGGGTGGCGCGGATGAAAGTGGCAAGGTCGAAGCCGGCCAGATCGAAGTCGGGGCAGGGCAAAGGGATGGTCATGGTGCGGGTGTTGAATGTCAGGGAAATGGAAATGCGAGGGGGCTTACATGACACCTTTGTCGATGAAGCTCCCAAGATGGCCACGGCGAGCGGGCTATACAGCGAAGATGAGTGCTGTGGTGGTAGTGCTCAGCGAGCATGCCGCGCATAGAGCGGATAAGTCATGGCTGGCGCAGTTTTGGTCCAGAGCGTGTGCACTATCACTGCAGAGCAACGCAGAAGATGCCGCGTCGACCAAGTTGGTATGGTTGCGTCATGCCATGTGTTTTCCTTCACAGTTTAAGTTTGTTGCTATAGAAAGTAAAGCGTGAGAAGCGTCCCAAAGGTGGGGGCGCCCGTCCGTGGGTCTCGGACGGGGCGGCCGATAATGGTGGTCTTGGATTTGCTTGGCCGCCGCACGGCGCTAAGAGTGCTGTGGGAGCTTCGGCAAGGCCCATTGACGTTTCGTGCGCTCCAAGAAGCGTGTGAAACCAACACCCGCCTGCTTAATACTCGTCTGGTGGAACTGAGGGCGTCTCGACTGATCGAGCACAACGGGGCCGGATATGTCTTGACTGCAGAAGGACGAGAGCTGGCTATTGCGCTAGAGCCGCTTTCATCGTGGGCCGGTCAGTGGGCGAAGAGCAATCCGGGGGCGTTCGAAACGCTGAATGATCTGGTCAAGTAGTGGCGCCCGGTCGCGATGACGCGCACACCGCCCAGCAGCCTTGCCAGGCGGCCGGAGGTGCCTGTGGCGCCATGGATCAGCACGGTCTCTCCGCGTACCAGCTGCGCGCGCTCGGTCAGCGCGGCCCAGGACGATATGCCCGGAATCGCGATCGCCGCTGCAGTGGCATCGTCCACGCCATCGGGCACGTCGAGCAGATGATCATGATCGACCACCGCGCGCTCAGCCATCGACCCGAATGGCCCGTCCGCCTGCACGAAGTAGATGCGACGGGCGCTGCCATCGACGACACCAACCCCATCGACCCCTGCCACGAAGGGCTGTGTCTCCCCGCCGGCGTAATGCGTGCCGGCGGCGCGCGCGTGTGACGTGGCTCAGGGCGGCAGCCGTCACGCGCAAGGCAACTTGCGCGGGCCCCGGTTCGGGCGGATCCCGGAGGTCGGCGAAGGCCGGCACCTGGGCCGGTGGCACGACGACGGCGGCCTTCATGCCGAACCGCCAGTCGTCGTGGCGTGAGCCTCCACCAGCGCGCGCACGCGCAGATCACGCACCGCCAGGACATCGAACAAGCCCACCGCACGCAACGCCGGCAAGGCGTCGACGATGTCGCGTTCGGCAGCGTCCCGCGCCACGGCGGTGGCGCGCTCGTCGGCAACGACGCGGGCGTTGGCCAGGAAGGCGGCGATCGTTCCCTTGCGGATGCGCACGCCGTCGATCGTGGTGGCATCGTCTTCATCGGGCAAGGCATCTTCGGCACGCATGGCAGCTCCTGGCAGTGTGGGGATGGGCCACGATAGGCGGCGGTCCACTCATGCGCTGCGGTAGCGCCGCCATTTGATACGCTTTCCACGCCATGCCGCACATCCCGCTGCCCGCCGCCCCCGCGCTCGACGACAGCGACCCGCGCCTGATCTTTGCGCTGCGTGGCGCGCAAGAGGAAGAACGCATCACCGGTTCCCACCGCCATGGCCATGGCCAACTGTTCGGCGCCGACACCGGCCTGGTGACGGTCGGCACGCGCCATGGCCAGTGGGTGGTGCCGGCGACGCACGCCGTCTGGGTGCCGCCGCACGAGGAACATTCGATGCGCTCGCACGGCCCGTTCTCGGGCTGGAGCCTGTACGTCGCCGAACCGGCCTGCGCGGCGCTGCCGGCCACGCTGCGCACGCTGAAGGCCAGCGCGCTGCTGCGCGCCGCGGTGGATCGGGCGGCAGCGTGGCCGGACGCACCGCTGGCCGAAGCGCAGACGCGGCTGGCCGGGGTGATGCTCGACGAGATAACAGCGTCGCGGGACGACGGCTTCGGCCTGCCGATGCCGCGCGATGCGCGGCTGCTGCGGGTGACGCGCCGCCTGGCAGCGAACCCTGGTAACCGGCGTTCGCTCGACGAATGGGCGGCCGTTGCGGCGGTCTCGCCACGCACGCTGAGCCGCCGCTTCGTCGAAGAAACGGGATTCAGCTTCAGCCAGTGGCGCCAGCGCGCGCGGCTGATGCGGGCGGTTGAACTGCTGGTGGCGAACCAGGCAGTCACCACGGTCGCGCTCGATCTGGGCTACGACGACGTGAGCGCCTTCATCGCGGCATTCAGACGCGTCTTCCGGGTGACGCCGGCGCGATTTGCGGCGGGTGACGTGCCGATGAAGCAGGGGTGAGTGCCGGGCGGTTGGTGGGTGATGCCGACTGCTGGGCGGAATGCAGCTCCAGACTGGTAGGTGCCGCTCGGGTCTGTCTGTTGAGCGACGGCTGCCGTGGCAACCAGTCATTCGTCTATGAGCGGAACAGCTTCAGATGCGCGGACTCAATATCGGCGCCGGTGATGTCGACTGCGTCCTTCACGCTCAAGGTCCGTTTCATAAGGGCCAGGTCGCGGACGAAGGATGGAGCGCCTGAACCGCTATAGATTGCGGGCATAAGCAGGTACGCTCCGCTCCGCCGATAGGCGCTGAGGAAGCGGGACAGATTGGCATCGTTCGTCGGATGCATGACGTGCGTGCGCGACGCAACCATCGACAGACCTACATCGTCCTGCAGCTTCGACGTGACGATCATTCCGTAATGCGTCGGATGCTCCGCCGAGAACTTGCGAACGATGCCGATATAGATTTCTTCGTCCTCGTCAACGTCGCCGAACCGCTCGCGCCAACGCTCGAAGATCCTCGTTCCGGCATCGCCGCCTGTGAACATCAGCCCGAACCACGGCGGCGCATTTGGGCCCATATCACCGTAGGCGGCGCCGATCCATTTTGCGCGATCCCAAATGTGCACGTCGATCACGGATCGAACGCGCATGTCGCGATGGTCATGGACTGCCGGGCGATCTGACGACCCTTCCTCGTTGCCCTTCTGCGACTTGCCGCGCCGCATCGGTGTAGCCGAGCGGAGGATACGCGGCCTGGTCGGCAGAACGTCATAGCGTTCAGGCGAATGCCTATCCCAGGCGGCAAGGCGCGACACGCCGCCAAAGACTCGCGCGCGGCTAAGGCAAACAGACCCCACCATGGCGACGCGATCGATCGCCGCGTCGTCCTCGAACAACCGCGGCAGCGCTTCCTTCGGATTGTTGACGTGGCAGGTGGAAGAGAACACCGCGCCAGCCACCTCCAGTAGCATGTCGTGGTAGTCGTCGTATGACGAGGCCGGGCGCGGAACGAGGCCGCGGGGCCATTGGACGGTCAGTCCCGTCCGATCGGCGTCAATCGAAAGCGCGTACTTGGCGACATCGGCCTCAATGATGCGGACGCTGAAGCGTTCAATGTGCGCCGCGGCCTCGATTTCATAGGCGGTGGCGAAGAAGGCTTCAATGACGCCGACGGCCGCCTCGGCCACCGTGATCGATGTGTCAGTCGTGTCGTGCATGAGATCCACGCGGACCCCAAGCACCGAGGTGGAGAAGGTCTGCTTGCCTCCGGCGTTAAAGACGGTGGGGCGCCACACTGCGTCCGCCGCCGGCTGATCGGCCAGTGTCTGAAAGAGCTGGGCCGCGTCCGATTCAGACTCTTCCGCAGGAATCGACCCATCGGACCGCAGGAGGTCTTCGTGACCGAGCGCGTAGAGTAATGCGGTCCGGCTGACGAAGAGCTGCAGCCCCTCTAGGATGTCCGGCGCCGTGCGAAGCTCTTCGAGACCCGTTTCACCGAGGTTGATGATCTGGCAGGCGAGCACCCCGTCGAAGTCCCGCAAACGTTCCTGGGCGGCTTTCGCTGATTCATCGCTGAAAGGGAGCGACGAAAGACAGCCGCGCGCGATCTGGATCGCCTCCAGCGCCTCCGGGAAATGCTTCAGTTCGACCGCAATCCATGCTCCCACCATCAATGTCGGGAAGACCGCCGCGGGAACGCTTCCGGATTCATCGCTTTCGATAAAGAGGCTTGCCACTGCCGTCGTGAACGCCGCGCGCGCCGCCCAAAGCAGGCCCGCGCTGCGATAGGCGATCGCGAGGAGAGACATCGCTTCGATGAATTGCTCGGCGTATTCCTTCTTGCTCAGCCGTCGACCGGCCTTACCGAGGAGACGGATCATCTCCATGCTCTGCTCAGCGTCGGCGAGTTGCTTGGCGCGCCTGAGTAGGATCAACGCGCCCTGGCCTTCGCTGGTTCTCTTGGCGACGAACTCGGAGGCCTGATCGACAAGATCGCGGTAGCCGCGATCGTTCCCGGCAACTTCGCCGAACACTTGGATCATCTGGACCAGCCGGGACCCCTCGAACTCGCCCAGTCCTTCCGCCTTCTCGAGTACGTCTGAGAACTCAGGCCACAACGAGTACAGATCGGCGGCGGCGTCATTGACCATCGCCTCATTGACTCTCATGATTAGCAGCGACGTGCGCGCCTGAAGGGCGTTGTTTGGTCGCTCGGGATCATTGGCCAGGTGCCCGAGGCGCGCCTTCAGCCTGGCGACGCGCGCGTCCAGTTGCGCCTTCTCCCGGGGCCAGCCGTTCCGGAAGACTGCGTTGAAGAGCAGCTGCGTGAGGTTGCACAGGAACTCCAGGTTCTTGGCGTTGTCGTCTCCGATGACCTCGGCTTCGAACTGATCGTATCCGGCAACCACAGCGTCAATGTCATCGAGCCACCAGAAGGCCGTCCACAGCGATTCGTATCGCGCCTCAAGATTTTGGCGCCGGGTTCCACCGTCATCAGCGACACGAACGGCCCTCAGGAACCGGCCATCGACGTCCGTTCGCGGCAGTCCGAGGCTGCGCGAAAGCTTGGCGGCAACCAGGGCTTCCGTCGCGCGGTGCATTGCCATGCCCTCAAACGCCGTCGGATCGTCGAGCTCGCGTTCGATGTCGGCCAGCTGATGCGATCGGGAATAGTCCTCCGGCCCGAGCTCGCTCTCGGTCGCTTCCTCGCCGATCCCGAGATAGTTGAACGCGAGGTCTCTGCGGTTCTTGTCGATGACCTCGTCAATGATCCACGCCCGGTCCAGGATCGTGACCTGCACACCGTGTTCGCGCGAAAGCTCGTCCTCGACGCGCGCCCGGTCTTTGGCGCGCGCTGCCCGGGAGGTGACAAAGAAGATCTTCTGGTAGCCGCGACCGGTGGCAACGACCCCCTCGACGTCGGCGCGTACCTTTTCGGCCCATTTCTGCTTCGCACTGAAAGCGAAAGCCCAGCGCTCCCGGCCACCATTGGCCTGGCCGACGACGTACTGCAGCTTGACGATTTCATCGGCAATCGGGATGGTTTCCGTATCGGCCTTGCTGTCGCCGCCCCCTTCGGGACCAGTCGCAGGCCGCAGATTCGGGCAGATCGTGCGCTCACATAGCTTGCGGCAGAAGATCTCGAAATCGTGCGTCTGATTGCGCTCGGTGATCGTGTCGAGGTGGTGCGACAGGATCTCGCGTTTCAGCCGGTGCGATGTCCGCGAGGCGGAGTCCGAGTAGAGCTCCGGCCGCAGCTGGCGCATGTAATCGGACGGCTTCGGCCCTTCTCCTATCGGCTTCTTCTCCACGCCGAGCGCATCCTTTCCCTGAGTTGCCCGTCTACACCCGAGCGGTCGACGGGGAACGCCATTCCAAAACTGCCTTCCTGACAGGCGGCGCAACTGCGGTGCAAGCGCTGGAGGTCGGGCGGCCCTGCAAGAGCATCGTAACCGGAGAGGCGAGGCACATGCGCCGCGTCGCACTTGTCTGCGCGACGTCTAGAACCCGGGAGATGCCTCCGGAACGCTCGACCGGGCAAGCCACCACTTCCCAAGAGCCCCTTCGCGTGACCGCTCAGTGCCTAAATGCGTGAGCTCGGGCGCCAGCTTCGAAGGGCAGCAACCGCTGCAAAGCCACGCGCTGGCGTCCAGATCCGGATTCGGGAAGAGATCCGCCATCAGGATTGATGAGGAGCGCCTCCGGCCAAGATATTCCACTCGAAAGAGGCAGCTCGACTCGCTGCCAGCGCGGCACGCAGATATCCTGCTATAGATGCTGACAGACTTGATCTGGCTGCGGAGACCACGATGACCCACAGGAAAGAGATCGACGCCAACACGGCCGAGCGGCTACTCGCAACCTGGCGTGCCTTGCGTGACGGCAAACTGAAGGTGGCCCCGCAGTTCCGTGAACTGGCCGAGGAGTTCATGACCGCTCCGTTGACCATGGTGGGCCTTGTCGACACGAGCCGCTTGTCCGAAAGGGCACTGTCCTTCGGCCGCACCTCAGGCATGGCACTCAGCTTCATGGGGCAGCGCGAGCCGGAACCGCCGCCCCCGTCATCCTTGCCCATGACTGAAGCTCAGGCCGAACTCTTCCGGCTGTTCGCGCAACTCTTTGCCGCCCTGACCGGCCGGGCGGTCGAACTGGTCGCGAACGAGCAAGAGATCAAGGACAGGATGCTCTGGCGTCTCGACCACGAGCCCGACGCGATGGCCGAAGCGGCGAACACGGCATCCGATGAGCTGGCGGCGTTCTACAGCGCCAACGCGGTCAAACTCTTCCAGCATGCGAAGACGCTCGGCGGCTTGCGTTTGGTGACCGGCGGGCAGCGCACCTTCGGTCCGTCGGCGCTCAATGCCGTCCGCATTACGGGTCTCTACGCCGACACGCAGCTTCTCCCGGATCCCGTGCACCCCTTTCTGTCGGCCGACCTACACCTGAACGCCAAGCACCTCCAGCTCGCGCACGCGCTCTTCTACGTCCTCCAATTGCGCCCGCTAGTCGACGCCGGGCTACCCGTTCCGCCGGTGTTTGTCTTCCCGAGCTTCGAAGAAGGCCTCGAAGAGCACGACGCCCACACCAAGCATGGCATGGAGCAACTGGCTGTCCGGATGGTTGCCCACCTCTGCGATGGCACTGTTACGTCGGTGGGCGAACTGTTTGAGTATGCGAGCAAGCATGGTGATCTGCTTGCGCCCGCGCTGCTGGCAAGCGGGCTCTTCATCCCGCCAGGCGCGCAACCCGACCAACGGCTTGGCGTGCCGGACGCAGTGCAGGCGTACATCGCGGCGCTCGAAGGCGTGCGGTCCGAAGAGATGGTCGCCAGAATGAAGACGCTGCCGACCGGCGTTCTGCTTCTGAACGGCGTTCTTGAGAGGGTACGTCCGCACTATCACCTTCTCGAAAACGCCACCGAACTCGGCGCGCAGCCTCTGCTGTCGCAGCGCGCACACTGGCACTACTTCGAGAAGTGCGCGCAGGCAAACGCCGAAGACCTGCGGCGCAAGAGCGTCCTGTCCGAGCAAGCGTTTCAGACCCTGCGGGCCGTTCAGGATGACAGCCTGTCCTGGCTAGCGACGATCCCGGTCCAGACGCTCACTGAACTGATCGCCAACAACGAGCATCGCTGGCTCCGCGAAGAGCTGAACAAGTACACGGCGCAGCTCGCTGGCGGCACGGCCATCGATACCAACGACATGGTGCGCGAGGTGAGCTTTGGCCTCGCTTCGTTGGTCCAGCGGCAGCAGAAGGCCATGGGCGACATCGAGCGCAAGTACGCGCCGAAGAAGATGGCGGCGTACCTCAGTGGCGGATCCGGCCTAGCCGTGGCGGCGGCAGCTTCATTGCTTCCAAGCCTATCCCCGCTTCTCGGTGTTGCAATTCCCGTCGCTGCGGCTGCTGCGGCCGTTGGTGGCGGCGTTCTTGGCTTCGGCAAGGAGGAGATCGGAGAACAGGTGGAAAAGCGCCAGGCTGAACGCTCGATGCTCGGTGTTCTAGCGACAGTGCGTCCCACCTGAGGTGGCCCGGCGTCCGGCGTTGCCGGTCTGGTCCGCGAGACATGCGCGGGACGCGAGCGATTGGCCGAGTCTCGGACAGCCGCAATCCCGGCAAACCGCCAACTCGTCGGGCAGAGGTTTCTTCGTCACCGGTGGTGGCGCCCGACGCGCCGCGCTGCCGGCGAATGACGGCAAGGCGGCCGATAGCGTGAGTCCACTGCTCGGCGCCGAGCGACTGCAAACGCTGCAAAGCCGCCATCAGGAAGGCTCGGGAGAATGGCGACCGCTGCTTGTTCCGAGCGTTCGAGGGCACCCGGGCGATCGCCTTGGCGCTGCCGCTTACGCGTAAGACAGGAGATCGCAGATGTCCACGCCCAGCGCCGCCGCAAGTCGTTCTATGTTGTCGATTGACACGTTGCGCTCGCGGCGTTCGATCGATCCGACATAGGTGCGGTGGAGGTCGGCCAAGTCCGCCAGTGCCTCCTGGGAAAGGCCCCGAGCGGCGCGAAACGCGCGCAGATGGCGCGCAAGCCGTTCCCTCGCAGACTCCACCGTGACTCGACGCCCTGACATAAGCGAGGAGGTTCATGGTGTGATGACTTTGGGTCTACAGACTTAGAGTAGCATTTGCGGTTCGTGGTGCTGGTACCCGTGTGGCGCATGAATTTTGTTGCTCTGGGTCCATGTGACTTCCACTCCAGACCTTGAAGGGGAGCAAATGATCAACGTCGGTGTTCAGGCCTCGGCATATCAAGCGCTCCCGTTGTGCAGCCGGTACTCGGTTGTCGCCGTAGGCATCCAGCCGGTCACGATCAGGGAAGGTGACGAGACGCTCCATATAGGTGTCCGATGGGCGCTCGCCTCGCTGGCCGACGGTCAGCATGAGTTGCTAGGGATGTGGTTGGAGCCCGCAGGTCGCGGGCTGGGACCCACCATGGTCTTCCATGACTTGCGGGTCCGCGGGGTGGAGAGCATCGGCGTCGTATTGAGTCTGGACCCCGGAGCATGCGCGGCCACGGACCTGTTCCCTACGCATTTGTCTTGCTCCAAGATGATCGATTCGTGCGCTGGTTCCCAATCCATTGATTCCTTGCCGTCTCGGCACCGGCATGTCGTAGCTGTGGCTGGCAAGGCGGCTCGGCGGACGCAGGGCGAACTGATCCAGGCCGTGCGTCGCCACGGCTGTTTCGACAGCCGCGAGTCTGCCGCCACGTTCCTCTCGAAGACCCTCCAGCGCCTGGACCGTGGTCTCGGAACCGACTCCGACGTACCGGACGGCGCAACCGCGCATCACCGGCCACGCAGGGCAGCCGCGCCCAGGATGGAGGCCCCCGCCAGTCACGCTTGAGTGCGCGGCCCGGAGCACCGATGGTCAAGGACCTGCGCGAAGCCTTCTCCCGCGTCAAGGCCGCACTGGTCCGTCGCGGTCGCACCGAGCATGACGCCGACGATCTGCTGCAGGAAGCCTGGGTGCGGCTGGCCTGCTATGAAATCGAGAAGCCGGTGGAGAACCCCGAGGGGTTCTTGATGCGTGCTGCGCTGAACCTGTCGGTCGATGCGCACCGCCGGCGTCAGAGCCAGGGTGAAGAGGTGCTGCTGGAAGACGTCGTGCTCGTCGACACCACGCCCAGCGCCGAGACGGTGCTGCTGGGGCGCGAGCGCGTGGCGCGGCTGAGCGTGTGCCTGGGCCGGCTGACCGAGCAGACGCGCGAGATCTTTCTGGCTCACCGCGTCGAGGGTAGGGGCTACCAGGACATCGCGCGGCAGCACAATCTGGCCGTGAGCACCGTGGAAAGGCATGTCGCCAAGGCCACGCTGCTGATCACGAGCTGGATGGAGGGCTGGTAGCGATGCACCAAGGTCGCCGATCCCCTGGGAGTTCGTGCCCACCGCTGCGCAGCCGGCGGTGAAGCCCGACGTCGCCGCCGAGGCCGCCCTCTGGGTGGCGCGCCTGCATGGCCCGAGCCGGTCGCCGCAGATGGAGCGCGACTGCCTGGCCTGGCAGGCGCGCTCGGCCGAGCACCGGCTGGCGTTCGAGCGCTGCACCGAAGTCTGGCAGGAGGTGCCGGGTGTGACGCTCGGCGACGCCTACGCGGCGCGTAAGTCGGCCAACGAAGTGGATGCCGATGCGCGGGCTCGGCGCGGGCGCCGGCACTGGGCGGTGGCGCTGTCGGTCGGCGTCATCGCGGTGGCAGCGGTGGCCTTCCAGTATTGGCAGGGCAGGGGTGCGTACAGCACCGGAGTGGGCGAGCAGCAGATGGTGCTGCTGGACGACGGCACGCGCATGTCGCTGAACACCGCCACCCGCGTGCGCGTCAGGCTCGGTTCGAGCCAGCGCCGAGTTTCGGTGGAGGCGGGCGAAGCCCTGTTCGAGGTCGCGAAGGACGCACGCCGGCCGTTCGTCGTGCAGGCGGCCGGCAGCGAAGTGGTGGCGCTGGGCACCGTCTTCTCGGTGCGCCTGGCGCCCGAGGGTTCGGCCGGGCATGCGCTGGCGGTGACGCTGATCGAAGGCCATGTCACGGTGAGCCCGGTGGAAGGTGGGGGCGCGGCGAGCGCCCGCCCGGAATCACGCCTGCTGCTGCAACCCGGCGAACGTGCGCGCCTGCAGGAGACGGCCGATGGCAAACTTGTGGCACAGCCCGCGGTGGACCGGCCGCACATCGACCAGGTCGTGGCCTGGACGCGCGGAGAAGCCGTCTTCGACGGAGCCTCGTTGGCCGACGCCGTGGCAGAGATGAACCGCTACAGCCGCGCCCCGATCGTGCTGGGATCCGGGCTGGCCGCCGCACGCCTGAAGATCAGCGGCCAGTTCCGCACGGGCGACAACCTGGCCTTCGCCAATGCGGTGGCCACGTTGCACGGCCTGACGGTGCGGCAGCAGGCGGATCGAATCGAGCTGGCGCGCGGCTCCTGAGCCGCGCTTACCAAACATAACGAGCAATGTTCGGGCAGCGGCCCTAGGATGCGAGGTGGCTTCCGCCAGGCATTGGGCGCACGCTGAAGCCGGAGCTTCCGATGTTCAAGAACTGGCAAGCTGCATTTTCCCGGGTCAGGGCCGCGCTCATGCACCGCGGCCGGACCGAACAGGACGCCGACGACCTGGTGCAGGAGGCGTGGATACGGCTCGCGTGCTACCAGCGTGACCGACCCGTGGCCCGTCCCGAGGCGTTCCTGATGCGCGCGGCACTGAACCTGTCGATCGACGCCCACCGCGCACAGGCGAATCGGGGTCAAGCGGTGGCGCTCGATGATGTGGTCCTGATCGATGCGACGCCCAGCGCCGAAGATGTGCTGCTCGCGCGCGAACGTGTAGGCCGGCTGAGCCTGGGCCTGGCGCACCTGAGCGACAAGACGCGGGCCATCTTCCTGGCCCACCGGATCGACGGCATGAGCTACCAGCAGATTGCGCAGCGGCACCGCGTGAGCGTCAGCGCGGTGGAAAAGCAGATCGCGAAGGCCACGATGCTGCTCGCCAGATGGATGGAAGGCTGGTAGCCATCGGACGCCATTGCGTTGCGTCTGGCAAGCGGCGAAGCACTCTGCGATGGCATCTCGACGGACGCAGTGCGTGCGAGCGGCGGCAACAGCCGAACGAGGTCGGCGCTGTTGGGCATCACCGCGCCTGCGCGAATTCGCATGTGGCCGATGCGGCAAGAGCCACTGGATTTGCGCCGTCGGCGTTGACCTGCGCGGCAGCGGCCGGCGCTCGCGCAAGGGACGTTCGGCCGCCCTCGATCCACGCTAGGGCAAGCACCAGCGGAATTGATCTCGACAAATGCGTCATCTCGTTGTCAGCCCATCGGCAATGAGAGAAGGACACGGGATGCACCGCATCGTCAGGATCGTCACGGGACTCGGTTCGGGTCTGCTGCGCACAGCTGGAATCGTCTTGCCGCTGGTCTGGCACGCGCCCGCGATGGCGGCGGAGCCCTCGGCCGCGCCGCAATTCGTGATCGAGCAGCCATCGCAGGCGCTGTCCGATTCGCTGCGCGCCATCGCCAGGCAGACCGGCATCTCGGTGTTGTTCGACCCCGCTGCCGTCGGCGGGCGCATGTCGCGCGCCGTCTCCGGGCAGCTGACCGCGGCCGAAGCGATATCGCGCGCACTCGATGGCAGCGGGCTCGTGGCCGACGTGATGGAAGACGGCGCGATCGTGGTGCGGCCCGACACCGCAGGCAACGGAAACCAGCCGGCGCGCGCGCCCGCCGTTCAGACCTCGGCGGCCGCGGCGGAGCCGGATGAGACGACAAGCGACGGCGCAGCGCCGGGCCTCGTGCGCACACCTTCGCGCGCCGAGCGTGCCAACACGGCGTTGCCTGAGGGCAAGAGCGCGCAAGCGGTGCCCGAGAAGATCGAGGTCACCGGGTCGCGCCTGAAGCGAATCGAGGGCGAAGGTCCGCTGCCCGTCAACACCTATACACGGGAAGACATCGACAAAAGCGGGCAGCCGACCCTGGAGCGATTCCTCGGCACGCTGAACGAAGCGTCCGTGAGCCCGGGCGAGGGCGCAAACGGCGCGACGCTCGGCCAGGGTTCGGTGCAGTTGCGCGGGCTGCCACTCGGCTCGACGCTGGTGCTGATCAACGGGCGCCGCGTGCAGGCGGTGGGATCGTCCTCGGCGAATTTCTTCAACCTGAACCTGATTCCGCTCGCGGCCGTGGACCGGGTCGAGGTGGTGCCCGTCGGCTCGTCGGCCGTGTATGGCGGTGATGCACTGGCCGGCGTCGTCAACATCATCCTGAAGAAGTCGATCGACGGCGTTTCGCTCGACGCACGGCTGGCCTCGGGCAAAGGCGTCGGCGACCGCAGTCTGTCGCTGGCCACGGGCGGCAGCGACGACCGCGGCGCCTACCTGCTGCTGGGCTCGTACAGCAAGAGCACGCCGCTGACGATGGCCGAACGCGACTTCTTCAAGGACGCCGACTACCGCCGCTTCGGCGGCCCCGATGCGCGCACGCGCGGCTGCACGCCCGGCACCGTGAGCAGCACGACGGGTGGCGATCTTCCGGGCCTCGGCTCTTCGTTCGCCGGCATCCCGTCGGCGGGCGCGAACGAGCCGCTGAGCATTGCCAGTTTCGCGGCGTCTTCCGGGCAGGCCAACCTGTGCAACCCGCTGGCGAGCGGCCAGGGCTCGACGCTGGTGTATGGCGACGAATCGTTCGCACTGCATGCCAGCGGAGAACGGCGCATCGGGAGTGCATGGACCGTGTTCGGCGAACTGACCTTTGCCGACGACCGGCTGAGTTCTCAGGAGACGGGCCTTTCGCTCAACAACGTGCTCGTGCCCGCGAGCAACCCTTACAACCCGTTCGGCGCGCCCGTCAATGTGACGGCGATTCTTGGGCCGGAGAACGGCGCCCGGGGCTTCTTGCGCCGCACCCGGTTCACGCGTGCACTTCTCGGCCTGCGTGGCGAACTCGGCACCGACTGGGATTTCGAGGCCACTGCAGCCACTTCACGCGACACCGGCGACCGCCTCGACGTGAACAGCAATGCGGACCCGGCTGCGCGTGACGCCGCACTGGCGGCATCGACACCGGCCGATGCGCTCAACCCGTTCACCGCAG
>Ga0164241_10003865_pt1 | contig 14828 bp, 26 predicted proteins | sample OricomyardsoilBY_FD_108780 | JGI IMG/M metagenome (GOLD analysis project Ga0164241, IMG submission 108780) | Backyard soil microbial communities from Emeryville, California, USA - Original compost - Back yard soil (BY) | ecosystem: Environmental > Terrestrial > Soil > Unclassified | place: USA...
AGCTCTTGACTCTTGAAGTCAGCAACAACAAATCGATTACCAATAGAAGGAACAAGGAACTCGCGTTGCCTTGTCTTCATGATCACTTTATTGTTACGCTTGATCATCACAGGAATTTGTTGCATGTTTGGGTTATCACAGCTAAATCGTCCTGTATTAATTATCTGTGTATAAGAACAGTGCACACGCCCATCTGTATGCACGTGCTTCATTATCCAGTTCTTACCGTATGTATTAATTTGTTTCTGATAGAGTCCAGCTTCCATCCAAGCTTTATGTGCTGTCTCTTTATCTGTAGGCACAAACGTTTTCTTAGGATTAAGCTGGTCAAAGGTAAGTGCTCGAGCTTCATCAATCTTATTAACACCAAAGAACTTTGAGACTTGACCAGGCGCTGTCCACTTTATATCGGGGGCAATTTGGTGTAGTATAGCCATCGCGCCGTCATATATCTTTGTCATCTCTCTGTCGTGCTTCAACCAGCCTTTAGTATCAACACGGAAACCTTTGCACATCATTGCGTATGTAATCTCAGCAACTCTGTTCTCAAGCTCGATCAGCTGTTCCATATCATTAGCCACAAGGAACTCTACTTGGCTATCCCATAGTTCTATTAAGAACTGTACATCTCTTACATCATATTCAATGTGTGCAGGTATCCACTTCTCAAGCTTGTCTGATATATGGCGCTCCTTGATTACACCGTGCACTTTCTTATCGTACTCTAATATATGAACGTGATCAACATGTGCAGTCGATACGTATATATCATTCCAGTGGTGTGGGATGAATTCGAATTTAGCTGGAAGTCCTCTGCGCTGAAGAGCGAAGTTCAGTGAACTGGAATACTTAGGCTTGAGTGCTTCTAAGTCTGCTTGCGTCATTCCCTTTAAAGGTTTACGCGGTAGGTTCATGCCGAGCACAAGATTCTCCATCAGCCTCGTGTCTCCGATATTTCGGATGCTAATGTTGTGTTCTCGTTTAGTCCACGCTGCATCGAATGCAGAGTTGTGAATCAGCTTTTTAATGCCGAGGTCTTCCATCACAGCTTTGAATACCTGCACATCAATTGTGCGGCAGTCAATCAGATAGGCAGTACCTTTGTAGAAAAATTGCCAGACTACTTGGCGTTCGTTTAGATAGTCGAAGGAGTTTGTTGTGCAGTCAGTCTCAGAATCGAATGGCAGCAACTTCGCCTTCCTGAGGTCGCGAGCCAAAGCTATCGCATCCCTCTGTTTGGTTAGGATTTCATATTGCATATAATAAAAGAGTAAGCGGTCGAAAAAATAAACGGTCGATGCAAATATACCCCCACCCCCTTTAAGATCGGCTATAGCGTGAAGAAAAAAATTAAAATTATTTTAACCTAATTATATTGGCTGTACATTAGCAGCTGACTTAATCTAAAATAAACACAACAATGAGAGTAACAAAGAACTCACAGCCGCGTGTTATGCCACCTGCAGGCACGCACATCGCAATCCTCACACAGATCATCGATTGGGGAACACAAACAGACAAGTTCGGTAAGAGACGTAAATTAGAGCTGGTATGGGAATTGCCAGAGTGCTTGCATGTCTTTAATGAAGAGAGAGGTGAAGAGCCATTCATTATCGATCAGAAATTCGGATTGACACTCGGAAAAGGTAGCAAACTCCTGGAAGCATTGGAAGCAATGACTAACACAGAGATTGATGCTGAAGATGGTGTTGATCTTGAAGAGTACCTTGGTACTGTTTGTAATGTAAGCTTTAAGATCAAAGCTGCTGATGGTTACGAAAACGTTAACATCACATCGTTCGGTGCACTGTCTGCACGTGACGCAAAGCATGCTGACAAGCTTGAGATTGCTGGCAACAGCTTTGTATTTGATCTTGACAACATCGATGAGGATGTTTGGAACCTACTGCCTGAGTGGAAAAAGAAACGCATCATGCAGTCAGACGAAGCTAAAGAAGCCGGCTTAACTGCTGATGGCGTTGAAGAGGAAACCCAGGAAGAGGATGAGCGTCCTGCAAAGAAAGGTAGTAACAGCTCAAACAAGAAACGTCCTGCCCGTGACGAAGAAGAGGAAGAAGAAACCGAGGAAGAAGAGGAAGAAGAGGAACTCTTCAAACCGACCAAGAAAGTTGTAGGCAAAAAGAAGTCTGAACCTGAGGAAGAAGAGGAAGAGGAAGAGGAGCGTCCACGCAAGGTGGCTAAGAAATCCGTTCCAGCTAAGAAGTCAGTTCCAACAAAAGCAGTACCTGCTAAGAAAAAGGCCAATGACCTTTTTAAGAAGCGCTAAAATCAAAGTAGTACGTGATGTTAAGATGCCGCAGTATTCCAGTGAAGGAGCTGCGGCACTTGACTTCTACGTGCCAAATGATATTGGATGGGAAAGTAAAGTACTGAGACAAGGTGAAGTAATTAACATCCCATCGGGTATTTGCATACAGTTGCCTCAACAGTCCGCATTAATGGTATTTAATAAATCCAGTCGCGGTGTTGTAGGAATCATTAAAGGAGCTGAACTAATTGACGAAGACTATCGCGGAGAGATTCACCTAAACGTTATGAACGTTTCCAGAGAGGAAGTTACTATACGTAAAGGCGAAAAGCTTGTGCAGATGGTTTGCGTGCCATACTTTAAACTTAAATTATATGAGAGTAACGAGCTCGAGCCATCCGAAAGAGGCTCTGGCGGGTTCGGGTCTACTGGCCTTAATTAGTAATTCACAGCAGTGGGCGGATAAATCCGGTTCACCAGCTAAGAAGTACACAGGCATAGACTACGTATCCAATAGCTATCTCTCAATGATTAAGAGGGAGTTGGCAGGCACACCACAATTCTTTGGTGATGAAACGTTTTTAAAGTTCGGTAATGAGTTACACAAACGGCAGTTTAAACCTGAAGAAAAGAAAGATAGGTTGTCGTTAGAAGAGGAACAGCTGTTAAAGCGCATGCTACGCAAGCTTGCACTATACAAGCCTCTTGTGGACTTCATGAAAGGCGCTAAGAACGAGATCAAAACTGTTAAGCCAGTATGGAATATCGGCTACGCTAAAGTAATTCTTGATACACGTAAAGGTAAGAAGGCTAGGGACTTAAAGTCTACGAGCACAACTACCTATGAAGCATTTGAGAAGTCAGCCTTTAAGTACGACTACTTCCGTCAAGCAGCTTTGTATATGGAAGCCGAACAGCTAGATGAATTCATTTTTGATGGCATCTCAAAGAAAGGTGATAACAGAATTTTCAGTTTGAACGTAAGGGACTACTCTTCAGCCTTGCGTGATGGAATGGAAGAGGCTAAACACTTAATGCACATTCACTACTCAATTAAGAAATATGTTCACCATAATTCCCTTTTGCTGGGAAATTACTAACGATCAGAACGGTGATCACAACAAAGTCACCGATGTATTTATTCGCATAATCCTGGCTATAGTCGGGGCAATTGCGGATTGGTTCTTGTTCCATGCAAATGTCTATGCTGGCATAGGTCTTGCATTTGCTGAGCACTTTCTTCTATTCGATTATGTCATTGCTGCTATACTAATTGAGCAACGTGTGATCAATCCAATAGACGAAGGCTGGTTTGTATACCTTGGTAAGAAAGGTGTTATCGATAACTTGGATTGGTGGCGTCAGATGAACGGTGTTAGTCGTTTGATTATACGCTTACTGGTATTTGCTTTAGCTTTATTAATCTGGTTTAAAACATCTAAATTCGAAATACTATGGATGCTTTAGCGGTCTTGGCTGAACTAATCAGAACATCAGATAACTTCAACGGTAAGTTTACCGGTAAGTTCTCTAAAGCTGCAACTGAGTCTCAAGAGTACAAAGAATATGCAAAAGCTTATGCTGATGCAAGTACACTTGCTACCAAGTACTTCCTTGAGTTAGAAGCCGGTAACGATCCTGCACAAATGAAAATTGAACTGTAATGGCTGGATTCAACGACAGATTAATCGAGATAGCAAAAGATGCTGAGGCAATAGTAGTTTTCAAACGTGACGCCAAAGGTCAATTGTTAATGACGCCAATAATTTCAGGCGCAGACCACATGACAGTACCTAAGATGATTTCTCAAGTACTTGAGTACTCAGATGGTCTGAAGCATTTTGCTGATGATGTAACACGGAGAGTAATGAAACATAATGGACAGGAAAACTAATGTTAATCTTATTGACATGTGTACTTATTTTCATTGCCGTAGCCTCGGCTGTATGGCTCCTGGCGAATGTGATACAGCTGATATTTTACATTCTAGCTTACATAATAATATGGATAAAAGACAAAACGCTATTGATCAAATTAAAGAGATCAATAAAGAAATCAGTAACACGAAAAGGAATGTTGGAAGATATAGAGAACAGACTTTCTTAGTAATCAAACGTGTGTGCTTGATAGCTGGCCCTGTGTGGGATGTAGCTATAATGGCATACGATTGGTATAGCTTGAATCAGTTCGTGCCTCACTTCTGGACTACAGTCTTAACTTACAGCGTGTTTGCAATAACATGGGTGGCACAAGGGTTGACTGGTCGCAAGTAGACCAACGCACCAGGGCATTCGGCATGCTGAAAGGCCCTAAGAAAAGTGAACACAATGTACATAAGAACGTATGCAAGCTGTTGAGAGAACAGTGGCCTAAAGTCAGATTCTATACATCGTTAGACGGATTTGACTTAGGTCAGCAGCGTTCACTGACCGGTTCACTTAAGTGGTACGATGCGGAACATGATGGTTCAGGGTTTCCTGACCTAATGGTATTCAAAAGAAATCGTAAGCATCCCTTCCTAGTTTTAGAATTGAAAAAAGAAGGAGTGAAGACTACGAGAAAATCTAAACACTTGAATAAACAAAGAGACTGGCTTGAGTACTTCAGATCAATGGGGGCAAAAGCGGAGTTTGCAAGTGGTTACGATGAAGCTGTTGACATTATAAAACAATATATGCGATTGACATGAGTAAGCAAGATGATCCATGGAAGCCATTCAGCACTAAGCTGAGAGCTTCTACTATCAAGCGGTTGAAAACAAAAGCTGCGAAGAGTGGCAAAGATATGTTTGAGACTGCTGATAAAGCAATAAAAAAAGGGCTGCAGTAATTGCAACCCTTCTTTGTAGACCGTTTAAACTATGGAACTACTTAGGCATATCTTCCCAATAGTCGTTGTGACCTTTAGGAATAACTGACTGAGAGTAAATTCCGATGTTTTCCCAAGTGTTTGACTTGAAGATGTTTCCGAACAGTTCTTTGAAGTCAGCCTTTGGATACAAGAAGTAACCTTTAGCAGCAGGCAATACCATGATAATACCGTCCTTACCAGCTTCAACTGACGTTCTGCGCACAGCCCATGAACCGCTTACGTTAACAGCATATACTTTGCCTTTAACGATGAGCAATGACTTCTTGGATTTTGCGGCCATGATTGCTTTAATGCCGGCTGCAATTACATCGGCTTTGAATTCCTGGAAACCACTTTCGCGTTTCACTTCTTTAACTGCTGATTTTTTTGCGGGAGCTGTTTTCTTTGCAGCTTTTTTCGCTGTTTTAGCTGTTGCCATAGATTTGTTATTTGATTTTGGTTTTACTTCGTCATCGGATTTTTGTTCATCTTCATCCTCTTCGATGACTACTTTAGAGGACTTAGATTTCTGTGTAGCCTTAGGTGCCTTCTCAGCATCTTTAGATGAGAGCGCAACCTCAGAGCCGTTTGCATACGCAGCAATTGCCCCACTTAAAGGAGCATTACTCAGGGAGCATTCGCCTTCATCGTCTACAATGATGAATACTTTCTTTCCAGAGGTTCTGCTTTTCTTAGCAGCCTCTACTTTAGCTGACATTAGATCCATAGTTTTTGCGGTTTGTTATTTAATTGTTACGTAAATATAGGTGAAAAAGTGACATTGATACTCAAAAATTTTAATTTTTATGCAAGAAAAGACTAAAAACCCTGCGCAGGGTGGCCCCCATAGTGAACATTATGAAGGCCGGTGGAACGGGATGGATACTAACGAGAAGATCTTCGGTACCTACGAAACAATGGTGTACTGCGAAATGAATGCCCTTAAGTATAGGCTGCGAGTAGGCAAGAAGAAAGATCAGCCTATTGATCAAGAGATAGCAAAAGCTGAATGGTACGAAGCTGAAGCGCGTAGGTTAAAGCTTAAACTTGACAGGCGTGAAGGCGTCTACGGTCAGAAAGTTTTAGTTCTCAAAGAGCCATCTCCGGTGGTTACTCTTAAGCAGACCCATGTGCTCGATCAGACGAGTCGCGATAGAATCATTTCAATGATTTCTCAAACTGATTCAGCTGTTTATATTGTTGACTGGTTACTCAAGAACTTTAAAGTAGAACCTTATGTGGCCAGCGATAGAAATGATTGAAGATCAACAAAACTGTGAAGCTCCAGCTTGTACAAGACATGGAGGAAAGTGTTTTGTTAATTACCAATGTAAACCTGAACCATATAAGTGTGGAAGCTTACCTGAAAACTACATGCTTGACGCAATGCGATACGCAACAAAACAAATATCTAAACCAATGGAAAATAACTTTGAAAGAAAGTATAGGACTCTAGTGAGTGATATACTAAATAACGGAGAACTACGCAACACACGCACAGGACAAACGCGTGCAGTCTTTAATAAAGTGATCAGCCACAAGCTGGATGATGGCTTTCCCATGCTAACAGGCAGGAAGATAAATCTGAAGACAATAGCAGTTGAGTTTGAATGGATGCTGTGGGGTAAGTCGTTAGCATGGATGCAGCAACAAGGTGTGCACATTTGGGATGCTTGGGAGGGCAAAGGCACAATTCCGTATGGGCATTATATTCAGAGACAGTGGAATGCTGCAAAGAATATTCTTATCAACGAACCTCAAAGCCGTAGAGCAATCATCGAAATGTGGCAGCACAATGATATAAACAACTATGCGCTTCCTCCATGCTATCACACGCTGCAGTTCTATATCAGCGGCGGCTGTTTAAACTTGAGCGTAGCATTTAGAAGTAGTGATGTGGCTATAGGGTTACCACATGATATTCCTGTGCTGGCTTTATTCTTGAAGCAAATGAGCAAGGAAATCAATGTACATGCTGGGGAGCTTACATGTATGCTTGTAGACGCTCATATAAATGAGGAGAACACCGGCATTATGTACAAGTATTTAAACCGCAATACCTATATGCTTACTGAGCTTATTATCGCTAAAGACAAACTCGGTTTAAAGCAATGGGAACGATACTCTCTGAGGGATTATTTGTTTGACGCTCAACCTTTACCAAAGTTAATTGTTAAGCCATGAGCAAGATCTTCCATGAAAAAGGGCGTAAGAAATGGAAATTTCCGAAGTTCAAGAAGGGCATGAAAGTAAAAACCCCGAGCGATGTCGGGGTTGTGAAGGGAATAGAGTGGATTGATGGGCTCAATTGGTACCAAGTAGATGGCGCTTGGTTTCGCGAAGACGAACTTATGAAAGCTTAGGCTTATTCAGATCGTCAAGGGCATCGACTAAGCAACGTAGTTCACCAAGAATGAAAGTCGCTTCAACCATATCGGCTTTATTGATCCAAGCTTTTACTTCATCGAGTGTTGTTAAGCAGGCAAGTCTCCTGGCGTCAAGGGGATTTGCCTCTTTCTTTTTGAATTCAATCTTTCCGGCATTGCCCTTTATGGTCTCACTGTGAATTTCAATCTTCTCTTCCGCAAGCTTATAGCGATTATGTATAGCAAGTTCTATAATTCCAGCCTTTAACATTAAGTTAAAAGTTGTATTACTTATTTTATCTGATTGTTGAATACCATCATCACTTATTATATAAACAAATGATTGCCCACGTGCATTAAATACTTGAATTATTTTATGTGAAGGATTAGCCTTTAGTAGGTTTACAATAGTTTGTTGTGCTTTACTGAGTTTCATAGTTTTATTTTATTTAAAATTTTAAGCCTTAAAAGTTTTAGTAATGTGCCAGTGACCTTTAGTAGTCAGAACTACATTTTCCTCTACCCAAATTACGAAGGCAACCTCTCCGTATACATTCTTAACTTTAGTTCCTTGTGTCATTTCTTTGTTGTTTTAATTGATATGTAAATATAGGTATAATCCACCTAATTTGGTTACTATACGTAGTATTTATTTTCAGATAAAAAAGGCTCATTTTCGGTGAAATTTGAGGCATTTTCGGTATTAAAAATTAAAATTTTCCTATATATTGCTTTCACATTTAAATAAAACCTATATGAACAGAGAATTTAAACGTCCAATTACTGACTTCGCTCAGTGTTTCACAACCCATCTTTATAAGTACGATGGAGAACTAAGAACGGTATTAATCCGGTACAACTCAACTTTAGATTATCAGCTTTATACTGAGGGTCAAGAAGGCTACGAGCTAAGTGGCAAAGGCTTTAATACCCGTCACATCATTGAAGCCATCACCAAGCACATGGAATCTAACGAAATTATCTAAGTCTATGTTTACAGCACTTAGGCGAGTAGATAAGCTACGGCCACAATTAGATGTTATTGCTGGTATTAATATGTACCAACCGCATGCGTTATACCGTATTATATCGGTAGATATAATTAAGGGTTCTAACTTTAGGCTTATAAAAATAGAATCAAGTAATGGACAGAAATATACATTTGAACTTGATCGTGATGACTTAGTGAACGTGGCAAATATAGCCTTGCCTACTAAGTAAATACTAACCGACCTAATCGATAAAATGAAACCGCTTAACCGAAAAACCCGCATGAAGCCCGAACAGTTTCAAAAGCTGAAGGGACATGCTGAATCCAAACAGTATCGCCATGATGTGAAGACGGACACCTACGTTAAAGACATCACAGCAATACGTGGCTTAGCTAAAGCTTTAAAGAGAGCAAAGAAATTTGTACTCCAAGTGGATACTGAATTTGCTACTCTTTATATTGCTTACGAAGGTTTCGTTACTGACCGTAAGCAAGCACGACAATTCGCCTATGGCTTTGATGAGGAAGAGGCCAAACTACGAATGTATACACATCTAACAGGTCTTAAACTTAAAATCCGCAAACTCTAAACTAAACTTTTAAATACTATGCAAAAACAAATCATCCTAACCGAGGAAGAGGTTCTATTCCTTCTTGCGAACGCAAAATCCGCTTCTCCGCTAATCTACGAAGAGCAAAAACAAAAGACCAGAGAGATTGAGCAGCGCCTTATCGATGCTCCTGGTGATGTCAAATACATTCCTTTAAACAAGGACGAGATAGCACACTTTAAAAGGTTGCTGCCAGGTTGGAAACAGAAAACAATGGAGTGTATTCAGGATGGGCCATTTCTTCTGGATCTTGCTACTCATCTTATAAAGACAGTGAATGATCCAACAGACCCCGACTTTGAAAAAGCTCATGCAGCTTACAACAGAACGAAAGATGCTCTTTCACCTGAAAGTATAGCAGCACAAACATCTATCATCATTAAAATCCAAGAGCTATGAGACTAGTACGCGAACTTGCCCCTAAGATGTCAGACGCAATCTCTGCAATGGTAATAGGATTGCATATACAGAATAACCGTGATACATTCACCGTAGACATGGAAACTTTTGGTGATACTGCAGAAGCCAGAAGTGGCATGGGTGAAATATGTTTCGGTTGTGCTGCAACGTGTGCAGCTCAACAGCTAGCTAAAATTAACCTTGATGCAGATATAATTGTTAGTATAACGGTCAGAGCTGCAGCCTTAGACATCGAGGCTAATGACTTAGCTGAGTTTGAACTTGCAATTGACTCCTTCCGCAAAGGACACATACTAAGGCTTATGGATTTTTATGACTACACAGTAGAACAGCGGACTGTTGTGTACAATATAGCTGACGAAATTGTACTGACAGCTCTTAGTACGCTGCACTGGAAAGACCACATTGGAAATTATATGGCGTTTGCCCAGGAACTAAAAGCTCGTGGACTATGAAAGAGAATCAATTGATAATTCTTAACAAGCGATCTACTGTGGAAGTGTCAAAGCCAGTGCATAATCAGTGTAGAGATGTTGGCTTTAGATTGTATGACTACCATGCAAAGATCTATTCCCGTCCATTACTTAATCGTGATGGCTGGATAATAGACAACACTGCAATTCATTCAGCTGTAAAAGCTGCACTGGAACAGTCAGGATCGTGTGAGCAAATGCTTTTACGTGGGTTGGATGAGTTGAATACTCTGCTAACTATAAACAAAGTAGAGTTTCTAAAGATTTACTTGATGATAAAACCAAGTGGATCTGATTCTACAACATCATTTGAAGGAATAGTCCACTATAAAAAATACAGTCATGAAGAAAATTAATCAGATAGCATTATCAGCAGGTGAATCCTTAGAGCTAATGCTAGCGCCCAATGGTTTTAAACTCCATAGAATATACGGCAACGTAGCAATACGCGAAGTATTAACAGAGAAGACTATCAAAGAAGCAGTCTATGTAACGTTAAGACACTTCCGGCAAGTTAAAATTGCTACCATTGAGTTTATGAGTGGCTATAAAAAGCAAGTTGAGTTTGACATGGCCGAGTTGTTAATTAAAAGCCGGTGGTACACGTTTCGTAAGAACAGAAAAATAAAAGAGCTCTCCAGAATCAGAGAGCTCTTGACTGAAATGATTACACAGTATGGTTACGAAGCTCCTAAAGTAAGTGCTCAACAGTATATTGAAGACAAATTTACTGGCGACACTTTACGACTTTAAGCTTTAACAATTCAATCTTGACAGCCTCTTGGATCTTATCAATCAGGAGGCTGTCTCCTTTTATATCGATCGCATAATCGTTATGCAGATTAATAGTTCCTTTGAATCCTTTAATCTTATCGAAGTTAATAGTCTCCGGGCAGTTACAATCGGGGCACTTCGGTATCTTAGGGCACTCAACCTGAGGTGCATCCTGTATACCTTTCTTGTATCCTGCGAATCCAGCGGATCCGGCAATAGCCGTGACGATTATAAAACCGCCAACAAGCTTTAATAGTAGTGGGTTCATACGTAAACAAATCCAAGTAAGTTCAATCCTTTTAGTTTTCTAATGTTAGCACGATGTTTCAGTTGAACTGAATCACCCTCGCGACTTCCTCCATCGTTAGTATTACCTTCGATAGAGTACCATGTTCCGTCTTGGTTAACAGAATCTACAATTCCAGCGTGTCCAGTCATTAACGGTGCACCATCTTTGTAGTTCTGCATGATCATCAAAGCATTTGGCTTTGGTATCATTCCCGTGCTGAATCCTTTTGCTGTGAAGTTCTTAAAAGTTTGTACACAAGAAGCCGAAAATAGCTTACGCAAAGACACTTCACTCTGTGGATAAGCTTCACAGAAGATTGCTTCTGCAAAGTAACAGCACCAGGCTTCCCCATCTTTCTGTCCAGCCTTAAGCAGAATCTCTCCCAAGTCTTTTTCCACGTTAGGATCATCAATAAATTTGTTACCCTTCAGCTCCTTGGCTTTCAGGTAACGTTTTGCTATCTCTCTGGGTTCCATCTATGTTAATTGTTTCATATTTCTCTTCAAAATACCTGCGAACCTCCTCCTCTTTACGAATCAGTTCAAGCTTTTTAATTCTGCGCTCCATCTTACCATTCTTAAAAGTGTTATACCACTGTTGTGATCCTTTAAGTATAGCTATCAAAGCCAGTACTGTACCAAGTAATTTACCTATCACTGCAATGGCCGGTTCAAGATCAAGCAAGAACGAGATAAATAGTGTATTAAAAGCCAGTGCGGCCTCTATAAAGAAGGGGATTTTAGCAAGTGATCTCATTCTGGTATAATTTCCATTGCGATTAGATATAAGTCTCTCTCTGTGCTGGCTGTTTGTCTTGATCTCACACCAATAGATATGTTTCCGGATGAAGGAGCAATGCCATTGAACTCGATGAAATCAAACGGCCCATTGTTTAAGTCAGCATATTGGTACTTACTAACGCCGCCGATGATCACTTCAGCTTCAGCACGAGCTGTAAAAGTTGAATTTGAAGCGCCAACGTAGAACTTAAGCGTATACGTTAGTGAGTTATTCATGCTACTCAAGGTTAAAGTACCAGTAGTATTAGCTGCATCGATCAACATTCCATCACGATTGGTGTTACGTTGAAGTCCATGCTGCTGACCTTTGAACCGTAATGATCCAATATCAGCCGGCATCGATGGTGTAACAGCTGTTTGTGTCGTTATAGCTATGTCGTAAACCGATGCACTACCGCTATCATCTATTAAATTGCTTAAAGTAGTTCCCGAAGTTCCCGCTGTGATATTATTGGCACCTGATGTTGTCCTTGCAGAGTTACCAAAATCAATTAAATAGTATGGGCCGATAGTAGATTTAACGGCTGTAAGTCGTGCATCAAGTGCTGTCTTAACTGCACCAGCTGATAGAGCATCTACTTGTATCTTAGCAAGTCGATAATCCTGTGTGGTTAGTGTTTCTTCAGCATATTCAACATGGAATGTGGCTTGTTGTTCTGCATCAAGACTAAACTTCCTGAACCAATCGTTGACATAATCAAACTTAGCTGTTCCAGCTTGATCAGTTCTGTCCTTTCGTTTAAAAATCTGATCATCCCACAGCGATCCTGAGTGGCCCAATCCCCAGAATAAAGTAGACTGAATAGGGTTTGTATCTGTGTCACTACTATTAGCATTGGCCATGACTGAAGGAGCAGAGATAAAACCGGCACCATCAGCTGAACCTTGTATATACCATTTGCCATGTGCTTGAGCTTCTGCATAGCGAGCAGAGCCACCACCTGGTATCCCTGAGCCCGATCCGGTAGCTCCAGCTATGAATGCAGCGAACTCATCAGTCTTTGCTGCTGACAAACAGATTATATTTGAGCCATCAGCACCTAACGACAAGCCTGACCACATGATTCTATTGAGGTCAATGTTGTAGCCTTCAGCATCAAGCTTAGTTAAGACAGCATCCCAATGATCAGTTGCAATAAATCCGCCAGTGCCGGCTGAAATTTGTGGCATTGCAATGATGAATTTAGGTGGTCTATCACCAGCATTTAGTATTGGAGGCAGTCCAGCATCGAAAGAATTGCTCTGGATGTACTCCATACTGATAGTTCCTGACGCCGGAGCTGTAGTAAACGTTACATTTATAGCTGAGGCTGAGCCATCTTTATAGTCATAGGTGCCGGTAACAACGCCAGGACAATTGAAAACACCTAAAGAGCCAGTACAAACAGTTACGCCAGCTACTTGAAGTTGAGCTGATGTGTGTAATATCTGATCATTTGTGTTGGTGGCGTTACCGGTGAAGTTAGTTGTTGAGCCATTGCCTGTTCCGATGTTGACTTCAGCACTTACCGGGTTGCCCCTTTCACCATCACCGTGCCCCCAAATGATTAAAGGCCATCCAGCAGTAGGTTCAACTTCATTAGGAACATATAAAAGCATGTCGTTACCGCTAACGTAGTTGTATACGTACCTAAATTCGTAATCATGAGGCGATACCGGAGACGTTGAGGACGAGTAAGTACTGTTATTACTTAAGAATTGAGCTGATCCCGCAAAGCTGCTAAGCAGAAAAGCAATTAATAGTAGTGGTCTCATTAGTTATAAGGGCCTGATACGTTAACTTTCCATCCTGAACCATCGTATTCTCCATGCCATACAAACTGTCCAGTAGTAGGAGGCGTCCAGGTATCAGTTCCAGCGTTCCACGCAGTCTCACCTGTTGGCATTTTACAAGCTGAACATATAATTGTCCCTGCTACGTTAGTAACTTCAAAGTGAAAAGAGAAAACCACAGCATTTGAAGTGTTAGAGAACGCTAAAGTCTTTGACGTTGCCCATGAAGCTGATCCTAAAAATAGCTTTTGGACTGCATCATCAGCTGAACCAAGATCAAAGTCAAGTGTTACAGTTCCACCAGTAGTTGAAACCGAAACAGATTCAAGCGGATGTTTAGAATTGGTAAACGCTTGAGGTGAAACGATCTCAGTATTGTTTGTTCCTGTGTTTAAAGTGGAAGCTGATGTTATAGTTTGGTCTCCGGTATTAGTTCCGTTTATAGAAGCTGTACCAGCAACTGTTAAAGTAACAGCAGATGAGAATGTAAACGCTGCATTATTGGTATTCACTGTTATAGTTCTACCCGCGTTGTTAACTCCTGTACCTCCGTAAGTAGAACCAACTGTTGTACCTTGCCAAGTACCTGTGCCCACAGTGCCTACTGTTGTAATAGTATTCTGGCCAGCGTATGAAGTAGAAATGTCAAGCGTTGGATTACCACTTACTCCATCTCCATTAGTAACTGTAACCCGGTTAGTAGTTCCTGTGATAGTCCTAGCTGCCCAAGTATCTGTTGCAGTTCGTGTTGCTATGCCATTGGAAGCACTTGACAGGGCAGTTAGATCACCGTCAAGAGCTAATTTACTCTGAGCAATAGCAGCAGAGGCATTCACATCAGCATTTACTATTACTCCAGCAGCAATAGCCGTTGTATTACTTCCGGCTGAAGCTGTCACGTCTCCGGTTAAAGCTGCTCGTTGAAGTAAAGGAGTAGCGTCAACATAATTCAAAGAGGCATCGATCATTGCACCTACAGCGTCTTGAGCTTCTTCATCGGTGTACGATCCACCACCTCCACCAGTAGGTGCTTGCCATGTAGGAGGTGTTCCTGCTCCGTTACTTGTTAGTACATCACCAGCATCTCCAGCTGATCCTCCCCATAAGAACGCACCATCTAAATCTATAGCCGATCGTTCTGTATTATCAGATGCGAATTTTATACCTGAAGCATTAACAGTTACTCTTCCTAAGTCGTAATCCGAAAGGTCG
>Ga0164241_10003866_pt1 | contig 14827 bp, 11 predicted proteins | sample OricomyardsoilBY_FD_108780 | JGI IMG/M metagenome (GOLD analysis project Ga0164241, IMG submission 108780) | Backyard soil microbial communities from Emeryville, California, USA - Original compost - Back yard soil (BY) | ecosystem: Environmental > Terrestrial > Soil > Unclassified | place: USA...
CCGCCCCCGCCCCCGCCGGCCATGTTTGGCGGTACGGCCGCGGGTCACGGCTTCGGCACCATCGATTTGGAGGTGCCGGCCGCGCGCGGCCCGGTGGGCACGACGACGGCGCCGCTACAAACCGCTGGTCACACGACGGCGCCACTGCAAGCCGTCGGCACGGCCACGCAGGCCGCGGGCACCACGACGCAAAAGCTCGTCACGTCGCGGCCGCCCCCCGCGCCGTTGCCGATGTCGGCGCCACCGCCGCCGGTGCTGGTCGACGTCACCCCCCTCACGTTGGCCGTAGAAACGGTGGAAGGCTTCTGCGACTCGATCATCGCCCGCAACACGACCGTGCCGTGCTCACGCACGCGTGAGTTCGTCACCGCCGCCGACAACCAAACCTCCGTGCGCGTGCGGGTCAGCCAAGGCGAGTCGAAAAAGTTCTTCGAGAACACCCTTTTGGGTGAAATCGAGCTCTCCGGGCTGCGTCCCGCGCGGCGCGGGGACGTGCGCATCGCCGTGTCGTTTGCGCTCGACGCCAGCGGCATGCTGGTCGTCAGCGCCAAAGACGTCGGCACCGGTCGCGAGACGTCGACGCAAGTGCACTTGGTCGGTCTGCCCGATGCGCAGGAAGTGGCGCGGATGGCCGCGCGCCAAGTCGCGCGCGGGATGTGAACGCGATGGACCGGCAAGACATCGAGCGCATCTTCGAGTGGGACGCGCTAATCGACGACTCGTCGTATTACGAGGTGCTGGGCCTGCTCGAGATCGCCGACACCGGCGCCATTCGCAAGGCGTTCCACGAGTTCGCGGTGGCGTTCCACCCTGACGCTTTCCCGACCGCCGACGAAGAGACCGCCGACGCTCTGCGGCGTGTGTTTCAGCGCGGCGCGGAGGCGTACCAGGTGCTGTCGCGACCCGACACGCGCGCCGAATACGACTTGGCGCTAGCCAAGGGCCAGCTGCGGCTCGACGCGACGATCTCTCCGCCGCCTTTGGCTCGGCCCTCCGACATTCGCTCGCTCGACGAGCTGTGCCGGTCGCCCGGGGCCCGTCGCTTCGCCAAACGCGCCGAAGAGCTCATTTCGAACGGCGACCTGACCTCGGCCAAGCGCGAGCTGCAGATGGCTCTGCGCGAAGACGGAGACAACCCCGATCTGGCCGAGCGCCTGGACGCCATCGACCTGGCCCTCTTCGCCATGGGCAGCTAGCTGCCGCGAGAGCGAGAGAAGGAAGGTGGGGAGGCGGCGGGACGATTTTTAGGTGGATGCCCCGCCCAGAGCGGAGCGAGCCAAAGGCCCGGCCCGGCCCGCCGGGGCAGCTAGACCCGCTTTTCCTGCTCGAAACCATCAAATCTTCCCGCCTTCCCGCCCTGCGGTTGATTTTGCTCATGCCCGGCGGCCAAGGCTTTCGACCCAGACCGGTCCAAGACTTCTTATGAGAGTGAACACGGCGCTAGCGAATCCTGACAGGGATGGTAAAAAGGGGCCCCGTTTCGACCCGGCGGTGACTGGCTCTCCGCCACAGACCCCGCTTCCAGAATCAGACCGAACATCGAGCAAGAACGTACCTTTCTACTCGATTCCTCCAGACGCGAGGCCGCTAGTGAAGATTTCCTGTCCTGCGTGCGCTGCCAAGTACTCGATTGCAGACGAAAAAGTCTCTGACCGCTTGGCGAAGATTCGCTGCCGCAAGTGCGGCGCAACCATCGTCATCGACGGCAAAGCCAATCCCCCGAGCGTCTATACGGCGGCCGGCGAAGCCACGACTGAAGCGAGCGATGACGCGGGGGACAGCCAAGCCGGCGGCCTGCAGTTTACCGTCGACTTCGGTGAGGGCGACCAGCGGACGATGTCCGTGCCCGAAATCGTGGCCGCGTACAACGCGAGCCAGATCACGCAAGACACTTACCTTTGGGCTGATGGCTTCGCTGATTGGAAGCCCCTGAGCGAGGTGGAAGAGGTCGTGGGAGCCCTCAGCTCCGGCGGCGCGGCCGCGGCACCGGCCGCCGCCGCACCTTGGGCCTCTGCCGCCGCCAGCCCCGCGCGCACCGCCGCACGCACCGCTGGTCGCGCCCCCGCGCCAGACCTATTCGGTGGCATCGACGCCGCCGGTAGCGAAGACGACGTCGCCACCAGCGCGCCGGATCATTCGTCGGCGCCCCGCGGCGGCGGCGGCCTCGGTTTGGGTGCATCCAGCGCAGGTTCGAGCAGCGGCTCCGGCACCGGCGCCCGCAACGAATCGTCGGTGCTCTTCTCGTTGAGCGCGCTGACGTCGGCGGCTAGCCGGCCGTCGTCTCGCCCCGTGGCACCGCTTGCCGCGCCCAGCGGTGCGGCCACTCGCGAAGACTCTGGCCTCATCGACTTGAAGGCGCTCACCGCAGCCGCAACCAAGTCCGAGACCGCAGCCGCCCCCGCCCTCTCTCTTCCCACGGCACCGTTGATCTCGCCGCTCGCGGCGTCACCGCTCGGCATTGCGTCGCCGCTCGGCGGCGGGCTGAGCGCCCAAGCCCACGACTACGGCGCCCCCCAGCAGAAGAACAAGACGGGGCTGTTCATCGGCGGCGGTATCGCGGTTGCAGCCATCGCCGCCGTCGCGATCGTATTCATGCTGCGCCCGCCGCCACCCCCGCCGGCGGCGCCGCCGGTGGCGGCCGCTCCGGCTCCGACTCCGACTCCTGCTCCCACCCCCGCCCCGACTCCGGAAGTGACCGCCACTCCGCCGTCGACCGGCACCCCGCAAACCGAAGAGGCCCCCAAGGCCAGCGCCAAGCCGGGCACCGGCGGAGCCATCAAGCGCGGCGGCGGTGGAGCCCCGAAGAAGAGCGGCGGCGGAGCCGCGACGCCGACCACGCCCGACGCCCCCGCAGCGGCTCCCAAGCCCAAAAAGAACCCCTGCGGCTGCGCCCCCGGCGACCTGCAGTGCGCCATGCGCTGCGCGGCTGGGTAGAATCAAGCTCCGGGTAAAACACGAGGTCTCTCGTTCAACCAGGGACCTCGTGGCGCGGTCGCGCGCGGGTCACCAAAATCTCGCTTCCCGCCTTCCTGCCTTGCTGTTGATCTTCGCTCGATCGCACGTCGCGACCGAGGGTCGGTACGTGAGCTTCTGCGAGTTGGGCTGCGGAGTGGCAGCCCCTGCGCGCTACTTGTCTGACAGAGCCATGTCGCGGGCTTCGGTGCGGGCGGCGCCATCAGCGTGCTCGGCGAGGTAACGGCGAGCTTCGCCGGCGGCGCGGACGGTCTGTCCGGCTTGACCGAGGGCGCGGAAGTGCTCGACTTGGGCGACCTCGCGCAGCGTGCTTTGTGGATACGTGCTGAGCAGCTCGCCGAAAAGCTCGGCCGCGCGTAGAGCGTCACCGCGATTGCGCGCCTCGACACCGGCGGCAAATAGGCGATTTTCTTCGGCGAGCGTGCCGACGCGACGCGGCGACGCTTCTCTCACGGCGGGCGCGCTCGGGGACGTGGCCTTGGCCGCGACGGGCGGCGGCGGCGTCACCGGTTCCGCGGCTGCGGTCGGGACCGATGCCGGCTTCGGCTCGGCGGCTTCGACGCCACCCGCCGAGCCACCCGCCGAGCTCCAGCTCTGGCCGGCGCTGAGCAGCGCGACCTGCACGCCTTGCGCGAGCACCCAGACGCTGCCACGCGTGACGTGAACGTGCGTGTTGGTCGCGCCCGCGAGCGGCTCGACGCGCACGTCGAACACGGTGCCGCGCACCACCACCTCTGCGTCCGGCGTTTCGACCACGACCGAGCGCTTGGTCTCGACGGTTTTGTCGACAGACACGTCGACGCGCCCGCGGCGCAAGCTGATGCGCTCTTCGGCCGCGCTGGGCTGCGACAGCTTCAGCTCCGTCGATTCACTCACGTTGACGGACGACTTGTGGGTTGCCAGGTGCGCGTGCGCACCGGCCGCCGTTTGCAGCGCGTCGCCATCGCGCAGCGCTCGTTCCGCCGCGCCGACGCCGACGACGCCTACCTTGCCCTCTTGGGTGAGCACCACCGTGCCGTTCACTCGATCGAGCCCGGCGATGGTGCCGCTCGTGCCGTGGGCGCGGTGCTCTTTGAGCAGCAGGCCCGAAAGCAGCAAGAACCCAGCCGCAGCCGCGACCAGCATTCCCCCCCGGCGCCAACGACGCGCCTTTTCGGCTTGCTCCGCCGAGCGCTGGACCGCGTCTTTCATCGAGCGGACGAGCCGGTCACGCCGCGCCGGCGACGCATCTTCCGGAGCGCTGGGCATCGCCTCTTGTGCGAGCTGTTTCAGCAGCTCACCCGGCTCACTCTCGAACGGGGCGCGGCTCATCGTGGGCGGCCCTCTCTGGCCGGCGCCGCGATGGCCAGGCGCTTGTGCAAATCTTTGCGACCGCGCACGAGCCGGGACTGCGCCGCCGCCACCGACACGCGCATCATCAAAGCGATTTCGGCCAGCTCGTGTCCGAGCACGTCGTGCAGGAACACCGTCTCCGCATACTGCGGCTTCATGTCGACGAGCGTGGCGCGTACGACCTGAAGCTCGGAGCGCACGACCGCTTCGCGTTCGGCATCGCCGCGCGCGGCGTACGTCTCGCTGTCGGGCGGGGCGTCGCGGTCCATGACCTTGCGTTCACGTCGACGCGAACGCAGGGCATTGAACGCTACGTGGCTCGCGATGCTCGAAGCCCACGTGCGCAGGTTGCACGCCCGCGCATAGCTGCGCCGCGACAACGTGACGATGATCTGCTCGAACACCATCTGCACGAGGTCATCGTGGTCGACTTCACGGCGTCCGAACACGCGGTACACGGTGTGGTCAACCACACGAATCAAACGATCGTAAAGCGCGGAAGCGACTTGACGGTCGCCGCGCTGCACGGCCAAGATCAAGGCTTCGTCATCGAGCGCCTCGTCGCCGACACCAGGCGCCGACGGCGCGACGAGGCGAAGCGGAGCTTTGATGGCGGGGGCGGGCCGAGACACGGGGACTCGTGAAGGATAGTAACCGCTCCCGGGGTGGCCAGGCAGCCTCATGGATCCAGCGAAATTTCCCGGCGAATCATCAGGGTCGGGCCTCGCGGGGGTCAGGACTACATGGTACCCTCCCCCGGCTATGTCCCAGGCTCCGAGGCTCGGCCGCGCGGGCGTACTGGCGGGGCTGTTGTCCGTCATTGCGCTCTCTTGCAGCTCCGACATCGTCGAGCTCTTGCCGGTCACGGGGGGCGCCAGCAGCGGTGGGGCCGCGGGCCAGCAAACGGCGACCAGCGGCGCCAGCACGAGCGGCAGCAGCGTGGGCGGCAGCCCGACGAGTCAAGGCGGCTTCGCGGGCGCGACCGGCGGCGGCGGCGGCAGCAACGGCGGCAACGGCGGCTCGACGGGTGGAGGCTGCGTCGGGTTTGGTTGCGCGGGCGAGAACGGCTTCGGCGGCACCTTTACCGGGCCCAACTGCGGTAACGGCACGGGCTCGTGCACGCCCTGCCTGAACGACCCGCAGTGCCCGCCGGATCAGCACTGCTCGCCCTTCCTGAACAACGTGTGCGTGCAGTGCGCGGTCAAAGGGTCCAGCCAATGCAAGGTCGGCTACAATTGCGACGTTTTTCTCGGTCGCTGTGCTCCCGGCTGCGACAGCACGTCCGACTGCAACGACGGTCGCGTCTGTGAGCCCAATTCGGGCACCTGCGTGTCGTGCATCGACAATCAGGAGTGCGAACAAGACGGCGATCCGCGAACGAGTATTTGTTACCTGCGCCGCTGCGTCGAATGTACCCAGCACCTGGACTGCGCGCGGCAGGGCGGCGAGCAGCGCTGGTGCTCCAAGCTTCAGTGCGTGCAGTGCTTGACGGACAAGGACTGCGACCCCGACGGAAGAAGCCACTGCGACGTCCCGAAGGGCTTTTGCGAGTAGCAGTGCGCGCCGATCAGCGCAATTTCAGGCGAACTCCCAAGAAACCGCTCAGGCCGAGCGCGGGCGTTTCGCCCACGTCCTCGCCGCCGACGTGAACCAATGTGCGCACCGGGTCCACGAACGTGGCCGCGCTGACGACCAAACCGATCGGGGGCGCGAAGTCCCAGTGGCCGTCGATGGCGGCCGTCACGCCCGCTTTCAAGCGCGTGGCGTCGTCGACGCTGCCGTCGCGTTGCACCGCCAACGACATACGCTCGACCGCGAACAGCAACCGTACGTCGACGCCCAACGAACGCAAGCTGGGCGCCAACGGGTGACCGACGCCCAACGCCCCGCTGAACCAACGCACGCGCAACGACGAATCACCATTGCGCTCCGTATAGCCACCTTCGGCCACGGCGAAGGCGCCGCGCGGGACGAGCTCGACCGCCGCGCGCAAGGTGCCGCCGGCGCGTGGCGGCCCTGGAATCAAGCCCAAGCCCACGCTACCGGCGGCGTCGACCCACGCCGCACGCGACGAGCGCGGGGGGGCGGAGACCGGCGGAGGCTCTTTGACGGACGGGCGGACCGGCGCCGCAACCGGCGGCGGCGGCGCGGGGGAAGCGGGTACGGCGGCGGGGGCGGACGGCGGAGGCTCGGTTTCGCGCGCGACCAACGTGCCGATGGCAAAACCGATGGCGCGGTAGCGCTCCAGCTCGTCGTCACCTGGCTGAAAAACCAGGTCGCGCGTCGACCACTGGGCATTGACCACGCGGCGCAACCCGAGCTCGATGCGGGCCCGATCACCCTCGCGCCGCACGATCGCGACGCCGAGCGGTGGCTCGGCGGTCTTGGCGTCCGAGCTGATGCAATCGTGCGGGGTGGCGGCGCGCGAACAGGCGGCCAACAGCACCGCCAATTCGGGCGTGCTCGGTTGCGGCGCGTACACCTCGACGACGACCGGCGCGGGCACGCTAGTCACCGCCCACGTACGGAAGCGACTCGACGGCACCGTGCGGCGCGCGAGCTTCGTGTACGCCCCCGCGGCGATCAGCAATGCCCATGCGCAGCGCGCCGTCGGGCCACAGCAGCGCAAACGGAGCGCCCGGGGTGGGGTCGCCGCCGGTGCTGGGGACGATCAGCACCGTCGCCGGCTCGAGCTCCAGGTGGTCGGGTCGAGCCGGGCCGGCGCAGGTTTCGGCGACCAGCGCATGGGTATCGCCCTCTTGACAGCGCGCCAGCAGCCGACGCGTAGCGGGCAACGACATCGTTTGCAGGAGCAGCTCGGCGGCCGCGCGGCGCACGTTGGCGCGTGGGTCCGAGCGCAACAGCGTCGCCGGGTAGCCGTCGGCGCAGCTGGCGTGAGCGAGCGCGAGACCACGCAACGCCTGCTCGCGCACCGTGGAGCGCGGGTCGCGCAGCAGACCGCCACACAGCGCGGTCGCGGCCAATTCGGGCTTTTCTCGCGCCAAGCGCCCGAGCGAGACGGCCGCGTTGCCGATGACGGTGGCCTCGCGATCTTCGAGCGCGGGCTCCAAAGCAGCGCGCGCAGCGGGACGACCCGCGGCGTCGACGAAGCCCAGCGACCAGGCCGCGTTCGTGCGCACGCGAGCGTCGCCGTCGCGAACCAGCCGTGCCAGCACGCCGGTATCCGGCTGCCCCGCGAGCAGCTCCGCCACCTTGGCGCGGTCACCGAAGTCGGCGCTCTGCGAAAGCCGGGTCAGGGCTGCGCGGGCCGGCGAACGCTTGGACGCCGCCAGCGCTTCCAGCAGCTCGTCGCGTTCACTGCCGCGGGTCGAGTCGAGCAGCCGCGCCGCGCGCGCCACCTGCGCGTCGTCCACGCTGCGCAAAAGCGGCCCCGACAACGCCAGGTACACGAGCGCGCGCTCACTCTGGCCACCGCGCTCCAGCCGGTCGAGCAACGGCCGCAACAGCTCCGGGCTCTCGGCGCGGCGAATCGAGAACGCAGCCGCCCGCTTGACGCGCATCTCGTCGGCGTCGAGCGCTTTGAGCAGCGCCGCGGACGTGGCCTTACCCGGGATGGCGCCGAGCGCCGCCGCCGCGCTCTCGCTCAACGCCGGATCGCTCGTGCTGTCGAGTAGCGGCAACAGCGTCGGCAGGGCTCGCTCCGAGCCGGTGCGCCCCAAGAGACCGACCAAACGCAGCCTTTCCGGACGCGAGACCGCGCGCGCCGAAAGCGCCCGCGCCAGCGGCTCGACCGCGCGTCCGTCCGCGTCCTTCGGTGAAAGCAAAGCCTCCGCGGCGTCCATGGCGGCGGCGCGGGTTTCGGCGTCGGGCACCGTGAGTCGCTCCAGCGCCGCGCTGAGCGCGCGTGCGTCGCCCAGTTGGGCCAGCACGCTGAGCCCCACCTTCGGCGAGAGCCGACCGCGATCGAGCGCCGCGCGGACGCGCACCGACGACGCCGTGTCGTGGGCTTGCCCCAAGCCGAGGGCACAGCCTTCGGCCAGCGCCGAGTCGACGACGGAGTCCAAGCAATCGCGCAGCGCGCCCGTGAACACGCCTGGCGCCAACGCCAGCGCCGCCAGCACCGGCTCTCGTTCGTGTCCCGGCTCGTCCGCGCTCAGCTCTTTCACCAGCGCTTGGCCGGCTTCGGCGCTGCCGATGCGACCGAGCGCCAAAAGCAGCGCGCGCCGTGCCTCGGGTTCCCGGCGCTCACGCAAGAGAGCCGACAGGGGCGCCACCGCGGCCGCCTCGCCCAACGCGCCCAGGGCGCGCACGACCGCGATCACGACGGCGCGATCGGAGTCGCGCAAGGCCAACAACAGCGCGCTGCTGCTGCGCGGGTCGCGTAGTGAGCCCAGGGCGCGCGCCACCGCCGCCCGCACGCTGGGCCGCGGATCCTCGATTTTGCCGATCAAAGGCAACACCGCCCGGGCGTCGCCCACGACGCCCAGCGCGTTGGCCACGGCTTCACGCACCTCCGGCACGCTGTCATCTAGATGTCCGAGCAGCGGCAGCACCGCGCTCTCCGCTTGAGAGGCGCCGAGCGCCGCCGCCGCGGCCGCCCTCACCTCCGCGTCGGAATCACCCAGGGCGCGGCCGAGCGCGGGCGTGGCATTGGGCGAAGGCGCGACCGCTAGGGCGAGCGCCGCCGACAACCGCAGCCGCTTGTCCGATCCGGAGAGCCAAGGCACGACGCGCTCGGTCACGTTGGGCGTCTCCAGCCGCAGCAACAGCTCCAGGGCCGAGCTTTGGACCTGCGGATCTACGTCGTCGAGCGCGCGCAACAGCAGCCTCCGAGCCGAGGCCCGCGGCAGCTCCGACAGCGACGCGACGGCCGCCTGCCGCGCCGCCACGTCACTGGACGAAAGCTCGCGTTCGGCCCGGCGCGTCGCGCTCGGCCAAATCGCGGCGCGCGCGTCGGCCGCCGCCAGCGCGCCCAGTGCGGCCAGAACAACACCGCCGATAAATGCCGATTTCGTACGGGTCATGCGCGCCATGGACTCTCGACCCCGACCGGGCCCGTGTCAAATCCGTCAGCGCGGCTCGACGCCTAACGCCGCGAATGCGCGCTCCGACGCTTGACGTTGCCGACGGCGCAGCGGACCGTAAAACACCAGGACGTACAGCGTCACCCGCAGCAACATGTAGTACTCGAGCACCTCGAACGCGAGCGCGAGCGTGATGCCGATCATCAGCGAGCCGTAGCCGAACCAACGGCGCCAAGTGCCCATGACCGACGCCACGTGCTCGCGATAGATTTGCGCGCGCTCGGGTCGGTACTCACCCAAAATGGAAAATTCGGTGACCGTGTGCGGATCGAATTTCCGCACCGTGCGGCTCTGGTTGCCGATGAACTGCAGGTACAAGGCCCACGCCAGGCGCGTAACGGGGGTGAAGCTCGTCTGCGCCTCGTAACGGCGTCGCACCTCCGGGTACGATTCCGCCTCTTTGAAACCGGGGACGCCCAGCTTCATGAACACCGTCTTGTAGTGGTCGAAGAGCGTGGTCTGAATCGACGTGAAGACCGCCACCACGAGCGAGAACGCGATCGCCAACGCGGTGTGCCACCACGCCGTGCAGTACTTCAGATAGATGTGATAGGTGCCGGCGATCAAAATGGACGACAAGCCGAGCACGTCGGCGGTGCCGTCCAGCATTCGCCCGATCACCGACGACGTTTTGCGCATGCGCGCCAACTGGCCGTCCGCGCAGTCGAAGACGGTGCCCAAGAAGACGCACAAGGCCGCCCACTGAAAATGATGCGGCGTGCTCGACGACACCACCAAAACGGCCCCGTACAAGCTCAAGGCCATCGACGCCAGCGTCACCGCGTTGGGTGAGACCGGCGTCGGCAACAGCGCGCGCGCCAGGACGTAGGCGAGCGGCCGATGCACGTACAAGTCGATCGGCTCTTCGACGTCGAGCGACTTCAGGCTCTGCCAGTAGCCGGACCAGAAGCCCGTGCTCTCAGTCACCCGGGCTCACTCCCGCCTCACTCGGCGTCGCTGGGCGCGACCAGAGCCATCGGCTCGCGGCGCGCGCTGCGACCCAGCACGCGCTCGAAGGCGCGCACGCAACGCAGGTTCTGCTCGCGCATGCCCACCGTGACCCGCACATAGCTGCGGGCGGCGTGGTGCACGGTCAACGAGCGGATCAGGACGCCCTGCTCCAGCAAGAGCTCGACCAGCCGCTCGGCCGTGTGCCCCGTGCGAGACACGTCGATCAGCACGAAATTGCCCTCGCCGTCGACCGGCGCCAGGCCGGGCATGGCCGACAAGGCGTTGAAAAGCTCGAGCCGACCGCTGGACAGCTCTTCGCGGCGCGCCTCGAACTCGGCTTGGTCGTCGAGCGCCGCGTCGGCCGCGGCCAGGACCAGGCTCGGCACGTTCCACGGCACCTTCACCCGCGACAGCAGGCGAATCACGACGGGATTGGCCAGCGCGTAGCCCAAGCGCATGCCGGCCAGGCCGAACGCCTTGGAGAACGTGCGCAGGATGATGGCGTTGGGAAACTCCGCCAACAAGCCCGTGGACGAGCCGTCGGTCTCGAAGTCGAAATAGGCTTCGTCGATGACGGTGGGCAGGCCCAGGCGCAGCATGCGGCGCAAATCGGCTTGCGACATGCGGTTGCCGGTCGGGTTGTTGGGTGAGCACAAGAACAACACCTTGGTGCGCTCGTTCACGGCGCGGATCAAGCCGTTCAGGTCGTGCTCGTGGGTGTCGGTCATCGGCACCAACACCGGGATGCCCCCCGTCACGCGCGTGCGGGCTTCATACATGCTGAAGGTCGGCACGCTCAGCAACACCTCTTCGCCGGGGCCGACGAAGGTGCGAATCACGACGTCGATGAGCTCGGTCGAGCCGGCGCCGAACAGCACGCTGCCCAGGGCCAAGCCCTCGCGGCGCGAAATCTTGTCCGACAAGGTCTTGCTGCCACCGGGATAGTGGTTGCCGCGGCTGGCCGCGTCGATGATGGCTTGCATCACGCGCGGGCTGGGCGGAAACGGGCTCTCGTTCGACATCATGCGCGCGGCGCCCTTGCGCTCGGCCACGGCGAAGTGATGCTCGTCGTACGGCTTGGCGGCGCGCACCCAGCTTGGCGCGAACGTCTCGATCGCGTCGGGGTCGATCTGAAAATCGGGGCCGGCGCCGGGCTCGTCGCCCAGGTCGTCGCCGTAGACGCGCAGCATGGCTTCGGCGCGCTCGAGCGCGGGCTGGGTGTCGACGTCGATCCAACGCACGTCGCCGACGTCGACGGCCGCGAACACGCCGCGGCGGCTGAGCGCCTGCACGCCGTCGCTCAACGAGGCGTCGCCGGTCAGCTCGGCCACGCGCGCCAGCTCCGCCACCAGCGACGGGCCGATGCGGAATACGCCCGTGTCGAGCGCGTCGTACGAATCCAGCTCTTTGGCGATGCGCACGATGCGACCGCGCTCGACCGCGACCTTGGTCGCGTCGTCGAGATCGAAGCAGCGCGGGATGTCGTAGTCGACGGCCAGCGCCGCGCCGTCCGCGGGGATCTCGGCGGCCAGCAGCCGCCTCACCAGCTCGGGCGAGTACAAGTGATCGGACATCGTCAGCAGGCACTCTTGATCGATGAAGGCGGCCGCGGTCAGCACCGACACGCCGTTCTTCTTCAAGTAGTCGGTGTTCTCGACGAAGCTGACTTCGAGGCTCAAGTCGTGCCCTTCGGCGACGGCGGCCTTGATCAAGTGCCCGCCGTGTCCGATGACGACCACGGCGTGCTCGATGCCGGCGGCCTCCAAAGTTCGGAGCACCCGCACGATCAACGGAACCCCGGCCACGCGGCGGAGCGGCTTGGGCGTGATGTCCCCACCCTCGCTCAAGCGTGAGCCCAAGCCCGCGGCGAGCACGATCGCTCTGGTGACACGGGCTGCCTGGAACGGTCGCAATTGTGTGGCCATCAAGCTATTGCGTTGCAACTAGCATGCGCTGGTCGAACCGGGCAAATCCTTTTCTTATCGCGGATTTACACCCTGATCGCGGTGTCGCAGCCGGCTCACAGGTGTTGCAAAATGACGACAGCAACGGGACGCGCGAGCACCAGTTACAAGACGCGCCGCGTCGCCCCGGCACGTAATCGTAACACCGCGAATTCTGGACATTTACCCACAAGGGCACCCCTCTGTTGGCAAGACGCCACAGTGCGTCAAGGTTTACGCACTTGGCAGCGTAAACATGCGGCGCGCGGCCTCCAGATCCTCGAACGTGTCGACCTCGGTCCAGCGCAGCCCGGAGACGTCCGCCGCCACTGCCGCCATCTCACCGCGGGAAATCATCTCTGAGTAGACGTCCTCGTAATAGAGGTCGGTGACACCAGCCGCGATGCGCGCGTCGAGCGCGTCGAACAATTTTTCCGAAGCCGACGCGCTGATGCGCTCGATGCCGATGCTCTCGCCGTGACTTTCGCTGAGTGGCACCGCTTTGCCGAAACGCCGAATGGAACCGGCCTCCACCACCACTTTCATGGCCTCCGCGTCGAGCTTGCGCGCCGAGTCCACGCCGGCAGATAGCTCGGCGCTCGGCGCGGCGATGCGCGTGAGCAGCTCGGGGTCGAACACCACGTCCCCATCCAACTTGAAGAACGAGCGACCGCCGACCGCCTCGCGGCAAAGCGCGAGCGAGACCGAATTCTGCGTGCTGTCGAAGCGCGGGTTCGGACAAAACAGCACCTCGCACGGCAGCCCGCCGACGGCCGCTCGCACCGCATCCTCACGGTAGCCGGTGGCCAGAATCAGCCGCGAAATCCCGAAATCGAGCAGCAAGCGCACGGCGCGACCCAAGATGGTTTCGTCCCCCACCGGCGCCAGCGCTTTGGGGCGCGTGTCGGTGATGGGCCGTAGCCGCGAGCCAATTCCTGCAACCAAGATCACTGCCGCTTCGACCATGTGGGACCTATGAACGCTGCGCTGCCGTCAGGCAGGCAAGGAAGCGTTGAAAATTACGCAGCGTGCGCGTTTGCATACGGGCACGGCACTTGCTACCACGGCGACGCGAAAAATAGAGGAGCCTCTGAGATGAAGCGACCGGAGAATATCAAGAAACCCGAAGGCAAGTTGGCGGTCCTGTTGCCGGGACTCGGTGCAGTGTCCACGACTTTGATTGCTGGCGTGATGCTGGCGCGTAAGGGTTTGGCGTCTCCGGTGGGCTCGCTCACCCAGACGGGCACCATCCGTCTGGGCAAGCGCACCGACAACCGTATCCCCCGCATCAAAGACTTTGCGCCGCTGGCCGCGCTCGACGACATCGTCTTCGGCTCGTGGGATTTGTTCCCCGACAACGCGCTCGAGTCGGCCCTGCACGCCGAGGTGCTCGATTCCAAGCACGTCGATCCGATCAAGGACGAGCTGGCGGCGATCAAGCCGATGACGGCCGCGTTCTATCCCGAATACGTCAAGCGCCTCCACGGCACCCACGTCAAGACGGGAGCGACCAAGGCCGACATCGTCGAGCAGCTACGCGCCGACATCCGCGGCTTCATGAAGAGCAGCGGCGCCGATCGCGCCGTGTGCGTGTGGTGCGGCTCGACCGAAATTTTTCTCGAGGCCACCGAAGTCCATCAATCGATCAAGTCCTTCGAGAAGGGCCTGCTCGAAAACGATCCCAACATCCCGAACTCGATGTTGTACGCGTGGGCCTGCTTGAAGGAAGGCGTGCCCTACGCCAACGGCGCGCCCAACCTCACCGTCGACGTGCCGTGCATGCTCGAGCTCGCCCGCGAAACGCAGACGCCGGTCTGCGGCAAGGATTTCAAGACGGGTCAGACCTTCATGAAGACGCTGCTCGCGCCTGGGCTAAAAGCGCGCATGCTCGGCATGAAAGGCTGGTTTTCGACCAACATCCTCGGCAACCGCGACGGCGAAGTGCTGGACGAGCCGGGCAGCTTCAAGTCGAAAGAAGTCAGCAAGCTGGGCGCAATCGAGCAGATCCTCCAGCCCGAGCTGTACCCCGAGCTGTACGGCGACATCTATCACAAGGTGCGCATCGAGTATTATCCCCCGCGCGGCGACGCCAAAGAGGGCTGGGACAACATCGATATCTTCGGGTGGCTCAACTACCCGATGCAGATCAAGGTCAACTTCTTGTGCCGTGACTCGATCTTGGCCGCGCCGCTCGTGCTCGACTTGGCGCTGTTCAGCGATCTCGGCAAGCGCGCGGGTTTCCGCGGCGTGCAAGAGTGGCTCAGCTTCTATTTCAAGAGCCCGCAGACCGCCTCCAACCTCTACCCCGAGCACGACATCTTCATCCAATCGATGAAGCTCAAGAACACGCTGCGCTGGATGATGGGCGAAGAGCTCATCACGCATCTCGGGAATGAATATTACGACTGAGGCGTCGAGGTCTCAGTCGTGACGGGTGGTGGCCCCACGCGGAGATGCATCTTTTTCTCCTCCGCACTTCGCGTGGTGCGTTAGCGCGACGCCCGCGACCAGAGCCGTAGCGGGCGCTCGGCCTCGCCGAGTTATCCCACTACGGTCCTCTGGTGCCGATCGTGATCTGCTCTC
>Ga0164241_10003867_pt1 | contig 14826 bp, 10 predicted proteins | sample OricomyardsoilBY_FD_108780 | JGI IMG/M metagenome (GOLD analysis project Ga0164241, IMG submission 108780) | Backyard soil microbial communities from Emeryville, California, USA - Original compost - Back yard soil (BY) | ecosystem: Environmental > Terrestrial > Soil > Unclassified | place: USA...
CTGCCGCCGCTGTACCAGGCGGTGTGCGAGGTAAGGAGCACGTTTGGCGCCTGCCGTAACGGATGATCCGGCGGCAAGGGTTCGATTTCGAAAACATCCAGTCCGGCGCCTCCCAGGGTGCGGGCGGTCAACGCCGCCGCCAGCGCGGCGGTGTCGATCAATCCGCCGCGCGCCGTATTGATGACGATCGCGTCCTTGCGCATCGTCGCGAGCGATTCCCGCTTCAGAAAATGTCTTGTCCCGTCGGTCAGCGGCAGGTGCAGCGACAGAATCCCCGCCTCGCGCAGGAGTTGCGGCGCGTCGAGTTTGCGCACGCCGGCGGCCGCAAAGGCCGCGTCGTCCACAAACGGATCGTAGGCCGCGGGTCGGAAGCCAAAAGCCTGCGCGCGCCTCAACACGGCCCGCGCGATGCGACCGAATCCCGCCGTGGCGAAAACCGTGTCGCGAAACGCGGGGAACGGCGAAGGCGGGATGATTTTCCAGGCGCCGCCGCGAACGGCGGCGTCGGTCTGCGGGATCTGCCGTGCCAGCGCCAGCGCCAGCGCCAGGGAATGATCCGCCACCTCGTCGATGCAGTAGTCCGGCACGTTGCAAACGGGAATCCGCCGTTCGCCCGCCGCCTGCAGGTCCACGTTGTCCACGCCGATGCCGTAACGCACGATCACCTTGCATTGCTTCAGCGCCCCGATCACTTCGCGGGTGATCGGCGCCCATTGCACCAGCAGGGCGTCGGCGTCGCGACACGCGACGACCAGCTCGGCGGGGACCTTGGTCTGCGCGACGACCAGTTCGTGCCCGGCGGCTGCGAAGAGCCGCTGCTCCTGTTCAATCGAGGAAAATCCGTGATCGGTAATGACAATTTTCATGGGGAAAGTCAGGGGACGAACACCGCCTTGATGTCTCGGTCGCCCGGATTGAGCATGCGGTGGAACGCCGGCACGGAGTCGGAGAGCGGAACGGTTTCCGTCCACGAAGTCACATCGGCTCCGCCCGACTTCATCAGTTCCAGCGCCTCCGCCAGTTCCCCGATCCTGGCCGCGTAGGTTCCCAGGATCTGTTTCTCAGGAAGCGTCACCCCATAGGAATCCAATTCCACGGCATTGCCGTGGAGCCCGATCCAGACCGCCGCACCTCCCGGCCGCAGTGCGGCGAGCGAGAGACGCTTGGTCGCGGCGGATCCCGCCGCATCCACCACGAGATCGACCCCTTCGTCCTCCGTCCAGGCCAGCGCCGCCGCCGCCACGTCCCCGTCCCTTGGGCAAACCACCCGGCTGGCGCCGAGCCTGCGGGCAATTTCCAAACGGCCGGCGGACAGGTCGCACACCATGACGCTCGCGCCGCGCATCGCCTGCAATGCCTGCTGGCACATCAGCCCGATCGGGCCCGCGCCGATCACAAGGGCGGACCGCACCGGCAGATGGCGCGTCAGGTTGGCCACATGCACCCCGTTGGCGAGCGGCTCGGCCAGGCTTGCCGCCCGGGCCGGCAATTCGTCCGGCCATGGAATCAAAATCCCGGCGGGAACGTTGACGTACTCGGCAAAAGCGCCGGGCCGGTGCATGCCGAAAATCCGCCGGTGCCGGCAAAGATGGGTGTCTCCGCGCACACAGCGCACACAGCGGCCGCAGGAAATCACGGAATTGCTGACGAACCGACGGCCGACGAGGGACTCGTCCGCGTCCGGCCCCGTTGATTCAACCACGCCGCAGAATTCATGACCCATGACCAGAGGCGGCTGACGCCGCGGATTACGGGTCTTGAAAGTCTCAAGTTCGCTGCCGCAGAGTCCGCAGGCCGCGACGCGTAACAGCACTTCGCCGACCGCCGGCTCCGGGCGGGGTTCATCGCGGATCTCCAATTGGTCGAACGCCGGATAATAGAGCACCTTCATGGTTTGAGAATCAGGCAAGGTCGCCGAGTGCGGCCTGGAGGTGCCGTTTCATCGCCTTGCGCGCGGCTGCGGGATCGGCGGCCGCGATCGCCGCCAGGATGCGCGCATGGAAGCCGTTCGCCCGCCCGACCCCGAAACGCCTGAGCGTGACCTCCCGGCTGAGGCGGCCGAGTTGCGCCACCGATTTCAGCATGACGGCGAGCACCTTGTTCCCGGCGAGATCGGCCAGGGTGTCGTGAAATAGGATATCGAGGGCCGCCGCCTTCGCGGTATCGGCTTCCGCGGCCATGGCCTCACAGGTCGCCCGGAGCTTCCTGACTCCCGCAGGCGTGGCGCGGACCGCCGCCGCCGCCGCCAGTTCGGGCTCGATCAGGAGGCGGGCCTGCGCGCATTGCAGCAGCCGTTCCTTGTCGCCAGACAGAAGCCGCTCCAGCGCGTGCTGCACGGGCAGCGCCGGATTATTGGTCACCATCACGCCCACCCCGTGGCGAATGGAAACCAGCCCGCGCTGCTCCAGCTTTCTGGCCGCCTCGCGGACCACCACGCGGCTGACCCCAAGGCTGGCCGCCAGAGCGCGCTCGGGCGGCAACAGCGACCCGACGCCCGGCTGCCCGTCCTCGATCAGAAGCGTGAGCCGCCGCAAGGCTTCATCGGCGGGAGAGATGCGATTCAAGGGCTCGACAGGCATCGGAAGAAAGACACTGGTAGGTGGTCCTACCACACACTTCAATCTTCTTTTGCCGTCATGCGCCGGCGGATTGACGCAGCGAGCGGAATCCGCACGCTTCCTCCGGTCCGCCCATTCCTTTTCAACTGCGTATAATACCTGGCCGCCTCAGCCTCATGAATCCGATTCGCCGTCCGCACCGTCCCCTCGCCCGTCTGACGCTCATCCTGCTGGCCTGCGGAGTTCCCTTGATGCTCTCCGCGGCGAAAAGCGAGAAGCCGGCGAAGGAGGAGACCATCCAGCTGCCCAAGATGACGGTGAAGGGCGAAGCGGTCTGCAGCTTTGGCATCGGGATCGTCGGCAGCCGCGATTCCCAAACCCGGAAGATCAAGCGACTGTTCGTTTCAAGCGTCGGCATCGGTTCCACGGCGGACAAGCTCGGCCTGAAACGAGGGGATGAAATCCTGTCCATCAACGGGGTAAAAGTCGCGGGCCTGGACGGCGAGATGAAACACGGCAGTTGGTTGTTCGACCTGCTGGTCGATCAGGAACCGGGAACGATGATCGATCTCGAAATGGAAATCCGCACGGTCAAAGCCGTGACACTGCGGGCCTCATCCACTTCGGATTACAACGGAAGCATGTTTGCCCCTTCCCGCTAAACTGCGTGGTCCGGGCCCATCGGAAATAGGCGGTGGGCGGGCCCGCCGGGCCCGTCCAATAATTAGCGCAGACGGAGATTCGCCTTTTCCGTCAACCGCACTTCGCTGCGTGTTCCCCACGCTTCGCTGTCAACCCCGGCCTGTTCCCCATGAAAATCTTATCCCCGTGCATTTCCCTCCCCGTTGCCGCTCTTTTCATCGGGGGTCTTCCGGCCAGGGCGCAGCCATCAGGCGGCCCTTATGGTCCGCAGCCGCAGACCTATGAGGTGCCGAAGAACGCGTCCCATGTTTATTACGTCGCACCCGACGCGCCAGCCGATGGTTCCGGCGCAAGCTTGGCGGAACCTGCCAGTCTGGCCAACGCGATTGCCCAAGCGGTGACCAACGATGCGATCATCCTGCGCGGCGGCACTTACCGCACCGGCGGCTTGCAGCTCAACCAGGGCATCATCCTCCAGCCGTACGGGGACGAGAAACCCGTGCTCAAGGGCACACTGGTCGCCGGCAAATGGGAGGCGCAGGGCAACGGCCTCTGGCGCACCGCGTGGGCCACGCTCTTCCCGATGAAACCGCAGGATTGGTGGCGGCGGAATCGCGAGGGCCGCAAGACTCCCCTCTGGCTCTTCAACAACGACATGGTGTTCATTGATGGGAAGCCGCTCAAGGCGGTGGGCTGGGACGGCGCGGTTGACGCCGATTCCTACCTGGTGGATTACGACAATGGGCAAATTTACATCGGCGCCGATCCGACCGGTCATCTCGTAGAGATAACCGCGCGCGACAGCGCCATCGTCCGCGTCACCGGCGACGTACACGGCAAATCCTCGGATCGCACGGGCTACACCCTTCGCGGCCTCACGTTCACGCAATACGCGTACCGCGCCCTTGAGGTCGAGGGCCGGGAACCGGAGGGGCCGGCCGATCCCGCCACGTTCGGAAAGGAGGTTGTGGGCACCACGCTGGAAGACGTGACCATCACCCATTGCTCCCGCGTCGCCGGCTATTTCCGGGGCGACCGCTTCACGCTCCGCCGTTGCCTGATCAGCGACACCGGCACCGAGGGGGTCTACGTGATCGATTCCGCCGACTGCCTGCTCGAGCAGAATATTTTCGCCCGCAACAACGTCGAGAAAATCACCGGCTACTATCCGTCGGCTGTGAAAATCTTCAACCAGTCCCACCGCGTCGTCTGCCGCGACAACCTGGTGATCGACCAGCCCGATTCCAACGGCATCTGGTACGATGTCGGCAACGTGGACGGCGTGTTCGTCAACAACTGGATCGAGGGCTGCCTCGATGGTTTCTTCTTCGAAATCTCCAGGGGCGCCATCTGCGCGGGCAATGTCTTCGTCAATTGCGACAAAGGCGTGCGCGCGCTCAACAGCTCCGGCGTGCGCGTCTATCAAAACACGTTCGTCAACACCGTCGCCTCCTTCGAACGCACCGAACGCAGCGCGGTCGGCGATCATTTCGGCTGGCATCCCGCGACCGGTCCCGGCGTCGACCAGCGCGAGGGCCATGTTTTTTCCGGCAACCTGCTCATCGCCGATGCGGGCTTTCCCAAGGCCCTGTTGCGCGCGGACCAGGTTCCCCTGCTTCAGGGAAAGCTTCTCCGGCCGCAGTTCGCCACCGTCGATCACAACGTCTATGTGCGCCCCGCCGGCGACACCGCCTGTAACCTCGTGGCGTGGAGCCCGGCGGAGGGCGACGTAAACCAATTCGAATTCAAAAACCTGGATCAGCTGAGGGAGAAATTCCCGCAATTCGAAACCCACAGCGTGCAGCTCGCGCTCGACCCGGGCGCGGTGGTGCGCAGCCCGGAGCTGAAGAATTTCCAGCCGCTCCGGCCCCTTCTCGCGCAAAGCAAGCTCCCGGCCGACGTGGCGCGGCTGCTCGGCTGGCCCGCCGGGAAATCCCACGAACCCGGCGCCTACCAGGCTGCGAAGGGCACGGAATAATTTTCCCAAACGGGTTCCGCGAGTCAGCCGGCCGCCCTGCCCGCCAGTTCCTTTCTTATCAGCGGAGCGACCTTGGTCCCCAGCAGTTCGATCGCATGCATGACCTGCCGGTGCGGCATCGCGCCGCCGTTGAGCAGCATGGTCATGCGCGCGATGCCGCCGAGCGCCTCGTTTTCGTAAAGGATTTTCTCCGCCACGGTTTCGGGATCGCCGACCAGCAGCGCGCCGGTCGGCCCGCGCGTCGCGTCATATTGCGGCCGCGTGACGGCTGCCCAGCCCCGCTCGCGACCGATCGCGGTGAAGGCGCCGGCGTATGAGGGGAAATGTTGATCGGCGGCCAAGGCGGTTTCGTCGGCGACGAAACCGAGGTTGTGGATACCCACCGTCAGCTTTTCCGGAGGATGGCCGGCGCGCGCTCCCGCCTGCCGGTAGAGATCCAACAACGAACGGTACCTGTGCGGTTCGCCCCCGATGATCGCCAGGACCAGGGGCAGGCCCAGCGTCCCCGCCCGGACCAGCGACTGCGGCGTTCCGCCGACACCGATCCGGATCGGCAGGGGATTTCGAAAGGGCCGGGGATAAACCCCCTGCCCGGTAAGAGCCGCGCGGTGTTTGCCGGACCAATGCACTTCGGTTCGATCGCGAAGCTTCAGGAGCAATTCCAGTTTCTCCGAAAACAGCGTGTCGTAATCGTCGAGATTGTAGCCGAAGAGCGGAAACGACTCGGTGAACGACCCCCGCCCGACAATGATCTCGGCCCTGCCCCGGGAAATAAGATCGACCGTCGCGAAATCCTGAAACACGCGCACCGGATCGTCGGAGCTCAACACCGTGACCGCGCTCGTCAGGCGGATGCGCTTCGTCCGGGCCGCCGCCGCCGCGAGGATCACGGCGGGCGTCGAGGCAAGGTATTCCTTGCGGTGGTGTTCGCCCACCCCGAAGACGTCGAGGCCGACCTGGTCCGCGAGCTCGATTTCCTCGAGCAGATCGCGAATGCGATCCGCCTCGCTCATCGAACCGCGTTTCACCGCATCGAAACTCGTCTCCGCGAAACTATCCACGCCAAGCTGGATGCCGCCGATGGAACTCATCCGGGAAATGCAGCCACCTTTGGCCCGTTGTCAAAAGCCCGGCCGGCGCCCGCGACCGGTTCAGCGCTGCGCTTCCGCCAGCGCCTGATCGAGCGAGGCCGCCAGGATGGGTTTGGTGAGATGAACCCGAAAACCGGCGCTCCGACTGCGGTCAATATCCTCCACCATGCCGTAACCGGTCAGCGCGATGCCCCGCACGTCGCCCATTCCCCGCATCTCCTTCATCAGCTCGAAGCCGTCCCCGTCCGGCAAACCGATGTCGGAAATGAGGAAATCGAAATCCTGGCTGGCGATCAGGGAGCGCGCGGCGCCGACCGAACCGGCCAGCGAGACCTCGTAGTGGCGCGACTTGAGGAGCGCCGCAAGCGCGGCCCGGCTGGGCTCGTGATCCTCCACCAGCAGCACTTTCCGGCGCTGAAAGCCCGGTTTGGCCGGCGGCACCCCGGCGGCAACTTCATCGCCCGCCGACGCGGCGGGCGCGTCCTCCCCCGCGCCCTGCGGCAGCAGCGGCAGTTCCACGACAAACGTGGCCCCTTGATCCGTCCCCCCGCTTTTGGCGATCAGCCGTCCGCCATGCAGTTCGACCAGGCTTTTTGAAATGGTCAGGCCGAGGCCGAGGCCTCCGAAGCGATGGGCCCCGCCCGGCGTCGCGTGATCTCCCTGGGCGAAGGCGTCGTAGATCCGCTCCATTTCCAACGGGGATAAACCGACCCCGTTGTCGGCGATCGAAACGGCGATTGTTTCGGCGCCCTCATCCGTTTTCCCGGTGATTGCAATGGATCCGCCGCGGGCCGGGGTGAATTTGATGGCGTTCTTCAGCACGTTCCAGAATACCTGCTGCAAACGCACCGGATCGGCGGAGACCTGGCAGGGCCGCGGGTCCAGGTCCATTTTGAAGGCGATCCGCTTCCGTTCAATGTCCGCCCGCACGGTGGCGACGGCATCCGCGACGACGCGGTGAAGATCAACCGGCTTGATGTCGATGGACATCTTCCCGTGCGTGATTCTGGTCAGGTCGAGCAGGTCGTCGATCAATCTCGCCTCAAGTTCAACGTTGCGGCGGATGGTGGTGAAATGCGCGCGCGCCTTTTCCGGAAAGGCCGGATCCTGCTCGGCTTCGCTGGCGAGCAGGAGCACGGGGTTCAGCGGCGTACGGAGTTCATGGGAGAGGGCCGCCAGGAAATTGTCCTTGGCCCGGCCGGCCCGTTCCGCCACGTCCCTCGCATCCCGCAGGGCCGCGGTTCTGGCCTCGACGCGAAACTCCAGCGCATCGTTCGTCTCGCGCAAGGCCTGCTCGGCGGCGGAACGCTGCGCTATTTCCTTTTCCAGCGCGGCGTTGCTGGCCTGCAGGGCGGCGGTCTTGCGATGGAGATCGACGAACACCGCCACCTTCGAGCGAAGCACCTGGGAATTCGCCGGCTTGGTGAGATAATCCACCGCGCCGACATTGTAGCTTTCGAGCATGCGACGCTCGTCGTCGTAGAATGCCGTGAGAAAGATGATCGGGATGTGCTGGGTCCGCTCGCGCTGTTTGATGAGATGCGCCAGCTCGATGCCGCTGGTACCGGGCATCTGAACGTCAAGGACAATGACGGCAAACTCGCCCTGCAGCAGGGCGAGGAGGGCTTCCTCCGCGTTCAGGGCGCGGACAAAGCGGTATTCCGGCGATTGCAACAGGCTCTCCAATACCTCCAGGTTTCGCGGCTCGTCGTCCACGAGCAGGATGTTGATGGGGTTGGAAGTCACGATGATCGGAAAGCCGGACTGAAAAGGATGAAAATCAGCGCCGCCAAGCCGGGCATTGGAAAGAGGCCGGCGTCACGGTGCAAAGGTATTTCTTAAAGACGACATCCGCATAGATTCTTGGACCACAGTTTGGTTGCTTCGTTCGCGGAATTTCCAAAGGTGGCCGGGTGTTTTCCAAAAAATTCCTGATCGGCCAGCGCATCGGGCTGAGCTTCGCGGTATCGCTGGCGGCATTGATTGCCGTCGGCTTTTTCAGCCTCCTGAATTTCGAGAGCGCACAGAACGAGGCCCGCATGGTAAGCCATACGCTCGAAGTCATGACCGAACTGCGCCTGTTCAAGGACGCGGTGTCGCGCATCGAATCCTCCCCCCGCGGCTACCTGCTGTCGGGCAACATGGAAATGAAGGCCGAATTCGCCGAACAACACCAGATCGCCATTTCCACCCTCGGCAAGCTGCGCGCCCTCACCGCCGACAATGCCGCTCAAATCGCACGGCTGGAACGTCTGGCGGCCATCTTGAAGGACCGCACCGATTTGTCACAGGCCCTTATTTCCCTCCGGGATGACGGGCAGGCGGACAACGATCACAAAATCTCAGTCTTGATCAACGAGGGACAAACCAGTTCGGGCGATCTCCGCGAGATCGTGGAGACGATCGCCGAGCAGGAATCGCATCTCCTTGAGCTGCGCCAGGAGGCGAGCCGGCGCGCCGTAAGCGTGGCCCGAAACACCGTGGTTTACGGCTCCCTGGCGGCTTTGCTGGGAGTGACGATCAGCGGGCTCCTCCTGGCCCGCAGCATTGTCCGTCCCCTGAACAAACTGCAGACAGGGGCGACCCGGATCGGCGAGGGCGACTATGCGCACCGTGTCCGGATTGAGACCGGCGACGAGGTCGGCCGGCTCGCCCGGGTATTCAACGAGATGGCGGCCCAGGTGCAGGAGCGCCAGGCCGTGCTGGCAAATCAGGATTGGTTGAAAAGCGGCCTGGCGAAGTTCTCGACGCTCTATCAACAGCAGCGCGATCCGACGGCCGTGGGTAGCGCGGTGCTGGGCGAACTCGCCCTCTTGATCAACGCCCGGCCCGCGACCCTTTACCGGGTCAGGAACGAAGACGGCGAAGCAGTACTCGAACTCTGCGCGGGGTACGCCGCCGTCCGGCCGCCGGCCCGGATCGCCCCCGGCGAAGGCCTCGTCGGCCAATGCTATGCGGAAAAAGGACGCCTCGTCCTCGATCAGGCGCCCCCCGGTTATCTCCACCTGGGCTCCTCCCTGGGCGAGACAAAGCCGATCAGCATTGTCGTCGAGCCGGTCCGCTTTGAAGGCCGGGTCAAGGCCGTGCTGGAGCTGGCCTCGCTCCAACCCTTCACGGCCTTGCAACTCGAGCTCATCGAGCGGCTGGCGGCCGGCCTGGGCGTCGTTTTCCAGAATATCGAGTCCGTGGCCCGCACCGAGGGACTGTTGCTGCAGTCCCAAGCCTTGACCGCGCGACTCGAGGAACAGCAGCGCGTGCTCGCGGGCAAGAATACCGAGCTCGAGGAGCAAACCGACCGCCTGCGCAAGTCCGAGCAACTGCTGCAGGAACAGCAGGTGGAACTCGCGCAAACCAACGAGGAACTGGAACAGGCCAACGAGGAGATGGAACAGTCCAACGAAGAGCTGGAGGAGAAGACGAATCTGCTGGTGGCACAGAAGCGCGATCTCGAGGCTTCCAATCGCGCCATCGAGGAGGCCCGGCGCAACCTGGAGGAACAGGCCCGGCAGCTTTCGATCACCTCGACCTACAAGTCGAACTTCCTGGCCACCATGTCACACGAGTTGCGCACGCCGCTGAACAGCCTGCTCATCCTCGCCCGGCTGCTCGCGGAAAACCGCGACGAAAACCTCACCGCCAAGCAGGTCCAGTTCGCCGGTACGATCGAGTCGTCCGGCGCCGATCTTCTGGAAATGATCAATCAGATCCTCGATCTGGCGAAGATCGAGTCCGGCACCATCGAATTGCAATTGGCCGACGTGACCCCGGCCGAATTGCAGCGTTCCATCGAGCAGCAATTCCGTCATGTCGCCGAAACCAAGCACCTCCAGTTCGGGGTCGTCCTCGCCCCCGGCCTGCCCGCGCAAATCCACACCGATGTCGGCCGGCTCCATCAAGTTGTCAAAAACCTCCTGGCGAACGCCTTCAAGTTCACCGACCGAGGCTCGGTGAATGTGGAGATCCGGCCCGCCACCACCGGCTGGACCCGCTCCTCGATCACTTTGAACAAGGCGGCTGCGGTTGTCGCCATCTCCGTCACCGACACCGGTATCGGCATTCCCCGGGAAAAGCAGGAGATTATCTTCGAGTCGTTCCAGCAGGCCGACGCCGGCACCGCCCGGCGCTTCGGCGGCACCGGTCTCGGCCTCTCCATCAGCCGTGAAATCGCCCTGATGCTGGGCGGGGTGCTTCAGTTGGAAAGCGACGCCGGGAAAGGCAGCACGTTCACCCTCTTCCTGCCGGCCGTCCTGGAACAGCGCGCCCCCCACCCTCCCGCCCCGGCGGCGGCCGCGGCCGCGGCGCCGGCGCCGGTCTCCGATGAACTCGCCGTCGAGCCGACGGACCTCGACGAGCCCGATCTGGACGACGATCGCGACGACATCGCGCCGAACGACCGGGTGATCCTTATCATCGAGGACGATGTCCGCTTCGCGAACATCCTGATGGATTTTTCCAGGGAAAAAGGCTTCAAGGTTTTGGTGGCCGCCACGGCCCGCCGCGGCCTGGCCCTCGCCCACCGGTTCGTCCCGGTCGCCATCACGCTCGACCTGCGCCTGGCCGACGAGGACGGCTGGCTGGTGCTCGACCGCCTGAAACACGATCAAAGCACCCGGCATATTCCCGTGCACGTCATTTCCGTCGATCCGGGTCGCAGCCGCGGCCTGCGGCAGGGCGCGGTCTCCTATCTGCAAAAGCCGGTGAGCAGGGAAGCCATCAACGAAATCCTTCAGGAAACGGTCAACTTCATCGAGCGCCCCGTCAAAAACCTGCTGGTCGTGGAAGACGACGCCGTGCAGCGCGAAAGCATTCGCGAACTGATCGGCAACGGCGATGTCCATACCATTGCCGTCGGCACCGCCGCCGCCGCCCTGGCGGCCTTGGAATCCGACCGGTACGACTGCATCGTCCTCGACCTGATGTTGCCCGACCAGTCGGGCGTCGAGCTGATCCGCGAAATCAACCGCCGCCACGGCCCGCATGCGCCGCCGGTGATCGTCTATACCGGCAAGGAACTTTCGCAGCGCGAGGAAACCGAGCTCCGTTCGCTGTCGGAATCGATCATCGTCAAGGATGCGCGCTCGCCCGAGCGGCTGCTCGACGAGACCGCCCTATTCCTCCATCGCGTCCAGTCGCGTCTCCCCGAGGCCAAGCGACGCATGCTCGACCAGGTGAGAAAGCAGGATGCCGTCCTCACCGGCCGGCGCGTCCTTGTCGTCGATGACGACGTCCGGAACATCTTCGCGCTGACCGCGGCCCTCGAGGGCTACGGGATGATCGTGAAGTTTGCCGAAAGCGGCAAAACCGCCATTGAGATGCTCGAGGCCGACACCGACTGCGACGTCGTTCTGATGGACGTGATGATGCCGGAAATGGACGGCAACGAGGCGACCCGCCGGCTGCGCCGCGACAACCGCTTCGCGAAGCTTCCGATCATAGCCGTGACAGCCAAAGCGATGAAAGGCGACCGGGAACGTTCGATCGAGTCCGGCGCCTCGGATTATATCACGAAGCCCGTCGATATTGAAAAACTAATCTCCCTGCTGCGTGTCTGGCTATATCGGTGAGCAACCGTATCGCCAAACCGCATGGATCCATCCACGACGCATTCTTCGCCCTCGGACGTCCCGCCGGACGACTTCGAGGATTTGCGTCTGTTGCTGGAGACGGTGCATGACCGGTCGGGCATCGATTTCCGCGGGTACGCCTATTCCTCCCTGCGCCGCCGGGTGGCCCGCGCCGTCAGCGACGCGGGCGCGGCCAACATCGCCGCACTTCACCAGCGGTTGAAAAACGACGACGGGGTGCTGAGCAACCTCGTCCGCATGCTCACGGTCCACACGACCGCGATGTTTCGCGACCCCCTTTTCTTCCGGGTTTTCCGCCGGCACGTCGTCCCGGTCCTGCGCACCTATCCCTTCGTGCGCCTCTGGGTGGCCGGCTGCTCGACCGGCGAGGAGGTTTACTCGCTTTCCATCCTGCTGCTTGAGGAAGGAATCGCGGACCGGTGCCGCATCTATGCCACCGATCTGAGCGAGAGCGTGCTCGACCGCGCCCGCGCAGGCGTCTTCCCGCTCTCCGCCATGCAGGCGTATTCCTCCAACTATCGGGCCGCCGGAGGTACCGCGCCGTTCTCCGATTATTTCACGGCGGACAGCGAATCCGTCATTTTCCGCCGTCATCTCCGGGACAACGTGGTCTTCGGCACGCATAATCTCGTTTCGGACGCCTCGTTCAACGAGTTTCATGTCATTCTTTGCCGGAACGTCATGATCTACTTCCGCCGCGAATTGCAGGAACGCGTGCACAAGCTGTTTTACGACAGCCTCGTCACCTACGGCTACCTCGGCCTCGGTCGCAGCGAGGCCATCCGCTTCACCGCCCAGGCCCGGGCCTACGAGGCGCTCGATGGGCGCGAGCGGCTCTTCCGCAAAATCAAATGATCGTCATCGGCGGATCCCTCGGCGGCTGCGACGCGCTCCGCAAAATCCTGAAACGCCTGCCCGCGGGATTCGGACTGCCGATCGCCGCGGTGCTCCACCGCCACCGCGAAAGCGGCGATATGCTGGTACCCGTCGTCCAGCGCGGTTGTCGGCTGCGGGTTTCCGAAGCGGAGGACAAGGAGCCGATCAAGCCCGGCCGGGTTTATCTCTGCCCCGCCGACTATCATCTGATGATCGACCGGGATTATCTGACGCTTTCCACCGACGATCCGGTCAGCTTTGCCCGCCCCTCGGTCGATGTTCTCTTCGAATCCGCCGCAGAGTGGCAGCGTCAGCAGGCAATCGCCGTGATACTCACCGGTTCCGGTTCCGACGGCTCCCGGGGCGCGCGCCGCATTGAAGAATACGGCGGCACGGTCCTCGTGCAGGACCCAAAAGACGCGGAAGGACCGTGGATGCCGGCGGCGGCCATCGCCGCCACCCGTTCGCCGACGGTCCTGACACTTGCCGAAATTGCAAAGAAACTGATCGCCGTCGCCGCCCATCGGGGAAATCCGCGCTAAAACCCCATCTTTGGCGGACCCGCGCGAGAACCGGAATGTGCCCCGCCAAAGCATTCTGGACGGAAACGCACCGGACGGTCATCGGTATCTGATGGCTGTTTCCCTCACGACTTCGAACTTCGGCAGGTTGCCCGACGGCCGCCCGGTCAAACAACATGTGCTCGCCAATACCCGGGGTGTCCGCGTGACCTTGCTCGACTACGGGGCCACCCTTGCCGCGGTGGAAACGCCGGATCGCGACGGACGCGTCGCCGATATCACTCACGGATATGACGACCTCGAGGGCTGGCTTGGCAACCAATCCTACTTCGGCGCGATGGTGGGAAGATTCGCGAACCGGATCGCCGCGGGAGCATTCAGCCTTGAAGGGAAACTCCACCGGCTCGCCACCAACAATTCCCCCGCCGGTTTGCCCTGCCATTTGCACGGGGGCGTCGCCGGCTTCGACAAAAAACTTTGGTCCAGCCGGCCCTTGGAAAAACCGGCTGCCCGCGGCGTCGGCTTCGCCTATCTCAGTCCCGACGGCGAAGAGGCTTATCCAGGAAATCTGTCCGTCGAAATCGACTGCTGGCTGGACGAGAAAAATGAACTGACGATCGCCTTCCGCGCGACCACGGACCAGACCACGATCGTGAACCTCACGAACCATGCCTATTGGAATCTCACCGGGGATCCACGGCAACCGATCGCGGAGCATGCGCTCCGGTTGGAAGCGGACAAGGTTCTGGCGGTAAACGCCGGATTGATCCCCACCGGCGAACAAATGCCGGCGGCGGGAACCCCCTTCGATTTCACGCAACCGCGGGAGATCGGCCGGCGCATCGACGAGGACGATCCGCTGCTGAAATTTGGCAACGGCTACGATCACTGCTGGGTTTTGCGCGGGGCGAACGGCCTGCGGCCGGTGGCGTGGGTGCGCGAGCCAAAATCAGGCCGCACCCTCGAACTCCTGACGGATCAACCGGGATTGCAGTTATACACCGGAAATTTTCTGGATGGAACGGCGCGCGGGAAAGGCGGCGAATATTACCAGTTCCGCACGGCGTTCTGTCTGGAACCACAGCGATTTCCCGACGCCCCGAACCATCCCGGCTTCGCCCCCGCCACGCTTCGTCCCGGCGAAACCTATGAGCACCGGATGGCCTATCGTTTCTCGGTGACATAGAAACGCAGGTTTCCCCCGCCGCCGACCCGCGGGTCATGAGTCGAGGGCGGGGTCAGAATTACGCACTTCGCCCGGCAGGCCGGACAGATTTTCCCACTCCGGCAACGCGCCCGCATACTAAATTCCGGGTTTAACGGAACTTACCGCCCCGGGTCCGGTGGCATGGATTCAGCAATGAGGTTGGGGTTAAATCACGTTAAACCTCCAACAAGAACTCACCATGAATATGATTCGTTACAGCTACCCGCGACCGGCCGTTCTGTCGGCCATCGGACGCAGCCCATGGCAGGGACTGGAGTCCGAATTCGATCGTCTGTTCGAGACCGCGCTCGGCGAATTCGCCGGATCCGGTTCCCGCCATCGCTTCCCGATCGATCTCTACGAGGACA
>Ga0164241_10003868_pt1 | contig 14826 bp, 17 predicted proteins | sample OricomyardsoilBY_FD_108780 | JGI IMG/M metagenome (GOLD analysis project Ga0164241, IMG submission 108780) | Backyard soil microbial communities from Emeryville, California, USA - Original compost - Back yard soil (BY) | ecosystem: Environmental > Terrestrial > Soil > Unclassified | place: USA...
ATCAGGTCGCCGCGCTCACGCGCGCCAAAGAAAGCCCGTACTACCTCGCAAGTCGCGCCTTCGCCAACGTCGTGTATGGCAAGGGAAGCGTTTACGCACGCTCAGCCACCGAGGCAGAAGTCAAATCGATCACGCGCGCGGATCTCGCTTCGTATTACGAGAAATACTATCGTCCACCCAACGTGACGTTCGTAGTGGGCCGACATCACCGCCGATCAGGCGGTTGCCAGGCTTTCGAAAGTGTTCGGATCATGGACCGCGGGAACCAAGGCTGTGCTCGCGATCGCGCCGCCAAAAGGTGTTTCGACCGAGACGGTCTACATCGTTGACCGTCCTGATTCACCGCAGAGCGTCTTCTATGTCGGAGGGCTTGGTCCGCCGCGCAACGCACCCGACTATTTCGCCACCGATCTGGCGAATGTCACGTTTGGAGGCGCGTTCACGAGTCGCATCAATCTGAATCTGCGCGAGGATAAACATTACACCTACGGCGCCAATTCATTCTTCAGTTATCGTCGCGTTCCCGAGCCCAGCACGTTCATCGTCGCGAGTGCAGTGTCTACACCGAAAACCGACAGCTCGCTCGTTCAAATCGCGAAGGAATTCAACGACATTCGTGGCTCCCGCCCGATTACTGCGGCCGAACTCGCTTTTGCGAAGGGAACCGCAACCAAGGGTCTTCCTCTGCAGTTCGAAACGATGTCATCGCAGGCTGGTGCCATCGGCGAGCTGATTACCGAGGGGCTGCCACTGGATTACTACAACACCGTTGTGCAACAGTACCGTGCCGTTACACTGGCCGATGCTCAGAAGGCTGCGGTTGCGCACATGAATCCCGCCAATATGGCGATTGTCATCGTCGGTGATCGAAAGGTGATCGAGCCCGGCATCAAGGCCGCGAACGTAGCGCCCGTTGTAGTGATCGACGATCAGGGCAACCCGGTCCCGTAGTCACACGCGTGCGATTGCACGGTGTTGTCGAGATTGAAAAAGGTGGCCGCTTCATTTGGATGCGGCCACCTTTTACTATCGCAGGCTGTAAGCCCAGTATGCAGCGCCGCCAATCACGGCTACTGTCACGATCACGATGATCGGGATCATCTTCACGAATGAACTGGACGGTTGCTGGATCTCCGGAGCGTTCGGCTGCCCCGGAAATGTCAGAGTCGGTCGCCGATCGTCGACGCTGGATGGGCGCGAAGTCGAGGCTGCGATCTTCATCGCAACCGGAAGCCGCGCCTTCGTGAAGATGAACTTCATGCTCCCGATCATGAACGTCGATTGCTCATGAAGAGGTTGAGGAGCAACGACAGGCTGGCCGTTCATGACGGTTGTCGTGGACCCGATCGGATACAGGACGAAATCATCGCCCTCCTGCCGCACCTCGGCGTGATGGCGGGATACCGCGACCTCGTTCACGATCACATCACAGGTCGTTTCCCGTCCGATGCAAAGCGCCCTTTCCTCTGGAAAGGCGTACGCCTTGTGCTCGAAGGCGTGTATCAGGTAGGGGGTGCCCGGAGTATTCGTGTCCGTCATTGTCAAGTCTGACGATTTTGACGCTGCAAAGGGCACACCGGCAGAGCCCGTTCTGCCAGTTCCGCCCGTTCAGCAAACTGCTGTCGACCTTCGGTACGTCCTCTGGCTCCCAGCTCATGACGCGAACGGGTCGTCCGAGAGGTGCTCGTCGATCACGTACCAGTGTCCACTCTCGAATCTGAAGACCGCAGTCCAGGCACCACCAATGACATGCGGAAGACCGCTGGGCTGTTTGTGCGGGATCCGGTAGACGGCCGTCATGACAGCCACCGTTGGAGATAGCACCTGGATGTGCATCGAGGTCCATTCCACGTGGGCATCGCGCATGTTGGCCCCGACGTTGGTCCAGAAGGCCTCGATGCCCGCCCGGAGCGAATCCCGCGAGGTGGTGATGCGGCCGCCGCTCGCCGAGATGATGGTTCCGGTTGGGGCGTAGAGTCCCATGAGATTGGCCGGCACGTCGGGCCGGCTGAAGTCGTATGCAGCCACAACCTCAGCCCGGATCGCTCGTTCGGCTGCCAGTCGCTGGAGGGGGCTGACCTCCCGGCTGGTGCCTGAGCAGGCGCAAGCCAAAAGGGCTACGATTGGCAGCATCGTTCGGGTCATGGAACCTTGGTCGAGGCTCGGGGTTGGCTACAAGGGTCAAAATATCGTCGACGCGAGTCCGAGGGGGACATATGCGCTACAGATCGTAGATTGGTTCGGCGGTGGTGCTTCTTGGCATTGCTGCTTGCAAGGGCAACAGCAACCAGATGAACGCCGATCTCGCCAAGGATCTCGATGCGGCCAGAACGTTGGACGCGCTCGCGCTTGCGCCACACTCCGGGGTCCAGACTGTCGTTTCGACTGCCGAGTTGACGCCAGGAGCGCGGAATCGGCTGCAGTCGTCCGCCCGATCGTCGCGTAGTGTCCCGCGTCGTGCTACTCACAAGGACAGAGTTACGGCAGCAGTCTCGGAAGTATCTGCCCAGACGTCGGCACCCGCTCCGGTCGAAGTCGCAGTCTCAACGGCAGCAGCTTCGAGCATAACGCCGGACGATCCTGAGGTGACATCCGCACCACCAGCGGCACCCTCGCCCCGCCCACAGCCAGTTGACGTTCCGGCTTCGTCCGGCGGTAGTAGTCTAGGCGGTATTATTGGTGCGATTGGAGGCGCGATTCTTCGCGGCGGAGTCGTTGACGGGGATCATTGTGATCCGCGAGGACGTCGCGGCGGCGGTATCTTGATCAACCAGCGCGGGCCGATATTCCGCGGTAACTATTAGTCACTCAACAACCTCGATGCGATCATTCCGCCCAACGGCGATCTTCGCGGCTACAGCAATTACACTGCTCGCTGTCGCTGCGTGCAACAAATCCGACTCGACAGGCCAGGATGCGCTGGCCCAGGATTCGTCGCTCACGCGTGATCTACAGCTCGCGAACAACGACACGACCGCTCAACCGCAGCTCAAGGACGTTCCGACAACACCGCCGCCTGCACCACCCAAGGCGGCAGTTGTCGAACAGCGTCGTGTAGCATCCGCACCACCGCCACGTCGACGCACTCCGACTCCGACGCCGCGAGAACCTGCGCCAGTCGCGCAAACTCCGTCACCAGTGACGACAACGCCGTCCGGCAACACCGTCGTCACTGCGCCTTCAACGGGAGCAAGCACCGAAGGCGCGGTCGGAGTCGTGGCCGCCGGCACCAACATATCCATGAGCTCGGGCCAGCGCGTATGCACCAACACCAACAGCGTTGGTGATCGGATAACTGCCACACTCGCGGAAGCCGTTACTGCCTCGAATGGAGTGATGATCCCCGCCGGAGCTACCGCTGTGCTCGAAGTAACGTCGCTCGGCCGCAGCACTCAAGCGGGCGAAAATATGAACATCGGGCTCGTCGTACGGTCCATCAGTTACGGCGGCAAGACGTTTCCGGTAAACGGCGAGATTGTCAGCGCTGGTGTCGAGAAGGTGAAGGCTCCCGACAATAACGACGCAACCAAGGTTGCTGGCGGCGCAGTCGTGGGCGCGATACTCGGCAGAATCCTCGGCGGCGGCAGGTCCAAGACGAAGGGGACGATCATCGGCGCCGCTGGCGGCGCTGCAGCCGGTGCAGTGTTGGCGCACCAGACGGAGAAATACGATGCGTGTCTCCCCAGCGGCGGGAAGGTCGTTGTCCGACTCGATTCTCCCATGTCCGTTCAGGCAGGCACGGCATCGAACGGCGTCATCTGACGTGTGACATTCGAAAACGGCCCTGACGACAACACGTTCGTCAGGGCCGTTTTCGTATCTTAGATTTGACAGGCTGGATTGGAAGCTGATTTTTCGAATCGATGCAATGAGAGTTCAATGGCGTGTACGCCGGTAACAACATCCATGCGTGGCAAGACGATTGTCATCACGGGTGCCAACACGGGAATCGGAAAGGCCGCTGCGATTGAGCTAGCTGTGCTTGGCGCGTATGTTGTGATGGTATGCAGGAATCGGGAGCGTGGCGAGACGGCGCGCGCAGATGTCGAGCGCGCGGCACGGAACAGCGGTACTGGTGGCGGCGCCGAGCTCCGTATCGCCGATCTTTCAGCTCAGAAGGAAATCCGCGCTGTAGCGCAGGCAATACTTGACGCGCATCCGAGGATCGATGTGCTGATCAACAACGCCGGCGTTGCGCTCAAGCAGCGCGAAGTCACCGTGGATGGCATAGAGCGTACGTTTGCAGTGAACTATCTCGCGTACTTCATGTTGTCCAACTTGCTGCTCCCGGCACTTCTTGCGGCGACACCGTCGCGGATAATCAACGTCGCGTCCGCCGCACACGAACGCGGCAAACTGGATTTCGGTAATCTGCAGGGAGAGCGCTCATACCGGAATTTCCCGATGTACGGCGCGAGCAAGCTCGAAGACGTGATGTTCACGTATGCATTCGCACGCCGACTGAACGGGAAGGGGATAACAGTCAATTCGCTCCATCCCGGCGTCGTTGCGACCGAGATCTGGCGGCAAGTCAGAATTCTTGACATGCTGAGTCGCTGGTTCATGTTGTCGCCGGAAAAAGGGGCGCGTACCACCGTGTATCTCGCGGCGTCGGAAGAAGTCGCCGATCTGACGGGAAAGTATTTTGTCAAATGTGAGTTGGCGAAGACAACGCCACTGAGTCGTGATGAAGCACTTCAGGAAAAGCTATGGAGCGTGAGCGTGGAACTCACGAATGTCGGACGAGAATTCTGAATATGGTTAATGCGCCGGTTCGCTCCGCATCGAGGGGCCTGTTCGTCATCGCGATCGCCCTAGCTACCGCGTGCTCTGCGAGTATCCGTCCGCTACCACCGATCTCAGCCTCGATTCCCCGATCCACGCCAGAGGAGAATCCCGGTGGCACGTCGAGCGTCCCGATGGACGCGACGGACGTGGAATACTTCGATGCGAACCCGCTGATGGTTCCGGTAGAAAATGTCGCTCCGAAGGGTGTTTCGGACAGTTTCAATGAACCGCGCTCCGGTGGTCGGACGCATCGCGCCAACGACATTCTCGCGCCGATGGGCACACGGGTCGTCGCAGCCGAGGCCGGCACGATCATGCGTCTCAGCAAGAACGCGCTTGGCGGTATTACCATCTACATGACCGACGATACCGGTCGGTTCATTTTCTATTACGCGCACCTCGAGAAGTACGCGGCAGGCCTGACCGCGAAGGAACATGTCATGCAGGGCGACCTTCTCGGTTATGTTGGTATGACCGGGAACGCGCCGGTGCCGCACCTGCATTTTCAGGCCATGCGGCGTGATCCTGATCGGCGCGACTACTGGAACAGTCCGGCTATCGATGTTCGGACCTATTTCACGCTTACTGGGCGGGTGCGCGATGGCGATGAGCGGTAAGGAACGAGCAAAGCTGCGTACCGAAGCGCAAAAGCTGAGCGCGCTGGTGCACGTCGGTCACGCAGGCATTACCGATGCCATAGTGAAGACAATGGACGAGGTGCTGAGCACACATGAGCTCGTAAAAGTCGACATCAGCCGAAACCTGACCGCGCCGATCAAGGAACTAGCGAACGCTCTCGCGGAGGCAACGAGCTCGGAAGTGGTTCAGGTAATCGGTCGAAAGGCGACACTGTTTCGTGACAACCCCGATCTGGAGCGGAAAGGCAGCACCCCGCCATGGCGCACGTAGGGCGCGGGTTCATCCGCGCCCCGCCGCCATCCCACCCCCCGCCGTCATTCCCGCGAAAGCGGGAATCCATTTTTCGCGACACACCGCCCCAACATGGATCCCCGCTTTTGCGGGGATGACAGTGTGGTCGCCGGGGATGACGGCGGGGTAGCTGTGCTCGCCGGGATGACAGGGTATCCTGCGGAGATGACGACAGTTGCCAAATTGGCCATGTTGAAATCTGACCTCCGCGGTCTATCTTTCGTAAGAGTGCCAGTCACTGGCCGAACCAACCGAGAGAAATGCCCTACGTAATTACTGAAGCCTGCATCGGTGTGAAGGACCGTGCTTGCGTTGATGTCTGTCCCGTTGACTGCATCTACGAGGGGCCGGATCAGCTCTTTATCCATCCCGACGAGTGCATTGATTGTGGTGCCTGCGAGCCGGAATGCCCGGTTACAGCGATCTTCCCCGAAGAGGACGTGCCGCAGAATCTGCGGAGCTACATCGCGCTGAACGCCGATGTCTTCAAGGGGCCGAATCCTCCGGGCAAACCCCAGCGCTAGGGCAACACAAGCCCAATTGTCGCCGTACTCGTGCGGGGATACAGATCACGGCAAAGGCGCCCCGCAGGGCGCCTTTGCCGTTCCCGGTGTCTCGCGCGCCAGCTTTCAGGATCCATCTTTTACCGATAGACAGATGAAAAGCGTACGTCAGTCCTCATTCGTCGCCGCTCTTGGTTGCCTGGCGATCATTGCTTCCGGATGCGCGACCTCGCCAGTGCGGACAGGAACCGGCGCGCCCGCGGCAGGCACTGCGTCCGGTACGACTCCCCAGGTGCTGCTCATCTCTCTCGACGGTTTCAGACGCAGCTATCTGGACACTGATTCAGTGCCCACCCTCCATGCACTCGCCGCCGCCGGAGTCACCGCCGCGGCGATGATTCCGTCCTTCCCGTCGCTGACATTCCCAAACCACTATACCATCGTCACTGGCCTCTATCCTGAGCATCATGGGATAGTCGGCAACACAATCTACGACCCGGAATTCAAGCAACTCTTCACGATGAGCAACGCCGCGGCCAAGGAAAGTCGCTGGTGGGGCGGACAGCCGATCTGGATCACCGCTGAAAAACAGGGCAAGCGCGCAGCCACCTTCTTCTGGCCTGGCTCTGAAGTCGAGATCGACAGCACTCGGCCCAGCCGCTGGAAACCATACGACGGCAAGGTCACGTTCGATGCCCGTGTCGATACCGTTCTGTCCTGGCTCGCGCTGAAAGGACCGCAACGGGTTTCGATCGTAACACTCTATTTTGACGAACCCGATCACTCAGGACACGAGTACGGACCCGACTCGCCAAAAACAGCGGCTGCTGCCGCACGCGCGGACAGCGCAGTTGGACGGTTGATGCAGGGCCTTCGCGATCGTGGAATGTACGACAGCGTGAACGTCGTTGTCGTATCCGATCACGGGATGTCCGCGCTGTCACCTGATCGCGTCGTGTACCTCGATGACGTTGTCGATACGGCGTCCATACGCATCACGTCGCTCTCGCCCAACCTGGCGATCACTCCGAAGGACGGCGATGCCGCCGCGTTGCTCGCAAAAATCAGAAAACTTCCACACGTACAGTCGTGGCTGAAAGCCGACGTCCCAGCGCGCCTGCATTACAACGAAGGTCGCCGGATCACACCCGTGGTCGCCGTAGCCGATGACGGCTGGACAATCGCCATCCATGGAGAGAGGCGCGGTCCGCCGGGCGGCGCGCATGGCTATGACAACAAGAACGAGTCGATGCACGCGCTGTTCATCGCGCATGGTCCCGCATTCAGGCAGGGAGTGACAATGCCTGCATTCCCGAACGTGGATGTGTATGACCTGTTGGCGCAATTGCTCCAGATCAGGCCGTCGCCCAATGATGGTTCGCTGACGCCGTTCTCAGCGGTGTTGCGCTGAGAACGGCGAGTATCGATCAGGGGACTGGTTTTCCGCCGATTCCGTAGCGGCTCTTGATCTCGAACGCGATGATCAGCACGGCGTATTGCATGAACGTGCTGATCTCGCTGCGCCATGCTTGCGGCCAGTCCATTTCCCCGTGCTCACGTGTCGAAGGCGGGCGCGGCAGCCAGCGCGGTGTGCGAGACTTGTACTCCAGATACTCGCTGTCGAAAGTGCTCTCGAGTACTCCTTCTTCGAATCTCACGATCAGCGAGTATTCGATCGCGAACAGAACGATCGCTATCGGGAGAAACCAGAGGACCCCGGAAATGACCGCGAATCCCATCCAGATCAGGAAGTTGCCGTTGTAGAGCGGGTTCCGGCTCCAGGCAAACGGACCATACGTAACGAGCCGGTTGACATTGCGGGACCGCCGCCTGGTCGAAGTGCCGGCTGCCGCGACTCCCCAGAGGCGCCACGCTTCGCCGATCACGACGAGGGCGAGCCCGATGACCCACAGCTCCAGCGACATGTGACCGGGAGCCACCAGCGGGACGCCAAGGAACAGAATCGGTAGCCAGCCGCGATGGCGAAACAGGACGGCACCGGCCCGCGCGGCTGGAGTTTGCTCCGCGGCTGACAGCGACCCGACAGGCTGCCTGACGGCGGCCGGAGAATTCTGTTGCTCAGTCATGGGCTCAATTTGCACACTGATAGCGATATGCTCAACAGCAAACCCGGATCATGTTGGTGATCGCCGTCTGCCGACTGCCACGGAATCGCCGCGCTGGACGTAAAGGAGGGGAGATCAGTGCACCTGACCTCCCCCTCCTGTCGCTCCACTGAGCAACTCCCTCGCTCCTTTTCGCTTCCGTGGCCGGAAGACGCGCGGCCGGATTACCTCGCGGACTTTCTCGTGGCCTTTCTCGTCGTCTTCCGAACTGACTTCCGCGCGGATGATTTTCCTGTCGAACTCTTGCCTCCGCCAGCGCGCACCGTCGACTTCCGCGACGACGTCTTGCGAGAAGTCTTTTTTCTGGATGCGCGTTTTCTGGGAGGCGTCTTCTCTCCCTTCTCTCTCGCCTCGCTGATGCCGATTGCGAGCGCCTGCTTGCGACTCGTCACTTTTCGACCGCCGCGCGTCTTGAGTGTGCCGTGCTTGCGCCGGCGCATCGCGCTCGCGACTGTCGAACTCGCTTTCTTGCTGTACTTCCTGCCGGATGTCTTCCGGCTCGATTTGCGTGCCGCCATGCAGCCCTCCCGGAAAGGTTATGTGGTAACACGCTCACCGTTTGCAAGAGACGCGCCCTTATAACAGCCGCGAATCGAATGTATTCCAGAACAGTGTCGGGCGTTCGGCATGACGCGCCAGCTCTCGTGCAACGACAAACGCTTTTGCGGAGTATGTGTCATCCAGGCGGATATCAGACACGTCGGCGAGTTCGCGGGCGGCCGACGTTGCAGCAGGCAATGCTCGGCCGTATGCGCCGCCATACGCGTCGTGTACGACGCCGAGTAGATGGGTCGGCACTGTTGGTATGCGCTCGCCGGTCACGCGCGCAATGAGTCGCGCTGTCCCTGAGATGAGTCGTCTCACACGGAAACGATTCGCAACTATTGCGGGAGTTACCTGCACGGCGATGGTAGCGGCTTCGATTCCCGCGATTGCAAAGCCCAGCGACAGTCCGGCAACCGTTCCACCACTCCCGAGCGGTACTACGACACGCGCTGGCAACGGGAGCTCGCCTGCGCGAATCTGGCTGGCGAGCTCCAGCCCCGCGTTGACGTGCGCAAGTACGCCAAGTGGGGTTGATCCACCCAGCGGGATGTACCTGGATCGCCGGATGAGTCGCACCAGTTGTGCGCGGGCGATCGCGAGCATGGCATTGCTGTACGCGCGCGAGTCTACATCTTCGTCAGAGATCCTCTGGGCGACACGCTGCGCGGAAGGATTCATTTCGTGACGCCAACGGGCGCTCACTACCGTGGCTCCAAGTCGGCGAGCATGCACTGTTGTTGCAAGCACGTGCGTCGATCCCTCGCCGCCGGCAGTGACGAGCGTGTCGCCTGGTTTGACTCCCGCGAGCAGGAATTCGAGCGAACGCGCCTTGTTGCCCCCGCAGAATTCGCTATTGATACCGTCCCGTTTTATCCAGATGTCGGTACCTGCAACTGTTGCGAGCTGGACCGGCGACGGTAATGTGCAGAGCGATATGCGTGGTACGGAGCTAAGCGACGGAAACCTGTCGTACAGCGGTGATTGCTGCGGCATCACCAGAATCTCGCCGCGCAGCAATGGCTCATCACAAAGCGGCGTCGGGGTTGGGCGGCGGTTCGTTCACGAATGGCAACGGCGTTGGATCCCCGATCACGTCCTCGACATACAACATCTTGACGAGAATCATCGCGAGCACGAGTAGTGGCACTGCGACGAACAGGCCAACGATACCGAACGCGAGCGCCATCACTGCCTGCGTGAGCACCGTGAGCACGGGCGGAAGATCCACTCCTTCCTTCATCAGAAGCGGGATCAACACGTGCGTCTCGAGGAAGTGGATCACGTAGAAGGCGACGAGCACTGCCGCCGCCTTTTGCGGTGAATCGACGAAGCCCATGGCTATCGCCGGTACGGCGCTGATGATCGGGCCGGCCATGGGGACGAATTGCAGCAACCCGGACAGAATTCCGAGCGGAAGCGCCGCCCGTACGTGAAGAACCGTGCGCACCCCCGTAGCGACCACGCCCATCACCACCATGGCGATGAGCTGGGTGACGAGCCATCGGCGCAGCGCGACGGTGATCGCATCAAGTACTTGCTCCCCCCTCACCCGAGCCCGGTGCGGCATCAGGCCAATGATCCCTTTTCGGTACAGCGAGGGGTCCGCCCCGATATAAACGGCGAGGAAGAAGATGATGACGATCCCAGCGATGACCTCCACAGTCGAGTGGAGCACCGGGAATATGAAGCCACTCGCTCCCGCTCCTCGGGCCATGATCTGCTCTCTGAGCGCGCGAACATGAACCAGTGAATCCGGTATTATATCATTCTTAGTAGCTATAGTGTCGCCATGCTGCCGTATAATTGGCGTCGATGCGACGGAGTCCTGCTCGTTGGACAGAAGCGTTCCAACAAAGCCCCCCTGACGCTGACCCAACCAGGAGTCAAGCTTGACGAACGCCTCGGGTAACCGCTGCTTGAGCTCGCGGTACTGGGTGCGAACTGTCGGTCCCGTCCATGCGCCGAAGCCGATAAGCAGCGCGATGGCCGCAGCTACTATGAGTGCTGCCCCGAAGCCCTGCCCGATCCCGAAACGCCGCAGCCGCGTGGCCCCCGCCGACACCGCCAGCCCCAGCAGCAGGCCGAAGAATGCGACGAAGATCAGATTGTGCGCCCGGAAGACGACGTAGGCGCCGAGCGCCACCAGCATTACCACCGCCGAGACGCGAGCTACATCGCGGTTGCGCCATCCTGACTGCCGTGGGGAGCTCATTGAGGTCATGGTAGATTGAAGTATGGCAGATCCGTACCAGCCCACTTACCTGGACACCGCAGAGCGTGCCGCGTCGTTCATGGACTCGATCACCGGTGTTCGCGAACTCGCGATCGACACCGAAGGCGCCAGTTTCCATCGATTCGTGGACCGGATTTACCTGCTGCAGCTATCCACGGAACATCATAGCGCCATCTTCGATCCGCTGCTGGCCGGCGTACTTCCGAAGCTTGGCTCGATGATCGAAGATCGGGAAGTAGAGGTCATATTCCACGACGCTGATTACGATCTGCGCCTGCTGAGGCAGGACTATGGCTGGCACGCTACTCACATCTTTGACACCAGAATAGCCGCGCAGTTGCTCGGGATTCCAGCGTTCGGTCTCGCGGCACTCCTGGACAAATTCTTCGGCGTAAAGCTGGACAAGCAGCACCAGCGTGCAGACTGGTCCATGCGTCCGCTTACGTCGGGCATGCTCGACTACGCCGCGCAGGATACACGCTACCTGCTCGACCTGCGCGACGAGCTGCGCACTGGTCTCGACTCCAAGGGCCGGATGTCGTGGGCGCAGGAAGAGTTCGAGCGGCTGGAATCCGTTCAGTTTGCTCCTGAAGATCCAGCGACGTCGTTTCTACGCACCAAGGGCGCGCGGGATCTCAAGCGTCGCGAGCTCGCCATACTGCGCGAACTCGTCGCCTGGCGGGATGCGCGAGCCGCGGCTGTCGACCGCGCTACTTTCCGGGTTCTGGGGAACGAGGCTATGTTCGAAATCATTCGGACGCAGCCGACCACGCGCGACGCTCTGGTTGCTATCAAGGGTGTCCCACGCGGGATTCTGGAGCGGCACGCTTCGGAACTTCTCGACGCGGTCAGGCGCGGTCAGGATGTCCCCGAGGCCGACCTCCCGCGCTTTCCCCGCACCGCGCGCTGGGATCGTGACCCCGACTTCGACGCCAATGTCGCCAAACTCAAGTCCGTTCGCGACGCAGCGGCTCAGCGGCTCCAGCTCGATCCTGGCGTGCTGTGTGCCCGCGATCGGATGGAGGCCGTCGCCCGCCGGAAGCCAAGGAGCGTCGACGACTTGCAGGAGGTCCCCGAGCTCCGGCGCTGGCAGGCCGAGGTCCTTGGCGCAGATTTTGTGACTGCGCTAAAGGGGTAATCCGGCTGTCATTCCCGCGAAAGCGGGAAGCCAGGTTCTTTCCGGCCGCAATCGATCACCGGAGCGCTCCGAAGCGAATGGGTCCCCAGCGAATGGGCCCCTGCTTTCGCGGGAATGACTTTCTGGTTTGCGACAGCTATGACTCCAGGCACAATGGATCCCGCTTTCGTGGGGATGACGGACTGGTAAACTCAGTTCAAACCTTCCAGCATCCCGGCCCGTCATATTGCCAGAACCGATGCAGACAGCACTCGCCACCTCGCTCGAGACCATGAGTCCGACAGCAGCCGAGCCGAATTCACAGCTGGATCCGCAGCTGGATCCGCAGCTGGATCCGCAGCTGGATCCGCAGCTCGCCGCGAATGGGGACAGGCAGGCATTCGAACGGTTGTATCGGTCCAATGTCAATCGCGTGTATGCACTGTGTGTGCGAATGGTTGGCGATCGAACTCGCGCAGAAGAGCTAGCACAGGATGCATTCGTTCGAGCGTGGGATCGGTTACCGCAGTTTCGAGGCGACTCGGCGTTCTCTACATGGCTGCACCGTTTGACTGTGAATGTGGTACTCGAAGCGCAACGCACTGATCGACGAAATCGTGCGCAGACAGATAACGAAGAAGCGTTCGATGCGGAGCCGCCGGTAGCGAGGCGCGAACATCTCGCAGAAAAGATGGATCTGGCAGTGGCAATAGCGGCACTGCCACCCGGTGCACGCGCGGTATTCGCACTGCATGACGTTGAAGGATATAAGCACGAAGAAATCGCGGAGATGCTGGATATTACTTCAGGTGGGAGCAAGGCCCAGCTTCACCGCGCGCGACGACTCCTGAGGGAGGCACTGGCATGATGAACGAAGATCCGCTCATGAATGATGAGCAAACCGCAGATTCAGTGGCAAAGTATTTCGAGGACACTCCGGAATTGTTGAACGGAATCGTTCCGCAGCGTGACTTGTGGCCAGCGATCGAGAATCGCATCTCTGCGCGAGTCCTCCCGTTATCCGCGCCTGCATCGCAGCGGTCACGAAGGAAATTCGGTGGGTGGATTCCCACGCTCATCGCGGCGTCGGCGTTGATAGCCGGCACCGCGGGCATAACGTACATCATCACGTCGCGCGCGGTTGCACCGACGCCGGCTACGAACGGCGTACTGGCCAGCGCTGATCACAACTCAAGTACTACGGCGCAGAGCGCTACTGCAGGAGTCCAGGATCCGGCCGGTACCATTGTGCCAGAGACGCAAGTTGCGTCCGGCAAATCGGTTCCAGCGGCCGCGTCAGTTGCAACAGTGACACCGCAGAGAAAACAACCTGGAATTCAGCTCGCGTCGCGAACGACTGGCGCCGGAGATGATCAGGTCCGAAAGACCTACGATACAGAGATTGCATCGTTGCATGCTGCACTCGAGTCGCGTCGCGGTCAGTTGAATCCTGCGACGGTGCAGATCATAGAGCAGAATCTGGGTGTGATCGACGAGGCAATTCGTCAGTCCAAGGCAGCGCTTGCAAGAGATCCAAACAGCAGTCTTCTGAATGAACAGCTCGACCGTACTCTGGCGAAGAAAACAGGATTGCTCCGTGCAGCTGTATTGCTTCCCGCCGCGTGAAGTTGCACGAGACCACGAGGAACTGACCAATGAGAATTCAAGATTTTGCAAAGCGTTTACTGATTGCCGGCCTGATTGTCGGAGCAATTCCACTTGCTGCGCAGGAGACCCCTCCGACGCCGCCTCGGCCACCTTCTCCGCCCAGTCCGATGGCGGCGCCTACGCCGCCAAGGCCACCGCGGCCTCCAAGAGCGCCGCGCGGCTGGTCTGGCGATGACGGGGTGGCGAGGATCGATACCACGGTATCGTTCTCATCGAATGGGACCGTGGAACTTTCTCTTGTCGCCGGCACGATGAAGATTTCGACCTGGAATCAGAACAAGGTTCGTGTCGTCGCATCCACCTCAGGGCCGCCATCGCTTCAATTCGACGCAAGCAGCTCGCATCTGACGCTGGAGCAGGCGAGAAACGGATCTCGTGGGGATCGGAACAGCATTGGCAGCGCGACATACGATGTGACCGTTCCCGCGGGGACTCGTGCGAGTCTGACCGCAGTGTCGGGAGATATCAACGCCGCCGGGCTTGGTGGTCGAGTGGAGGTCAGTACCGTGAGCGGATCGGTCAACGTGCGCGATGTTGGTGCGGGACTCAGCGTCGAGGGGGTGTCCGGTGACATCACTCTCGCCAACGTCGGGGGCGAGGTCCACGTGGAGAACGTGAGCGGTCGGGTGTCGGTGTCGGCGGTGCGTGGATCGGCCAGTATCGAGACGGTAAGCGGTGCGATTACACTTTCGGGAGTCGGCGGCAATAGCATTCACGCCACGTCGGTGAGCGGCAATCTGGACTTTACTGGATCCGTGGGCGGGTCGGCCAGGTACAATTTCGAGACGCACTCGGGCCGGACCAATCTCAGGATCGGGGGAAACGCCAACGCCGCGATCCGTGTCGAAACCTTCAGCGGGTCGGTTTCGAACGACTACCCGGGTGCCGTCAAGCGTCGCAGTTCCGATGATGACG
>Ga0164241_10003869_pt1 | contig 14822 bp, 7 predicted proteins | sample OricomyardsoilBY_FD_108780 | JGI IMG/M metagenome (GOLD analysis project Ga0164241, IMG submission 108780) | Backyard soil microbial communities from Emeryville, California, USA - Original compost - Back yard soil (BY) | ecosystem: Environmental > Terrestrial > Soil > Unclassified | place: USA...
CGACGGCACGCGGGCGGTCCGGGACTTCTGGAGCTGGCAGATCGCCAAGTACTTCGTGAACGTGGCCTGCGCGATCCAGCACGAGTCTGTCGCCCACCTCGGTGACTGCCATTTCATCATGGAGTCAGTGACGGTCGCCACTCACCGCCAGCTCGGCCAACAGCACGCGGTGCACCGTTTGCTGGCGCCCCATATGCGCTTCACCCTCAGCATCAACGGCGGAGCCCTGGCCAACCTCGTGGTGCCCGGTGGCGTAGTCGCCACCAATGTCGGCCCCCACATCGATTGGACTCTCAGGTTGGTGAATGAGGCTCGCCAAACGTGGACCTGGCAGGACAATAACCCCGACTGCTTCTTCCAGCGCCGGGGCCTGGACTCACAGGCGACACCCCTGATCTTTCCCTTCCGAGACGACACGATGCTCCTGTGGTCCGCCATCAAGGATTTCGTGGGCGCGTACGTCGCGCAGACGTATCCCACCGAGAAGTCGATGACGGACGACGCCGAGCTCGACGCCTGGTTCGAAGAGCTAAAGTCTCCCACCGGCGCGGGTTTCCAAGATCTCGCGAAGCCCACGACACGCTCGGAGCTGGTTCAGCTCGTGTCTCACATCATCTACATCGCCGGCCCGCTGCATGCGTCCGTGAACTATGGGCAGTACCCGCTCGGCGCCTTCATGCCGAGCGTGGCCGCCACCATCTACCAAGCGGCTCCCACCGCCGACAACCTGGCCACCGCCGCCTCGTACATCAGCTGGTTCCCCCCGCTCGACGTAGCGCTCTACACGCTGTCGTTCGAGTACCTGCTCAGCAGCGTGCAATACGATCGACTCGGGCACTACGCTGCTAACCCGCAGCTCCCGCACTTCGACGATCCCAAGCTGCAAGCCGCGCTCGTCAAATTTCAGGAAGCGCTCGCCGCCGCTGAAACCACCATCGCTCAGCGCAACGGCAGCCGCCCGATGCCGTACGTGTTTCAGCAACCCTCACGTGTCCCCAACAGCATCAGCATCTGAGGCCCGGGGTCAGCAAGGCGGTCGTCGCCTCCTTGTCCAACACGCCCTCCTCCGCCATCGCCATGTCGCCTGCGGCCAGGAGGGCCACGCCTTCGTCGCCCAGCAGCAGCTGCCCGAGCCGCCGCCGCGCCGAAGCGGCGTACATACGCAGGCCGGCCGCGTCCAAGGTGGCTACGGCGTGACGGAGGTGGGCCACCGCTGAGTCCGGCCGCCCCGTGGCTTGCGCGAGCCCTGCCTCGAGGACGGCGGCCCAGCCGGGGGCATAGGCGAGCGGGCTTCGTCTCAGCGTGCGAACCGACTCGCGGACGAGGCCAAGGTCCGAGCCGGGAGCCGCGCCGTCGGAGCCCACCCGTTGCGATGCCACCAGCAAACAACCGCCGCGGCAAAAGTGAATCATGGCGTCGGCGATGCGCATGCGCAGCAATTGAGAGCGCACCATCGCCGGCCAATGCGCGGCGATCAGCCCGAACCCGCGTGCGCCGTCCCGCCGGTAGAGCGCTATGTCGACCTCCGCGACGAGCAGCAGGTAGTCCGCCCATTGGTAGTTGGCCTGGGGCTCGTGGTCGCGCTTCGCTTCCCCGAAGCACGCCTCGGCGAAGGCCAAGCCCCGGTGGGCGAGCCAGGCTTGAACGGCAAAGCCGGCGACACCACTGGCCTGGTACATGTCGCCGCGACGCAGCGAATTTTCTACGATGTGGGTAGCCTTGCGAGAGATCTCCGCGAATTGACCGAGGTGATTGGCGGCATTCAGATCGTAACCACGCCCGCAAGCTAGTTCGAACGGTACACCCTGGCAGCGCGTCTCGAACGACTCCACGGCCGCGCCCAAGAGCGGCCGCGCTTCCGCGAAGCGGCCCTCATGGACCAGGACACAGCCGCGCATCTCCTGGACCCAGCTCACGATCTCCGCATCAGCCACCTCGCCGGCTAGTTTTTCGGCATGGCTCAGCAAGCTCTCGCTGCGCTTACGGGTGGAGGGTCCCTCGAAGCTGACGAGGTAGGCCTCCATCGAGAGCGCGCGTGCCGCGTGCCGCTGGGACCCAGCGTCGAGCGCGAGGCGGGTGTAGCGACCGGCCATCTCTACCATCACGAACGGATCGTTGCCGAGCGCCCCCTGAACCACGGTCCAGAGCGCGCGCAGGTAGGCGTTGGTCTGCGCGGCTTCTTCAGGCGACGCGCTGGCAGCCTTGAGCCGCAACCCGCGCACCCACAATTGGGCGCGAGACAGCAGAGCGCCAGCGATGGCGGTGCGGCGCGAACGCGGTAACGCCAGGCCTATCGCCTCGAGCACCTCACCGAGGAGCACACGGCCTTCGTCGAGGTGACCGCTGGTGGTCAGCAGGTGCGCGGCCGTGCATCTGTACGCTAGCGCGAGCTCCGACGGCGCATCACTACAAGCGGCGCGGTACATCTCAGCGGCGGCGCGGCTGCTGCCGGCAGAAGCCAGCGCGTAGCCGAGCCTGACGCGCAGGGCTCCCGTCGCGCCGTCTCCGAGCAATGATAGCGCCTGTTGGTACTGGTGGGCGGCGGCGTCGAAGGCCAAGGCGCCGACGGACGCCTCGCCCGCGAGCTGGTAGTGCACGGCAGCCTTCTCCAGCTCTCCCGCGCCATGAAGGTGAATCGCCAAGTGCTCCGGATCGGCGACCTTGGCCGCCAGCAGCGCGGCGGCGAGCTTGGCATGCACCCCGCGAAGAGCTTCGGAGCCAAGCGCCGCAAACACCGTCTCACGAATCTTGTCGTGGTAGCACTCGACCATACGCTCGGAGGCCAGCGAAGCGAGGGCGCTGCTTCCGCCGCCACCGGTAGTACGCAAGAGCCGCTCGCTAGAGAGCTCGTCCACCGCGACGTGCGCGGCGCCGCCGGCAGCAAGCGCTAGCTGAAGCGGCAACGGTCGCCCCGCGACCGCCAGCACGTCGAGCAAAGCGCGCGCGTCTGGTGCAAGGCGCTGCACGTGGCGTAGCACCGCGTTCTCTAGCGTGAACGCCAGCTCTTCCTTCGCCGGATGATGCGCGTGCCTCACCAACTCGCCCACGAAGAAGGGGCTACCACGCGCCTCCGAGGCCACCGCCCGGGCGGCCCCGAAGTCCGTGCCCGCAAGCCGAACCGCGAGCGAGCGCGAAGCCTCTGGCGAGAGGGGACCGACGCGTACGTGACGTGCATCGACGGCGGGGTTGCGCTGAATCGCCTGCAGCGCCTCCTGCAGTTGAGGATTCTCGGCGGCGCCTTCGCTGCGATGACTGATGATCAGGAGCAGCGGGGTCAGCTCGGCCGTCGCGAACAGCGACTCCATCAACGTGCGGGAGTCGCGATCGGTCCACTGCAGGTCGTCGATGAACACCACCAACGGACGGCGGTCGCGCAGGCGACCCAAGAGCTCCCCGAAGGCCGCGAACGCTCTGTGTTGCCGCTCCCTCACGTCGGGGATGTCGCGCTTCGGAGACGAGGCCACCGCCGGGATGCGGTCGAGCGCGGGAAACACGCGCGCCAGGGCGCCCACGTCGCGCGGCATGAGGGCCGAGGCCTCGACCGGCGACAGACGCCGCAGATGGCGACTGAGATCATCCAAGACCGCGTCGAACGCTTTGAAGGGAACGCTCTCACGTTCATAGCAGCGTCCCGCGAGCACCACCGCTCGCTCCTCGCGACGCAGCTCCTCCACGAACTCGTTGGCCAAGGCGCTCTTGCCCATTCCGGACTCACCCGTCACGAACACGGCGACGGCGCGGCCGAGCAGCGTGCTCTCGAAGGCGGACGCCAGCTGCGACAGCTCCACCTCGCGACCGAGGATAGCTTGCCGTGACGGCGTAGGGGGCGGGCGCCCCGAAGCCGATGAAGCTCCCGGCACGGCCTCCGACGTCAGGCACGCCGCCGCCTGCGCTACCGCGCGCAGCTCCCGAGCCCCCGGGCGCCGCGCCTGATCACGGTCCAGCAGGCGGTCACAGAGGTCGGAAAGATCGGGGGGCGCGTCGGCGACGAGCGTGCGGACATCAGGGGCCGCTTGCCGTTGCTTGGCCGCCAGCACCTCGCTGATTCGCCCCTCGAAAGGCTGCTTGCCCGTCAATGCCTCGAACAACATCGCCCCCACGGCGTAGTAGTCGCTGGCGGGGGTCGCGAGGTCGGCCGCCGCCTGCTCCGGAGCCATGTACGCGGGCGTGCCGCAGACACCCTGGTCACGAACGGTTTGGCTCACGTCCCCCGCCGATTGGTCGATCGCGAGGCCGAAGTCGAGCACCACCAGGCGTCCCTCTTCTGTCACCAGCACGTTCGAAGCCTTGAGATCGCGGTGCAGCTTCCCGGCTTGGTGAATGGCGCCGAGCGCGTCACCGAGCTGCGGGAGGGCGCTGCGTAGCCGGCCTTCGTCCAATTCGCCGTGGGGACGAACCCAGCGGTCGAAGCGGACACCCCGAATCAACTCCATGCTGAAAAACCAGGTGTCGTCGTCGGCGAAGAGCTCGAGCAGGCGGCAAAGACCCGGATGCGAGACGTCGGCCAGCGACCGGAACTCCACCTTGAGGGCGTAGATCCCCTGAGCGTCGAGCCGGGTCAAAGTCTTGAGCGCCACGAGGTCGCGTCGAAGCTCGTCGTAGGCCTCGTAGACGACACCCATCCCCCCTTCGCCGAGGCACCGGTCGATTCGCAGACGCCCCTCCAGCAGCGTTTGCCCGATCGAGAAGATGCGCGAAGCGCCGCCCCCTCTCGCCGGCGTGGAGACGAAGGCGACCCTGCGCAGCAATGAGTTTAGCTCCGGGTCGAGCTGGCGATCCGATGAACGATCGCTCAGGTCCAAGGGCTCGTTCACTCGATCCATTTGACACCTTGGGCGGGGGCCCGGTCGTGGGGCTCTCTCTCTTGCAGCGGCAAGGAGAACCCTATGATAAGACGCGCGTGGACCGCACGGCAACGTGCCTTCGCCTCGACCGAGGCGCGTTCACAGGGAAAATCTCCGGAGCCATGTCCAGCATCGATCGAGAGCCGGTCATCCGCGCGGCGTTCGACGCCGGCCAGATGGACACTGCCGCCCGCGTGGCCCTCGAGACTTACGGCGACGAGATCGTGAGCTTCCTCCACGCGCGCCTGCGAAGCTCGTCGGATGCGGGCGAGGTGTTCTCGATGTTCGCCGAAGATCTCTGGACCGGACTCGCCAGCTTCGAGTGGCGTTGCAGCGTACGGACCTGGTTCTACACACTGGCCCGTAACGCCGCCTCCCGCTACGCCGCCTCCCCCCACGCCCGCGCCGGCCGGCAGCTTCCTCTGTCAGAGTCGGACAGCGTCTCCGCGGTGGTCGCTCGCCTGCGGACCGCGACCAACGTTTACCAACAAACGACGGTCAAGGATCGCTTCAAGCTTCTACGCGAGCAACTCGACCCCGAAGACCAAACGCTGCTCATCCTGCGCGTCGACCGGGGCTTGTCTTTTCGCGATCTAGCGATCGCCATGAGCGGCGACGTCTCGCTCGACGCAGAGGCACGGACGAAGGAAGCGGCGCGACTGCGCAAAGCCTTCGAACGGGTCAAGCTGCTTCTGCGCGACATGGCGGAGAGGGAGGGTCTGCTCTCCCGGCACGACGATTGACCTAGCGAGCTAGCGCTGCCCGACGTGGGTGACATGGGTGACACGGCTTCCCTCTGCGAACCCCGTGCCTTCGCGGCTCCCGTGCGTTCCTGAAGAGGAGCGGGAGCGCACCCACCGCGCTCCCGCCGCACGACATCAGGTCGCACTTCGCGCGCTCGCCTTCGAGTGGATCCGAATCCTCCACCGCTGCTGGCTCGATCGCGTCCGCTACGACGAGTCGCGGTATCTCATGGCTCTTCAGTCTGACCTCCGAGTCCGAAGCGTCTGTTGCCGTCCAGGTTGTCTTTCCCTTGCCATACGGCGCCCGTTTTTGAGTCTGGCTAACTTCTATTGGGCGGCAGCCGGGTGACACAGCTAATTCGATGGCGTGGTGTCCGAGGGCACTGTCCAGAAGCGTCCAGAAAGACTCCTCGAAGGTCCTCGGAAGGATGCGAATCGCCTCCGACACGAGCGAGTACCCGTCGCGCTCGACGGCATCCCAGAGGGGGAGACCGCCATGCTTGGCGTTTAGAAACTCTGTCCAGTGACCGTGATGATGATTGGCATATTCCTTGGGATCGACGTACAGATCTGGATCATAGAATTCGAGGAATGTTGCTTGAGCCGAGACCTGCCGGATGCCGCGGCAAGTTCGGCCCAAGACGGTGCGGCTTGTCGTGTAACGCCGATCTCGTATTGCTTGTGGATCCGGTATCGTCCCTGAGCTCCAGCAAGGCACCGGCGAATGTGTCGGAGGGTCGAAGCCGCGACGGGACAAAGGGATCTCGGGCGAGGTCTGCTCGGGCCGCCGAAACCAACGCCGAAAAACCGTAGCCTTCCGGCGGGTAGCTCGTGACGTTCTGGAACGCTGAGGTGAAGCGTCTGGAGCAGTTTGGGAGCCAACTCGAGCTCACGGTCCGTCATGCCCCGCGCTGCCCGTTCAATTCCGTGTAGGTGTGATAAGCATCGCGGCGACGCTTCCAACGAAGCAACAGCCTCACGGCAACGCTCACCGCTGCGATGGGTCGGGAGGAACCCCAACTCGTGTTCGAGAAGCCAAGTTCCCGCATCGACGATCATGACTCACGCTACGGTTCAATCCGTCCGCCCAACGTACCGCCGTCAAGCAGCGGCCGCATCAGGCAAACGAGCGGCGGCGGGTAGCGACGAGCGAGCCCGTGGTACATCACCATGGGCGAGAGGCAGGACGACGCACGTCGCGACGAGGTGCGGCCCGCTGCTCCAACGGCTTGTTAGCCGGCCAGCCAGCAAGCGAGCTCACGACTTTGCAGCGTTCTGAACTCGTTGCCATGCATCATCCGTCATGCCCAGACGACGAAGCATGCCAAGGCAACGTCGGACGTCGGAACTTCGCGTTTTCGACGGCGTGCTGTTCGACCCGAGTGATGAAGGACGCGCCGTCCTTCGAGAGACGGTCTTCGAGGGGACTGGCAGCGAGAAAGCCGAGAGAACTACCGGACGGGGCGCGCTCGATCCATCTCGACGAGGACTTCCCAGGCGAGCTCGGCAGCGGAACGAACGAGCCCTCGCGAGCTGCCGCGACTCGACCAAAAGCTCTACCTCGGGGCATTCGCCCAACCTGCGCAGAAGAAAGCGGCCGGCTCACCACCACGGAAGCGTTGAGCGGCGCCCGCCGATCCCCACCCGGCGCCCATCGACCAACGCTTGCTCGCTGCCGCGCCGGAGCTCGCCACGCTGGCACTGCTCGACAGCGCACTGGCTATCTGCGCCACGGTTTTGATGGCCGAGCACCCCACGCTGGATCACGACCTGCGTCCCGATCCTGAGCCGTCATCGCTGCGCGAGGCGCGGCGGCTGATCGCCGCCGCCAACCGCGGCCGCGCCGCCGTCGCCCGGTACCGAAACGCTGTCATTGGCAGCCTGGTCCCGCTCCGTCACGACAACACCGACCCCTTCTGAAAACCATCCGCGGTCGCCTGGCTCACCGCTACGACGCGGCGCGTCCCGCAATCATCTTGATCCGAAGCCCCGCAGATCTCGTGCGCACGCTCACTCAGCAGGCGCTGCGACTCATCGCGCCGCGCTGACATGCTCGGCGTCCTCGAATACTTACGTTCGCAAGGGCACGATTCTTGCGCGCTCTTCGCGCGAATTCATTGAGGAATTTTACTGACGCTTGTAAGCCCGAAATCAAACGAGAAAGGGGTCTGAGCCCGCCGGGAGGATCGTGATCGATCCCGATCACCCTTCCACCAACTCGCGCCAAAGGCGCGTCCACCCTCCACGATCCCGCGCTCGCCGAAGGCCGCGTTCACGATCACCCTCTCGGGTCGTCCGGAGGTACCGAGTACCGGCACGTTAGTTTCTGCAATTGGGCCGGATTTCCGCAGCCCAATCCCGCAGATTTGGAGGTCACCGCATCGGAGCGAGAATGAGCGCGCCGAGCGGCGGGAGCTGCAAGACGATCGAGTTCTGGCGGCCGTGCACCGGCACCGGATCCGACTCCACCACCGTCGTCGTTTGGTATTCGCTGCCGCCGAAGCGGATGTCGTCGCTGCACAGCTTCTCGACGAAGCGGCCGGCTTGGGGCACGCCGACGCGGTAGTTGTCGCGCGGGACGGGGGTGAAGTTCAAAACGATGATGACGTAGTCGTTGCCGTCTTTGCGCATGAACGACAGCACCGTGTTTTCGCGATCGGTGCAGTCGATCCACTCGAAGCCTTCGCCGGTAGGGTCGCCGCGCCACATCGCGGGGGTGGCTTTGTAGAGCTTCGAGATCTCGGCGATGAATTCTTGGAGGCCCTTGCGCTGGGGGTGGTCGGCGATGTGCCAGTCGAGGCTGGCGTCGTGGTTCCACTCGTTGTGCTGGGCGAACTCGGTCCCCATGAACATGAGCTGCTTGCCGGGGCGCGTGAATTGGTAGGCGATCAGCAGGCGGAGGTTCGCCAGCTTTTGCCAGAAATCGCCGGGCAATTTGTCGATCACGGAGCCTTTGCCGTGGACGACCTCGTCGTGAGATATCGAGTTGATGAACTTCTCGGTGTACTCGTAGAGCATCGAGAAAGTTAGCTGGTCGACGTGGAACTTGCGGTGGACGGGCTCCTTTTGGAAGAAGCCGAGCGTGTCGTGCATCCACCCCATGTTCCACTTGAAGTGGAAGCCGAGGCCGCCTTCTTCGGGGGCGCGGGTGATGCCGCCCCACGCCGTCGACTCTTCCGCGACGGTGAAGGCGTGGGGCGCCTCCTGGCGGATGATGGCGTTGCACATGCGAAGGAACTCGATCGCGTCGATGTTCTCGCGGCCGCCGTACGGGTTCGGCATCCACTCGCCTTCTTTGCGGCTGTAGTCGAGGTAGAGCATCGACGCGACGGCGTCGACGCGCAGGCCGTCGATGTGGAACTCTTGGAGCCAGTACAGGGCGTTGGCGACGAGGAAGTTGCGGACCTCGAGGCGGCCGAAGTTGAAGATGAGCGTGCCCCAGTCGGGGTGCTCGCCGCGGCGGGCGTCTTCGTGCTCGTAGAGGGCGCTGCCGTCGAAGCGGCGCAGCGAGAAGTCGTCCTTCGGGAAGTGGGCCGGCACCCAATCGAGGATCACGCCGATGCCGTGCTGGTGGCAGTAGTCGACGAAATAGCGGAAGTCGTCGGGGCTGCCGTAGCGCACGGTGGGCGCGAAGTAGCCGGTGACCTGATAGCCCCACGAGGGGTAGAAGGCGTGCTCGGCGATCGGCATCAGCTCCACGTGGGTGAAGCCGAGGCGCAGCGCGTGCTCGACGAGGCGCGGCGCGATCTCGCGGTACGAGAGCCAGCGATTGCCTTCCTCGGGCACGCGCGCCCACGAGCCGAGGTGCACCTCGTAGATGCTGACCGGCTCGCGTTGGATGTCCTTGCCGATGCGCGACTTCATCCAGCTGTCGTCGCGCCAGGTGTGGTTGGAGACGCTGACGCGCGAGGCGGTCGCGGGGGGATGCTCCATTTCGCGCGCGAGCGGGTCGGTCTTGAGTCGCAGCGCGCCTTCTTTGGTCTTGAGCTCGAACTTGTAGAGCATGCCGGCGCCGACGCCGGGCACGAAAATCTCCCAAATTCCCGAGTTTCCGAGGGTGCGCATCGGCACCAGCCGCCCGTCCCAGCGGTTGAAATCGCCGACGATGCTGACGCGCGCCGCGTTCGGTGCCCACAGCGCGAACGCGACGCCTTGCACGCCGTTCATCGTCTTGGGGTGCGCGCCGAGCGCTTCCCACAGACGGCGGTGATTGCCTTCGCCGATCAGGTGCAGGTCGATGTCGCCGAGCGAGGGCAGGAAGCGGTATGGATCTTCACGTTCCCAGGTTTGGCCATCGGCGAAGCGGAAGCGCAGCTTGTAGTCGATCGGCAGGCGGTGCCCCGCGAGGAACACGGCGAACACCCCGCCTGCCAGCATCGCCATCGGCCACGAGCTGCCGCCCATCACCACCTCACAGCCGGTGGCGTCGGGATGAAACGCGCGCACCACCACGCCGGAGCCGCCGCTGTGCTGCGCCGGATGCGCGCCCAGCACACCGTGCGGGTCGTGACAGCGGTCTTCGAGCAGACTGGTCAGCTTCTCGACGTCCCCGAGCAGCACGGGGTCGGACGATTGAAAATTCGGGGTGCGGATGAGTGAAGCCATCAGTCGAGGAGGTAGCAAAGCAGCACAAGTGAGTGCGGCGCAACATTGATCCCGCTGCCTTTTTGGATGCGCTGGGTCGCCTGGGCAGTATTGACGACCTCTTGCCAGTGCCCCTTCTGGGGCAGGCTGGGCAAGGCGAACTTATGTGACCGATTGCTACCATTGAGCAACAAGAGCAACGACTTGCCCTGATTGGGGCGGCCGCGCTCGTCCACGTCGTCGGATGCCTCGCCTGGGATCAACATGCCGAGGATGTGATTTTTGGGGTTCCCCCAGTCTTCCAGGGTCATTTCCGCGCCATCCGGCCGAATCCAAGACACGTCTTTCACGCCGTGAGCGGAAATCGGGCCGCCGGCGAAGAATCGACGGCGGCGAAACAACGGGTTGGTGCGCGTGATCGCGAACACCTTCTTGGCGAAGTCGAGCAGATCCTTCTGGTGGGGATCGAGGTCCCACGACAGCCAGCTGATTTCGTTGTCCTGGCAGTAGGCGTTGTTGTTGCCGCGCTGGGTGCGGCCGATCTCGTCGCCGTGCGAGATCATCGGCACGCCCTGCGAGAAGGCGAGCGTCGCGAGCATGTTCTTCATCATGCGCTCGCGCAGGCGCGAGACTTGCGCGCTGCGCGTCTCGCCCTCGACGCCCCAGTTCTTGCTGGCGTTGTCCGAGTTGCCGTCGCGGTTGTCTTCGCCGTTGGCTTCGTTGTGCTTGCGCTCGTAGCTGACGAGATCTTTGAGGGTGAAGCCGTCGTGACAGGTGACGAAGTTGATGCTGGCGTATGGCCCGCGATCGCCGCCATGAAAGATGTCGCTCGAGCCGGACAGGCGCGACGCCAGCTCCGGCACCTGACCCTCGTCGCCGCGCCAGAAGCGCCGGATGCAGTCGCGGTAGCGGCCGTTCCACTCCGCCCAGCCCGGCGGGTAGCCGCCGAGCCGATAGCCGCCGGGACCGAGATCCCAAGGCTCGGCGATGAGCTTCACTTTTTGCAGCACCGGGTCTTGCTGCACGAGCGCGAAGAACCGCGAAAACGAGTCGAATTCGTAGGGGTCACGCGCGAGGGTGGACGCGAGGTCGAAGCGGAAGCCGTCGACGTGCATCTCCGTCACCCAGTAACGCAAGCTGTCGAGCACGAGCTGGAGCGCGCGCGGGTGCAAGACGTTGAAGCTGTTGCCGCAGCCGGTAAAATCGACGTAATGCCGCGGATTTTGGGGGTTCAGGCGGTAATACGAAGAGTTGTCGATGCCGCGGAAGCACACCGTCGGCCCGTCTTGGGAGCCCTCGCCGGTGTGGTTGTAGACCACGTCGAGGATGACCTCGATGCCGGCGCGGTGAAACGCCTTCACCATCGTCTTGAACTCGGTCACCTGCTGGCCGAGCGCGCCGGTCGCGAACCGCGGATCGGGGGCGAAGAAGCCGACCGTGTTGTAGCCCCAGTAGTTGCTGAGGTTCAGATCCTCGAGCCGCCGTTCACCGGCGGGGTGGTGAATCGGCAGCAGCTCGATCGCGGTGACGTTGAGCGAACGCAGGTGGTCGATGATCGCGTCCGACGCCAGCCCCAGGTAGGTGCCGCGCAAATGGGCGGGCACGGCGGGGTGGTTCATGGTCATGCCGCGCACGTGGCACTCGTAAATCAACGTGCGGCTCCACGGCACGCACGGTGGACGATCGTCGCCCCAGCTGAACGCTGTCTCGACGACCACCGATTTGGGCATGTAAGGCCCGCTGTCGAGCTCGCTCTTCGATAAATCGCCGGCCGGATCGCGCAGGCGGTAGCCGAACATCTCATCGAGCCCACGCACCTCGCCCGAGATCGCCTTGGCGTACGGATCGAGCAGCAGCTTGTTGATGTTGAAGCGGTGGCCCTGCTCCGGCGCATACGGGCCGTCGACGCGGTAGCCGTAGAGCTGGCCCGGGCGCACGTCCGGCAAATACACGTGAAAAACGCGGTTGGTGCGCTCGACCAACGGAATGCGCGCCTCCGGTTTGTCCTCGTCGGAGTACAGACAAAGCTCGATGCCGGTGGCGTGCTGCGAGAAAATCGCGAAGTTGACGCCCTCACCGTCCCAGGTGGCGCCGAGCGGATAAGGAAAGCCTGGTCGAGTCCGCATGCCGTCTCCGAGTGGCTTCAAACGCGACGGGTGACGCGGAACAGGTGCGCGACGCGCTCGTTGGGATCGAGCCGCACGTAGTTGCGCGCCCCGCGCCAGGTGTAGCGCGCGCCGGCGAGCAGGTCGTTCACCTCGTAAGGCTCGTTCGGATCGATGCCGAGCGCCGCGATCGGCACGTCGACCATGGTTTCGTGGGCCTGATGCGGGTCCAAGTTGACGATGACGAGCAGCTCGTTGCCGGGCGCGTGCTTGCGGTAGGCGAAGATGGCGTCGGAATCGGTCGACACCAGCTCCAAATTAGCGAGCTCGTGTAGCGCGGCGTTTTCGGAGCGAATTCGGTTCAGCTTGCTGACGTCCTGTTTGATGTTTCCAGGAGCGTTCCAGTCGCGCACCCGAATCTCGTACTTTTCGGAGTCGAGGTACTCCTCGCTACCCGGCTTGACGGGCACGTTCTCGCAAAGCTCGTAGCCGCTGTAGATGCCGTAGACCGGCGAGAGCGTCGCCGCCAGCACGAGCCGGATCCGAAACGCCGCGCGCCCGCCGTGCACCAGGTACTCGTGCAAAATGTCCGGCGTGTTCGCGAAGAAGTTCGGCCGATAGTACTCGACCATGTCCGTCTTGGTCAGCTCGGTCATGTAGTCGCGCAGCTCCCAGGCCGAGTTCTTCCACGTAAAATACGTGTAGCTCTGGGTGAAGCCGAGCTTGCCGAGCGACTTCATGCGGTTCGGTCTCGTGAACGACTCCGACAAGAAGATGACGTCCGGATGCTCGCGCTGCACCTCCGTGATCGCCCATTCCCAGAACGCGAGCGGCTTGGTGTGCGGGTTGTCGACGCGGAAAATCTTCACGCCGTGCCCGATCCAGAACAGGATGAGATCGCGGCAGGCGTTCCAAAGGTTTTCCCTGTCGTCCGACCAGAAATTGATCGGGTAAATATCTTCGTACTTCTTGGGCGGATTCTCGGCGTATCGCAGCGTGCCGTCGGGCCGCACGAAGAACCAGCTCGGGTGCTCCTTGACCCACGGATGATCGGGCGAGCACTGCAGGGCGAAATCGAGCGCGATCTCGATGCCGAACTCGGAGGCGGCTTTCACGAGCGCCTCGAAATCCGCCATCGTGCCAAGCTCGGGATGAATCGCGTCGTGGCCGCCCTCCTTACCGCCGATCGCCCACGGGCTCCCGACATCGTGCGGCTCGCAAGTGACCGAGTTGTTGCGGCCCTTGCGGTGGGTTACCCCGATCGGATGGATCGGCGGCAGGTAAATCACGTCGAAGCCCATCGCCGCGATCTCGGGCAGGCGCGCTGCCGTGTCCGCGAACGTGCCGTGCTTGCCCGGCACCTTGCTCTGCGAGCGCGGAAATAGCTCGTACCAGGCGCTGAAGCCCGCCTCCAAACGATCGACGGTGAGCGACAGCGTCTCTGCGCGGGTCGCGTCGCCGGGGAGCAGCGGCTGACGCACCGTCTCGACCACGTCGTCCGCGAACGCCACGCGCAGGCGCTCTTCGAGGCTGAGCTGCGGGTCGGCCAACCTCTGCGCCGCTTCCTTGATCCGCTGCGCGGCGTCGCCTCGCAGAAAGCGCGCCTGTTTGCGCAAGATCTCAGCGCCGTCGAGCAGCTCCGACCGGACGTCTTGGCCGGCGTTCAAACGCTTGCCGAGCTCGCTACGAAACGTGCCATAGCGGTCCGGCCACGCCTCGACCGTGTACTCCCAACGCCCGAGCCGATCCGGCTTGAATGAGCCGAACCAGCGATCGACGTCGAAGTGGTAGGCCAGCGGCGCGGCGCGAAATTCGCTGGCCCCCACTGGTCGATACAAAATGTGGGCCGCGATCAGGTCATGCCCATCTTTGAAGACGTTCACGCCGACGTCGACGGCCCTACCGAGCAATCGTTTGATTGCGTAGCGCCCCCCGTCCAGCTGGGGCGTCAAGTTCTCGATGACTAAGCGAGGGAGCTCTTCAGCGGCCGTGTCCATGCTGTTTTCTCGGGGAAGCTCAGCCACTTACCATCTTCGGCGCCCGACTTCACCGCGGACCTCGCGCGCGCGCCGATTTGCAAAAGTTGCGCCCAAATTCACGTCGGGGGCCGCCGCCTTTGCCAGCCTCCGCCGCCTCTGCCAGCCTCCGCCGCCTCTGCCAGCCTCCGCCGCCTCTGCCAGCCTCCGCCGCCTCTGAGGCTTCGTAACCACCTTCGCAAGCCTGCGCGGGGCCTGAGCAACTGAGTGAGTGGTCATTATTGGCCACTCATCTGACGCCCCCGCATGGCCAGATCCTTTAGGCGTAACGCAGCGGGATGATGGAAATAAATCGGGAGTGCTCCGAGTTGTCTTTGTTCCACCAAACACAACCGCAACACCCCGATGACGAAAAGCGTTACGCGAGCCGCCACGAAAAATCCACCCCCGCGCGCGGAGGCTGCTGAGTCGATCGAGCTCGCGCTGCGTGCCACGTTCACGCCCGCGGTCGTCGATGAGCTGCGCGAGGAGACGGGCTACAATCCGCGCCAACGTTCGATCACCGCGCAG
>Ga0164241_10003870_pt1 | contig 14822 bp, 15 predicted proteins | sample OricomyardsoilBY_FD_108780 | JGI IMG/M metagenome (GOLD analysis project Ga0164241, IMG submission 108780) | Backyard soil microbial communities from Emeryville, California, USA - Original compost - Back yard soil (BY) | ecosystem: Environmental > Terrestrial > Soil > Unclassified | place: USA...
CGACACGAACGTGATCTCGGACGTCTTCGGGAGCGGCACGCTCACCGACATCGTCTACGTCCTGGTCGGCGTCTGCGGCCTCCTCTACATCCCGAGGCTGCTCGACAGCCTCCACATCGGCGACCACACGCCACACGTTCGCGGCACCTGAGCGGCACAGCGCCGAGCCTCATCCGGACCGGGCCCGTAACGGGCCCGGTCTCGTTTTGCCCAAGCGCCGGGCAGATCGGCGCCTAGCGCACCACCTCGAACTGGGTCATCAAACCGTGATCCTCGTGGTCGAGCATGTGGCAGTGGATGACGAACTTGCCGGTGTAGTCGGCGAAGTGGCCGGCGACGAGGATGCGTTCGCGCGGGTAGACGAAGAAGCTCTCCTTGAGGCAGTCTTCCCAGAGCGGCGGCGACTTGCCGTTGCGGGAGAGCAGGTACCAGTCGGTGTGGTGCATGTGCATCACGTGGGCGACGTTGGTGTTGTTGACGATCTCCCAGGTCTCGGTCGAGCCCAGCTTTGGGTAGGCGTCAGCCCGATCGGGATTGAAGGTGCGCCCGTTGATCAGCCAGGTCGTCTTGAAGAAGCCGCCGATCGAGATCTCCCAGCTGCGATCCGGCGTCGGCGAGGCGTGCTTGGTCCAGCCGGGCAGCAACCGCAGCTTGCGCGGCACCCGAGTCTTGTCGGTAAGCCGCCGGGAGTCGACCCGGAACTGCATCACCGCCCCGGCGTAGCAGTGGGCGCCAAGCGGATTCCTCTCGCCATGACGCGGCCCGCTGCGTAGCTCGACCGCCTCGCCGGCCGAGGAGGCGAAGTCGACCACGACCTCGGCCCTCTCCCCCGGCCCCAGCACCACCTCGCGCCGCCGCACCGGCTTCGGCATCAGGCCGCTGTCGGTGCCGATCTGGATCAGAGGGGTGCCGCTGGAGAGGTAGAGGTTGTAGGCGCGGAACTGGGAGACGTTGAGGATGCGCAGGCGGTAGCGCTGGGCGCTGACCCGGCGGTAGGGCATGTAGGCGCCGTTGACGAGCACGTGATGTCCGTCGATGCCGTCGGCGGGTGGCTGGCGGTCCGTGAACGGGTCGGTGAGCTGGTTGTGCCGGTCGAAGGAGCGGTCGGCGATCATCAACGGCAGGTCGCGCTCGCCGCTCGGCAGCGGCAGGCTCGCCTCGAGCTCGTCGTCGACGATCCACATTCCCGCCAGGCCGCGCCAGACGTTGCGCGCCGTGTGGTCGAGGCGGTGGTCGTGGTACCACTGGAAGGCAGCTCGTTCGGGCTTGCCGTCCTCAGTCAGGTCGTAGACGTAGGTGCGCTTCCCGCCCGGCCGGAGCAGCAGGTCGTTTCCCGACTGCCTCGCCGAGAGCCCGCGCGGAATGTCGCAGTAGAAAGAGCGCGCGTGCGACGGCGTCAGCCCACCGGGCTGGCCATCGAACTGGCTGCGGTTGTGACCGCCATGCAGGTGGACGGTCAGCTCGCCGGCCGACCTGGGCAACTCGTGGTGGAAGGTGACCGCGGTGCGCTGGCCAGCCGGGCGCCTGATCGTCGGCCCCGGGAAGCTGCCGCCGTAGGTCCACATCCTCGTCTTGGCGCCGGGCAGGGCCTGGACCCCTGCCTCGCGAATCGGGATCGTCAGCTGGGAGTCACTCAGCACCCGCGGGATCGGCAGATGCGCCCGGAAGGGCTCGGGGGCAGCGGCGCGGGCCGAAGATGCTCCGGACGGCAGCAAGGCACCGGGCCGCACGCCCAGCGGCAGCGCCGTGGCGAGCGCGCCCCCACCCAGGGCGCCGAGAAAAGCTCGGCGCCCCAGGCGAGGCGAATCTGAGGACGGTCCAGCCGTGCTGCTAGCTGGCTGCCGGAGGCAGCACTTCGGTATGGCCCTGCATCCAGGGATGGATGGCGCAGAGGAAGTAGAGCGTCGTCCCGGCGGCGGCTGTGACCGGCTCGACGATCGAGGTGCCCGGTTTGTTGCCCGTGAACCAGGAGTCGCCCGTCTTGGTGACGCTGCCGAGCGTGTCCCAACCTTCGGCGCCAGCTTTGACCGGGTTCACTTTCACCGGCCCATTGCCTTTGACGCCATGCCACTTGGCGATCGACATGCAGATGTGTTTCGGCGTGAAGCAGGTCTGCCGCGCTTTCGGAGTCTTCGGCAGCGAGCCCTTGGTGACCAGCGAGAAGGTGTGCGGGCCTACCTGTTTCGGATTGGTCTTGTTGAGCACCGCCAGATCCTGGCCGGCGACGATCGTCTTCGGGGCGACGAAGCGGAGGCCGCCTTTGCCATCTTCCATGTACACGGTGTTGGCGCTGCCCAGGTCCTCGGCGGCGCCGGTGGCGGGCGCGAGGGCGAGCAACGCGGTCAGGCACGCCGCGATCGCAAGCGTCGTCCGGACGGACATCACACGGGAAAGTCGCTGCTTCAAGGGGGACTCCTTTCGGCGCCCTGTCTCCGCAGCGCGCCTGGACGAATGGACGAACAAACCTATATGGCCGCTGGCAAGCCTTCAAGCGCGCGAGGAGCGGCAACGGGCCTCGGGATGCCGTCTGGGAACATGCCGCTCGTGTCCGACGGGAAGCCGATTGACGGCCGCGAGGACCTCGCCGAGGTGCTCGAACGACGGGCGCTTACGCAGGACGGGGCTCGCGACGACGCGGTCGAGCGCCGCCGCGCCAGCGGCGGTCGCACCGCCCGCGAGAACGTCGCCGATCTCGTCGACCCCGGCTCCTTCGTCGAGTACGGCCGCTTCGCGATCGCCGCCCAGCGGGGCCGGCGTGAGCTCGACGACCTGATCGCCCGCACCCCCGCCGACGGCCTGGTCGCGGGCACGGCCCGCATCAACGGCGACCTCTTCGGCGAAGACAGTGCCTGCGCCGTGCTCTCCTACGACTACACCGTCCTCGCCGGCACGCAAGGCGCCCTCGGCCACCGCAAGAAGGACCGCCTCTTCGAGCTGATCGAGCGCATGCGGCTGCCCACCGTCTTCTTCGCCGAGGGCGGCGGCGGCCGCCCCGGCGACACCGACTATCCGGTCGTCTCGGCGCTCGACACTCGCGCCTTCGCCCTCTGGGCTCGCCTCTCGGGCCAGGTCCCGCGCATCGCCGTCGTCGCCGGTCGCTGCTTCGCGGGCAACGCGGTGATCGCCGGCTGCTCGGACCTGATCGTGGCGACGGAGAACATCTCGCTGGGGATGGGCGGCCCGGCGATGATCGAGGGCGGCGGCCTCGGCAGGGTCGATCCAGACGAGGTGGGTCCGATCGCGATGCAGGCGGCAAACGGCGTCGTCGATCTCGTCGTCGCCGATGAGAAGGCGGCAACAGCCGCGACCAAACAGCTGCTGGCCTACTTCCAGGGGTCGACGCCGCCGGGCACCGAACCCGATCAGGCGACCCTGCGCGACGCCGTGCCCGAGCGCCAGCGCCGCGCCTACGCGGTCGAGCCGATTGTCGAGACCCTGGCCGACGAGGGCTCGGTGACGTTCCTGCGCGAGCGCTTCGCGCAGGAGATGGTCACCGCCCTGATCCGCATCGAGGGCCGTCCGCTCGGCGTGATCGCCAACGACACGCGGTACATGGCGGGAGCGATCACCAGCGACGCGGCCGACAAGGCCGCGCGGTTCCTACAGCTCTGCGACGCCTTCGGCCTTCCGGTCGTCTCACTTGTCGACACGCCGGGGATGATGGTCGGCAGCGACGCCGAGGCAACCGGCTTGGTGCGGCACGCCTCGCGCCTGCTGATCGCCGGCGCGGCGCTCCGCGTCCCGCTGATCGCCGTGATCCTCCGCCGCGGCTACGGGCTCGGCGCCCAGGCGATGACCGGCGGCAGCATGCACGAGCCGCTGCTCACCGTCGCCTGGCCCTCCGCCCACCTGGGGCCGATGGGCCTGGAAGGCGCAGTCAGGCTCGCCCTGCGCAAGGAGCTGGAGGCGATCGAGGACGACGCCGAGCGCGAGAGCCGCGTCCGCGAGCTGACCGCCGCCGCCGAAGAGAACGCCAAGGCACTCAACGCCGCGGCGCTCTTCGAGATCGACGATGTGATCGACCCGGCCGAGACCCGCGCGACCATCGCCTCCACCCTCGCCGCCGCGCCGCCGCCGGACGGCAGTCGTCGCTTCGTCGACGCCTGGTAGGCAGGCCTCAGGCGAGCCCCTCGAGCTCGTACTCGCGCAGGAATCCCTCGAAGAGGCGCCGGTGGCCCTGCTCGTCGTGGAGGATCGCGATCGTCATGTCCTGGGTCACTGGATCGACCTGGTCGGTCTCCTCGACGATTCGCGTGTAATGCTCGATCGCGCCGGTCTCGGCCTTGATCACGCCGCGGATCACGTGGACGACGTCGGTCTGCTCGGCGGACGGTTGCAGGTAGCTCTGCTCGGCAACGAAGCCTTCGGAGCCGGGCACGACCCCGTAGAGCTCCTTGATCCGGCTGGCGAACTGGCGGGCGTGGCCAAGCTCCTCCTCGACGTCATTCTCGAGCGACTCCTTGATCTCCTGAGCCCGCACGCCATCGAGGTTGACGGACGCCGCCAGGTAGCTGGTGACCGTCTCGATCTCCATCCAGTACGCCTTGGTCAAGAGCTCGATTACACCCTGGCGCGCCTCGGCGTTGGCACCGTCGAAGATTCCCTTGCTGGGACTCGTGCTGGTCTCCATCTGCGTCCACTCCTCACTCGCTTCTCACTCGCTTGCAGGTGCTCTTCCGACTACCCCGACCCCCCACACGGCAATCGCAACTACCGTAGGCTGAATGGACAACTTCTTTGCCCAGGGAGGCAATCGGATGTCCAGTCAGCAGCACGAAATCGCCGATGGGACGCTGGTCGTGCGGACGACGAGGAACGGCGGCAGCAACACGGTCGCGCTCTGCGGCGAGCTCGACCTTGCCAACGCGAGCACGGCGGAAACAGCGCTTGAGGCCTCCCTTGGCGACGATGGCATGCCGGTCATCGTCGACATGCGCGAGCTCGAGTTCATCGACTCGACCGGGATCGCGCTGCTGGTCTCCGCGCTCAGCCACAACCAGGATGAGGCGAGGATCCGCTTCATCCCCAGCGCCGCACCCGCCGTCACCCGGGTGCTCGAGCTGACCGGGCTGGCCGAGCGGCTGCCCCTCGCCGACGCTTAGCCCTCGCTCAAGCGAAACCGATGCGAAGCCGCACGCCGGTGCCCTCGAGGCCGGAGCGGACCTGAACCAGGTCACAAAGCTGGTTGACCATCCAGAGGCCACGGCCATGCTCCTGGATCAGCGACGGTTGCAGACGGCCGGCCAGCGGCTCCTCGATCCGACCGGTGTCGCGGACCTCGGCGACCAGCGCCTCATCCTCGTGCCAGACCCGCAGCGTGCCGCTGCCGCCGCCGTGCAGAACGCTATTGGTGGCCAGCTCGTTGACGGCAACGACGACGTCGAGCCGGCGGTCCCCTCGCAGTGGGACCAGAGCGGCCTCGTCGCCGATCAGCTCCCTCACCCCTGCCAGGTCCTCACGACCGAAGACGAGCTCCGCGGAGTCGACGGGAGCCTCCGGCAAAGACCCCTCGAACGGCGAGTAGTCGCGTGCCGGGCCGTGCGACTCGCGGGCGGACTCGAGAACGTCGTCGCCGAGCGCATCGCTGTTGTAGGGACAGAGGAGGGTCCATTCGCGATCTCCAGTGAAGGCCAGGTTGAGCAGCGACTCGTGGCGGTGACACTCGTCCAGCTCCGCCTCGCCGCGTCCCGGCCACGCCGGTTCTCCGATGCCGCGCACCGGCGCGCCAAGACCGGCCGTGCGGTCCAGAAAGTCGCGCCAGACGGGAATGATGCGGGCGGGATTGCAGCCGACCGCCTCCATGTCGAGGAACTCCACCTCGGCCGCATCGTCGCCGAGCTCCCCGCACAGCAACTCCATCTTCTCGCCGCTAACGGCGACCAGACTGGGCTCCCCCAGCTCGAGCCCCTCGCGGACGAGCGGGACCGCGCCGGCGAGGAACTCCTCGTCGCTGCCGTAGAAAAGCGTCTCATGGCGGAATGCCGGGTCGTCCATCCTCGATCTCTACCCGGATTTGCCTCTCTGCTACCTCGCGCCCCCTTGGCCCCAACGGCCCGCCTGGCCCCGCCGGAACGGCACATTGCGCGTGCTACGCCCTGAGCCGATAGCCCTTCGCGAAGAGGCGCAGGTTGATCGCGAAGAGGGCGGCGGTCGCGGCGGTGAGGGCAAGCAGCGAGAGGGCGATGCTGACTTCGCTGAAGCCGACGAAGCCGTAGCGGATCAGGTTGATCATGTAGTAGATCGGGTTGAAGTGGGTGAGGGTCTCGAAGGGCTGCGGCAGCAGCGTCGCCGAGTAGAAGACGCCGCCGAGGAAGATCAGCGGCGTCAGCACGAAGGTCTGGACGAAGGCGACGTCGTCGAACTGCTCGGCGCGCACCCCGGTCAGGACGCCGAGCTGCGAGAAGAAGAAGCCGACCAGGAACAGCGAGGGAATCAGCACGAGGATGTGGTCGACCGGCAGGTCGACGAGCAGCGAGGCGACGATGAAGGTAAGCCCGGCGACGATCAGGCCGCGCATGAATCCGCCGAAGGTGAAGGCGAGCAGCAGCTCGAGCGGCGAAGCCGGCGAGGAGAGCTGGTCCTGGATCGCCCCCTGGAACTTCTGCTGCAGGATCGAGGAGGAGTTGTTGGAGAAGGCGTTGATCGAGAAGGACATCATGATCAGGCCGGGGATGACGAAGACGACGTAGTCGATCCCGTGCAGCTGTTTGATCCGCGTGCCGAGGGCGGCGCCGAAGACGGAGATGTAGAGGAAGGTTTCCAGTAGCGGCGCGCCCAGCGTCTGCTTCTTGATCTTCATGAAGCGGTTGACCTCGCGGCGCCAGAGCGTCGCGAAGCGGATCTGGGCGGCGCTCACGAGACGGCCTCGATCTTCGAGCGCGAGAGCTCGTTACGGCCGACCAGGGCAAGGTAGGCGTCCTCGAGATTGGCGACGCCGTAGCGGCCCGACAGCTCCTCGCTGGTCCCCTCGCCGACGATCTGGCCGTCGTTGATGAAGGCGATCCGGTCGCAGAGCTGCTCGGCCTCCTCGAGGTAGTGGGTGGTGAGCAGGATCGTCGTCCCCTCCTGGTTGATGCGCTGCATGTAGTGCCAGAGCTCGAGGCGCAGCTCGACGTCGACGCCGGCGGTGGGCTCATCGAGGATCAGCAGGCGCGGCCGGTGCATCATCGCCCGGGCCAGGATCAGCCGCCGCTTCATCCCGCCGGAGAGGGTGCGGGTGCGTTCGTCGCTCTTCTCGGTCAGCGAGAAGGTGTCGAGCAGCTCCTTGGTGCGCTCGCGCCGCTCGCGCTTGGGCATGCCGAAGTAGCCGGCGTGGTAATCGAGCGTCTCCTCGACGGTGAGGAACCAGTCGATGTTGAGCTCTTGGGGGGCGAGCCCGACCGCCTGCCGCGCCTTGCCGTAGTCCTTGATCGCGTCGTGGCCGAAGACCTCGATCGCCCCCGAGGTCGGCTGCGCCAGGCCGGTCGTGCAGTGGATCAGCGTCGACTTGCCGGCGCCGTTGGGCCCGAGCAGCCCGAACAGCTCGCCCGGGGCGATCTCCAGCGAGACACCACGCAGCGCCTCCACCCCGGTTGGGTAGCGCTTGACCAGATCCTCGATGTGAAGGGCCGCCTCGGACACGGCGACAAACCTAGAGGACGGCTGGGTCCGGCTATCTCGCCGCCCGGTCGAGTTCGCGGTTCATCACCCGCATGATCAGCTCGTAGGGAGGCGAGAACTTGCGCTGGACCCAGTGCAGGAGGCGGCCGTCGGGCGAGGTGAAGACCATGTAGCGGTTGCGTTCGATCGCCTTGAGAATCTGCTCGGCGACCCGCTCCGGGCTGACCGCGCGCTTCTCGAAGCGCTCTTTGAGCTTGTTGATCCTCCGGTTCTCGGGGTCAACTCCGACGATCTCCACGGTGCCGACCAGCGGCGTTTTGACGGCGCCGGGGCAGACCAGGCTGACGCCGATGCGGTGCTTGCGAAGGTCGAAGCGCAGCACCTCGGAAACCCCGCGCAGGCCGAACTTGGCGGCACTGTAGGGCGCGTGCCAGGGCAGTCCGAAGAGCCCCGCTACGGAGGAGACGTTGACGACGTGCCCGCCGCGCCCGGCCTCGATCATCGGCGGCACGAAGCACTCGAGCACGCTGATCGGCCCCATCAAATCGATGTCGATCGTGCGCTGCCAGTGGTGATGTTCGAGCTGCTCGATCCTGCCCCAGGTCGAGATCCCGGCGATGTTCATGACGACGTCCATGCTGGGGGCGACCGCGTGCACTTCCTCGGCGAGCGCGACCACCGCCTCGTGATCGGCGATGTCGGCCGCCGCGTAGTGGGAGACGGTGCCTCCGGCGGCGCGAATCTCGGCGACGACAGCCTCGAGCCCCTTGCCGTTGCGATCGGTGAGGAAGAGCTCGGCGCCGTGGCCTGCCGCGGCGATCGCGGTAGCACGGCCGATGCCGCTGGCCGCGCCCGTGATCAGGCAGCGCTTCCCGGCCAGGCTCTCGATCCCGACCTTCACAGTCGCGCCGGCAGCTCGGGCTCGACTTCGATCGTGTTGAGGGTCATCGCCAGCATCTCGTAGTGGCCGATCAGCATGCAGAGCTCGATCAGCCGGACCTCATCGAGGTGCTGGCTCAGCTGCGCCCAGAGCTCGGCGCCGATCTGGCGCCGCTCGTGCATCTCGTCGGCGGCGCGGAGCAGCAGCGCCTGGCGCTCCGACCAGCCTGCCGCGTCGGCGCCGGCGCGCACCCGCGAGATCTCCTCTTCGCTGAGCCCGGCCCGCTTGCCGATCCGCTCGTGCTGGCTCCACTCGTATTCGCTGCCGGTGTTGTGGGCGACGCGCAGGATGACCAGCTCGGTCTCCGCGCGGGGCAGCTTGCCGCCGGGCATCAGCGCCCCGGCGAACCAGAGCCAGCGGCGGAAGAGGCCGCGATGGCGCCCGAGCGTGGTGAAGATATTGGGCGGCTGACCGCGGGTGGCGAGGCCCGCCAGCCTGGCGATGGCGGAGTTGAGCAAACCGAGCTGGCGCCGGTCGCCGGGCACGATGCGAGGCCTCCCAGGGTCCGCCATAGACCCGGACCGTACCCCAACCCCGGGCCGACGGGCCTCAAACGTGTCCATATGTCACGTTTGAGGCCCGTCGGCCCCGTAGTCTGCGGGCGTGGCCCAGCCGCTGCTCGCCGTCGACACGCCCTCGATGCTCTTCCGTGCCTTTTATGCGCTGCCGGACTCGATCGTGGGGCCGGACGGCCGGCCAGTCAACGCCCTGCTCGGCACCGCCAACCTGGTCCTGCGCGAGATCGAAATCCACCGGCCCCGCGCGGTCGTGCTCTGCTTCGGCCCCGACGCCGCCTCCTACCGGACCGAGCTCTATCCCGCCTACCACGCCGAGCGCGAGGCGGCGATGCCCGACGACCTCTCGCCCCAGTTCGCCGCCTGTCGCGACTTCTTCGCCGCCTTCGGCTGGACGGTCGCGACCAGCGACGACCTCGAGGCGGACGACCTGCTCGGCACCTACGCCAGCCGCGAGGCTGAGGCGGGCGGCACGGCGCTGCTGATGACGGGCGATCGCGACATGTACCAGTGCGCCAGCGAGCGGGTCACCGTGCTCTACGTGAAGACCGGCGGCAAAGGCAAAGGCGCGGAAGCGGTTGGCCCCGCGGAGGTCGAGGAGCGCTACGGGATCCCGCCCGACCTCGTCCCCGACTTCATCGCCCTGCGCGGCGATCCCTCCGACGGCCTGCCCGGCGCCAAGGGCGTCGGGCCGAAGACGGCGGCCGAGCTGCTGCGTCGCCACGGCTCACTGGAGGAGGTACTCGAGAACGCGATCCGCGAGCGCCGCCCGGCGCTGCGCAGCGCCCTGCTCGAAGCCGCCGACGACCTGCGCGCCTTCAAGGACATCGCCACCCTGCGCGACGCCGGCGTCGACCCTCCGGCCGACCAGGAGACCGACTGGGCCGGCGCCGCTGCCGCCGCCCGCGAGCGCGGCATGAACCGGCTCGCCGAGCGGCTCGAGGAACGCCTCGCGTCATAGCGAAGCGGTCCGCCTTGCATTACTTTAAATAGCTTGATCGGTGTTGATCCCGACAAGCTCGTCGACCTCTCGGTCACCCTCTCCGAGCACCTGCCGGCGACCTGGCCGGAGCACATGCCGTTCGCTCACAAGAACTGGAGCTGGTACGAGGAGAGCGAGCTGCCGACCGGCGCCTGCAGCTGCTCACTCGGTCCCTACGTCACCCACTTCTTCATCCTCGATGAGCACGCCGGCACTCACGTCGACGCGCCCTCGCACTACATCGCCCCACCAAAATCCGGACTGCCGAACGCCGGGCCGCTGGGCGAGACCAGCGCCGAGAAGCTCGACCTCTCGAAGCTGATCGGCCCCGCCGCCGTGGTCGACCTTCGCCATCTCGATGGGCAGGCCGAGGACGGCGCTAGCCCGGCGATCACCGTCGCCCACCTGGAAGCGTGGGAGGAGGAGTACGGGCGCTTCGAACCGGGAGAAGTCGTGCTGCTGCTGACCGGCTGGTCGCGGCACTACGTCAGCGGCGAGGCCGGCCGGGCCTTCCTGCATGAGCCGGTCGTCCTGCAGTCGCGACCCGCCTGGCCGGCCCCGGAGGCCGCGGTCGCCGTCTTCCTGTACGAGCGCGGCGTCACCACGATCGGCATCGACGCGCCGAGCATGGGCTCGGCCGAGGAGGGCAACGAAGTCCACCACGCTGGCCTCAGTCGCGAAATGGCCTTCATCGAGGGACTGACCAACCTCGATCGCCTTCCTCCCCGCGGCGCCTCCTTCGTCTTCCTGCCGGTCAAGATCGCCGTCGCCAGCGGCGCCCCCGGCCGCGCCATCGCGGTTCTGCCTTAAGCGCTGCGCGCATCGACCCCACCCCAATGGGGAAAATGCTCGCAGCGCCTAAACAGATGCGCGGCTAGCGGTAGTCGGGGTTCGGGAAGTCGAAGCGGCAGCCGGCGTCCCAGGCGGTGCGCTGGTTGCCGTGGGCGGGGATGCCGCCGGCGTCCTTGAGGATCCGCGCCAGGTGGAGCATGTTCCAGGCGGCGAAGGTGGTGTTGCGGTTGGTGAAGTCGTTCTCGGGGCCGCCGGAGCCCTCGTCGAGGTAGGACGGGCCCGGCCCGGCCTCGCCGATCCAGCCCGCATCGGCCTGGGGCGGGATCGTGTAGCCGAGGTGCTGGAGCGAGTAGAGCGTGTTCATCGCGCAGTGCTTGACGCCGTCCTCGTTGCCGGTGACCAGGCAGCCGCCGACCCGGCCGTAGTAGGCGTACTGGCCGTCGTCGTTGAGCAGGTGCGAGTTGCCGTAGAGGCGCTCGACGATCTGGGTCGCGATCGAGGACTTCTCGCCCAGCCAGATCGACATGCCGAGGACGAGGATGTCGGCCGCCATCACCTTCGCGAAGATCGCCGGCCACTCGTCGCGCTCCCAGCCGTGCTCGGTCATGTCGGGCCAGACGCCGGTGGCGATCTCGTGGTCGACGGCGCGGATGCACTCCACCTCGACGCCGTTGCGGCGCATGATCTCCATCGAGATGTCGATCAGCCCCTGCGTGTTGGAGACCTCGGGGCTGCGCTTCAGCGTGCAGTTGATGAAGAAGGCGCGCAGGTCCGAGTAATCGGTCGTGCTCTGCTCGCACAGCTCGGCCTGCTGGTCGGTCAGCTCGGTCACTTCGCCACCTCCGCGTCGTCGTCGTTCAGGCTGAGGCGAGGCTAGCGTCCCGCTGCTCACGCGGGGCCGTGCTGGAGAACTGCATCGCGCCGTCGTCGATCGCGCCGCGCCTGATCGTCCCGATGTCGAGCACGTAGTTCTGGCGCAGCTTCCACGGCTCCTTCGACCCCTGTTTGGGGAATTTGTCGAGCGAGCGCAGGACGTAGCCGGAGGTGAAGTCGAGCAGCGGCGCCTCGGTGACCGTGGGGTCGGTGATCTCCGGCACGCTTTTGCTGTAGCCGTGGGCGTCCATGTGGGCGAGCAGGCGGCAGACGTACTCCGAGGTGAGGTCGGCCTTGAGCGTCCAGGAGGCGTTGGTGTAGCCGACGGTGAAGGCGCAGTTGGGGACGCCGCTCAGCATCATCCCCTTGTAGGTCATCGTCTCCGGCAGCTCGACCGGGTCGCCGTCGACGACCAGCTCGATGCCGCCGATGAAGAGCAGGTTGAGGCCGGTGGCGGTGATGATCACGTCGGCCTCCAGCTCCTCGCCGGAGTCGAGCTTGACCCCCTTCTCGGTGAAGGTCGCGATCGTGTCGGTGACGACCGAGGCGCTGCCCTTGCGGATCGCCTTGAAGAGGTCGCCGTTGGGCACCAGGCACATGCGCTGGTCCCAGGGGTTGTACTTCGGCTTGAAGTGCTTGTCGACGTCGTAGCCCTCCGGCAGCGCCGCTTCGACGCCTTTGCGGATGAACCGTTTGACAGCCTGCGGGCGGCGGCGGCTGAGCTGGTAGAAGAGGGTCTGCAGGATGACGTTCTTCCAGCGCACGGTCGCGTAGACCGCCTTGGGGGGGAGCACCCGGCGCAGGCCCTTGGCGATCGGGTCTTCGGCCGGCAGCGAGGCGATGTAGGTGGGCGAGCGCTGCAGCATCGTCACGTGGGCGGCCTGCTCGGCCATCGCCGGCACCAGCGTCACCGCGGTGGCGCCGCTGCCGATCACGACGACGCGCTTGCCGGCGTAGTCGAGGTCCTCGGGCCAGTGCTGCGGGTGGACAATCGGCCCGGGGAAGCGCTCGGCCCCCTCGAACTCGGGGGTGAAGCCTTCGTCGTAGCGGTAGTAGCCGCTACAGACCCAGAAGTAGTTGCAGGTCAGCTCGACGCGCTCGCCGCTGTCGACGCGTTCGGCCTCGACAGTCCAGTGCGACTCCTCGCTCGACCACTCGGCCCGCACGACCCGGTGCTGGAAGCGGATCTTGTCCTCGATGCCGCCCTCGCGCGCCGTCTGGCGCACGTACTCGAGGATCGAGGGCCCGTCGGCGATCGTCTTCGACGCGGTCCAGGGCTTGAACCGGTAGCCCAGAGTGTGCATGTCGGAGTCCGAGCGGATCCCGGGATAGCGGAAGAGGTCCCAGGTCCCCCCCAGCTCCTCGCGCGCCTCGAAGATCGCGTAGCTCTTGCCGGGAAAGGCCTCCTGAAGATGGTGAGCGGCACCGATGCCCGAAAGCCCGGCGCCGACGATCAGCACATCGAGATGCTCACTGGGTTGCCCGTTCGCGGTCAAGCCACCGGCATTCTGCCAGGTTGGCTGGTCAGCCAGTCCCTCGCCCGCCTAGCCTGTGCGCATCTCACACTCGCGCCGCAACGTTGAGCTGAAGGCCAAAGACCCGGATCCGGGCCGCTCGCGAGCGATCTGCGAGGAGCTTGGCGCCGAGGACCGCGGCGTGCTGAGCCAGCGCGACACCTACTTCCGAGTGCCGAACGGGCGACTGAAGCTGCGCGAGGACGGTGGCCCGCCGGCCGAGCTGATCGCCTACACGCGCGCCGACCTACCGGGTGAGAGCGAGAGCGCCTACCGGATCGTCGAGGTCGCCCAGCCCGAGGAGCTGAGGCAGGCCCTGGCGGAGACCCTCGGCATCGAGGTTGTAGTCGAGAAGCGCCGCCATCTCTTCCTCTGGCAAAACGTCCGCATCCACCTCGACGAGGTTGAGGGGCTGGGCAACTTCATCGAGCTCGAGGCCGTCGCCACACCTGGGTCCGATCTCACTCGCGAGCAGCAACAGATCCAAGCCCTCCGCGACGCATTCGATATCGACGAAAAGCACCTGATCGCCCAGAGCTACTGCGATCTGGTCTAGCGGGCAACGCCTCGGCGGAATCGCGCCCTATTCGTGAAGCCACTTCTGAACCCGATGATTGGTCGCATCGGCAACCCAGAGATCCCCTGCCGAGTCGATGGTGACGTCTTTAGGAGATTTGAGCTGGCCTTCTCCCGAGCCAACTTCACCGAACTGGCCGATGTATTCGCCGCTGGAGTCGAACTTCTGGACCCGGTTGTTGCTCGTGTCGGCGACCCAGATGTTGCCCGCGGAGTCGATGCCGAGGCCGTAGGGCCATTTGAGCTGGCCGTTGCCGGTGCCTTCAGCGCCAAATTTGCTTTTGTAGGCGCCGCTGGAGTCGAACTTCTGGACCCGGTTGTTGTAGGCGTCGGTGACCCAGAGGTTGCCCGCGGAATCGATCGCGACGTCGGTCGGCGCTATGAACTGACCGTTGTTCCAGCCTTCGGTGCCGAACTTGCTTTTGTAGGCGCCGCTGGAGTCGAACTTCTGGACCCGGTTATTGCTCTGGTCGACGACCCAGATGTTGCCCGCGGAGTCGATCGCGATGCCGACCGGTTCGTTGAACTGGCCGTTGGTCGCTCCAGCGCTGCCGAATTTGCTCAGGTATTCGCCTTTGGAGTTGAACTTCTGGACCCGGTTGTTGCCGCGGTCCACCACCCAGAGGTTGCCTGAGGAGTCGATCGCGATGGCGGCTGGTCCGCTGAACTGGCCGTTGCCGGAGCCAGCGCTGCCGAATTTGCTTTGGTAGACGCCGCTGGAGTTGAACTTCTGGACCCGGTTGTGGCCGGAGTCCACGACCCAGAGGTTGCCTGAGGAGTCGATCGCAACCCGGTTGAATTCGCCGGCGAACTGACCGTCTCCGGAGCCTGAGGAGCCGAAGGAGAAGGCGAAGGAGGGGCCTGCGGTTTTAAATGTGTGGTCTTCGCCGTAGGCAAGGCCTTCGGCATTACTAGCCACCAAGCGGAAGTGATAAGTCGTCCCCGCGTTGAGGCCGCTGATCGCCTGGCTGACTTCGACGTCGCCGGTGCCCGAGCCGACCGCTTTGTCGGGGATGGGTGCTTTGGTGCCG
>Ga0164241_10003871_pt1 | contig 14819 bp, 10 predicted proteins | sample OricomyardsoilBY_FD_108780 | JGI IMG/M metagenome (GOLD analysis project Ga0164241, IMG submission 108780) | Backyard soil microbial communities from Emeryville, California, USA - Original compost - Back yard soil (BY) | ecosystem: Environmental > Terrestrial > Soil > Unclassified | place: USA...
AGCACATTGGCTGACTTCACTTTTACACGCTTGCCCGATTCCAGCTCGATCTGCATCGAGGCTTCGGCTTCGGACATCACTCGGCCGGCGAGGAATTTGCCGGCATCATCAAACAAGGCGAACATGCGCCGGATTGTCGCTGAACAACTCAGGCCGCCCGGCCAGGCCTCAGTCGATTTCCGCGAACAGTGTCTCGGCTGTGATGCTGACGCCCAAGCTGGACAGTACAACAGTGGCGCCGGCATCGAAGGGATGCAAGACCCACAGGCCGTCGGTGCCTCGTCGATAGACATCGCTGCGCCGCGTGTCCAGGTCCACGAAGGCGATTTCCTCCAGCGACGCGATGCTGCGGTAGCGGGCAAACTTTTCCCCACGGTCGTAGGCGGCCGTGCTGGGCGACAGGACTTCCACGATCAGCTTGGGATCGCGCTTGACGAGGGAACTGGCGCGATCCGTCTCGCTGCAGGTGACCAGCACATCGGGGTAGAAGTAGGCGTCATGGGCCTGTACCTTCATGTCGGCCATGAAGGTGCGGCAGGGGGTGCCGGCCAGGTGCTGACGAAGCGCCATCGCCGCGTTGAGCGAAACCGTGACATGGCGATCCTCCGCGCCCGCCATGGCGAACACCTCGCCGCCGAGGAAGTCGTGGCGCTCGGCCTGCAAGGACTCCCACGCCAAATAATCTTCACCGCTCATCTGCGTTTGCAAGACTGCCTGTCCCATTCCGAGCCTTTCGCGATTGCTGTGGGCGATTATCGGTCTCGCGGGCCTACACCGTCATCCCACCCGACACCTCGATCACCGCCCCATTCACATAGCTCGCCTCGTCGCTGGCCAGAAACGCGTAGACGTTGGCGATTTCCTCGGGTTTGCCCAGGCGCTTCAAAGGCACGTGCTCGCGCATCTCGGCCAGCACCTTGTCGGGCACGGTGCCGAGGATGGGCGTCTCGATGAAGCCAGGCGCCACGGCATTCACGCGCACGCCCTTGGGGCCCAGTTCACGGCTCCAGGTCTTGGTGAAGCCGATCACGCCGAACTTGGCGGCGGCGTAATTCGTCTGGCCGAAGTTGCCGTAGATGCCGACCACCGAAGAGGCGTTCAGGATGACGCCCGATCCCTGCGCCACCATGGTGTCGGCAACGGCCTGGGCGCAGTGGAAGACGCCGCGCAGATTGACGTCGATGACGGCGTCGAACTGCGCCAGCGTCATCTTCTGAAGCCGCGCGTCCTTGGTGATGCCGGCGTTGTTGACGAGCACGTCGATGCGGCCACGGTTCTCCAGCACGGCGGCCACCATCATGTCCACAGACACGCGGTCGGTCACATCCACGATATGGCCCTCGGCCGTGGCGCCCAGCGCCCGGCAGGCCTCGACGGCGGCTTCCACGCTGTCGCCGCGCAGATCGCAGACGACAACGACCGCGCCTTCACGGGCGAACTTGAGGGCCGTGGCCAGGCCGATGCCCTGGGCGGCGCCGGTGACGATGCAGACTTTGTTGGCGAGTTTCATTTGAGGAGAAAACGTGTGAGGGTTGGGAGGTGGTCGTCGAAATCGGAGATGCCGTGGTCGCTGCCTTCGAGCAGCAGGATCTCGGCGCCTTGATAGCGAGCATGCATCTCGCGCCAGTCGAGCAGTTCGTCGCCCTTGGCGATCAGTGCGAAATAGGCGTCAGGGTTCTTGAGCGGGCCGGGCTTCATGCCTTGTAGATCCTGCATGAATTCGGGTTTGACCTCCAGCGTCAGGCTCTCGTCGTGCCAGTAGGTGTGGATGCCGATATAGCTGTGCAGGTCCCGCGCCGGGTCGATGGCTGGGTTCAGCACGGCGGCGCGGCAGCCGATGCGTTCGGCCAGCACGGTCGTGTAGAAGCCACCCAAAGATGAGCCGACGATGGCCATCTGTTCGACGGGCCAGTCGGCCACGAGCTTCTCGCACATCGCGATGGCCTCGTTCGGCGAGGGCGGCAGCCAGGGGCTTTCGAAGTGCAGCGCGGGCTGTTCCTCTTTCACCCAACGCGCCATGCGCTGCGACTTTTCCGACTGCGGGGAGGAGCGGAAACCGTGCAAATAAAGGAGGTGGGAAAGCGGGAGACTGTCGGGTTTGGGCATGGCCGCGCGTTCGTCCGGATAGGGGCGGATGATAGGCGGGCGGCGCAGGCTGGACTCATGTCCAGCGAGCACGGCCAACAACGCAGCCGCCCCTATCCGGACGAACCCTCCGGCTGGGGCGATTTGCGGCGCAACTCGTTGTTGCCGACTCGTTGTGGGGGCCCGCCACACGCCTCGCCGGCGCCTAGATTTGCGCCGCAACTCGCCCCAGCGCGCGGCCATGCCCAAGCCCGACAGTCTCCCTGGGCGATAATTCTGCCGTGAAGCAAGCCAGACCGCCGCTGGCCCGATCTTGGAAACAAGGGGCTGGAGGAAGGTCCGGACTGCATAGAGCGGCGTAGCAGCTAACGGCTGCCCGGCGAAAGCCGAGGATCAGAGCAACAGAGACGAGTCTTGACGGGCCCCATCAGAGGTGGTCTACGAGGCACCAGCGCAAGCTGGTGGCCCAGTCGGCGCAAGCCGGCTGGGTCGGACGCAAGTCCGAACCGAGTAGCACCCTTGGCGGGCCAAGGCCCGCCAAGGGTGAAACGGGCAATCTCTACGCGCAGCAACACCAAGTAGGCCAGTATTGACGCGGCTCGCGGAGCTGGCGGGTAGGTGGCACCGAGCCGGGCAGTGATGCCCGGCCCAGATGAATGGCGGTCACGCGGGGGCAACCCCGCGCACAGAATCCGGCCTATCGGCTTGCTTCACTTTTTCTTTCCCCCATTTCTTTTTTCCCCGCGCGTTCCGGTGCGCATACCGCACCTTGATGCCGGGAATATTCCCTGCATTGGCCTGGGTTTCTGCAAGCATCGCGCTGCCGAACCCCTAAGCTCAAAAGTGCGTCGAGATCAGGCGTTAGCCGACCGATTGCAGGGAGATGGACATGAACCTGAATCAAATCCGCGTGAAGACCAAGCTGATGCTGGGCTTCGGACTTCTTGCAGCCATCGTGCTGCTGGTCTCGGGCATTGCCTTGAGTTCGCTCGGGCGCTCGGATGAGCGCTTCGTGGCCTACCTCGATACGGTGGGCCAGCGAGAGCAGGTCGCGCTCGATGTGCGCGGCGCCGCATCGCGGCGTGCGATCTCCGCGCGCAACCTCGTCCTGGTGACGCAGGAGGGGGATCGGGCACTTGAAAAGGGCGATGTGTTCCGAGCCCACGAGGACATGCAAAAGGCCGTGGCCCGGCTCAAGAAGCTGGTGGACGAGGCCCCGGACGCCATCGATACCGACCGCAGCCAGGTGGCCGAGATCGTGCGCCTTGAAAGCCTGTACGGCCCGGTGGCACTGGACATCGTGGCCAAGGCCCTCGATGGTCGCAGGGACGAGGCCATCGTCAAGATGGTTGCGGAATGCCGGCCGCTGTTGGCCAGCCTGCTCAAGGCGACGACCGAATACGTCGGCTACGAAAAGGAGCAGGCCAAGAAGCGCGTGGAGACGGCCAACGCGGCCTACGCCCGGGATCGCCTGCTGCTGATCGGCGTCTGCCTGGCCGCAGTGGCCGCCGCGCTTGGCATGGGCTGGCTGCTGGCCGCCGCAGTCACGCGGCCGCTGAATCGTGCCGTGCAACTGGCTGAGGCTGTGGCCGCCGGCGATCTCAGCTCCGACATCGTGGTGGACCGTGGCGATGAACTGGGTCAGTTGCTGGCGGCGCTCAAGCGCATGAACGGAAGCCTGGTGGGCATGATCGACAAGGTGCGCGAGTCGGCCGACGGCATTGCCACCGCCTCGCAACAGATCGCCTCGGGCAATCAGGACCTGTCCAGCCGCACGGAGCAGCAGGCCTCCGCCCTGCAGCAGACGGCCAGCTCGATGGCCCAGATGACGACCACGGTGCAGCAGACGGCCGACAGTTCGCGCCAGGCCACCCAACTCGCCCAGTCGGCCGCCGAGGTGGCCGGCCGTGGCGGCGACGTGGTCCAGCGGGTGGTCAACACCATGGGCGAGATCTCGGAATCGAGCCGCAAGATCGGCGACATCATCAGCACCATCGACGGCATTGCCTTCCAGACCAACATCCTCGCGCTGAACGCGGCAGTGGAAGCGGCACGGGCCGGCGAACAGGGCCGCGGCTTCGCGGTTGTGGCCGGCGAGGTGCGCACATTGGCCCAGCGCTCGGCCCAGGCCGCGCGGGAGATCAAGGCCCTGGTGGGCGCCAGCGTGGAGCGGGTGGCGGCGGGCAGCCAGCTCGTCGGCGAGGCCGGCAGCACGATGAACGACGTGGTCTCGCAGGTGCGGCGCATGAACGACCTGATGAGTGAGATCAACGCCTCGGCCAATGAGCAGAGCAGCGGCATCGGGCAAGTCAATCAGTCGGTGGCGGCGATTGACCAGGGCACGCAGCAGAACGCAGCGCTGGTGGAACAGAGCGCCGCCGCGGCGGACAGCTTGCAGCAGCAGGCGGCCGGCTTGCTCGGAGTCATCTCCCAGTTCAAGACAACTTGAGCCAGCAAGGCGGATCCAGCCAAGCAGAAGCCATGGAACCGGCTTTGCCGGGCCATCGGCTTGGCCCCCTTTGAGGGGGAGGCGCGGAAGCGCCTTCGGGGGGGAGACAATCCAGCGGATGAATCCTGAAGCCAGCCGCTTGTGGCGTGGCCCCCGTTGGACCCTGGCCATTCTGCTGGCCGGGCTCGCGATGGTGGGCCCGTTCTCCATCGATACCTTCCTGCCCGCCTTCACCGGCATCGCGGCCGACCTCAACGCCACCCCGCTGGAGATGCAGCAAACGCTGTCCAGCTATCTGTTCGGCTTTGCCGTGATGAACCTCTTCCACGGCAGCATTTCCGACAGCGTCGGCCGCCGCCCCGTGATCCTGGCCGGCATGGCCCTGTTCGCAGTGGCTTCGGCGGGTTGTGCGCTGTCGGGCTCCATCGGCCAGCTCGTGTTCTGGCGCACCGTGCAGGGCATGTCCGCGGGGGCGGGCGTGGTGTGTTCGCGGGCCATCATCCGCGACATGTACCCGGTGCATGAGGCGCAGAAGGTGATGTCCCAGGTCACGCTCTTCTTTGGCGTGGCGCCGGCCGTGGCGCCCATGGTGGGCGGCCTGCTGTTCGTCCATCTCGGCTGGCGCGCGGTGTTCTATTTTCTCGTCGGCGTGGGGGTGGTGCTGTTCGTCTCGCAGTGGCGCCTGCTGCCCGAGACCCTGCACAAAAAGGACCGGCAGAGCTTCCATCCGATGGTGCTGCTGCGCGAATACGCGCGTCTCACCACGAGCCGGTCCTTCCTTGCCCTGGCCTTCGCGGCCGGCATTCCCTTCAACGGCGTGTTCATCTACATCCTGTCGGCGCCGGTCTTCCTGGGCGAGCATCTGAAGCTCGCGCCCACCCAATTCTTCTGGTGCTTTGTCTGCGTGGTCAGCGGCATCATGGGCGGCGCCTTCTGGAGCGGCCGGCTGGCCGGCAAGATCAAGCCACGCCAGCAGGTGCGGCGCGGCTTCATCATCATGGGTGCGATGACGGGGCTCAATCTCCTCATGTACTTCGCCTTCGAGCCCAATGCCTTCTGGGCCCTGCCCATCCTGGCCGTCTTCGCCCTCGGCTGGTCCCTGGTCACGCCGGTGATCACCATCATGGCCCTGGACCAGGTGCCCGAGCGGCGCGGCATGGCCTCGTCGCTGCAGGCCTGCATCGCGAGCCTGGCCAATGGCGCCGTCGCCGGCCTGCTCGCGCCGATGGTGATGCATTCGCCCATGCTGCTGGCGCTCAGTTCGGCCGTGATGATGCTGATTGGCCTGCTTTCCTGGACTTGGGTGAAGCGAAGGGTCTGCTAAGGTTTGGGCAGCTAACTGCCGAAATCAACGCAATGCGCCGCAATCCGCTCCTGTTTCTGCTCGTCCTTTCATTTGCCGGCCTGGTCCACGCCGAGGACGACACCGCCCTGCAACAGCGCCTGGCCGACAAGCTCAAGCTGTCCGACCCCGCGCTCAAGCCCAGGAAGGTCACCGGCGGCGAGGCCGGCACGCACAAGGCCAAGCCCAAGGCGCCCAAGGTGGCGCCCAAGGCAGTGACCTGGGCCTACGCGGGCGATGGTTCGCCCCAGCACTGGGCCGAGATTGCGCCGGAGAACAGGGCCTGCGGCGTGGGCACGCGCCAAAGCCCCATCGACATCCGCGACACCATCAAGGTCGACCTGGAGAAGATCAACTTCGATTACCGGCCCAGCGGCTTTGCCGTGCTCGACAACGGCAAGACCATCCAGGTCAACATGGCCAGCGGCAATAGCCTTCAGGTGATGGGCCGCAGCTTCGACCTGCAGAGCTTTCATTTCCACCGCCCCAGCGAGGAGCGGGTGGCGGGCCGTCAATACGAGATGGTGATGCACCTCGTCCACAAGGACCCCGACGGCCACGTGGCCATGGTGGCGGTGCTGATCGAACGTGGCCCCGACAACAAGCCCCAGGCCGCCGTGCAGCAGGTCTGGAACAACCTGCCGCTGGAGCGCGGCGCCCCGCAGCAGGCCAGCGGCCAGCTCGACCCCCTGCAACTCCTGCCCACGGAACGCGGCTACTTCACCTTCATGGGCTCCCTGACCACGCCGCCCTGCACCGAGGACGTGCTGTGGATGGTGATGAAGCAGCCGGTGCAACTGACCAGCGCCCAGATCGCCATCTTTGCGCGGCTGTATCCGATGAATGCGCGGCCGATTCAGGCGGGCTCGGGGCGGATGATCAAGGAATCGAACTGAAGCCCCTCGCCCAACGGATAGGTTGCTCGCTCGGCCCGAAGATGACTCAAGCCTCGGCGCTCGTCGCCTTGTTGAGCAGGGCGGCGAACTCCCGCTCAAACCTCTGCACCGGCTGCGGCCTGCCCAGCACAAATCCCTGCCCCTGATCGCAGCCCAGTTCGAGCAGCAGGGTGCGGGTCTTTTCGTCTTCGATGCCTTCGGCCGTGGTGGAAAGGTTCAGGCTCTTGGCCATCTGGATGATGGCGCGGACGATGGCGCGGTCGGCCTCGCGTTCGCTCAGGCGGCGCACGAAACTCTGGTCGATCTTGAGCTTGTCGATCTCGAAGCGTTGCAGGTAGGACAGGTTGGAATAGCCGGTGCCGAAGTCGTCGATGGACAGGCGCAGGCCTAACTTCTTGAGTCCACGCAGGGTCTCGACAAAGCTCTCGGGGTCATGGATCAGGGCCGACTCGGTCACTTCCAGTTCCAGGTTGCCGGGCCGCACGCCGTGGCGCTCCAGTGCTGCGGCGACGACCGATTCCAGCGTGCCCCGTTTGAACTGAACCGTGGAGACGTTGACCGACACGACGAGGTTCTCAAACGCCGTGCCGCACCAGGCTTTCACCTGACGGCAGGCCGCATCCAGCACCCATTGGCCCAGTTCCACCACTTGGCCCGAGCGTTCGGCCACGGGAATGAAGCGCCCCGGCGGGATGTTGCCGTGCTCGGGGTGCTGCCAGCGCAGCAGGGCCTCGGCGCCGAGCAGCCGGCCGCTGGCCAAGTCGACCAAGGGCTGATAGTGCAGGCTCAGCTCGTTGCGTTCGATGGCGCCGCGCAGGCCGGTGCTGATGTTCAGGTCTTCGAGCATGTTGGCGTTCATGCTCTCGTCGAAGAAGCGGAAGACGTTGCGGCCCGCCTCCTTGGCGTGGTGGACGGCGACGTCGGCCTTTTGCAGCAGGGTTTCAAAGTCCTGGCCGTCGCTGGGGAAGATGGACACGCCGATCGAGCAGGACACGCCCACGGTCAGGCCCTCGTAGCGAAACGCCTCGCTCATCACGCCCAACACATGGCTGGCCATGGCGGAGATTTCTCCGGAGTCGCTAACGTCTGAAATCAGCAGCAGGAACTCGTCGCCGCCGTAGCGGGTGACGGCATCGTAGGCACGGGTATGGGCCTTGAGCCTGCCGGCCACCTGGCGCAGCAACTCGTCGCCGGCGCTGTGGCCCAGGCTTTCGTTGACCTGCTTGAAATTGTCGATGTTGACGAAGACGAAGCCCACCTGCCGGCCGTGTCGCGCGGCATGGGCCAGCGCACCCTGGGCGCTGGACTGGGCGGCGAAGCGGTTGGGCAGGCCGGTCAGCGCGTCGTGCGTGGCCTGGTGGAGGATTTTGCTGTCGGCGTCGCGAACCCGTTCGATCTCGGCGCGCAGGCGGGCCAGCACGGAGCGCAGGTCGCCGGCCAGCATGGACACCATCAGCGCGCACACGACCAGGATGACGGTCAGGTAGACAAAATGGGCCCAGTCGCTCGGCGGCACCCGGAAGGTGTGCCAACCCGAAACCGCGGCCCAGGCCATGGCGGCCATGGCGATCAGCATGAAGGCCAGCAGCATCAGGAAATGGCGGCCGCTGCCCAGCATGTTGGCGGTGACCAGAATGCAGGGGTAGACGAGCAGAGACGGGCTGTACAGGCCCTGGTTGAACCACATCGCGGCCGTGGCCAGCAGGGCCAGGGTCCACAGGATGCCCAGGCTGGCCAGGGCGGTGGCGCCGAGCCGGTTCAGCAGCGCGCTCGCGGCGATCAGCACCAGGCCGGCGCCGAGGAGGCCGGCCGTGGCCCAGTCGCCGCGCGCGGCGGCCGTGAGCCCCGTGGCCAGCAGGCCAGCGAGCACGAGCCGGGCCAGCTGCATCAGGCGGCGCGAACGCAGCTGCTGGTCATGGTCAGCGGCAGGGAGCGGATCGTCGTCCATGGCCCGCCGTGACATGGGTTCAGGCCTCGCTGCGCGAATGGTCGAGCCAGCGGCGCAGGGTGGCGTAGAGCTGTTCGGCCACCACGGGCTTGGCCACGTGGTCGTTCATGCCGGCGTCGAGGCAGCGCTGGCGTTCGTCGGCAAAGGCGTTGGCCGTCATCGCCAGAATGGGGATGTCGCGGCCCCAGCTGGTGGCGCGGATGGCGCGGGTGGCGTCCATGCCGTCAAGCCTGGGCATCTGCACGTCCATCAGGATCAGGACGTAGTCCATCGACGCGGCCATGGCCAGGGCTTGCTCGCCATCCTCGGCCACGTCCACGCTCAGGCCGGCGCTGGACAGCATGGCCACCGCCACTTCCTGGTTGACGGCGTTGTCTTCGGCCAGCAGCACCCGGGCGCCCAGATAGGGCTCCAGCAGCGCGCGGGCCGCGGCGCCGCGGGTCTGCGGCGTGCCGGCGGCCGGACTGGCCTGCGGGCGAACGGCCCGCTCCACCCGCAGACGGAACCAGAAGCGGCTGCCCTGGCCGGGACTGCTGGTCACGCCGACCTCACCGCCCATCAGCGCGGCCAGGCGCCGGCAGATGGCCAGACCCAGGCCCGTGCCGCCGTGGCGCCGCGTGCTGGAGGCATCGGCCACTTCAAAGTCCTGGAACAGGCGTGCCTGCGTTTCCTGGGCAATGCCGATGCCGCTGTCCTGTACTTCGAAGCGCAACTGGGTGAACTCGCCCTGTTCACTTTCGACCTCGGCGCTCAGGCGCACGAAGCCGGTATCGGTGAACTTGACCGCGTTGGCGCCGAAGTTGAGCAGCACCTCGCCGATGTGACGGGCATCGCCCAGCAGGGGCAGCCTGGCCAGGGCTTCATCCACTTCCAGTCGCACCAGCAGGGCCTTCTCGGCGGCGCCACGCTTGAGCGAGGCCGCCACGGTGTCCACGACCTCGCCGATGGTGAAAGGCGCGCGCTCCAGCTTGATCTTGCCGGCCTCCAGCTCGGAGAGGTCGAGCACGTTGTTGATCAGGCCCAGCAGTTGCTCGGCCGCTTCGGCAATGGTGGCCATGCGTTCGCGCTGCTGCGGCGCGGTGGCTTCCGAATGGGCCAGGTAGCTCATGCCGATGATGGCGTTCATGGGCGTGCGCACCTCGTGGCCGATATTGGCCAGGAAGGCACTCTTGGCCAGGCTGGCGGCCTCGGCGGCGCGGGTGGCCTCGGCCAGCTCGGCGGTGCGGGCGGCCACGAGCTCTTCCAGATGATGGCGGTGGCGATCGAGTTCCATCGCATCGCGGCGGGCGCTGGAGATATCGGTCAGGAAGCCGTTCCAGAGCACGCTGCCATCGTCCTCGGCCACGGCGATGGCGTTGCCGTAGATCCATCGTTCACCGTCGCTGCCCACGGCGCGGAACTCCTGCTGCCAGTGCGACAGCTCCACCGCCGAGGCGCTGAGGCTGGCGCGCACGCGGGCGCGGTCGGCCGGCTCGATGCGCTCGAACCAGGGCTCGGCGCTGGCCAGCAGCGTGTTGGGGTCGATGCCGAAGTAGCTGGACACCGCTTCCGAGATGTAGACGAAGGTGTAGTGCCCGTCGGGATGGCGGCGCAGCTGATACACCACGCCGGGCACGGTGGCGGCGATGCCCTGCATGCGTTCGATCAGCGTCTGCTGGTCGCTGAACTGGCGCTGCAGCGCGTCGCGCATCTCGCCCATGCGCTGGCCCAGCAAACCGATCTCGTCCTTGTGGTGAGGCGGCAGTTCGGCGCTGAAACGGCCCGCCGTCAGGCCTTCGGCAAAGCGGCCCAGGGCTTTGAGCGGACTCAGCAGGCGCGAGTTGAGCAGGGCCAGGATCAGCGCCAGCGAGACCAGCAACTGGCCGCCCACCGTGGCCGCGTAGAGCCAGCGTTGCCGGGCCAGGGCTTCGGCCGCGAGGTGGTCATCAACTTCGATGCTGATGTGGCCGATCAGCTGTCGGCCATGAAAAACGTCGCGCTGGCCCTGCACGACGCGGCCGAGCCGGCGCTCGGGTTGCAACAGCTCCACAAAGGCACTGCCCTGGGTGGCGTCGGTGACGCGGATGCGCACGACCTCGGGCGACTTCATCACCGCAGCCGCCACTTCGCGGGCCGACACGGCGTCGAGGTTCCAGAGCAGTTCGGGCAGGCTGGAGGCGAGCACGTCGAGCTTGGCTTCCAGCTCGCTTTGCTGCGCCTCGGCGGCCGCCTGTGGCTCGCGCAGACCGATCAGCACGCCGCCGACGATCAGGGCCGGAAGCAGCAGGCCGACCGTGGCGCCCAGGGCAATCGCAAAGAACAGCGAACTAGTGGTTTTCTTCTCCATCGCCTGAACGAGTCGCCTACGAGCCTAGGGGGTTTGATTGTGACCCAGGACCCTGCCCGGTTTTGGGGTTTTCACCGTGGCGTGGCGATTGCGCACGGTGCCGAACCGCTCGCTTGTGGTGCAGATGGCGCACCGCACTTGATCCAGTTCGACTGGAGCCACCAAGTTTGGGCATGGGGCCGCGCTTGGCGCGCAGATTGCTTTACTCTGCATCACCGACGGAGGGGACGCGATGGCAACGATGTTCGACGAGATGCACGCCGGTGAACGCACGCGCGCTCACTACCAAGGCTACGAACGCTGGCTGGCCGAGCAGCCGCAGGGGCAGATGCAGGCCCGGCGCGAGGAGGCCGAGGTGATCTTCCGCCGCGTGGGCATCACCTTTGCCGTGTATGGCGACAAGGACAGCGGCGAGGGCACCGAACGGCTCATTCCCTTCGACCTGATCCCCCGCGTGATTCCGGCCCACGAATGGCGCGAGATGGAAGCCGGCCTGCGCCAGCGCGTCACGGCGCTGAACCGCTTCATTCACGACGTCTATCACGAGCAGGAAATCCTCAAGGCAGGGATCGTGCCGAAGGAACAGGTGCTGCACAACGCCCAGTTCCGCCCCGAGATGATGGGCGTGAACGTGCCCGGGCAGATCTATTCGGCCATCGCCGGCATCGACATCGTGCGTGCCGCCAACGCCGATGGGTCTGGCAGTTACCACGTGCTTGAAGACAATCTGCGCGTGCCCTCCGGCGTGAGCTACATGCTGGAAAACCGCAAGATGATGATGCGGCTTTTCCCCGACCTCTTCGCCCGGCACCGCATCGCGCCGGTGGCCCATTACCCCGACCTGTTGCTCGAAACCCTGCGCAGCCTCGCGCCGCAGGGCCTGGCCAGCGAGCCGGCCGTGGTGGTGCTGACGCCGGGCATGTACAACTCCGCCTACTTCGAGCATGCCTTCCTCGCGCAGCAGATGGGCGTCCAACTGGTGGAGGGCAAGGACCTCTTCGTCAAGGACCGCTTCGTCTACATGCGCACCACACGCGGCTCGCGCCGCGTCGACGTGATCTACCGCCGCATCGACGACGACTTCCTCGATCCTGAGGTCTTCCGCCCCGAGTCCACCCTCGGCTGCGCCGGCCTGATCGACGCGTACAAGGCCGGCAACGTGACCTTGGCCAATGCCGTGGGCACCGGCATCGCGGACGACAAGTCCATCTATCCCTACGTGCCAGCCATGATCGAGTTCTACCTCGGCGAGAAACCGATCCTGCACAACGTGCCCACCTGGCAGTGCCGCAAGGCCGAGGACCTGGCCCATGTGCTGGCCAACCTCAAGGATCTCGTCGTCAAGGAAGTCCATGGTGCGGGCGGCTACGGCATGCTCGTCGGGCCGGCCGCGACGAAGGCGGAGATCGAGGACTTCCGCAGGGTGCTGATGGCAAGGCCCGACAACTACATCGGCCAGCCCACCTTGAGTCTGTCCACCTGTCCGACCTATGTGGAAGCCGGCATTGCGCCACGCCACATCGACTTGCGACCCTTCGTGCTTTCGGGCGCGCAGGGCGTGCAGATGGTGCCGGGCGGGCTGACCCGCGTGGCGCTCAAGGAGGGCTCGCTGGTGGTGAACAGCAGCCAGGGCGGCGGCACCAAGGACACCTGGGTCCTGGAGAACTGACATGCTTTCACGTACCGCTGATCATCTCTTCTGGCAATCGCGTTACATGGAGCGGGCTGAGAACACGGCCCGTTTGCTCGATGTGAACTATCAAGCGGCGCTGCTGCCGCAAACGCCCGAAGTGGCCATGGCCGGCTGGCGCAGCCTGCTGTCCCTCTTCGAGTTGCTGCCGGCCTACACGGCGCGCTACGGCGAAATCGATGCACGTCGCGTGCAGGAGTTCATCGTTGCCGACGAGACCAGCCCCTCGTCCATCCTCAACAGCCTGCGGGCGGCCCGAGAAAACGCGCGGGCCGTGCGCGGCACGCTGACCACCGAGGTCTGGGAGACGACGAACCAGACCTGGATCGAGTTCCGCGCCCTGCTCAAGAGCGGCCTGCTGGCGCGCGACCCGGCCGAGTTGTTCGAGTGGGTCAAGCTGCGCTCGCACCTGGCGCGCGGCGTGACCCTGGGCACCATGCTGCAGGACGAGGCCGTGGACTTCCTGCGCATCGGCTCCTACCTGGAGCGGGCCGACAACACCGCCCGCATGCTCGACGTGAAGTTCCACGCGGTGGTTGGCGAACCCCGTGAAGAACCCGTACTGCGACGCGATCCGGCGGCCGAGTTCTATCACTGGTCCAGCGTGCTGCGCTCGGTCTCCGGCTTCGAGGTCTATCGCAAGGCCTACAGCAATGTGATCGTGCCCGAGAAGGTGGCCGAGCTGCTGATCCTGAACGGCGCCATGCCCCGATCGCTGGCCCACTGCATGGGCCGGGTGCTGCACAGCCTGCGCCGCGTGGCCAATGATCAGAGTGACGAAACCCTGCGCCAGGCCGGCAAGCTCAAGGCCGAACTGGACTACGGGCGCATCAACGAGATCATGGCCAACGGCCTGCACGCCTACCTGACGCAGTTCCTTGAGCGGGTGGGCGACCTCGGCGGCGATATCAGCCGCGATTTTTTGATCTGACCCTGTTCGTCGCACTGCGTTGCGATGCTTGCGGGCATCGTCTTCAAGGAGATCCGCTTGTCCATCCATGTCGCCCTGAAGCATGTCACCCGCTACCGATACGACCGGCCCGTGACGCTGTCTCCGCAGGTCGTGCGTCTGCGGCCCGCGCCGCACTGCCGCACGCCGATCCTGAGCTACTCACTCACCGTCGAGCCGGCGCAGCACTTCATCAACTGGCAGCAGGACCCCTTTGCCAACTACCTCGCGCGGCTCGTCTTCCCCGAGAAGACCAGCGAGTTCACCGTCACGGTGGATCTGGTCGCCGAGATGGCGGTCTACAACCCCTTTGACTTCTTTCTGGAGCCGCACGCCCAGAAGTTCCCCTTCGTCTATTCGGAAGAGTCCCGCGCCGAGCTGGCGCCTTACCTGATCACCGAGAAGCTCACGCCCAAGCTGCGCGCCTACCTGAAGCGCATCTCGCGCAAGCCGACGCCGATGATCGACTTCCTGGTGGCAGTCAATCAGCTCGTCCACAAGGACATCTCCTACCTGATCCGCATGGAGCCCGGTGTGCAGACGCCCGAAGAGACGCTGGAAAAGGGCTCGGGTTCCTGCCGCGATTCGGGCTGGCTGCTGGTGCAGATGCTGCGCCAGCTGGGCATGGCGGCGCGCTTCGCCTCCGGCTACCTGATCCAGCTCACGCCGGATGAAAAGGCGCTCGACGGACCCAGCGGCACCGACGTGGACTTCACCGACCTGCACGCCTGGTGCGAGGTCTACCTGCCCGGCGCCGGCTGGGTCGGCCTCGATCCCACCTCGGGTCTGTTTGCGGGCGAAGGCCACATCCCCCTGGCCTGCACGCCGCAGCCCTCCAGCGCCGCACCGATCAGCGGGGCGGTGGACAAGGCCGAGGTGGAGTTCGAGCACGAGATGGCGATCAGCCGCATCTGGGAATCGCCGCGCGTCACGAGTCCCTACACCGACGCGCAATGGGCCGAGGTGCTGGCCCTGGGCGATCAGGTCGATGCTGAACTCGCGCATGGCGATGTGCGCCTGACCATGGGCGGCGAGCCCACCTTTGTTTCCGTTGACGACCGCGACGGCGCCGAATGGAACACCGAGGCGCTCGGCCCCACCAAGCGGCTGCGCGCTCAGGAGCTGGTCCATCGA
>Ga0164241_10003872_pt1 | contig 14813 bp, 17 predicted proteins | sample OricomyardsoilBY_FD_108780 | JGI IMG/M metagenome (GOLD analysis project Ga0164241, IMG submission 108780) | Backyard soil microbial communities from Emeryville, California, USA - Original compost - Back yard soil (BY) | ecosystem: Environmental > Terrestrial > Soil > Unclassified | place: USA...
CTCGTGCTCGAGGCATCGGGCTATATGGTCCGCGCCGCCTTCCTGATGGACCGGGTGATGGCGAGCGTCGGCCTGTCCGGGCGCGCCTTCATCCCCCTGCTGTCGAGCTTCGCCTGCGCGGTGCCGGGGATCATGGCGACGCGGACGATCAGCGACGACAAGGAGCGGTTGACCACGATCCTGATCGCGCCGCTGACGACCTGCTCGGCCCGGCTGCCGGTCTATACGATCGTGATCGGCGCGGTGATTCCCGCGCGCGACGTGCTGCCGGGCGTGGGCATGCAGGGGCTGGTGCTGTTCGGCCTCTATCTGCTCGGCGTGGTGGGCGCGTTCGTCGCGGCGCTGCTGCTGCGGCGGACCGTGACCAAGGGCGCGACCAGCGGCTTCATGATGGAAATGCCGAAATACCAGGCCCCGCGCCTGCGCGACGTGCTGCTCGGGCTGTGGCAGCGCGCGGAGATTTTCCTCAAGCGCGCGGGCACGACCATCGCGCTGACCGTCGCGGTGCTTTGGGTGCTTGCGAGCTATCCGGTGGCGGGCCCCGGGCAGAAGCAGAGCGAAGTCTCGATCGCGGGCAAGATCGCCAGCGGCATCGAAACCGTGGTCGCGCCGATCGGCTTCAACCACGATATCGCGCTGGCACTGCTGCCGGCGATGGCGGCGCGCGAGGCGGCGGTGGCGGCGATCGGCACGGTCTACGCGGTCGATGATCCCGATGGCGACCGGGGGCAGGACACGATCCGCTCGCAGATCGGCGCGCGCTGGAGCCTGCCGACCGCGCTCGCTTTCCTGATGTGGTTCGTCTTCGCCCCGCAATGCATCTCGACGATCGCGGTCACGCGGCGCGAAACCAATGGCTGGAAATGGCCGATGTTCATGATCGGATATCTGTTCGCCCTCGCCTATGTCGCGGCGGGGCTCACCTACTGGAGCGCGGTGGCGCTGGGGTTGTAGCGCCCAACCCCACCGTCATCCCGGCGAAAGCCGGATCCGGCTGGCTTAGTCTTCTCTTCGCGTCTTTGCGCCTTCGCGTGAATCGCTCTTTCTTTTGTTCACGCGAAGGCGCGAAGGCGCAAAGAAGAAGCTGACTCTCGGCTTCCACCCGATTTGCAGCCCGCACCTCGCGGCATAGGCATGATCGTCACGTTCAGCGTGGCGTCAGTCCAGTTTCGAATCGTCGAGCAGCTTGGCCGCGCGATAGGCGGCATCCGCTTCGGCCATCTTTTGCGCCCGGGTCCGCCCGAATTTCGCACGATTTGCCTCCGCGCGGGCCAACTTATCCACGCGTTCCTTGGCTTTCCTGGCCTTGTTGAGGTTGATGATCTCGGCCATATCGACACCCACATCCTTACAGCATTCAAGGCGGACTTTCCATGGCGGGCAGCGTTAACAAGGTGATCCTGGTCGGCAATCTGGGCAAGGACCCGGAGAGCCGCAGCTTCCAGAATGGCGGCAAGGTGGTCGAGCTGCGCATCGCCACGTCGGAGTCGTGGAAGGACAAGATGTCCGGCGAACGCAAGGAAAAGACCGAATGGCACACGGTCAAGGTCTTCAACGAAGGCCTAGCGAACGTCGCCGAGCGCTATCTGCGCAAGGGCAGCAAAGTCTATATCGAAGGCGCGCTGACCACCCGTAAGTGGCAGGATCCGCAGGGTAACGACCGTTACTCCACGGAAATCGTGCTCCAGGGCTTCAATTCGGTGCTGACCATGCTGGATGGCGCGCCCGGCGGTGGCCAGGGCGGCGGCGGTGGTTCGCGCGGTGGCGACGATTGGGGCGGCGGCGATGATTTCGCGGGCCAGTCGTCGAGCCGCGGCGGCGGCGGCGGCAATTTCAACAGCGGCGGCGGCCGTTCGGGGGGCGGTTCGGCTGGCGGCGGCTTCGGGGACGATCTGGACGACGACGTTCCGTTCTAAACGCGGGAGATCGATATGCGGGTCGCGATAGGTGCGGGGCTTGCCTTGCTGGTGGCGGGATGCGGTGGCGCAAGCGTGACGGTCACCAATTCGACCACGGCGAGCGCCGCCCCGCGCGAGCAGCCCGCCGACGCGAAGCTCTCCGACCCGCTCAGCGCGAGCGGCGGCAGCAACGATTGCAGCAAGAACCCCGATTTTGCGCCCATCTATGCCGACGCGAAGATCGTCGTGTGCAGCTCGACGCATTTCGACAGCGACAACAAGGATGCGGGTTCGGTCAGCTACACCACCGACGCGGCGCCCGCCGTGGTGCTTGCCTTCGCGAAGGAATCGGCGGCCAAATCGGGCTTCACGGTGCGGATCGCGAATGAGACGATGGTGTCGGCCGAGCAGGGCGGAAAGCGCCGCTTCATGACGATGGCGCGGACCGAGGGCGGCGTGACCAAGGTGGTCGTCAATTGGAGCCACCAGCCGTGAAATGGCGCGCGCCAAGGTTCGCACTGCTGCTCGCCCTGCTCCTCGCGGGCTGCGGTCAAAGCGCGACCGTGACCGAGGGAAAAGATGGCGGCGTCACCGTGGAGAAGGACGGGACGACCGTTTCGGTCAACGGCAAGGATTGCGCGCGGGCGAGCTTTGTCCCCCTCTACGCCGACGCGAAGATCACCACCTGTGTCGCCGAGAACAAGCGCGGGACAGTGATCTACACCAGCGCCGCGACCCCCGGGGCGGTGCTCGCCTGGTACCGGGCTGCGGCCGAGAAAGCGGGCCTCAAGGTCAATCTCCAGACCGACATGAACCTCTCGGCGAGCGAAGGGAAGCGCACGCTGATGGTGATGGCGGGTCCCGGCAATCAAGTGACGGTGAACTGGGGCGAGTAACGCCCGTGCTCCTGAGAACGCAGGAGCCCGGAGCCGAACACCGAGTCGCCTGTGACTCTGGACCCCCGCTTTCGCGCGGGAACTAACCCGCCACGATCGTCGCGACGCCGAATTTGCCCGCCTGGTAATCGGCATAGGCCTGCCGGATTTCCTGCTCGGTGTTCATCACGAACGGGCCGTGCGCGACGATAGGTTCGTCGATCGGATCGGCATGGCCGAACAGGAAGATCGCGGGTTCGCCGGCTTCGATGGTCAGGCTGTCGCCCGGGCCCAGCTCGGCGAGGTTGAACTGAGGAACCGCCGTCCCGCCAACGCCGATCGATCCGCGCGCGGTGTAGAGGAAGACGTCGCGGCCGGAGAGGCCGTCGAAAGTGAAGGACTGGCCGGCCCGCGCTTCGACGAAGCTCATGAACACGCCGGTCAGCGACTCGATCGGCCCATGCGCCCCGCCCCAATCGCCCGACACCAGATGGACGCCCTCGACCACCGGAATCGCCTCGGCCTGCACGCCGGTATAGCGCGGCGCCGTCATCTTGAGCCGTGCGGGCAGGTTCACCCAGAGCTGGAGGATCTCGATCGCGCCGCCATCGCGCTTGAACGCGGCGGGGGAGACTTCGGCATGGACGATCCCGCTGCCGGCGGTCATCCATTGCACCCCGCCCGCGCCGATCACGCTCTCGTGCCCCGCCGAATCGGTGTGGGCGAGCTCGCCTTCGAGAATGAAAGTCACGGTCTCGAACCCGCGGTGAGGATGCGGGCCGAAAGGCAGACCGTTATTGTGGGGCTCATAGGTCTGCGGGCCGTGATGGTTCAGGAACAGGAACGCCCCGACATGCCCGATCGCCGGCCCCGGCACCGGGCGGCGCGTCACCAGATCGCCGATATCGTCGCGATAGGCGGGGTGGAGCCGGACGACCGCACGCTCGCTCACCGGTCTTTCCTCAGCAGGAACACGGCATGTTCGGCCCACAGATTAGCCATCGCCGCGCCGGTCGCCTTGTCGCCGGAGAGGAACCAGCATCCCTCGACGATCAGCCCGCGTTCCTTCACCAGCGCCCGAAAATCGTCGATCGTGACGTGGTGGATGTTGGGGGTCTCATACCATTTGAGCGGAAGCAGCCGCGTGACCGGCATCCGCCCGCCCCACAGCAACGACGCCCGCACCCGCCAATGCGCGAAATTAGGGAAAGAGACGAAGGCGCGCTCGCCGATCCGCAGCAATTGATCGAGCACCCAGTCGGGCCGCCGCGTGGTCTGCAGCGTCTGGCTGAGGATGGCGTAATCGAAGCTGGTGTCCGGATAATCCGCGAGATCGGTATCGGCGTCGCCCTGAATCACCGACAGCCCCTTGGCCATCGCGGTCGAGACGTCGCTCGCATCAAGTTCGAGCCCGCGCGCGTCACAGCCGCGCTCGTCGCGCAACGCCGCCATCAGCGCGCCGTCGCCACAGCCGACATCGAGCACCCCTGAGCCGGGCGCGACATTGGCGGCGATGATCGCAAGGTCGGGGCGCAGGTTCATCGCGTGTAGATTCCCGGATCGTCCTTCACCATCAGCCGCTCGGGGGTGGGATAAGGCGTCCAGCCATGCTTTGCGTAGAGCGGCTGCATGTCGCGCGTGAACAGCACCCAGCGGCGCAGGCCTTGCAGCTCGGGATGCGTGGCGAGCGCCTCGAGCATCGCGCCCGCCACCCCGCGTCCGCGATGCGCGGGAAGGACGAACACGTCCGCCAGATAGGCGAAGGTCGCCTTGTCGGTGATGATTCGGGCAAAGCCGATCTGCTCGTCCTTGCCCGCCTCGTCCGGCGCATAGGCGCCCGCGCACAGCGAGTTGCGGATCGCCTGCTCCACGGTGTGCCGCGGAATCCCCTGCGCCCAGTAGGAGCCCGAGAGAAAGGCGTGGATCAGGTCCACATCCAGTTCGGCGGAGTCGAAGGAGACTCTCATTCGCCTGCCCTAAGGAAGCCGTCGACGACGCGGTTGAGTTCGGGGCTGTCGAGCAGGAAGGCGTCGTGCCCGAACGGCGATTTCAGCTCGACGAAGCTGGCCGGGGCGCCCGCCGCGTTGAGCGCGTGGACGATGCTGCGCGATTCGCTGGTCGGATAGAGCCAGTCGGTGTCGAAGCTGACCAGGCAGAAGCGCGTCGCGGTGCCCTTGAAGGCGTTGGCGAGGGTGCCGCCATGCTCCTCGGCGAGGTCGAAATAATCCAATGCGCGCGTAATGTAGAGGTAGGAATTGGCGTCGAACCGCTCGACGAAGCTGATCCCCTGATGGCGGAGATAGGACTCCACCTGGAAATCGGCGTCGAACCCGAAGGTCTTGCTCTCGCGCGCCTGCAGCTTGCGGCCGAACTTGGCGGTCAGCCCGGCCTCGGACAGATAGGTGATATGCGCGGCCATCCGCGCGACCGCGAGGCCGGCCATGGGCGGGTCGCCGCTCTCGTAATAATCGCCGTCGCGCCATTTGGGGTCGGCCATCACGGCCTGCCGCCCGACTTCGTGGAAGGCGATATTCTGTGCCGAATGCCGCGCGGCGCTGGCGATCACCACGGCGGCGCGGACCCGCTCGGGGAAGGTCGCCGCCCAGCTGAGCGCCTGCATCCCGCCCATCGATCCGCCGACCACCGCCGCGAGAGTCTGAACGCCCAGATGATCGAGCAGCATCGCCTGTGCGCGCACCATGTCGCGGATGGTGATGACCGGGAAGGCCATGCCCCAGGGTTTGCCCGTCGCCGGATTGGTCGTCGCCGGCCCGGACGAGCCGAGGCAGCTGCCCAGCACGTTGGCGCAGATGATGAAGTGCCGCGCCGGATCGACTGGCTTCCCCGCGCCCACCATCTTGGCCCACCAGCCGGGCTTGCCGGTGACGGGATGGTCCGACGCGACATGCTGGTCGCCGGTCAATGCGTGGCAGATCAGGATGGCGTTGCTCGCTTGCGGATTGAGCGCGCCATAGGTTTCATAGGCCACATCGACAGGCGACAGCAGCGCCCCGCCGTCGAGCCTGAGCGGCCCCGGCAGCGTCACCGTGCGGGCTAACCCGAAACGCGCGTCATCAGACATGGGGGCTGGTTAGGGGGAGCAAGCCCCCGGTTCAAGCGGCCTTGGCGAGCAGGCTTTTCCCGACCAGCGCTTCGGCGGCCATCCGCCCGGTCTGCGCGCCGCCGTTCATGAAGCCCGGAAAGGCATCGGAGACATGCTCGCCCGCGAAGATGATATTGCCCGCGCGCGCGACGCGGTGCTCGGCGGGATCGTCCGATTCGACCGACAGCAAATGCCCGAAGCGAGTCAGCTGGCCCGGCGCCCAACAGCTATACGATCCCATGGTGAAGGGATCGCGCTGCCAGCCGGTGCGGCGATACGGACCATCGGCGGTCGCGCCCGACAGGCCGGGGATCGCCGGATCGGTGGCCAGCGCGAAGCGGTGCGCCTGTTCGGCCGGGCTCATCGAAACATCATCGACCTGCGCGCCGCCCAGATACCAGGTCCAGACCGGTTCGACAGCGCGCCCCGCCAGATGGACGCTGCCGTCCCAGCCCAGCGCATAGCCCTTGTCGTCGGTCTGCCACAGCTCGCCGCCCGGCCCCATCGGGCGCTTCCACACCGCGTCGCTGGCGCTGGCCTGGACCTTGGCGTTCCGGCCCATCGTGATCTCGTCGATGAAGCCGCGCCACACCCGGGGCAGCGGCACGCCGAAGTCGATCTGGCGCAGGATCGGCGCGGGGACGGCGACGATCACCGTGTCGGCATGCGCGCTGGCGCCATCGAGGAAGGACAGGCGCGTGCTCCCTCCCGCTCCGGGCGCGATGCCGAGCAGGCGCTTGCCGGTGCTGATCCGGTCCTGATATGTCGCGGTCATCGCGGCGATCAGTGCGCCGCTGCCGCCCTCCATCACATATTTCTCGTCCGATCCGCCCAGCACTTCGGCGCGTTCGCCATGGACGGTGGGCAGGTTGAAGATCAGCTGGATGCCCGAGCTTTCGGATGGCTCGACTCCGAATTCGGTGCGGCAGGTGCATTCGAGCAGGTTGCGGACCCAGGGTTCGGTGATCAGTCCGGCGTGCTGGTCCAGATAATCCTTGAACGAAATCCGGTCGAGTTCGCGCGAGACGCGCTCGTAATGCTTGTCGAGCCGGTCGGCATCCTTGCCGATCTGCCCGGCGATCCCGCGCAGCGCATCGGCCAGTTCGGTATCGGAGACGAGGCGGCCACCCGCGAGGATCAGTGTGTCGTGCGCCTCGGACTTGCGATCGATCAGGTTGATCCCGAAGCGCCCGGTCAGCGCGTGCATGTCGAGATGGTCGGTATTGACCAGCTGGCCGCCGGCTTCGAACGCCGGGCCGCTGGCCGGAACCTGAGTGAACATCCGGCCCCCGGTGCGCGTGCGGCCTTCATAGAGATGCGCGTCGATCCCCGCTTCGGTGAGGTGATGGAGCGCGGTCAGCCCTGCGATCCCGCCGCCGATGATCGCCACACTGCCGCCCGTCGCAGCGCGCGCCGGCCGCGGCATCATCGAGATCACGCCCGTCGCCGCCAGCGACTGAAGCAACAACCGCCGCGAAAGTCCTTCGCCGCCCTTGACCGGAGGCGCTTCGCCCGCCGCCGCGAGATTCGCGCGCCGCGCCGCTTCCAGTCCCCGCCATAGCGTGCTGCTGCCCCGCATCCCCGTTCCTCCAATCCCTTGCCCTTGTGTGCCATAGGAGGGACCTCCTTGCTATTGCGTAACCGTTCGGCCAATCCCCGCGCCCATGAATACCTCCGTGCCCGCACCTGTGCCCAAGCCCTGGATCATGGAAATCGCCCCCTATGTGCCGGGGCGCTCCACTACCGATGACGGCCGCAAGGTCGCCAAGCTTTCGTCGAACGAGAATCCGCTGGGCACGTCGCCGCATGCCCGCGCCGCCTTCGAGAGCGCGGTCGGGCGGCTCGAGCGCTATCCCGATGCGAGCGCGACCGAGCTGCGCGATGCGCTGGCCGAACGCTATGGGCTCGATCCGGCGCGGATCATCTATGGCAATGGCTCGGACGAAGTGCTTCACCTCGCGGCGGGCGCGTTCGCCGGGCCGGGCGATGAGGTCATCTTCGTCCATTACGGTTTCGCGGTGTACGAGATCGCGGCGCGGCGCGTCGGCGCGACCGTGGTGGTCGCACCCGAGAAGGATTATGCGACCGATGTCGACGCGGTTCTGGCCTGCGTCACTGACAAGACCCGCATCGTCTATATCGCCAATCCCAATAACCCGACCGGCACCTATGCCAGCCGCGAGGACATCGCGCGGCTCCATGCCGGGCTACGCTCCGACATCCTGCTCGTGCTCGACCATGCCTATGCCGAATATATCGAAGGCGATGCCGAGGACGGCGGGATGGCGCTGGCCGAAACCGCGCCCAACGTACTGGTGACGCGCACCTTCTCGAAGATGTACGGCCTCGCTGCCGAGCGGATCGGCTGGGGCTATGCTTCGGCGCCGATCATCGAGGCGATGCACCGCATCCGCCTGCCCTTCAGCATCACCATCGCGGGGACCGCGGCGGCGATCGCGGCGCTGGGCGACAGGGATTTCGTCGAGCACACCAAGGCGCATAATGCCGAGTGGCGGCGCTGGTTCTCGGACGAAATCGCCAAGCTGGGCAATGCCGGGCTGCGCGCGGTGCCGAGCCAGGCGAACTTCGTGCTGGTGTTGTTCGAGGGCAAGTTGACCGCTGAGACTGCGTATAAGGGGCTAATGGACGCGGGCTATATCGTCCGCTGGCTGCCCGGGCAGGGGCTTCCCCACGGCCTGCGCATCACGATCGGCACCGAGGACGAGACGCGCGGCGTCGCGGCGGCGCTGCGCAAGCTGGCCGGGGCGGACTGATGCTGCCCTTCGCCCGCGTCACCGTCATCGGCATGGGCCTGCTCGGCTCGTCGATCGCCCATGCCGTGCGCGCGCATATGCCGACGGTGCGCGTGACGGGCTTCGATGCCGATCCCGAGGTGCGGAATGTCGCGGTGCGGATCGGGCTGTGCGACGATATCGCCGACACCGCCGGTGCGTCGGTAATCGATGCCGATTTCGTGGTTTTCTGCGTGCCGGTCGGCGCGATGGGCGCGGCGGCGGCCGCGATTGCCGATGACTTGCCCGCCGACGCCATCGTCAGCGATGTCGGATCGTGCAAGGAAAGCGTGGCCGAGGCGCTGATGGCGGCTTTGCCAGGCGCGACGATCATCCCCGCGCATCCTGTGGCGGGTACCGAGAAAAGCGGGCCCGAGGCGGGCTTCGCCACGCTGTTCCACAATCGCTGGTGCATCGTCACTCCGCCCGAGGGCGCGCCCGAGCTCGCGGTCGAGCGAGTCAGCGCCTTCTGGCGCCAGCTCGGCGCGCAGGTCGAAACGATGACGCCGAACCATCACGACCGCGTCCTCGCCATCACCAGCCATTTGCCGCACCTGATCGCTTACACGATCGTCGGCACCGCGTCGGACCTCGAGGAAGTCACCCGCTCCGAAGTCATCAAATATTCGGCGGGCGGTTTCCGCGACTTCACCCGCATCGCCGCTTCGGACCCGACCATGTGGCGCGACGTCTTCCTGGCGAACAAGGAAGCCGTGCTCGACATGCTCCAGCGCTTCTCGGAGGATCTGTCGCAGCTCCAGCGCGCGATCCGCTGGGGCAAGGGCGACGAACTGTTCGACCGCTTCACCGAAACCCGCGCGATCCGCCGCAGCGTGATCGACGAGGGGCAGGACGATTCACGCCCGGATTTCGGGCGCTCTCACGACTAAGACGCTTGAAATGTTGGATTTCGCCTGCTTGGCTTGGCGCGCCTCAAATCTTGGGCCGCTCTGTGACATCGCGAATCCACGATCAGCACACGGCCTCTTGGGCTGACTTTTACTGACTTTCCGTTTCGCACTCTGCGTGCGCGGCCAGTGTGAAGCTGGTGTGAAGTTTCGGAAAATCGGCGATGATTTCAATGCTCGCCAAAAGCTTGGGCCCGCGTTCAAGCGAGTTCGAGCTCGTTGATCGCTGTGTGGACGCGCGCTTCGAGTTCGGGGCGCGGCAGGCCGGTCGGGATCGGCTCGCCGAAGCGTATCGTGACAATCCCCGGTTTCATCGGGCCCTTGCGCGGCCAGACCTTGCCACTGTCGAGCGCGATCGGCACCACCGGGAGCCCCAGCATCCGATAGAGTCCCGCCAGCCCCGACTTCAACTCGGGCATCTCGCCGACATTCACGCGCGTGCCCTCGGGAAAGATCAGTACCGAACGTCCCCCGGCCAGCGTCTCGCGCGCCTCGCGCATCATCCCGCGCAGGGCAGCCGCCGATGCGGCGCGATCGACCACGATCATGCCGTAGCGCCGCGCGCTCCAGCCCCAGACCGGGATATCGGAGAGTTCGCGCTTCATCACCATCGCCGGGGTTTCGAGCACGCGGACCAGCGCGATCGTCTCGTAGATCGACTGGTGCTTGCCCGCGAACAGCACCGCGCCCGCCGGCATATCTCCCTCGACCCGAATATCGATCCCGGCGATCAGGCGCGCGGTCCAATAGAGCGTGTCCGCCCAGAAATGGACGTGGCGGCGCAGCTGCTTCGGCCCGAACAAAGCCGAGATCGGCGACGTGATCACGATCAGGAAGGACAGGCCATAAAAGACGATCGAAAACGCGACCGTACGCACCCAATTCAACATCATCCCGCGCCCAGCATCAGCGCGACGGAGCGCACCAGATATTTGTGATATTCGCGAAACAGGGTGAGGAAGCGGACATTGCTCGGCACCGGATCGCCGACCAGCTCGATCCCGGGCCCCAGCAGATGCGCGAGTTCGAGCCGCGCGCGCGGCATGTGCCAGTCCGAGGTCACCAGCCGGATGCGCTTGTATTTATGGTCGCGCACCCACTCGGCGGTTTCCTCGGCGTTCGACTTGGTATCGACTGCCTGCCAGCCCAGATCGATGCAGCATTTGAACAGCCGCTGTTCCTTGTACTGGAGCGCCAGTTCGTGCGGTTTCACATTGCGATCGACGCCGCTGACCAGCATCCGCTTCGCCGATTTCTCGCGCATCAGCGCGATCCCGCGGTCGATCCGCCCGGGCGCGCCGGTCAGCACGACGATGCCGTCGGTCCGCGTCGCCGAATCGAGCGGCTTGCCCAGCGTCATCCAGAATAGCGCGAACCCCGCCAGCCAGGCGCCGACGATCAGCGCGCCGATCCGCAAGATCACAGCGTCGCTCCCAGCTTGCGCAGGACGGCGATTCGCGCCGCGAAAGTGGCGAGCAGCGCGAAGCTGAGCGGCAGGAGGATGAGGATGAACCAGTCGCGCTCCGCAAGTGCCACGCCGCTCAATATCTCCGAACCCAGCGCGCCGAAGCGCGACTGAAGGAACCAGGACACGCCCAGCGCCGCGAGCGTGCCGATCGCGCCGCCGATCAGCGTGTCGAAGGCGATGCGCCGCTGAAACAGGCGCGCCACCTGGATGTCGGTCGAACCCAGCATATGGAGCACTTCGATCGTGTCGCGGTGCGTGTCCAGACCCGCGCGCGCCGCGAGCAGCACCACCGCGCCGGTCGCGCTCGCCATCAGCAGAACGAGCCCAGCCGCGAGCCAGGTCAAAGTCGACATGAAGTTGCGTACCGGCGACAGCCATTGCGCATGCCGGTCGATCCGCGCGCCGGGCACGACACGCTTCGCCGCCGCCTCGGCCGCCGCGACACCCGCGTCGCCGCGCACGTCGACATCGATCATCGCGGGCATCGGCAAGTCGGGATCGAGCCCGGTATCGCCGAGCCAGGGCTTGAGCAGTTCGGCCAGCCGCGCGCGGTCGGCCTCGTCGGCGCGGACCACGCCGGGGACCGCCCGCAGCGCCGCGACCATCTGGCGCGCCTGGGCGTCGCGCAGTTCGGCATTGGGCTCGACGATCTGGACGGTCAGCCGCCCGGCAAGCTGGCGGTCGAGCTGCGCGGTCGCGCCCAGCATCCCCAGCCCGAGCGCGCCCGAGAGCACCGTCAGGAACAGCATGATCGCCATGATCCAGGTCATGGCGCGCGTCCGCCGCCCTTCGTCGAGCAGCCGCCGGTCGGGCGCGTTGGGGTTGAGGCTGAATTTCATCGCGCCATCAACTTCCCGGGGGATTTCTGAGCGCGCCGGTCGGATCGTTCAACCGGCCCTTTTCCAGCCGCATCATCCGCGCGGTCGGAATGCGATTGAGCAAATGGAAGTCGTGGGTGGCGACGACCACGGTGGTCCCCAGCCGGTTGAGGCTGTCGAACAGATGCAGCAGCCGTTCGGCCATGTCGGGATCGACATTGCCGGTGGGCTCGTCGGCGACCAGCACTTCGGGGCGGCCGATCACCGCGCGGGCGATGGCGATGCGCTGCTGTTCGCCGCCAGACAGCGTCGGCGGCTTGGCCTTGCCGCGATCGGTCAGCCCCACCCAGGCGAGAATCTCGCGCACCGGGGCCTCGATATCGCCCTCGGGCATGCCGGCGACGCGCAACGGCAGCGCGATATTGTCATAGGCGGAAAGATGCGGGACCAGCCGGAAATCCTGGAACACCACCCCGATGCGGCGGCGGAATCCGGGGAGCCTTTGCCGGGGGAGCGCGCCGGCATCCTCGCCAAACAGCCGGATCACCCCGCGGCTGGGGCGCTGGGCGAGGTAAAGCAATTTGAGCAGGCTGGTCTTGCCCGCGCCCGACGGCCCGGTCAGGAAGTAGAACGACCCCGATGTCAGCGTGAAGGAGATGTCCGAAAGCGTCTCCGCGCTGGTGCCATAGCGCAGGCCGACATTTTCGAACTGGACGATATTGGCCATGGATTCCCGTCAGGCTGCACCAGCGCCTCGCCATCGCATAGGGCCGCGCCCCGCTCAAGCGCAGTAGGGCATTTCCCGGCCTTGCGGCGCGAGTCGCGAAGTGCTTAGAGTCACCTTCATGATCCTTGAATGCAGCCAGTGCCGTACCCGGTATCTCGTTCCCGACAGCGCGATCGGCGCCGATGGCCGCACCGTGCGCTGCGCGAGCTGCAAGCATAGCTGGTTCCAGGCCCCCGAAATTCTCGACCTGGCGACCCGCGCCTCGGCCGAGCCGCGCCGCCCGATCCCCAATTACGCCGCCGCCGCCGATGCCCGCGCCACCGCGTCCGCGCCGGCGCGAGTCTATTCGGACGATGCACCGGCGGTCGCCCAGTCCGACGCGGGCTATGATCCCTTCGCGCATCAGCCGCCGTTCAAGCCGCGCCGCAATCCGGCCAAGCGCTGGACCGCCGCGGCAGTGGTCGCCGGGCTGTCGATGCTGCTGGGCGCGGGTGCGATCCTCTATTCGGGCGCGCCGGGCATCGCCGCGCAACTCGGCTTCGGCGCGAGCGACGCCGATACCGCGCTTCGCTTCGCCGACAAGGATGTGACGCGCCGCATGGCTCCGGGCGGCGGCGACCTGTTCGCGGTTTCGGGCAAGGTCGTGAACCCGACCGGCGACAAGCAGCACGTCCCCGATATCCGCATCGAACTGCGCGATGGTGCCGGCGTGCTGGTCGATAGCTGGCGGATCACTCCCGAAGTGCGCACGCTCGACGCCAATGCCTCGATCGATTTCAACAGCGCCAAGATCAACCCGCCCGCCAATGTCCGTATCGTCGAATTCAGCTTCGCGAGCGAAATCGGGCGTTGACGTAGAGCAGCCGCATGCCGTGCAAAACGGCGGCGGCGAGCATCCCCAGGCCCGACGCCCAGACCAGCGCGAAAGCGCCCAGCCCCAGATGCACCAGCCACAGGCCCAGCCCGCCGGTGATCAGGAAGAAGGCGATGATCGAGTTGACGCCGGTGATCACCTGATCCCCCAGTGACCTGAGCGCATAGACCAGCACCACTTGCACCCCGTCGAACAGGATGAAGGGCGCCCAGGGGATCAGCATCGCCGCGGCGAGCCGATGCACCGGCTCGGCGGCGGGGAAGAGCGCGACCACCGGATAGGGGAGCAGCAGCAGTATCAGCGCGAGCGTGCCGATGATCGCGGCGGAGAGGCCCGCGGCGATGCCCGTACGCCACGCCGCCTGTTCGGGCACACCCTCGCCCATGGCATTGCCCGCGCGTACGCCGGCCGCCGATCCGAGGCCCAGCGCCACCGAGAAAGTGAGGTTGTGGATCGAAAAGACGATCTGGAAGGCATGGGTCGTCACGTCGCCGAGCTGAGTCGAGAGCGCGATCAGGATCGAGAAGCCGGCCAGCTCAAGCCCCGATGCGATGGCGGGCACGAGACCGAAGCGGGCGACCTCGATCGCGCCCTTCAGCGTTTCGCGGCTCCAGAATGCCGCAAGGTCATGGACCCCGCGCAGCTTCGCGCGGGGCAAGGTCCACGCCGCGGCGAGCATCCCGGCCGCGCCCACCGCCGACGCGATCGCAGTCGCCAGCGCCGCGCCGGTCGCGCCCATCGCCGGCAGTCCGAGATGCCCGCCCGACAGCGCCCAGGCGAGCACCGCGTTGAGCGGCAGCGTCGACAGATTGATGACCGTCACGCGCTGCGGCCGGCTGACTCCTTCGAGGAAGAAGCTCGCCGTCACCATGATCAGCTGAAACGGATAGGCGAAGGCCATCACTTCGACGACGCGCGCCGCGCCGGGCGCGATGGCCGGCGCGACGCCCAGCGCCAGCAGCATCGGATCGGCGAGGAAATAGAGCAAAGCCGCGCTCACCAGCCCCAGCGCGCCCGCCAGCACCAGCCCTTCGTGGAGCACGCGCCCGGTGCCGCGCAGATCCTGCGCCCCGTCATGCCGCGAGACATGGACAAGCACCCCCGAAAGCGCCCCGATCGCGATGACGATGCCGATAAAGGTCAGCGTGCGGCTCGCGCCGAGGAACGCGACTTCGCCGGTGCCGGTCAGCCCGACCACGATCACGTCGGTGACGTGGAGGATCGTCCAGTTGAGGCTGGTCAGCGCGACGGGCCAGGCCAAAGCGAGGATGCGGCGCGTCTCCGCGGAAAGTTGGGCGCGCGCGGTCATGAGGGCGCACCCTCTAGGGGCTCGGGGCCGTCGAGGAAAGC
>Ga0164241_10003873_pt1 | contig 14811 bp, 18 predicted proteins | sample OricomyardsoilBY_FD_108780 | JGI IMG/M metagenome (GOLD analysis project Ga0164241, IMG submission 108780) | Backyard soil microbial communities from Emeryville, California, USA - Original compost - Back yard soil (BY) | ecosystem: Environmental > Terrestrial > Soil > Unclassified | place: USA...
AGGCGCTCGGCGCCGCCACGACCCGCGCCGTCGCCGCGATCCCGACCACGCTGAGCGCCGCCGAGATGACGTGGGTCCATCGCCCGGTCAAGGGCCTCGAGCCGTTCCCGGGCTTCGTGCGCCCGCGCGTGGTGATCAACGATCCGGCGCTGAGCGCCTCGCAGCCGCCGGCCGCGCTGGCCGCGAGCGCCGCGAACTCGCTCGGCCACGCCGTCGAGGGCGCGGTCACCACGCTCGCCACGCCGGTCCCGACGCTCACCGGGCGCGAGGCCGCGCGGCTGATCGCCGGCGCCTACGCCGATGGCGAGGAGCCCGACCGCGACGCGCTCGCGCTCGCCGCGCTGCTCTCCGGCTACACGATCGACGCCTCCTGGTACGGGCTGCACCACGTGATGTCCCAGACGCTCGTGCGCGAGGCAGCGGTCGGCCACGGCCCGGCGAACGCGGCGATGCTCCCGCACACGATGCGCGCGCTGGCCGACCGCGGGCTCGAGCCGGTCGCCGAGGTCGCGCTGGCCGAGCGCCTCGCCGCGCTCGCGGGCGCCACCCACCTCGCCGCGCTCGGGGTCGACGCCGCCGCGCTCGAGCGCTGCGCCGCGCTCGCCGCGCAGCGCCCCGAGCTCGCCCACACCCCGCCCGCCGCCGGCGCGGACGAGCTGCTGGCGATCTACCGCCGCGCGCTGTGACGCGCTGAAACGACGCACGACCGGTCCGGTGAATAGCCTGCGGCAGCAGTGCTCGAGTTGCTCACCGACCTGATAGCGGTCGCCGACGGTCGCGTGTCCTACGCCGAGGCCCGCCACGTCTCCGATCGCGGCGAGGGGCTCGCCGTCCGCAGCGGCGAGGTCGACGATGCCGGCTCGTCGACGACCGAGGGCATCGGCGTGCGCGTGCGGGTCGGCGGCGGCTGGGGCTTCGCCGCGACCGGCGACGCCACGCGGGCGGGCGCGGAGGCCGCGCTCGCGCAGGCGATCGCGATCGCCGAGGCACAGCCCTCGGTGGGGATCCCGACGGAGCTCGCGCCGGTCGCCCCCGCCCGCGGCCACTGGGCGAGCCCGTGCGCGATCGACCCGTTCACGATCTCGATCGAGGAGAAGCTCGCGCTGCTCTCCGAGATCGAGGCCGCGCTGCGCGGCGACCCGCGGGTCGTCCGGACCGTGGCGAGCTGCCTCAGCCGCCGGGTCGAGAAGGCGTTCGCCTCGACCGAGGGCGCCGCGTTCACGCAGGTCGTCGTCCAGTGCGGCGGCGGCATCCAGGCGATCGCGGCCGGCGACGACGAGGTCCAGGTCCGCTCGTACCCGCTCGCGCACGGGGGCGACGTCGCGGCCGCGGGCTGGGAGCAGATGCTCGCGCTCGACCTCCGAGAGCAGGCGCCGCGGATCGCCGCGGAGGCCGTCGAGCTGCTGACCGCGCCGCCGTGCCCCGAGGGCGTCCGCACGATCGTGCTCCACGGCGAGCAGCTCGCGCTGCAGACGCACGAGTCGATCGGCCACGCGCTCGAGCTCGACCGGATCCTCCTCGGCGAGGCGTCCTACGCGGGCACGAGCTGGGTCGGCTCGCGCGACGCCGGCACGCTCCGTTACGGCAGCGACCTGCTGAACGTGACCGCCGACGCGACCAGCCCCGGCGGGCTCGGGACGTTCGGCTGGGACGACGAAGGCGTCGCCGCGAAGCGCACGCCGCTGATCGAGCGCGGGATCCTCCAGGCGACGCTGTGCAACCGCGAGAGCGCGACGACGGTCGGGCTCGGCGAGAGCGGCGGCTGCGCCCGCGCCGACGGCTTCTCGCGCCAGCCGATCGTGCGGATGACGAACGTCAACGTCGAGCCCGGCGACGCCGGCACGCTCGCCGACCTCCTCGCCGACACCGGCGAGGGGCTGTGGTTCGAGACCAACCGCTCGTGGTCGATCGACGACCGCCGCCTGCAGTTCCAGTTCGCGACCGAGATCTGCCGCGAGATCACGGGCGGCGAGCTCGGCCGGCTCTACCGCAACGGCTCCTACGCCGGAATCACGCCGGAGTTCTGGGGCTCGATGGACGCCATCTGCTCGGCCTCCGAGTGGCGCCTGTGGAGCCTGCTGAACTGCGGCAAGGGCGAGCCCGGGCAGGTCATGGAGGTCTCGCACGGCGCCGCGCCGGCGCGGTTCCGCGACGTGCAGGTCGGGGTCGCGTGAACGCGCTCGAGCTCGCCGAGCGGGCGCTCGCGCACGCGGTCGGCGACGCGCAGGTCACGGTCACCCGCGAGCGCTCGTTGCTCTCCCGCTTCGCGCGCTCGGCGCCGACCCAGGCGACCGCGGTCGACGACGTCACGATCCACGTGCTCGCGTGGCGCGACGGCCACACCGGCGCCGCCGCGACCAACCTCGCCGACGACGCCTCGCTGCGCGACGCCGCCGTGCGCGCCGACGCCGCGGCCCGCGCCTCCGCGACCGCCGCCGGCCGCGCGGGCGACCATCCGGGGCCGGTGCGGCCGGCAGCGGGCGGCGCGCTCGGAGACGCCGCCGCCCACGACGCCGCCACCGCGGCGCTCGACCCCGACGTCGCGGGCACCGCGCTCGCCACCGCGTTCGAGGTCTGCGGCGCCGCCGGGCTCGAGGCGTTCGGCGTCTGGACGGCCGGCGAGGTCGAGTCCGCGATCGCCTCCACCGCCGGCGTGCGCGCGAGCGAGCGCGTGACCGACGCCTACATGAAGGTCATCGCCCGCGACGCGCGCGGGCGCAGCGGCTGGGCCTCCGGCGCGGGCACCGGCCACGGCGCGTTCGACGCCGCCGCGCTCGCCCGCGACGCCGCCGCGAAGGTCCGGCCCGAGGACGCCGCCGAGCTGCCGCCTGGCGAGTACCCCGTGGTGCTCGCGCCCGACGCGCTCGGCAGCCTCCTCGACTTCCTCGGCGACCTCGCGTTCAACGGCCTCGCGCACGCCGAGGGCCGCGGCGCGCTCTCGGGCCGGCTGGGAGCGACCGTCGCGGCGCCGGGGATCACGCTCGCCGACGCGCCCCGCTCCACGCTCACGCTGCCGCGCGCGTTCGACGCCGAGGGCACGCCCAAGGACGCGCTCACGCTGATCGAGGACGGCGTCGCCCGGCGCGTCGTCCACGACTCGCGCTCGGCCGCGCGCGCCGGCGACGGCGCGGCGTCGACCGGCCATGCGACCGCGCCCGGCGGCTCGCCCTACGGCCCGTCCCCCACGAACCTCGTGCTCGCGGGCGGCGACGCCGCGACCGAGGCCGAGCTGCTCGCCCCGATCGAGCGCGGCATCTACGTGACGCGCCTCTGGTACGTCAACCCGGTCAACGAGCACGAGACGCTGCTGACGGGAACGACCCGCGACGGCACGTTCCTGATCGAGGACGGCCGGATCGTCCGGCCCCTGCGCGACGTCCGCTTCACCGACTCGGTGCTGCGGATCCTCGCGGCGACCGAGGCGCTGACGTCGGCCCGGCACCTCGCCTGCGAGGCCGACCACTACGGCCGGCGCTTCGCCTACGGCGTGGTCTGCCCGGCGCTGCGCGCCTCGGGCTTCCGCGTGACCGGCGTCTCGCCGGCCTGACGCGCTACCAGGGCTTCTTGAGCAGGAGGATCGTGTTCGCGGCGAACGCCAGCGCGAAGACGACCGTCCACCGGTTCAGGTTGCGCTCGACGAGCGAGCCGCCGCCCAGCTTGCCCTCGCCCGAGCCGACGCCGAAGGCGCCGGAGAGCCCGGCGTCCTTGCCCGAGTGCATCAGGACGAGGAAGATCAGGCCAAACGACAGGAGCACCTGAAGGGCTGAGAAGATCGATTCCATGAAGGCTGGATCTTAGCCGTTCCGGCACACGTTCAGGAAGAGAGCCGGTCGACGCGCCGCAGCAGCTCGACCGCCTCGGCGCGCAGCTCGCGGTCGATCGCGCGCCAGTCCGCGTCGGAGAGCTTGCCGGTGCGATGGTCGAGGTCGGCGTCGCGGATCTCGCGGTACTTCGCCTCCTTCTCGGCCTCGAGCTCCTCGAACTCGGCGAGCGTGGCGGCCTCCGCGGCCTCGGCGTGGCTGCGCCGCAGCGGCATGCCGACGAACCACACGACGAAGCCGAGCAGGGCGAGGACGATCAGCGCGACGAGGGCGTCCATCGTTCGACGAGGGGGCCGCTAGACGCGGCCGAGCTCCTGCTCGAGCGTCGGCCGCTCGACCTTGCCGTCGGTCCCCGCGAGCTCGAGCGCCACGCGCGCCGCGTACCCGGCGCTCGCGCGGCGACGGGCGGCGTCCGGCGCCGGCCACATGGCGATCAGGCCGCCGAGGAAGACGATGATCCCGCCGATCCAGATCCACGCCACGAGCGGCGAGTCGATCAGCCGGAAGTTCGCGGGCGGCGTCGCCTCGACGTAGCCCTCGACGAGCTTGCCGAGCAGCGCCCGGAACGCGAGGACCTGCTCCTCGGTGGTCTTCAGCTGGCCGTCGGCGATGCCCTTGCGCAGCGCCGCGTCGTAGCGCTTGGCGGTCGGCAGCAGGACCGAGTTGATGTCGGGCGCGACCGCCGTCCAGACGTCGCGGCGCAGCCCGGCGACCATCCGCACCTCGCTCGTCGGCTCGCCGTCGAACATCGCGCTGACCGGCGCGAACGGCGCGTTCTGCGGGTAGAAGCCGCGCGTCGGGTTCAGGGTGTGCAGGACCTTGCCGCGCTTGTCGAGCACCTGCAGCTGGGCGCCGAGCACGATCCGCTCGATCCGCCCGTCCTTGTTGTCGATCCGGCCGGTCGACTTCACGTACCGGATCTGGTGGGCGCCGATCTTGGTGACGTCGCCCGGCTTCATCTGCACGTCGCGCGCGTGCTGGAACGCCGACGAGGCGGCGACGCCGACGAACAGCGTCGCGATCCCGACGTGCACGAGGTAGCCGCCGTAACGGCGGCGGTTGCGGCGCACGAGCGAGACGACCGCGACCGGCCACGCGTCCTTGCTCATCGCCTTGCGCGCCCGCGTGCCGCGCCAGAACTCCTGAGCGACGCCGGTGATCAGGAACGCGGCGATCACGAACATCGCGAGCGCCTTCGGCTTGTGCGCGACGCCGCCGACGGCGACGAGGACGACCAGCACCGTGAGCGCGGAGGCCACCGGGATCGTGAAGCTGTGGCGCAGGTTCGCGCGCGTCGCCTTGCGCCAGGCGATCAGCGGCGCGATCCCGGCGAGCCCGACGAGCGCGAGCGCCAACGGCACCGTCACCTGGTTGAACCACGGCGGCCCGACGTTGCGGCGGTTGCCCATCGCCTCGGTGATCAGCGGGAAGAACGTCCCGAAGAACACGACGAACGCGAGCGCGACGAGCACGAGGTTGTTGAAGAGGAAGACGGCCTCGCGCGACGCGAGCGAGTCGAGCCGGTGCTCGGAGCGCAGCACGTCCAGCCGCGACGCTACGAGCCCCACCGACAGCACGATCAGCCCGACGATCAGGATCACGAACGGGACGCCGAGCGTCGACGCCCCGAACGCGTGGATCGAGTCGAGGATCCCGCTGCGGACGAGGAACGTCCCGAGGATCGCGAGGATCCCGGTCGTCAGCACGAGGGAGACGTTCCAGACCTTCAGCATCCCCCGCTTCTCTTGGATCATGATCGAGTGGATGAACGCGGTGCCGGTCAGCCACGGCAGCAGCGACGCGTTCTCGACCGGATCCCAGGCCCAGTAGCCGCCCCACCCGAGCTCGGCGTAGCTCCAGCGGGCGCCGAGGATGATCCCGATGCCGAGGAACAGCCACGCGCCGAGCGCGAAGCGGCGCGTCGCGACGATCCACTCGGCGTCGACCCGGCGCGCCACGAGCGCCCCGATCGCGAACGCGAACGGCACCGTGAAGAGCGTGTACCCCGAGTACAGCATCGGGGGGTGGATCATCATCGAGGGGTGGCGCAGCAGCGGGTTCAGCCCGCCGCCCTCGACCGGCGGGCTGCCGAGGATCTCGAACGGCGAGACCGAGAAGACCAGCAGCGAGGTGAAGAACGTCGCGAAGCCGGCGAGCACGGCGGTCGCGATCGGCGTCACGTCGCGCATCCGGTTGCGCGTCAGGAAGAGCACGAGGCTCGACCACAGCGCGAGCAGCCAGACCCACAGGAGCAGCGAGCCCTCCTGCGAGGACCAGACCGCGGCGGCCTTGTAGAAGAGCGGCGTCGTGGTCGACGAGTGCGACGTGACGAGCGCGTAGGAGAAGTCGTCGCGCAGGAACGCGACCTCCAGGATCACCATCGCGATCGTCAGCAGCAGCGCCATCGCGTAGACCGCGCGGCGGGCCGAGTTCGCGACGTCGCGGCGCTGCAGGCGCCAGGCCGCGATGCCCGCACCGATTCCGTAGAGAGCGACGCCGAGCGCGAGGATCAGGCAGGCGCGGCCCAGCGTGGCCATGGGCGCCTAGACGGCCTGCGGCTTGTCGCTGAACTTCGAGGGGCACTTCGTGATGAGCGAGTCGCGCTCACCGACGAAATCGGCCCCCTTCTTGCTGACGGTGATGATGATCTCGCGGCCGTCGCGGAACGGATCGGGGACCGAGCCCTTGTAGCGAACGGGGACCGACGTGCTGCCGTCGCGGTCGCGGACGCGGAACTCGATGCCTCCGTCGCCGCCGAGCTGCTGGATCGACTTGTCGACGACCTTGCCGGTCAGCTGGTAGCGCTCGCCCGCCTTCGCGGACGTCGCGAGCTCGCTCGGGCTCTTGGCTTCACTGGAGGCGCTGAAGCTCGTGTAGACCAGGGCGCCGGCCAGGAGGACGGCGGCGGACAGGGCGACGACGAGCCGGACGGTGCGCTTGCGGGCGGGATCCATCGGGTCCTGGAGTATCGCAGGCCCGTCTCCCGGCTCCCCCGGCCGGGGGGTTCACGGCGCGCCGACCGGGGGGTTCCGAGCGCGCCAACCGCAGGGTTCTCCGCCTCCACGGAGAAACTTCTCGCACCTTCGAGCGTCCTTATGGATGAGAGCGTCATGCGAGTCCGCCCCACCATCACCACCAAGGAGCGCCGCCGCACCGGGCCCAGCCGCCGGCTGCACCTGATGCCGCGGCGCGACGTCGCTCCGCCCGAGCCCGCTCCGCCCCTGGTCGACGCGCCGACCGACGACCACGCCGACGAGCGCCGCGTGCGCGAAGCCGGCGGCCCGATCGACCGTGCGCAGTACTCGTGCACGTGCGGCTACGTGTTCCACGCCGACGTCTCGACGTCGGTCTCGTGCCCGAACTGCGGCACCGGCCAGGCCTGGTAGCGGCTCAGCCGTTCCCGATCGACGACCCGGCGAAGAAGAAGAACCACACCTCGAAGGCGATCACCGCGGTGACGACGACGCCGACGAGCGTCTTCTCGAAGCCGGTCAGGCCGCGGCGCTCGGACAGCTCCGCCCGCTCGTCGCGGAAGCTGCGCATCCACGGCGCGGTGCGGCGGTTCGTCGGCTGCCCCGTGACGACCTTGTAGGCCGCCTCGACGCGCGTCAGCAGGTAGACGAGGATCGCGACGCTCACCGCGAGCACGCCCATCACGACCCCGACGGTCGTCATCGTCAGGCCGGTCCCGTCCTGCACGCGCGAGCCCGTCCAGATGGCCAGCAGCGGTGCCCCGGTCCAGAGGTTCACCCCCAGGAGTGCGGTCGCGGCGGCGAGGACGAAGCGCATCGTGGTTGCACGCTACCGGCCGAACGTCCGCGAAGCGACGATTCAGAGCCGACCGCCTATGTGACGATCGTTGCACGCATCCCCTACGCTTAAGCGATGAGCGTTTCGCGAATTCCCACAAAGGCCGCCGACGCGAAGGAGCTCGAGCGGATCAACGCCGCGCTCGACCGCCCAGGCTCCACCGGCCCCGCCCGCCTCGAGCTGCTCCGCCGCCAGGCGATGATCGGCGACCGCCGCGACGCGCGCCTCGAGCGCCAGCGCCGCTCCGCCGACTGAGCCTTTAAACGACGAAAGCCCCGGTAGAGGCCCGGGACTTTCGTCGCAGAAGATGGTAGCCGGACGGGTCCTGGGCTAGTCCTCGTCGTCGTCCTCGTCTTCGGACTGCTGGACGAGCAGGGAGACGGTGGTGCTGCGATCGCCGATCGCGAACTCCCACGTGTAGGGCCCCTCGACCTCTGCCGGGAACTGCATCCCGATCGGCACGATCGCGGTCTCCTCCCATCCGTCCGGCTTCAGCGCCGCGGACTCGCCGAACGCGAACTGGCCGGTCATCCCGGGAGCGACGGGCTGCATGTCCGGGCCGAGGACGTGGCCGCGGATCTCGTACTCGTGGCCGATCTCCTCCTCGCCGCCCAGGATCTGCACGGCCATCATCAGATCGACGACGGCCGGGAACTCCGGCACCCAGAAGATGTTGCTCCCGGCACCGACGATCGTCGCGAGGCCGTTGGTGACCTCGACGTACCGGCACGGAATCGCCCAGCCCACGCGCATCCGGGCAGCCTAGCTCGCGCCGCTTCCGCTTCCGCTTCCGCTTCCGCGGCCGTCGGACCGTCAGGTGCTCAGCGGCGCGCGGTCCAGCTGACGCGCGACGGCCGCCAGCAGATCGGTCTGCGTGACCAGGCCCATCAGGCGGCGGTCTTGGTCGACGATCATCGCCCCGTGGTGGCGCCCGTCGGTCAGCGGCCTCATCAGCTCGATGACCGGCCGCTCGGGCGTCGTCGTCAGCGCGTGCGCCATCGCGTGCTCCAGCGTGCCGGCGTTCAGCGTCAGCTCTCGAAGTCCCACGCCACCGAGGACGCGCCCCTCGGCGTCGAGCACGGGCAGGAGCCGGACGCCGGACTCCAGCAGCAGCCGGCGGGCCACGGCGGGGTCCGCGTCGCGGTCGACGGTGATCACGTCGCGCGACATGACCTCGGCGCACGTGAGGTCACCGTGCTCGCGGACGAGCGCCTGCGACTCGACCTCCCGCAGCAGGAGCCCGAGGTCGTCACGGCCGATGTCGTAGGCGTCGCCGAGCTTGGCCAGGACAGCGTCGACGTCCTCGGCGCGGAAGCCCACCCGCTGCGACGCGGGGAGGTCGGTCGTCGGACCCTCCTCCGGGCGCGCCGACGGCGAGACGTGCGGGTACGAGTGGCCCGAGAACCGGTGGAAGGCCCACCCCAGCGCCACCAGCCCCACGGTGTTCAGCGCGACCAGCGGGAAGAGGTCTCCGGCCGAGGCCACGGCCGGCCCCGCCAACGCGGCGGTGAGCGCGGTCGCGCCGCCGGGCGGATGCAGCGACCGCGTCAGCGACATCAGCCCGATGGCCAGGCCGACGGCGACGCCGACGGCCACGGTGCGATCGTCGATGACCTGCACCACCGCGAAGCCCACCGCGGCCGACAGGCAGTTGCCGCCGACGATCGGCCAGGGCTGCGACATCGGGCTGGCGGGCACCGCGAAGAGCAGCACGGCCGTCGCGCCCATCGGCGCGATGATCCACGGGGTCTGCGCGCCGTCCCCGTGGACGAGCGCGCCCGCCAGGCCGACGAGCACGATGCCGAGGAGCGCGCCGACGCACGCCACCGCGCGGTCACGAGGGGTCGCCCCGGCCAGGATGGGGACGAACAGTCGTCGTCGTTGGCTGGTCATGAGCGGCGCACTGGCTGGGGAAGACGACGGAGACGGTGTCCGGCACCACCCCCGGGAACGCGAACGGCCCCGCGAACACGGGGCCGGAGCCGAAGCGGGATACGGGAATCGAACCCGTCTCTCGAGCTTGGGAAGCTCGCGTTCTACCGATGAACTAATCCCGCAGGGGCGCCCAGTGTAAAGGCTCCGCACCCTCCCGGCACGGGGTGCGCGGGAGGCGGAGTGCGAGAATGGGTCGGCATGAAGCGGCCGGGAGTCATCGCCATCGCCGTGCTCGGCGCCCTGCTCGCCGGGCTGCTGATCTACGGGGTCGTCCAGAACGGCGACGACCGGAGCATCGAGAAGGCGATCTCGCGGGGCGACTACCCGCCGGCGCCCGATCACGTGCTGCCGACGCTCGAGGGCTCGGGGCGCCAGTCGCTCGCGGACTACCGCGGGCGCGTGGTCTTCCTGAACTTCTACGCGTCGTGGTGCCCGCCGTGCGCGCACGAGGCGCCGACGCTGCGGAGCTTCCAGCAGAGCCTCGACACCTCGAAGGCGACGATGCTCGGCGTGGCCTACAAGGACTTCGCGAGCGACTCGACGACGTTCCTCAAGAAGCACGGCCTGACGTATCCGAGCCTGCGCGACAACAAGCTCCAGCTCGCGCCGAAGTACGGGACGAACGCGCTGCCCGAGACGTTCGTGATCGACCGGCGGGGCCGGATCGTCGCGGTCTCGCGCGGCGAGGTCACGCGCGCGTTCCTCGACGCGTCGCTGAAGCGGGCGCTGGCCGCGTGAGGCGGATCGCGCTCCTGCTCGCGACCGGGCTGCTTCTGCTGCTCGCGGCGGCTGCGGTGACCACGACCGGCCCGGCGACCGCGCTCGCGGCCGCGCCCCGCACGACGCTCAACGACGTCGAGGACGAGCTGATGTGCGACACGTGCAACGTGCCGCTGAACATCGCCGAGTCCGAGCGCGCCGACCAGGAGCGCGCCGAGCTGCGCGAGCTGATCGCCCAGGGCCTCACGAAGCAGCAGATCCTCGACCGGTTCGTGGCCAACTACGGCCACAACATCCTCGCCAACCCGAAGGGCGGCGGCGCCGCGGTCACCGTCTGGGCGGTGCCGGCCGCGGTCATCGGCGGGGTGCTCCTCGGCCTGCTGCTGCTCCTCCCCCGCTGGAAGCGCCGGCGCGCGGCGGCGCTCGCGGCCGAGGGCCCGGCGAGCGAAGGGCCCCAGCTCAGCGACGCGGACGCGCTGCGCCTCGAGCAGGACCTCGCCCGCTACGACCTCTGATGCTCGTCCTCGCCCAGGTCGACGCCACGGTCTTCGCCGCGTTCACCGCCGGCATGCTGTCGTTCATCTCGCCGTGCGTGCTGCCGCTCGTCCCGGGCTACCTGGCGGCGATCACGGGCGTGTCGGGCGGCGTCGGGCACACGACCGAGGACCGGCCGCTCTCGAAGATCCTCATCCCCGCGGTGATCTTCTGCCTCTCGTTCACCGCGATCTTCGTCGCGCTCGGGATGTTCGTGAACGGGCTGAGCGCACCGCTGAAGGGCCACCAGGCGCTGATCGAGCAGATCGCGGGCGTGCTGCTGATCGCGCTCGGCCTGTTCTTCCTGCTCACCCCGTTCGTGCTCGCCTTCAACAAGGAGTGGCGGCCCGAGGCGCTCCTCGCGCGCGCGGGCAGCGGCGGCCCGATCATCGCCGGCGCGGCGTTCGCGGTCGGCTGGACACCGTGCACCGGCCCGATCCTCGGCGCGGTCCTCACCGCCTCGGCGCAGCGCAGCGGCGTCGGCGGCGGCGCGTTCCTGCTGCTCTCCTACTCGCTCGGGCTCGCGGTCCCCTTCCTGCTCTCGGCGCTCGCGTTCGACCGGTTCGCCGGCGCGTTCCGCTGGCTGCGCGACCACTACACGGTGATCACCGTGATCTCCGGCGCGATCCTGATCGTCGTCGGGATCCTCGTCTACCGCCACGAGATGCCGCGGCTCGCCGCCCACGCGCGGCACCTGATGTCGAGCCTCGGGCTCGATCCGCTGATCCGCTGGGCCGAGCGCTAGCGCGCGCTACATCGCCTCGGGGGCCGAGACCCCGAGGAGGCCCAGCGCCTGCGCGATCGTCCGCTTGGCCGCGACGCTGAGCGCGATCCGGAACGACTCGAGCTCCTCCGGCTCCGCGCCCACGACCCGGCAGTCGCGGTAGAACGCGGTGAACTCCTGCGCGAGCTCCAGCGCGTAGGAGGCGATCCGGTGCGGGGCGCGCCGCGCGGCGGCGTCGTCGACCTCGGCCGGGAACGCCAGCAGCTTCTTGACGAGCGAGCGCTCGGACGGCTCGAGGCCCTCCGGCCGCGCCGCCGCGGCGACCGCCGCCACGACCCGCTCCTCCCCCGCCTTGGCCAGCACCGACGCGATCCGCGCGTGCGCGTACTGGACGTAGTAGACCGGGTTCTCCGACGACTCCTGCTTGGCGAGGTCGAGGTCGAGGTCGATCATCGTGTCGTGCGAGCGCGCGAGCAGGAACCAGCGCGCCGCGTCGACGCCGATCTCGGCGACGAGGTCGTCGAGCGTCACAAACTCGCCGCTGCGCTTGGACATCGAGGACCGCTCGCCGCTCTCGCCCTCGACGAGGTGCACGAACTGCATGATCAGCAGCTCGAGCTTGTCCGGATCGCCGCCGAGCGACCGGAAGGCCGCCTTCATCCGCGCGACGTAGCCGTGATGGTCGGCGCCGAGCACGAGGATCAGCCGGTCGAACCCGCGGCTCTGCTTGTCGAGCAGGTAGCCGAGGTCCGAGGTGAAGTACGTGTGCTCGCCCGAGGACCGCACGATCACACGGTCCTTGTCGTCGCCGTGGTCGGTCGTGCGCAGCCACAGCGCGCCGTCGGAGCGGTAGGTCTCGCCGCGCTCGTCGAGCGTCGCGAGCGCCTCGTCGACCCGCGACGGCGCGCCCTCGTGCAGCGTCCGCTCGGAGAACCAGACCTCGACCTCGGCCCCGAACGACAGCAGCGACGCGCGGATCCGCTCGAGGTTCAGCGCGACGCCGGCGACGCCGAGCTCGCGCGCGTCCATCTCCGCGGCGCCGGGGATCAGCGCCGCGAGCTCGCCCACGTACTCGCCGTGGTAGCCGTCCTCGGGCACGGGGACGCCGCGCGCGTGGGCCTGCAGCGAGAGGCCGAGCTTGTCGATCTGCGAGCCGTGGTCGTTGACGTAGAACTCGCGCGTCACCGCGTGGCCGTCGAACGTCAGGATCCGCGCGACCGCGTCGCCGTAGGCGGCGTTGCGCGCGTGGCCGACGTGGACCGGGCCGGTCGGGTTCGCCGAGACGTACTCGAGGTCGATCTTCTCCGGCGCGGCCGCGCTGCCACCGCCCCAGGCGTCGCCCGCCTCGAGCACGCGCGCGAGCGCCTCGCCGAACCAGCGGTCGGCGAGCACGAGGTTCAGGAAGCCGGGGCCGGCGACGTCGGCCGACGTCAGGTCGTCGCCCAGGCGCAGGCGCAGCTCGCCGGCGAGCGCCTCGGCGACCTCGCGCGGCGGCTTGCGCGCGGCGGGCGCCAGCAGCATCGCCGCGTTGGTCGAGAAGTCGCCGTGGCCGGCCTGCTTGGGCCGCTCGAGCGTCGGGCGCGACTTCGAGCCGCCGATCGTCGCGGCGGTCTCCTCGACGGCGGAGCGCAGCAGGGCGAGCGGGTCGGGCGTCGTCACCCCTGGAAATCTAGGGGCCGCGGTGCGTCAGTAGTGGTACGGCTCCCCGGCGAGGATCTTGTGGGCGCGGAAGAGCTGCTCGAGGAGCACGACCCGCGCGAGCTGGTGCGGCAGCGTCATCGGCCCGAGCGACAGGCGGTGGTCGACCCGCGCGTCCTCGGTCCCGCGGTGCCCGAACGGCCCGCCGATCACGAAGCAGACGTCGCGCGCCTCCTGGCGGCGCACGTCGAGGAAGCGGCTGAAGCCCATCGAGTCGTACGTCTCGCCGCCCGCGTCGAGGAGCGACACGAACGCCCGCTCCGGGATCCGCTTGGCGACCTGCTCGTCCTCGCGCACCTCGACCAGCTCGAGGCGGGCGTGGCGCGCGAGCAGCCGCTGGTAGTGCTGGACGTCGTCCGCGTAGGGCGGGCGCAGGCGCCCGACGGCCAGGACGATGACCTTCACGGAGCGCGATACTAGAGGCGTGACCCCAGACGACCCCCAGCCCGGACGCAACGTCAACCTCCACTTCACGCCGGAGACCCTCGTCGGCGTGTACGCGAACTTCGCGAACGTCAGCCAGTCCCCGTACGAGTTCACGATCAACTTCGCGCGCGTCGAGCACGAGGTCGAGGAGGGCGAGCTCTCCGGCGTCGTCGTCTCGCGCGTCAGCGTCTCGCCGCTCTTCATGCGCCAGCTGATCGACGCGATGGAGGACAGCTACTCGAAGTGGCAGACCTCCGAGGGCATCAAGAACCTGCCCGAGTTCGACGGCGGCGCCGACGACGACCCGGACGACCTCGGGCGTTAACGACCTGTGGTTCCCAGTTGCGCCCCGCTCCGCCCGCACCCACAATGGGTCGCGGGTATGGGGAGGGAGTGGTCCAACGGGCGCCTGCTGCGTGAGGCCATCGCCGAGGCGGTGGCGGACGGCGCGTCGATCGAGGACGTCGAGATCGCGCTCCTCGAGCAGGCCGAGGTGACCGAGGACGCCCGCGCCGCGCTGTGGCTGTTCGCGTGGGGCTGCCTCGAGCACCGCCGCAACGTGGACGCCGGGCTCCTCTAGCCACCGCGCGGTCCGGCGGGGCCGGGGACCGCCCCCGGTACGCTCCCCCCGAAGCCCGGGAGGGGTCGATCAGCCTTCACGGGGCCGAATCCCTGCCCATGCGCGTCGCAGTCCTCTCGGACATCCACGGTAACCGCCAGGCCCTCGAGGCCGTTCTCGCCGACGTGGCGAGAACCGGAGCGGACGAGCTGTGGTGCCTGGGCGACCTCGTGGGCTACGGGGCGGACCCGAACGCCTGCGTGGACCTGGCCCAGAGCCACGCCGCCGTCTGCCTGGCCGGCAACCACGACATGGCCGTCACCGGCGCGCTCTCGCTCGACGAGTTCTCGCGCGGCGCCGGGATCGCGGCGCTGTGGACCCAGGAGGTCATCGGCGCCGACCAGCTCGCGTTCCTCGCCGGCCTCGAGCCCGCCGGCCGCGCCGACGACATCGGCCTCTTCCACGCGAGCCCGCGCAACCCCGTCTGGGAGTACGTCCTCTCGGCCCTGCTCGCGGAGATGTGCTTCGACGAAGCGCAGGAGCGGCTGTGCCTGATCGGCCACTCGCACGTCGCGCTGTCGTTC
>Ga0164241_10003874_pt1 | contig 14811 bp, 11 predicted proteins | sample OricomyardsoilBY_FD_108780 | JGI IMG/M metagenome (GOLD analysis project Ga0164241, IMG submission 108780) | Backyard soil microbial communities from Emeryville, California, USA - Original compost - Back yard soil (BY) | ecosystem: Environmental > Terrestrial > Soil > Unclassified | place: USA...
CCGGTCTTCTTCAGCTGCGGGAAGACGAGGTCGGGCTCGCCGTACAGCACGACCCCGTCGTCGAAGACGCCGAGACGCAGGGACTTCGACGCCGACGCGCCCGTGGCGAGCACCATCGAGACGGCGATCGCGAGGGCAACGGCCACCGCCGCCGCCCTACGCACGCGTCGTGTCTCTCTCGAGCGACCCCAGGGTGCGGCGAAGCCCCTCGTCGAGCTCGATCTCCGGCTGCCAGCCGAGGATCTGACGCGCGCGCGTGATGTCCGGCTGGCGTACCTGCGGGTCGTCGACCGGCAGCGCCTCGTACAGGATCTGGCTCGGCGACCCGGTAGCCGCCAGGACCGCCTCCGCGAGCTGGAGGATCGTGTACTCGCCCGGGTTGCCGATGTTCACCGGCAGGTGCTCGCCGGACTCGGCGAGCAGCACGAGCCCGCGGATCAGGTCGTCGACGTAACAGAAGCTGCGCGTCTGGGAACCGTCTCCGTAGACAGTCAGCGGCTTCTCGGCGAGCGCCTGGCTCACGAAGTTCGGGATCGCGCGCCCGTCGTTCGGCCGCATCTTCGGGCCGTACGTGTTGAAGATCCGCACGATCGAGGTGTCGACGCCCTGCTGGCGGTGGTAGGCCATCGTCAGCGCCTCGGCGTAGCGCTTCGCCTCGTCGTAGACCCCGCGCGGGCCGATCGGGTTGACGTTCCCCCAGTAGGTCTCGGGCTGCGGGTGCACCTCGGGGTCCCCGTACACCTCGCTGGTCGAGGCGAGCAGGAACCGCGCGCGCTTCCACTTCGCGACGCCGAGCGCGTGGTGCGTCCCGTACGAGCCCGTCTTCAGCGAGTGCAGCGGGAGCCGCATGTAGTCGATCGGGCTCGCGAGCGCGGCGAGGTGGTAGACGAAGTCGAGCGGCTCGTCGATCGCGATCGGCTCGCTCACGTCGTGGTGGAGGAACGAGAAGGAGTCGTCCCGGAGACGCTCGATGTTCGCGAGCGACCCGGTCTCGAGGTTGTCGAGGCAGATGACCCGATGTCCCGTGCCGAGGAGCGCCTCGCAAAGATGCGACCCGAGGAAGCCGGCGCCGCCGGTGACCAGGGAGGTCGGCATGCGCGCGATGCTACCCGCGTGCGAGGCGAAGCGAGCCTGCGCTTACGAAGTCCTCACGCACGATGATACCCAGGTCGAGGGATGGTGCGCGTTGACAACGGTTGCTAGGTTCACGCGGTGGGTTCGCCGCAACCCCACGCCGGAGCCCGGCGCTCTCGCCGCCGCTCGATCTTCATCGCCTCGGCGCTCTTCGCCTGCGCCCTCGCTGCGATCCCCGCCGTGATGGCAGCCGGGCAGCAGAACGAGAAGGTTCGAATCTGCCACGCGACGAGCTCGGAGAGCAACCCGTTCGTCGAGAACGAGCCCGCGATCGGCAACAACGGCGACCTGAACGGCGGTCACCTCGACCACGAGGACGACATCATCCCGCCGTACACGTACGCCGACGAGGACGGCAACACGCAGACCTACCCCGGCAAGAACTGGGACGACGAGGGCCAGGCGATCTGGGAGAACGGCTGCAACCCGGTGGAGCCGCCGGAGCCGCCCCCGCCGCTGAAGCCGGACCCGATCACGCCGACCTTCGAGTGCGTCGAGCCGTCGGGTGACCAGTTCATCGCTCACTTCGGCTACGACAACCCGAACCAGGCGACGATCACACCACCGCCCGGCGAGAACTCGTTCTCTCCCGCGCCGGAGAATCGCGGCCAGCCGCGAAGCTTCGAGCCCGGGAAGCACGACGACGCCGTGCAGGCGGGGTTCGGCGGGGGCTCGATCACGTGGAACCTGACGGGCAAGACGGCGACCGCGAGCGAAGGGTCGACACGCTGCCAGGGATCGATCACCGTCGTCAAGCGCCTCGTGCCCGACACCGACCCCGGCCGGTTCGACCTCGAGGTCGACGGCGACGTCGAGGCGTCCTCGGTGGGCGACCAGGGCACGACCGACTCGGTCGCGGTCGACGCGGGGCGCCACACGGTGAGCGAGTCGGGCGCCGAAGGGACGAAGCTTGGCGACTACACGATCTCGATCAGGTGTGCTGGCGGTGGCGGCGACGTCTCGAAGGATGGCCCCTCGATCGACGTGACGGTCGGACGCGGACGCTCCGTCGTCTGCACGATCACGAATCAGGCGAAGGAGCATCCGCAGCCGAAGGCGGTCACACCGGAGCTCGAATGCGTCCTCTTCAACGACGGACAGCCGGACGTGGCGTACTGGGGGTACAGCAACACGAACGACCACGAGGTGACGATCGAGGTCGGCCCGAAGAACACGTTCACGCCGGATCCGCAGAACAGGAAGCAGCCGACGATCTTCGAGAAGGGGCGTGTCGTCGGCGTGCTCCAGACGACGTTCGACGCCTCGAGAGGCAACCTCACGTGGACGCTGTCGGGCAGCACGGCGACCGCCTCGGCCAACTCGCGCGCCTGCAACCCGACGGTCGAGCTTCGCAAGGTCACCGTCCCGGCTGACGATCCGGGTGTGTTCCAGCTGCGCATCAACGACACCGCCGTCGCGACCGGCGGCAACGGGACGACTAGCGGCCCGCTCCGAACGGGCATCGGCGAGGGCAGCGTGCGCGAGACCGCCGCGTCCGGGACCAACCTCGCGGACTACGACTCGAAGGTCGAGTGCACGCGGAACGGCGCCGTGGCGGTCTCCGTGACGGGAACCAAGGTCGACGGCAAGGTCGCCCAGAGCGACACCGTCGTCTGCACGTTCACGAACACTCGAAAGGGAACGCCACCTCAGCCGCCAACGCCACCGACACCACCTACACCACCGACGCCGCCCACGCCACCGACACCGCCGCCGCCGGTCCCGCCGACACCGCCCGGCCCGGCACCGCTGCTCGACCTCGTCGTCACGAAGAGCGTCGAGCCGACGGTGGTCACGATGGGCGGCCGGCTCACCTGGACGATGACCGTGACGAACCGCTCTTCCGTGGCGGCCGCGGACGTCAACGGCCTCAAAGTCGACGACCCGCGCTCACACCGCACGAAGCTGATCTCACTTCGCGCCTCACAGGGCGCCTGCGTGCCCTACACGTGCAACCTCGGGCGACTTGCACCTGGCGCCTCCGCCACCGTGACGGCCGTCACCCAGGCGACCCGGGTCGGCGTCGTGGTCGACATCGTCCGCGTGGGCTCGGAGGAGGTCGAGTCGAACTACCAGAACAACGTCGCGGCCGCCGTTGCGCGTGTCATCGGCCCGTTGACTCCTCCGGCGACCCTCGGTCGCTGCGACACACTGACCGTCGCCCCGAGAGTCCTGCAGAGTGGGCGATCGTCGGTCGTGCTGCTCACCGCTCGCAATCGGAAGGGTCAAGCCCTCGCAGGAGTGCGAGTGCGCGTGCGCGGCCCGGGCGTCGACCGCAATGTCACCACCGACCGTCGAGGGACCGTTCGTCGCACCGTCTTGCCGACGTTCGTCGGGCTCGTCTTCTTCACGGGGACGCCGCGGACCCAGACGGGCGGCGGCTCCCATTGCCGGACGCTCCTCGGCGTGCTCGGCGCGTCCGACACGCCCGTCACGGGCTGAGTCGCCTACGGGACGATGTCGATCGGCGTCCCGAGCGGCGCCAGCCGCTCGAGCCGCCGCGCGACGCCGTTGGCGACGCGAATGCAGCCGTGCGAGACCGCCTGCCCCAGCAGCTCCGGCCGGTTCGTGCCGTGGATCCCGACGACGTCCGTCGGCCAGTCGCTGACACGCGCGTAGGCGCTCGTCTCCAGCGCGAACGATCCGTAGAACGGATCCGTCGGGACGAAGGCGGACTGGACGTAGAAATCCCGCCCGATCGGCGTCGCCGTCCCGGAGGCGCCGATCGCAACGGTGCTCCGGAGAAGCCGCTTGCCGTCGCGAATCCGCCGCACCTCGATCTTCCGTGCGCCGAGCCGCACGACGATCCTGTTGACGGCCGGCCGCACCTCGACGGCATCGGCGCGGACCCAGCCGCGCGCCCCGTTGGGCTTCCCCGGCAGGCTCAGCCGGAACCACATCGCTCCGTTCTGGCCCCGGCGCGCGCCGAGTGCGAGCACGATCTGGAACTGATGGTCGGGCCGGAAGCGGGACAGCCGGCGCACGACCCGCGCCGACGATGCCGGCGCGGTCCTGACGACGACCGCCCGCGTCAACTCGCCCGCGGCCGGGAAGCGCGCCGGAACGGTCGTGCTCGCGAGGACGCCCGGGGCCACCGCCAAGGCGCCGCCCGCCAGCGCCGAGAGGAGGAGCGCTCGGAGAAGAGAGCCGCGCACGACTCGACGCTAGCGCCGCAGGCGCGATGGCGTATCGTCCCACCGTCATGGGCGAGCCTCTTCGGACGGTGACGACCCCCGACGGGCGCACGCTCGCCTTCGCTGTCTGGGGCGATCCCGATGGATTTCCAGTCGTCCAGCTCCACGGGGCGCCGGGCTGCCGGCTCGAGCGCTGGCCCGACGAGGATCTCTATCGCCGGCTCGGGGTGTGCCTGGTCACCAGCGACCGGGCCGGGTACGGTCGCTCCGACCGCCATCTGGGCCGTCAGGTAGCCGACGAGGCGGACGACGTGCTCGCGCTCGCCGATCACCTGGGTTTCGAGCGCTTCGGTGTCACAGGCAGGTCGGGAGGCGGGCACCACTCCCTCGCCTGCGTCGCGCTGCTCCCCGATCGGGTCGTCAGGGCGGCGTGCATCGTCGGCCCGGCGCCGCTAGGCGACCCCGGGCTCGAGCACGATGCGTGGCTCGCCGGCCAGGATCCCGTGAACGTCGAGGAGTTCGGCTGGGCGATCGCGGGGGAGGACGTCCTCCGGCCAGCGCTCGAGAAGGAGCTGGCGGGGATGGCGGCGAGGGTCGCCGTCGACCCATCGACGATCCTCGGCGACTTCGACCTGAGCGACACGGACCGCGCGGAGTTGCAGCGGCCGGAGCGGATGCAAATCATCCGGGAGTCGATCACCGAGCAGGCCGCGACCGGGGTCGACGGTTGGGTCGACGACGATCTTGCGAGCGTCGCGCCGTGGGGCTTCGACGTCGGCCGGATCACGGTCCCGGTTCTCGTTCGCTACGGCGCCACGGACGTGCTCGTCCCGCCGGCCCACGGCGAGTGGCTGGCCGCGAACGTCCCCGGCTGCGTGGTGAAGGTCGACGACGACGCCGGTCATCTCGGTTCCGACCCCGAGCAGGAGATCGCAGAGCACGTGCTCTGGCTGCGCGACGGCGTGCCGCCTGCGGGCAGCCGGTAGCCGGCCGTCCGTCGCCGCGGTCAGATGGCGAGGTATTGGCGTTCACGAAAGCTGTTCCTCGACGCCGTTCGGTCGCTGGGCGCCGTTTACATAGAGTTCGCCGACGAGATCGTGGCGCCGATCCTCGCCGAACCAAGTCTTCTCGGCTCAACCCACTGAGCTGACGAGATACCGCCCCAGCGAACCGTTGGCCTGAGAGCGCACCGCAGATCTCCCGACGAGGACCTCCGCCGGTCTAGAACGGGGACGCCTGACTCAGGCGCCGTCGGGCCTGAAGCGGTAGCCCATCCGCGGCTCCGTGATGAAGTATCGGGGACGCGACGGCTCGGGCTCGAGCTTGGCCCGGATCTGTGCGAGATAGACGCGGAGGTAGTTCGTCTCGGTCTCGTACTGCGGCCCCCAGACCTCCTGCAAAAGCTGGCGCTGGGTCACGAGCCTGCCGGCGTTCCGGACGAGGACCTCGACGACGTGCCACTCGGTCGGCGTCAGGCGCACCTCCCCAGCGGGAGTCGTCACGCGCTTTGCGGCAAGGTCGACGGTGAAGTGCTCCGTTTCGACAATCGCCTCGTCCTCGCCCGGCGTCGACCGGCGGAGCGCAGCGCGGAGGCGGGCAAGCAGCTCGTCCATCCCGAATGGCTTCGCCACGTAGTCGTCCGCGCCCGCGTCGAGCGCCGCAACCTTGTCGCGCTCGGCGTCGCGGACCGAGAGGACGATGATCGGCACCGCGCTCCAGCCTCGGAGGCCCCGGATGACGTCGACGCCGTCGATCCCGGGGAGCCCGAGGTCGAGGATCACGAGGTCGGGGTGCTTCCGCGCCGCGAGCGAGAGCGCCGCCTCGCCCGTCCCCGCGAGGTCGACCGTGTAGCCCCGCGCACGGAGGTTCGTGGCGAGCGCGCGGAGGATCTGCGGCTCGTCGTCGACAGCGAGGATCCTCGTCACTCGGCCGCCCGGAGCCGCGCGACGACCGTGAGCCCGCCGCCCGGCGTGTCGTCCGCCTCGAGCTCGCCCCCCATCGCCTCGATGAAGCCCTTCGCGACCGCGAGGCCGAGGCCGACGCCTTCGCTCTGCCCCGCGTCGCCGAGGCGCTGGAAGGGCTTGAAGAGCCGCCCGCGCTCCTCGAGCGGCACACCCGGGCCACGGTCGACGACCCGGATGTCGATGGCGCCGTCGATGACGCCCGCCAGGATCGAGGGCGGCGTCCCGGGCGGCGAGAAGCGGATCGCGTTCGCGATCACGTTCGCGAGCGCGCGCTCGAGCAGCCCGCGGTCGGCGAGCACGCGGGGCAGTGTCTCGGCGACGTCGAGCCGGACCGCGCCGGTGGGCGCGCCGATACTGGTGAGCGCCGCCGGCAGCACCTCGTCGAGCGCGACGGGCGTCGCGGCGATGTCGAGGGCTCCGGTCTGGAGGCGGCTCATGTCGAGGAGATTGCCGACGAGCGCGTCGAGCCTGTCGGTCTCCTCCTCGATCGTGGCGAGGAACTCGTCGCGTGCGTCGGCCGGCCACACGACGTCGCGTTGACGGAGACTGGAGACGGAGGCCTTGATGGCCGCGAGCGGCGTCCGCAGGTCGTGCGAGACGGCGGCGAGGAGCGCCGAGCGGAGCTCGTTCGCGGCGGACAGCGCTCCGGCCTCTCGAGCCTCTGCCTGGAGCTCGCCGAGAGCTACGGACGCGGCGAGCTCGCGCGCGAACGCGTCGAGCACGCGTTGGTTCTCGCTGCGCAGCGGCGCTCCGGCAATCGCGAGGACGTGGTCCCGGTCGAGGTCGATCGCGATCGCAGCGAGGTTCGGGTCTCCCGGGATGTCGTCGCCGGCGCCCGCGTCGATCCACCAGCCGTCGTCCGTTCGGTGGAGGACGGCCGCCCCCTGGAGGCCGAGCACGCGGACGAGCGTGTCGAGGGTCGTCGCGGCCGGTGCAGATCCTGCGAGTCGTCCGAGCGTCTCCGCCTCCGCCCGAGCGCGTTGCCCCTCGACGGCTCTGCGCGCCGCAAGCGAGACGAAGCCGCTCATCGCCGCGGCGACCGTCAGGAAGACGGCCAGCGCAAGCAGATGTTCGGTCGATCCGATCGTGAGCGTATGGAGCGGGGGGACGAAGTACCAGTTGACGAGGAGGTTCCCGAGGGCCGCTGCGGTGAGCGCCGGCCAGAGGCCTCCGAGCGCCGACACGGCGACGACGAGCAGCAGGTACAGGAGCATCACGGTCGGAATGCCGAGGTCGCCGCGGAACTGGGCGAGCGTCCAGGTCAGGATCGGCAGGCCGACCGCGGTGAGGCCGAAGCCGAGGAGCACGCGCCTGCGGGGTAATGCGGCAGGGCGCCGCGTGCGCGGCACGACATAGGCGTCCTCGGAGCGGCCTTCCGGGTGGCTGATCACGTGGACGTCGATTCCGACGCCGGACTCTCGGATCACGCGGCCGATCACCGAGCCGCGGGTGACCCGCTGCCAGCTCGAACGGCGGCTCGCGCCCATCACGATCTGCGTCACGTTCAGCGAGCGCGCCGCGTCGATCAGCGCCTCGGCTACCTCGGGCCCCACGACCTCGTGGTACGTGCCGCCGAGCTCGTCAACGAGGAGGCGCTGGCGCTCGAGGAGCGCGGCCGAGGGTGCGGCGAGCCCATCCTGCGGGATGACGTGGACGGCCACGAGCTCGCCTTTCGTACGCTGCGCGATTCGCGCAGCGCGTCTGACGAGCCGCTCGCCGTCCGCCGAGCCGGTGAGAGCGACGAGGATCCGCTCGCGCGTCTCCCACGGCTCGTCGATGCCGTGGCTGGTGCGGTACTCCGACAGAGCCTCGTCCACCCGGTCGGCGAGCCACGCGAGTGCCAGCTCCCGGAGGGCGGAGAGGTTGCCGGGGCGGAAGTAGTTCGCGAGGGCTGTGTCGATGCGCTCTGGCGGGTAGACGTCGCCGCGGGCGAGCCTGTTGCGGAGCGCGGTCGGGGTGAGGTCGACGAGCTGGAGCTCGTCGGCGCGGCGCACGACCTCGTCGGGGATCGTCTCGCGCTGGGTCACCCCCGTGATCTGTTCGACGACGTCGTTGAGGGACTCGAGGTGCTGGACGTTCAGCGTCGAGATCACGTGAATGCCCGCCACGAGAAGCTCCTCCACATCCTCCCACCGCTTCTCGTTCCGCGAACCCGGGACGTTCGTGTGCGCGAGCTCGTCGACGAGCGCGACCCGCGGGCGGCGGGCGAGGACTGCGTCGACGTCCAGCTCCTCGAACCACGCACCGCGGTACGCGACCTGGCGACGCGGGACGACCTCGAGGCCCGCCGCCTGCTCGGCCGTCTTCGGCCGCCCGTGCGCCTCGACGAGCCCGACGACGACATCCTCGCCGTACTCGGCGCGCCGGCGTCCCTCGTTCAGCATCGCAAACGTCTTGCCCACGCCGGCAGCTGCGCCAAGGTAGATGCGGAGCGTCCCGCGCGTCATGACCGAAGCGTGCCGTTACCGGCCGATGCCGTCGAGCGCGAGATTGAGCTCGACCACGCTCACGCCCGGCTCGCCGAGGAACCCCAGCGAGCGTCCGTGCGTGTGCGCGGAGACGAGCCCGAGCACGTCCGCCCGTGAGAGGCCCCGTGCACGCGCGACGCGGTAGGCCTGGATCCGTGCGTTGGCCACGGAGATCTCCGGGTCGAGCCCCGAGCCGGACCCCGTCACCGCGTCCGGCGGGATGGGGGCGTGCGCCTGGAGCCCATTCTCACGCCGATACGCCGCCGCGCGGCTGCGGACGTCGCGGAGCAGTGTCCGGTTCGTGGGCCCGAGGTTCGACGCCGAGCTGGACATCGCGTCATAGCCGTCGCCTGCCGAGGACGGCCGCGGGCGGAACCAGCGCGGCCCCTCGAACCGCTGGCCGATCAGGCTCGAGCCCACCACGACGCCGTTCCGCTCGACGAGTGAGCCGTCCGCGCGTCCAGGGAACGCCAGCTGCGCGATCCCGGTGACGACGAGCGGGTAGGCGAGCCCCGTGAGCACGGTCAGCACGACGAAGGCGACGATCGCAGGCAGGAGCTGTCGCCGGACGACCGCCATCAGACGATCCCGAGCCCCGTGACCGCGAGGTCGATCAGCTTGATCCCGACGAACGGCGCGACGATGCCGCCGAGGCCGTAGACGAGCAGGTTGCGCCGCAGCATCGCCGCCGCCGACACGGCCCGGAAGCGCACTCCACGGAGGGCGAGCGGGATCAGCGCCACGATCACCAGCGCGTTGAAGATCACGGCCGAGAGGATCGCGCTTTGCGGCGTCCCGAGGGCCATCACGTTCAGTCGGTCGAGCGTCGGGAACGTGCCGGCGAACATCGCCGGGATGATCGCGAAGTACTTCGCGATGTCGTTCGCGATCGAGAAGGTCGTCAGCGACCCGCGCGTGATCAGGAGCTGCTTCCCGATCTCGACGATGTCGATGAGCTTCGTCGGATTCGAGTCGAGGTCGACCATGTTCCCCGCCTCCTTGGCAGCCTGCGTCCCGGTGTTCATCGCGACGCCGACGTCGGCCTGGGCCAGCGCGGGCGCGTCGTTCGTGCCGTCGCCGGTCATCGCCACCAGCGCGCCCTCGGCCTGCTCGCGGCGGATCAGGGCCATCTTGTCCTCGGGCGTCGCCTCGGCCAGGAAGTCGTCGACGCCCGCCTCGTCCGCGATCGCCTTCGCGGTCAGCGGATTGTCGCCGGTGATCATCACCGTGCGGATCCCCATGCGGCGCAGCTGCTCGAAGCGCTCGCGGATCCCGTCCTTGACGACGTCCTTCAGCTGGACGACGCCGAGCGCCGTGCCGTTCTCCGCGACGACGAGCGGCGTGCCGCCGTCGCGGGCGATCCCGTCGACGAGCGGCCCGAGCGGCTCCGGCACCGAGCCGCCGCGCTCCTCGATCCAGCGGCGGACGGCGTCCCCGGCGCCCTTGCGGATCGAGCGGTCGTCGAGCTCCACGCCGCTCATGCGCGTCTGCGCGCTGAAGGGGACGAGCGTCGCGCCGGCGAGCTCGCGCTCGCGGAGGCCGTACCGCTCCTTCGCGAGCACGACGATCGACCGGCCCTCCGGCGTCTCGTCCGCGAAGCTCGAGAGCTGCGCAGCATCGGCGAGGACGCTCGCGTCGACGCCGGGCAGCGGGAGGAACGCCGTCGCCTGCCGGTTCCCGAGCGTGATGGTCCCGGTCTTGTCGAGCAGCAGCGTCGAGCAGTCTCCCGCCGCCTCCACGGCGCGGCCGGACAGCGCGAGGACGTTCCGCTGGACGAGCCGATCCATTCCCGCGATCCCGATCGCCGAGAGCAGCGCGCCGATCGTCGTCGGGATCAGGCAGACGAGCAGGGCGACGAGCACGATCACCGGCTGCTCCGCGCCCGAGTAGACGGCAAACGGCTGGAGCGTGACGACCGAGAAGAGGAAGACGATCGTCAGCCCTGCGAGGAGGATGTCGAGCGCGATCTCGTTCGGCGTCTTCTGGCGGCTCGCTCCCTCGACCAAGGCGATCATCCGGTCGAGGAAGCTCTCGCCCGGCCTGGACGTGACGCGCACGACGATCCGGTCGGAGAGCACGCGCGTGCCTCCCGTGACCGCCGAGCGGTCGCCGCCCGATTCGCGGATGACCGGTGCCGACTCGCCCGTGATCGCCGACTCGTCGACGCTGGCGATGCCCTCGATCACGTCGCCGTCGCCGGGGATCACCTCTCCGGCCGAGACGACGACCTCGTCGTCAGCCAGGAGCCCCGAGCTCGGCACGTCGTCGAGTCCGCCGTCCGGTCGGCGCCGGTGCGCGATCGTCTCCGAGCGTGTTCGTCGGAGAGTCGCGGCCTGTGCCTTGCCGCGGCCCTCGGCCATCGCCTCGGCGAAGTTCGCGAACAGCACCGTGAACCACAGCCACACCGCGATCAGGCCGGTGAAGACCCTTGGATCCTCGAGGAAGAGGGCGGTCACGAAGGCGCTCCCGATCTCGACGACGAACATCACCGGGTTCCGCGCCATCCGGCGCGGGTCGAGCTTGCGCACGCTGTCGAGCGCCGCCGGGCCGGCGATCGCAGCGTCGAAGAGGCTCGGGCTCCTCGTCATTGGCCGAGGTGCTCCAGGATCGGGCCGAGCGAGAGGACGGGGAAGTACGTGAGGCCCACCACGATCAGCACGACGCCGGCGAGAAGCCCCGCGAAGAGCGGGGTCCCCGTCGGCAGCGTGCCCGCAGTGGCGGGAACGTGCTGCTTCCGCGCCAGCGAGCCTGCGATCGCGAGCGCCGGGACGATCAGCAGGAAGCGCCCGCCGAGCATTGCGAGGCCGAGGGTCGTGTTGAGCCAATCGGTGTTCGCGCTGAGCCCGCCGAACGCGGAGCCGTTGTTGTTCGACGCCGACGTGAACGCGTAGACGATCTCGGAGAGGCCGTGTGGGCCGGGATTGAGGATCGACCGGGTCGCCGTGTCGAGCACCACCGAGACGCCCGCGAACGTCAGGACCAACGCGGGCACGGCAAGGAGGTAGAGCACGACGAGCTTCATCTCCGCCGCCTGGATCTTCTTGCCGAGGTACTCGGGTGTTCGCCCCACCATCAGTCCCGCGATGAACACCGCGAGCAGGGCGAAGACGAGCATCCCGTAGAGCCCCGAGCCGACCCCGCCCGGGCTCACCTCGCCGAGCATCATGTTGACGAGCGGCACCGCGCCGCCCAGCGGGGTGAAGCTGTCGTGGGAGGAGTTGACGGCACCCGTCGAGGTGCCGGTCGTGGAGGCTGCGAAGAGGGCGGACGCGGGTGCGCCGAAGCGCACTTCCTTGCCCTCCATGTTCGCGCCGGCGGCGCCGAGCGCCTGGAGCTGCGGGTTGCCGCCGACCTCGGCCCAGGTTGCGAGCGCGGCCGAGCCGGCCCACAGCGCGAGCATCGCGGCGAAGATCGCCCAGCCCTGGCGGCGATCGCCGACGAGGCGCCCGAATGCGAACGTGAGCGCGAACGGGATCGCGAGCAGCGCCCACATCTCGACGAGGTTCGTCAGGCCGGTGGGGTTCTCGAACGGGTGCGCGGAGTTCGCATTGAGCGGCCCGCCGCCGTTCGTTCCGACCTCCTTGATGGCCTCCTGGCTCGCGACCGGGCCGCGGAAGATCTCCTGCGTCGCTCCCGCGACGGTGTGCGCGCTGGCCGGACCACTCAGCGTCTGCACGACACCGAGGCCGGCCAGCACGAGCGCGACGACGAGCGCGAGCGGTAGGAGGATGCGCGTCGTGGCGCGTGTCAGGTCGGCCCAGAAGTTTCCGATCGTCTCGCTCCGGCGGCGGGTGATACCGCGGACGACCGCGATCGCGACGGCGATGCCGACGGCCGCGGAGACGAAGTTCTGCACGGTCAGCCCGGCCATCTGCGTGAGGTGGCTCATCGTCGACTCGCCGCCGTAGTTCTGCCAGTTCGTGTTCGTGACGAAGCTGACCGCGTTGTTGAAGGCGAGTGCCGGCGCGACGCTGCCGACATGGGTCGGGTTCAGCGGCAGCGCGCCCTGGACGCGCTGGAGCAGGAAGAGCCCGAGCACGGAGACGCAGCTGAAAGCGAGCACCGAGAGCGCGTACACGCTCCACGGCTGCTCGCGCTCGGGGTCGATCCCGCCGAGGCGGTACAGGGCGCGCTCGACCGGGGAGAAGATGCGGTCGCCGGGTGCAGGGCACCCGTCGAAGACCCGCGCGATGTAGGCGCCGAGCAGCGGCGTCGAGAGACCGACGAGCCCGAGGAGGCACGCGGCCTGAGCCCAGGCCTGCCAGCTCACGACAGCCTGGTCATCCCAGCCGTTCGGGAGCCAGAAGGGCGTAGACGAGGTAACCGACCAGCAGGATCGCGGCCACGAGGCCGACGACGTTCTCGAGGCTCATCGCTCGCGCTCGACCCCGACTGCCGACCTGCCGACGACCCGCTCGCAGCCCGCGACGAACGCGACCGCTGCCGCGAAGAACCCGAGGGTGAGGCTGACGAACACGAGATCCCGCACTCCCTCGTCGTACCGGGAGCACGCGGCCGACGGGCCACTCTTGACGCGACTTCTACGCCGCCGCGCCGGATCTTGACGCCCCCTTAGCGGCTGCGACGGGAGAGGCCGTTGGGCGACCTTCGAGGCGCGCGCCCCTTCCGGCCCGCGCGAGTGCGGCCGATACCGCCGCGAGACGGATCGGCGCAGCTCCTCCTTCGCCTGGTCAAAAGCTCGGCTTCGCAGCCATGTTCACCACGATCAGCAGGAGGAGCACGGTGTCGAAGCGGAAGATCGTGAACAGCCGCTTCACGCGCATTGCGACCTCCGGCGAGTCCGGTCCGTGCGTGCGTGCGGCCTCGTCGATGCGTCCGAGCTCCGGGCCGACGAATGCGACGCCGACGACAGCGGCGATGGTCCAGCCGACGAGCGCGAAGATCACCCAGAACTGGCCCCAGTCGAAGTTGCCTTTCTCCATGAGGATGATCCCGAAGACGAGCGTCACGACGAGCGTCGGCGTATAGACCCGCGTCCCGATCCAGGCGCCCATTCGGCCGAGCGCGCCGAGCGTCTCTCCCTCGCCACGCCGCTCGAACACGATCCCGAGCACGGTGAGCGTGACGTCGCCGCCGACCCAGATCACGGCAGACAGGATGTGGATGGCGAGGTAGGCGTAGTACGCGGACGGCGCAAGCGCCAGGAAGAGGATCGCCCCCGCGAAGAGGAGGGCGCCCGCGAGAATCGTGTCGACGCCGAACCCTCCGAACGGCCGCGCCGCCGGCACCGCAGCACCGCTCTCCTGCTCCATGGCGCCCCAGTAAACGGCATCCCCTGGCGGAGCTCAAGTCCCGTGTCGAGGACGGACCTTCAGCGGAGCTCCTTGTTCGCCTCCTGGTCGAACCACATGGCGAACAGCGTGAACTGCGTCCCCGACACCAGGAGCAGCGCGACGAGGACAACCGTCGCGGTCGTGATCTCGTTGCCCCAGAAGATCCGCGAGGCGGCGACGACGAGGCCGAGTAGGAAGCCGACGGCGGTCATCAGGATCCCGAGCACGTAGAAGAAGACGAGCGGGTGGAAGTCGCGGATCACGTACTTCTCCTTCATCCTCCACCAGAAGCCCTTGAACAGGAGCCACGCGATCCTCGGCGCGACGCTCCGGACGCGGATCCCCGAGCGCTCGCCGACGCCGTAGATCGGGCGCGAAGGGACGTCGCGCACGCGGGCGTTTTGCACGTTCAGGTGGACGAGCATGTCGTTCGGGAACCCGTAGCGGCGGTAGAGCCTGTCGAGGTCGAGGCGGCGGAGAGCGTCGAGCGAGAGCGCCGTGTAGCCCGCCTGGGAGTCGGCGACGTGCCAGTAGCCGGAGGCGATCTTCGTGAGGAGCGAGAGGACGGCGTTGCCGAGGTACCGCGAGCGCGGGATGAGCTTCCAGGCCTCGCCGCTGACGAGACGATTCGCCTTGGCGTAGTCGACCTCGCCGCGCGCGACCGGCGCGACGAGCTCGGCGAGCTCGGCCGGGTCCATCTGGTTGTCGGCCGCCATCACGCACGTCACGTCGATCCCGAGCTCGCGCGCCCGCCCGTAGCCGGTCGCGATCGCCGCGCCGACGCCGCGGTTCTCGTCGTGGACGAGCACCTCGAGCC